>TARA_R110002012_G_scaffold286864_1_pt1 | contig 65938 bp, 61 predicted proteins | sample TARA_R110002012 | Tara Oceans TARA_R110002012 (sample SAMEA4396515) | marine metagenome | biome: Westerlies Biome; feature: [DCM] deep chlorophyll maximum layer (ENVO:01000326); material: water (ENVO:00002006), including particulate matter (ENVO:01000060) such as... | depth 40 m
GAAAGTTTGGGGTGCATTCTGCCATGCCGATGAAATTGGCGCGGAGACTTTGTCCCTCGGCATTTTATGTTAAAGGTGATTACGACAGCTACAGCCAGCAGTCGCGCTTGGTCACGGAAGTCATTCAGGAGCAGGTTCCTCTGATGGAAAAAGCTTCCATCGATGAATTTTATATAGATATGACGGGGATGGATCGCTTTTTTGGCTGCGAAAAATTCACCAAAGAACTACGCGAAAAGATCGTCAAGGAGTCTGGCTTACCGATTTCCTGCGCTTTGGCAGTGAACAAACTCGTATCCAAAGTTGCCACCCATGACGCCAAACCGAACGGACAGACGACTATTCCTTTTGGCAAAGAGAAACCTTATCTCGCACCACTTCCAATTCGAAGAATGCCGGGGATAGGTGAAAAAACCTCCACCTTATTGGAGCGAATGGGTGTAGAAAATATCCGCTTACTTAGCGAAATCCCACCCCGAATGATGCAAAATCTCTTGGGAAAATGGGGAATCGACCTATCCCGAAAAGCCAATGGAATTGACGAATCGCCGGTCATTCCATACACCGAGCAAAAGAGCATTGGCACGGAAAATACCTTTGAGTCGGACACCATCGACATGGCTTTTCTCAATAGCCAGCTCGTGCGAATGACGGAGAAAGTTGGCTTTGAGCTTCGCCAAAAACGAAAGCTTTGCGGTTGCATCACGGTGAAGCTCCGCTATGCAAATTTCGACACGGTCAGCCGTCAATGCATTATCTCTTACACCAGTTCGGATGAGGTGCTGCTGGAAAGAGCCAAGGAACTCTTTGCCAAGCTCTATGACCGGAGAATGCTCGTGCGGCTGGTCGGTGTAAAAGTCAGTCATCTCGTACAGGGAAATCAGCAGATCGACCTTTTCCAAGACACCGAAGAAGGGGTAAACCTGTACCAAGCCATCGACTGGATCAAAAACCGCTACGGCGAAAAAAGCCTTACCCGAGCCATCACCCTAACCCGCGCCTAAAATGTTTATTACTTGTAAAACCTGGTTCAGCTACCGATACGGTACCTTCAGCACCGAAAAGCTCGTGGATGCCGCAGCCGAGCGCGGCCTTTCCTCTCTTGGCCTCACCAATATCAATAGCACGGCGGACAGCTGGGATTTCGTGGATTTCTGTAGAGTAAAAAACATCAAACCCATCGTCGGAACAGAAATCCGAAACGCCGATGTTTTCTGCTATACCTTATTGGCTAAAAATGATGCGGGACTGCTTGAGATCAATCGGTTTTTGTCTCATCATTTACAGCAGGAATTAGCTTTCCCTGAGCAACCTGACTGCTTTTCAGAAGTGCTGATTATTTATCCCTTTGGAAGCTTTGCTGCGCAAAATCTAAAAGAACATGAATTCATCGGCGTATTGGCGAGCGAGCTGAATCGCCTGAAAAAGCAGGAAGTGGAAGCCTTTCCCAAGAAATATATCATCCGACATCCGGTGACTTTTCAAGACAAAACGGCTTTCAATATTCATCGTTTGCTTCGAGCCATCGGCAAAAATACGCTGATCAGTAAACTGGGAGAAAAGGACTTTGCCTCCCCGGATGAAATGTTTGTCTCGGAAGCAGCGCTGATGAGTGCTTTTCGGAATTTTCCCGGCATGATCAGCAACACGCTACAGCTGATCGATTCCTGTGAAATCAAAACAGAGCTGAGCACCGACAAAAACAAAAAGCACTACAGTGCCAGCGGAGAAGACGACCGTATTTTATTGCAAAAGCTCGCCATGGAAGGCTTTCACTATCGCTATGGCAATAATCCTGTAGCCAAAGCACGGGTAATCAAAGAGCTGAAAATCATCAATGATCTAAATTTCAACGCCTATTTCCTGATCGTTTGGGACGTAATCCGCTATGCACAAAACCGTGGTTTTTACTACGTAGGGCGAGGAAGTGGCGCCAATTCCATCATCGCTTATTGTCTGAAAATCACCGATGTGGATCCGATCAAACTTGATCTATATTTCGAGCGATTCCTAAATCCACACCGGACTTCCCCACCGGATTTTGACATAGATTTCTCTTGGAAAGATCGGGATGAAGTCATCGATTACATTTTCAAGCGCTACGGCAAAGATCATGTTTCCCTGCTGGGAATGTACAGTACTTTTCAGCGCAGAGCCGTGATCCGTGAGCTGGGGAAGGTTTTTGGCCTGCCCAAAGAAGAAATCGACCAACTCGTCCGAGGCAAGGATCAGCCGATGAATGAGGATAAAATCCAGCGTACGATTCTGAAATACGGACAGCTGCTGGAGAATTTCCCGAATCATCTTTCCATTCACCCAGGCGGGATGCTGATTTCCGAGAAGCCTATCTATCAATACACCGTGAATGAACTGCCTCCGAAGGGTTTTTGTACGGCGCAGATCGACATGTTTTTGGCAGAGAAAATCGGCCTGTTCAAACTTGACATCCTCAGTCAGCGCGGATTGGGACATATCAAGGAAGCTATTCGACTGGTGAAGCAAAACCGGGGAATCGACATCGATATCCATCGAGTAGAAGAATTTATGAGCGATCCGAAAGTGGCTGAGCAAATCCGGAAAGCAGATACCATCGGCTGCTTTTACATCGAGAGTCCGGCCATGCGCCAGCTCCTCACCAAACTCAAATGTGACGATTACCTCACACTTGTGGCCGCGAGCTCTATTATCCGACCAGGCGTGTCGCAGTCGGGGATGATGAAGCAATACATAGAGCGATTTCACGATCCCGAAAAAATCATCTACCTGCATCCTAAAATGAAGGAATTGCTGGAGGAAACCTTCGGCGTGATGGTGTATCAGGAAGATGTAATCAAGGTTGCCCATCACTTCGCAGGACTGGATATGGGCGAGGCGGATATTCTGCGTCGGGCCATGTCGGGAAAGTACAGATCGCACAATCGCTTCAATGAGATCCGGGAAAAGTACTTTGCAAACTGCAAGGAACTTGGGCATGATGACACCGTGGCAGCGGAAGTTTGGAGGCAGATGGAGTCCTTCGGAGGCTATTCCTTTTCCAAGGCACACTCAGCATCTTTTGCAGTGGAAAGCTACCAGAGTCTTTACCTGAAGACCTATTTCCCTATGGAATTTATGGTCGCAGTGATCAATAACTTTGGAGGATTTTACAGCACCGAATTCTATTTCCACGAACTCAAGCGCACTGGAGCAAAGGTCAACCCACCCTGCGTAAACCGCAGTGAGTACCTGACCAACATCATTCGAGAGGAGGTCTTCGTAGGCTTGATCCATGTACAGCAATTGGAAAAGAAGCTGTGCGATTTGATCTTGGAAGAAAGGCAGACCAATGGAGATTATCTGAGTTTGGAGGATTTCATCGAGCGCACGCATGCCGGACCGGAGCAACTGAATATTCTGATCAGTGTGGGTGCGTTTGAGTTTACAGGTTTAGGGAAAAAGAAACTGCTTTGGAAAGCCAATTTCGCCCAAAAACATCTCACGTCTATTCCTGATTCTCCTGCGCTTTTCAAGGAACCTCCCATGGACTTTCCCCTACCGGATTTTCCTGATTACCCACTGGAAGATGCGCTGGATGAGATTAATGTGCTGGGTTTTGCATTGACGGACATGTTCCGTCTTTGTGCTCACAATGGCAAAGGAACAGTGCTGGCAGAACAGCTTCCTCAGTTATTAGGGAAAAATGTGGAAGTCCTCGGTCGACTCGTCGTAACCAAGGACGTGCGCACGATACACCGGGAGCACATGGCTTTTGGGACTTTTCTCGACCCCAAGGGCGACTGGCTGGATACGGTACATTTCCCGCCTTCATTGAAACGCTTTCCTTTTCAAGGCAAAGGCTTTTATAAAATACGCGGCAAAGTGGTAGAGGAATTCGGCACCTTCGCCGTGGATGTACATGGCATGTGGACAGTGGGACTGAAGGATAAGAAAGAGGTACCTCCAATGCTTTACAATTCACTCATTTCATTGTAAATTAGCTAGATAACAAAAACATAGAAAGCCATGAATATTTTCGAATACCTATTAATCATTTCACCAAGTGAGGAAATAAAACTTATGGTGATGAATCTGAAAAGAATTTTTGCAAACCGCTATGGATGTGAAAAAGCGGCCGGTCTAATCCCACACATTACAATGAGCAATTGGCTACACAACGGTGATCGAGAAACTCAAATAATTTCCACTATAGACCGCTTTGCGAAAACTGTACATCCATTCTTGGCTCAATTTGATGGACTTGGCAAGTTTGATCCAAAAACCATATTTGTGAATGTTTTTAACAGGGAATACTTTTCCGAAATTTCAAAAGGACTAAAGAATTCAACTAACTACCTGCTGAAGAATGATGCAAAGTTCCCAAGTCCCGCTCATCTGACTATAGCTAGAGATATGAAGCCCGAACAATTTGAACAGGCTTGGAGTGAGTATGGGAACGAAGAGTTTGAAGCTTTCTGTAAAGTAGAAGGAATGGTTCTACTAAAAAGACCCTTCAGCAAAGACGGATATAAAAAATATGATGTAGTTGCTGAATTTCCTTTTGAAGGAAAAAAACCACGCGTTGAGCAATTGGAGTTGGGATTCTGAATGTGCAGCTCAACTTTGCTACAATCCCTCCACAAAAAAGAATCTGTCTCAAAAAACGAAAAGGCTAGCCGAGAAATTGGCTAGCCTTTTCTGCTTTATTAAAATGTGTTCTTTGGAATGTGCAAACCTAGCTAGCTGATGATTCTTCTCTGGTTTGAACAAACAATTTCTTGTATAAAACCAAAAATCGATTTCTATTCGTTTGGAGTCAATGGGTTTGATTTTCTAATCAATCCATCTGGCAATTCACCTTCTGTACTCGCTACAATTGTACAAACTGTCGCATCCCCAGTAACGTTAACTACTGTTCGGAACATATCCAAAATACGGTCGGGAGCAATAATCAGTGCGATACCAGCGGCTGGAACTCCAATTGATTCCAGTACAATGATCAACATAATCAATCCTGCGCCAGGTACTCCAGCAGAGCCTATAGAAGCCAGGGTGGCGGTTAATACAATCATCAATTGCTGCGTCAAGCTCAATTCCATGCCCAATGCCTGAGCGATAAATACCGCAGCCACACCTTGGTAAAGGCTGGTTCCATCCATATTTACCGTAGCACCCAATGGTAGGACAAAACTGGAAATCTCTTCAGAGACTCCTAACTCCTCCTCCACTTGTTTCATGGTGACAGGAAGGGTAGCAGAACTTGAACTTGTGGAAAAAGCCAATAATTGAGCTGGTCTGATAGCTCTGAAGAAAGCCTTGTATTTCACTTTTGTGAATGCCATTAAAATCAATGGATACACAATTAAAATCATCGCGAAAAGTCCCGCCAATACTACTAAGCTATATTTCAATAATGCCATTAGTAATTGTACCGCTGAATCAGGATTTTCTCCTGCGATCTCCACAATCAAGGAAGCCATCAGCGCAAACACGCCGAAAGGAGCAATCATCATGATGTAGTTCACAATCTGGATGATCACATCATTCAACCCATCGAAAAATGCAATAACCGGAGCTGCTTTACTTTTTTGAATTTGCAACAATGCTATTCCCACTAAAATGGCAAAGAAAACCACCTGAAGCATAGCAGCGTTATCCGTGGTCGCTCTGAAAACGTTATCCGGCACTATGTCAACCAAAGGTTGCAGAGGACTTTGTTTTTGCAATTCTGCTGCTTGACCCACCCTAGATCCAGCATCGCCCTCATACAAACTCATCAGGTTCTCTCTCGTCTCAGGAGGTAGGCTTTTTCCTGGCTTAAAAACATTTACCAGCACAAGGCCAATTGTCACAGCAAGAACAGTAGTAATTAAATACGTTGCTATTGTCTTTCCACCAATTCTACTCAGTTTGGAAACATCTCCAAGATTAGAAACACCAACGATCAACGAAGCTAACACCAAGGGTACCGCTATCATTTTTAGACCATTGATAAAAATGGTTCCAAATGGTTTAATGTAATCTATAGTAAAAGAATTGGGAATGGAAGTCTTAATGACTACTAGGCCAAAAATCAACCCCAGAACAAGTCCGATGATAATTTGGGTATGTAAGGGTATCTTTTTTAGCATATGATATGGTTTAGAAGTCTTGCAGTTTATTGGTTTTTGCTAACAATATATAATCAGCTATGACCAAAGCAGCCATTGCTTCCACAATCGGTACAGCTCTAGGCACTACGCAAGGATCATGACGGCCCTTTCCGGATACTACCACTGCTTCACCGGCTTCGTTGACCGAATCCTGATCTGTCATTATGGTAGCAACTGGCTTAAATGCCACATTGAAATAGATATCTTCTCCGTTGGAAATTCCACCTTGAATACCACCAGAATGGTTGGTGAGTGTCCTGACTTTATCTCCATCCTGCACGAACTTATCATTATGAGCTGATCCACGCATTTTCACTCCCTCGAAGCCAGATCCGTATTCAAAGCCTTTCACAGCATTTATACTCAGCATGGCTTTACCCAGTTCAGCATGGAGTCTGTCAAATACAGGTTCCCCAATTCCCACAGGGGTATTTTTGATCACGCAACTCACCACTCCGCCGATGGTATCACGATCTTTACGTACCGAATCAATCAATTCAATCATTTCTTCAGCAACTACAGGATCTGGGCATCTCACGATATTCTCCTCCGCTTTTGCTAAGTCAAGCTCGCTATGGCTTTTTGCCAACTTCAAATCACCCACCTGAGATACATAAGCCTGGATAGTAACTCCTTTTGTTTCCAAAAGTTGTTTTGCAATAGCTCCAGCTACGACACGAGCGGCAGTTTCTCTGGCAGAGCTTCTCCCTCCACCTCTATAGTCTCTCAATCCGTACTTCTCGAAGTAGGTGAAGTCAGCGTGGGAAGGACGGAATTTATCTGATATATGAGAGTAATCCTTACTTTTTTGATCTGAATTATTGATCACGATCCCAATAGGAGTTCCAGTAGTAACCCCTTCAAAAATCCCGGATTTGATCTCAAATTCGTCCTCCTCTTTGCGTTGTGTTGTAATTTTGGACTGACCAGGCTTCCTTCTTTGCATCTCAGCAATAAGTTTAGCTTCGTCTATTTTCAGTCCTGCTGGGCACCCTTCGATGATTACCCCCAAAGCTACCCCGTGTGATTCACCAAAAGTGGTGATCTTGAATAGCTTCCCAAATGAATTGCCCATTATCTCTTTCTGATTATCAATACAGCCAGTAATGTCACTGCAATTAGCAGCAATACGTTGATTGAGACCGTAAAATAGTATTTATATTTCTCGTTTAAAAACCTGTTGTCTTCAGATGAAATACGATCGTAGAGTCCTCCCAAGCGCTGACTGGAAATTGCTTGGTTTACTTTACTTTCACCGACCACTGTTACTTTTGCCTGAGGTCTTAATGTATCATAGACAGCACGCTCCGGGTCAAAATAAACCCATTCGAAATTTTTCCCAAGATCTACCTCACCAGCCTCGTTAATTGTGATGTAATAATTGAATTCCTTTATTCCAGAAACTCTTCCATACCCTCTGTTAATCTGCTGACGCACGTTAGGATCATAGGTATTGAGGTTAGCAACAGGTAATCGCTTCGGAGCTGACACAGCATTAATATTTCCTACACCGCTTATGCCGAAATTATAATCAAAACCTTGACCTGTCTCCACCTCAATATTTGTGATATTCTCTCTTACCTGAAATTGCCCCACGCTTACCTCATTCTTCAATGGATGTGGAGGTAATGGCTTCACTTTAATTGTTTTTGGATTGGAGTAGAAAGTCTTAAAATCCTCCTGTCTATTTGCTCCAAAAAAGGTAGGGTTTTTAGCGATTTTATATTTTATCATCTCCCAGGGTATTCTTGGGATCGTAATTTCTCCTTCGGAAAAGGGGAAGAAAGTAGCTTCGTATACTTTAAATTTTGTCCATCTCTTCCCATTAATAGTAACCTGCTCAGGATCAATATTGCTAATATTGAAGTTTTCTTCCCATGCATTAGAAGGTTTTATTTTCTTTAGAATATCGTCCAGTTGCCTTCCCGGCTCATGAAAATTAAATGGTGCCTGATTAGCTTCTGACATGTAAAATGCCAAACTTATATTAACCCCTTCTCCCTGATAAATTTCTTCTTTATCCACAGTCACCGAGAAAAAAGCATCATCCTCCATCTCTACATACTCAGGATCTTCCACGGCCGACCGACCGAAAAAATCGGCAAATGGATCTGTTGCGGATCCACGCCCACCAGATGAATTTGCAGCATCTCCAACAGTAATTTTTTTACCGTTGGAAGAATAGGCCTGACCATTGATTGAAAGCTCGAAAGATGGTAAGGTAAAATCCCCCTTTCTACTTGGCTTATAATATTGGATAATACTGTTTGAGCTGCTCATCTGTCCATTGATGAGATTCATTGAAGAGGACTGTGAGATTCCTTGTTTTTGAAAACTAGGGATTTCCGGAAATTGATCGTACGATTTGATTTTTTCGTTACTGAGCGTTACTTTGATAGTGAAAGTTTCATTCAAACCGATCTCAGAAGGTCCTAGCTCAATCTGAACATCCTGAGCAATAGCCGTTCCTGTAAATAGGAAAAGGCAGCATACGAAAAGGAATCGGGCAAGCGTTTTAATCATGGTTGCGAAAATAGGGAATATTCTATTCTTTGATTTCTAAAATAACGCAACATATAGAGAAATGCCTCCGTATTGAAACTTAAAATCAGTTAAAACCCTAAACTCTTTAGACTATGATCGAATATGTGAAGACTATCTTACAAAAGGTCAGCTTTTCCAAGTATTTGTTTGAACGTGAGCTTAGAAAAGGATTACGGTTAATTTCCCCGACAGAGATTCAGGAATTCAAAGATTGGTGTTACCTCATGTTTGGTAAAATGCATGACGTAATTTTAAATAGATATTTTGAACCCTCCTTTTAAAAAACCAAAGCCCCGACCAAAATTCTGGAACGGGGCTTTTTTCATCTATGGTAGTCGGTTTCTTTAATTAATCTTTGGTAGCAAAGTCCGGATAGGCTCTCATGCTATGTTCGTTGATATCCAATCCTTCCGTCTCTTCCGCTTCATCCACGCGAATACCCACCGTTTTCTTCATGACAAAGAATATTATTCCTGCAAATAGTACACAGAATATACCTACTGCAGCAACACCGATCAACTGGGAGATAAACTGACTTACACTAGCCAAATCTCCAAATATCCCAACGGCCAATGTACCCCAAATTCCTCCTACGAGGTGAACAGAAATTGCTCCCACAGGGTCATCCACTTTGATTTTGTCAAAAAACACCACTGCAAACACAATCAATCCGCCACCAATCAATCCGATGATAATGGAAGAATTTACACCCATTTGATCAGCACCAGCAGTGATCCCCACTAGACCAGCCAAAATACCATTCAATACCATCGTGATATCGTAGGTTTTAAACATTATATAGGAAACAATCAGTGCTCCAAAAGCTCCTGCAGCAGCAGCAAGGGAAGTTGTTACGAAAACTTTTGATACCAATCCCGGATCCGCACTCAATACTGATCCACCATTGAAACCAAACCAACCAAACCATAATAGGAATACTCCCAAGGTAGCCAAGGGGATATTATGCCCTGGAATAGCAGTCATACCTCTAGAAGTATATTTTCCTATTCTAGGTCCTAGCAGAGCAGCTCCAATTAGTGCTCCCCATCCACCGACAGAATGTACGATAGTAGATCCGGCAAAATCATAAAAAGGTGTTTCCAGTGTATTAAGGAAGCCTCCACCCCATTTCCACATACCTACGATAGGATAGCAAATACCTACATATAGAAAGGAAAAAAAGATAAATGGTCCAAGTTTCACTCTTTCAGCTACAGCTCCAGACACAATGGTAGCTGCGGTAGCTGCAAACATGGCTTGGAAAATGAAATCTGTAAAATAGGTGTAGCCAGCATTATAGTTACTGGTATCCCATCCTTCCGGAAGGGTAAGGCCAAAACCAGCAAATCCAAAGAAAGCGCCTGCATATTCTGCACCTGGGTACATCAGGTTAAAGCCAACAAAGGCATATGTCAAAAGTCCAATTGCAGGAATAATGGTGTTTTTAAATAGGATATTGACAGTGTTTTTTGAGCGAGTCAGACCAGCTTCCAAGCTGGCAAAGCCCAAATGCATGAGAAACACCATGGTAGTGGCGATCATCATCCATAAATTATTGACGGTAAATAAGTCTTGCATTAGATAAAATAGGTTCGGTGAATTAAGTGAGTTAGATTAAAGGGCGTGCTCTCCAGTATCGCTGTTTCTGATCCTATAAGCCTCAAGCACATCGTAGACGAAGATTTTACCATCTCCAACCTGTCCTGTTTTGCCTTCTGTGAGAATGCAGTTTATCACAGGCTCCACCAATTCCTCTACCGTGACAATTTCTATTTTGGTTCTAGGAATGTAGGCGGGCTCATAAGGAACTCCTCGGTACATTTCTAGCCTGGCATGCTCCAAGCCCATCCCTTTCACCTCGTAGAAGGTGAGAAACTTCACTCCAAGAGCAGCCACACACGTGTGGATCTGGTCAAAGCGGGAAGTCCTGATAATCGCTTCAATTTTTTTCATTTATTTAATGGGTCTAGTGATTTTTTGAGATTATTGCATAAAACTAAACAGAAAATTAAAATTATTGATATTCGGGATAAAAATTTACCCTGCATGATCACTATTTATTAAGGATTGTTGCGGAAAGAGATTATTGATAAGTCTATTTCTAGATATTCACCTTTAATCAAATGAAATCTGGTTGAATTATAAACTGGGGACAATTTGTGAAAGGTCAGGATTCTCTTGTGTCGCTAACATAAAAACTTAATTTTGCCTACGTTTTTAAGAACCTATATATGAACCAGAAACCTACCTTATTAATACTTGCTGCAGGAATGGGAAGTCGCTACGGCGGGAATAAGCAAATCGATGGATTTGGACCTAACGGAGAGACTATTCTTGAATATTCTATTTTTGATGCCATCAATGCGGGTTTCGGAAAAGTTGTCTTCATTGTGCGGGAAGCAATTCTTGAAGTAGCCAAAGAGAAATTTCTTCCTAAGTTTTCCGGTAAAATAGAAGTTGACTTTGTGATACAATCACTTGATAGCTTTGTACCAAATGAGTTAAAACGAGAAGATAGAAAGAAGCCTTTTGGAACAGCTCACGCTGTACTCTGTGCGAAAGACGCAATCAAAGAACCTTTTGCGGTGATCAACGCGGATGATTTTTATGGAAAAGAGGCTTTTAATGCCATCGGTAAATTTCTCACTACAGAAGTGAAACCTGATCTCCATGCCATGGTGGGTTATGCCGTTCAAAATGTATTATCCGAAAATGGAACTGTAAGTCGAGGAGTTTGTGAAACGAATGAAAAGGGACATCTCACGGGTATGGTAGAAAGAACTTCTATCGCAAGAGAAGGAGATAAAATAGTAAGTAAGGGAGAGGGAGAAATTTTAGAAATCGCTGAAGGTACTCCTGTTAGTATGAACTTTTGGGGATTTCATCAGGATGTTTTTATGGATATTGAGAAGATGTGGAATGAGTTTCTAGCAGCAAACGTAGATAACCTCAAGTCAGAATTCTACATCCCTACTGTCGCCAACAATCTAATACAAGCTGATGAAGCAGCCTTTGATATCTTGGAAGGTGGAAAGACTTGGTTTGGCGTCACCTATACAGAAGATAAACCTGTGGTGATCGATTCACTAAAGAAACTACATGATGCTGGAGAATATCCAGCTGAGCTATGGAAATAAGTTACGGGAGCTTCGGCTCCTTTTTTTATGCCTCGATAGAAATAAGTCCTTCTTTTAAAGAAAAGAAAGAGACCTCAGAATCCAATTCTGAAAGAATCTTCTTTGACCTTTCTGGCCGCGCATCCGTCAAAAATATCTGTCCAAAGGTATGCTGAGATATTAGCTGCATCATTTGAGCAATCCGCAGATCATCAAGTTTGTCAAAGATGTCATCCAATAATAAAATTGGCTTTTCTCCTTTCTCTTTTTCGAAAATCTGGAATTGAGCAAGCTTCAGGGCTATGATGTATGATTTCTGCTGTCCTTGACTTCCGATCTTCCGAATAGGGTGCTCACCAATCATAAAGCCAAAATCATCTTTGTGAATTCCTGCATTACTATTTTTGGTGATGAGATCCTTTTTCCGAAGGCTTTTGAAATACTCTTCAAAGTCGGGTCGCAACGCCTCAGTTTCATAAATAACGCTTACCAGCTCCTGTCCTTGAGAAATCTCTGAATAGTGACTCTGTAATAAGGGAGCCATTTCAGCCAGCAGCTCATTTCTTCTAGCGGCAAGAACACTACTCAGTTCAATTAACTCAGAATCGTAATTATCCAAAAGTGTCAGATCACGTCTGCCAGTTTCGGCGAACTTCTTCAGCAATGCATTTCGCTGTTTCAAAAAGTGATGGTATCGAATCAATTGATCGAGGTACGCATGATCAAGCTGTGAAATCAATCCATCAAAAAACTTTCTTCGCCCATCGCTTCCCCCTTTGATCAGTTCCGTATCGTCGGGAGCTATTAAGACTAAAGGAATCAGCCCAACATGCTCGGAGGTTTTGGCAAGTGCCTTTCCATTTTGATAGATCTGCTTCTTCTTCCCCAATTCTACCGTGCATCTCACTTCCAACTTCTTTTCTTCTGCCAGTTCAAATTGCCCCTTGATCGCAAAGAAATCTTTCTCATGCTGCACATTCAGGCTGTCGCTGGATTGCACGGCGCTTTTGGTCAAAGACAGGTAGTGAATCCCATCCAGCACATTGGTTTTTCCACTTCCATTCAAACCTACAAAGCAATTGATCTCGCTGGAAAATTGGAGTCGGGTCTTCTCATGGTTTTTAAATTGTAAGAGTTCGAGAGACTTCAGGTGCATGAGATTGGGTAATTATTTCGAAGGGAGCCTGTTATTTAGGGCGGGATGATTATATTTGGATCCTAAAATTAGCATATTTTCATCATTACGATATGGCAAAGAAAACTGCAGCGACTAAGTCTAAAGTAAAATATTCAAAAGAAACTTACACCTTTTGGTACGAGAGCATGCTCTTAATGAGGAGGTTCGAGGAGAAAGCTGGACAACTTTACGGTCAGCAAAAAATCAGAGGATTCTGTCATTTATATATTGGCCAGGAAGCTTGTGCTTCCGGTGCTATTTCTGCGTTGACCAAAGACGACAAGTGGATCACAGCTTATCGTTGTCACGCTCACCCACTTGGATTGGGTACTGATCCAGGAGCTGTGATGGCTGAGCTTTTCGGTAAAGCAACGGGCACTACCAAAGGAAAAGGTGGTTCCATGCACATTTTCGATAAAGAGAAAAACTTCATGGGGGGCCACGGAATCGTAGGTGCACAAATTCCTATGGGTCTTGGAATGGGCTTCGCAGAAAAATATAAAGGCACCAAAAACTTAGCAATTTGCTACATGGGAGATGGTGCTGTTCGTCAGGGAGCTTTTCACGAAGCATTGAACTTGGCTATGCTTTACAAGACTCCTGTGATTTTCGTCATTGAAAACAATGGCTATGCAATGGGTACTGCCGTAAAAAGATCTTCGAACGTAGAAGACCTTTCTACTTTGGGAGAATCTTACGACATGCCTTCATTCGCAGTTGACGGAATGAATGTAGAAGCAGTTCACGAAGCAGTAGCTGAAGCTGCTGATAGAGCAAGAAGAGGTGATGGACCAACTTTGCTTGAAATGAGAACTTACCGATACAAAGGACACTCGATGTCCGATCCTCAGAAATACAGAACCAAAGAGGAAGTAGAAGAATACAAGCAGCGTGATCCAGTGGAGCAGGTGCTTTCAACTATCAAAGAAAATAATATTCTTAGCGAAGAAGAACTTGAGGAAATCGTAAAAGGCGTAAAACAAAAGGTAACGGATGCTGTGAAATTTGCTGAAGAATCCCCTTGGCCTGACGGACAGGATGCTTTCAAGGATGTCTACATCCAGGAAGACTATCCATTTGTAATGGAATAAATCAATAATTACATAACCACTTAAAAGCCATGAAGACAGAAAGCTTTCATGGCTTTTTTATTGGACTTTGTAGAAATTATAAAAACCGTATATTTGCGGCTGAAATTTGAGTAGCATGGCAACGAAACAAACTAAAAGAGTACACCCTGAGCATCACAATGATATTTTGGAAGATCCTTCCGAGATAGCAACAAGACTTGGCAGAGGTGAGGCTTTTTTAAAGCAGAACAGTAAAATACTGGCGGGCATATTGATAGCTGCAGTAGTTTTGATCGGTGGAATCTTGTTTTTCCAGATCAACACCCAAAACCAAAACGAAAAAGCGCAGAAGGAAATGTTCCAAGCTGTGTATTTCTACGAGCAAGACAGTGTTCAACTTGCCTTGAATGGCGACGGGATTAATGCTGGTTTACTTAATATTGTAGAGGATTATCCAAGAACAGATGCTGCAAACCTTGCACATTTCTACATCGGGTCTATCTATCTTTCTGAGAGAAATTACGAACAAGCGATCACTGAATTAGAGCAGTTCTCTGCTGATGATTTCTTGGTACAGGCAAAAGCTTATTCACTTATCGGTGATGCAAACATGGAGCTTGGCAATACTGATAAGGCAATTGCTAATTACAAAAAAGCGGCTGAATACGATGAAAACAAGTATTTCACTCCTAAGTATTTGTCCAAGCTTGCTATCGCATACGAAGCTGCAGGTAACATTCCTGACGCAATTGCTGCTTATGGTGAGATCGAAGACAAGTATTTCGAGTCTTTCGAATTTGCTGCGGCACGAAAACATAAAGCTCGCTTAGAAGGTCTTGCCTCTAAGTAATGCTTTTGCTATAGCATACTAGAAGAGTAAGGCCCTGTGGTCTTACTCTTTTTTTGTTTACAATACTTTATAAAGAACCTATCAATGGCAACTTCTCTTAAAAGCCTTAGTGCGCACTCATCCAAAAACGTTCAGGACATCAGCGATAAAACATTTGGAATCATCGTATCCGAATGGAATGAAGTCGTGACAGAAGCACTCTATTCTGGTGCTTACCAGACTCTTATCGAAAATGGAGCAAAGAAAGAAAATATCATTCGAAAGAATGTCCCTGGTTCATTTGAGCTAACCCTTGCTGCTCAATGGCTGGCTCAGGAAGAAAACATTGATGCTATAATCTGTCTTGGATGTGTGATCCAAGGCGAGACTAAGCACTTTGATTTCATCTGTGATGCGGTTGCTCATGGCATCACCAATGTGGCCTTGAAATATAATAAACCAGTGATTTTTGGAGTATTAACCCCAAATACTCAGCAGCAAGCCATGGATCGTGCTGGAGGAAAGCATGGTAACAAAGGCGACGAAGCGGCTATCACCGCTGTTAAAATGCTTGGATTCTAAGACAAAAACCTATTAACCTTTTAAGCATAGACCCTATGAAAATCATGAAATTTGGTGGCACCTCTGTGGGCCGTCCAGAACGCATGCACCAGGTAAAAGACCTGATCACCCGAGGTGATGAATCAAAAATCGTAGTTCTTTCTGCTCTTTCCGGCACAACCAATTCGTTGGTAAGCATAGGAGAGGCTTTGGCTTCAGCTGATAAAGTGCTGGCTAAATCAAGGATAGATGAGCTCCATGCACATTACAATGACTTTTATCCAAAACTGGTAAAAACTGAAGTAGCAAGAGAAAAAGCTCAGGAAATCATCAAAGAGCACTTTGAGTTTCTGAATATTCTTTTGAGAATCTCTTTTAATGAGGCTATCAATCGCGACATTCTAGCCCAAGGAGAATTACTTTCTACAAAGCTTTTTCATACGCTTTTGGAAGAATTGGAGATTCCTGCAATATTCCTTTCTGCACTTGACTTCATGAGTATTGATGAAAATGCAGAGCCGGAACTTCAAAAAATCTCAGATCGATTGAAGGCAATACTTGCCCAGCATCCAGAAGACACGATCTTCATCACTCAGGGTTTTATATGCAAAAACCACCTGAATGAAGTGGATAACCTGAAGCGTGGCGGATCGGATTACACTGCTTCTTTGGTTGCTGCCGCAATTCAAGCTACTGCCTGCGAGATCTGGACGGATATCGACGGAATGCATAATAACGATCCTAGGATTGTTGATAAAACGCGCCCGATCGCTGAAATGTCCTTCGACGAAGCTGCCGAGCTTGCTTATTTTGGAGCCAAAATTCTTCACCCTGCATCTATCTGGCCTGCGCAGCAATTTAACGTACCGGTGAAATTGCTTAACACAATGCAGCCAGAAGCTCACGGCACGTTGATTAAGGCAGAAGTAGCCTCTGTTGGGGTGAAAGCGATCGCAGCTAAAGACGGGATCACAGCTATCAAAATTAAATCCAGCCGAATGCTTTTGGCTTATGGTTTCCTGAGAAAGGTATTTGAGATTTTTGAAAAATATAAAACTCCAATCGATATGATCACTACATCCGAAGTGGCAGTATCGGTAACTATCGACGATTTAAGTCACTTGCAGCATATTTTAGAAGAACTGGGTACATTCTGTAGCGTGGAGGTTGATAGAGACCAGACCATTATCTGTATTGTCGGAAATATGGTTTCAGAAAGCAAAGGTGCTATCCAATCCGTGATTGATTCGCTTATAGAATATCCTGTTAGAATGGTATCCTTTGGTGGAAGCCGCCATAACGTTTCAGTTTTGGTAGACTCCAAATTCAAAAAAGAAGCACTTCAAAGTCTCAATCAAGACTTATTTACTTGGTAAAAATGATAGCCGGCCTAGCGCCGGCTATTTTATTTAGACTGATTCTTATTACTTTTGGGTGATGTCAGCGGAAAACGATAAACCAGGCTTTCTTCAGCGCCTTCAATCCAAATGGAAATTGGATAGCCTTCTTCAGGTCGTTTTAGTTTTGGTTGTTTTTGCCTGCACCGGATTCACCATACTTTTTATCAAGAATCCAATTCTTGACTTCTTCGGAGTAGAAAAAGGAGGTTTAGTCAACACCCTTTTATATCTCTTATTAGTACTTCCTCTTTATCAGATATTTCTACTGATTTATGGCTTTATTTTCGGCCAGTTTAAATTCTTCTGGGAAAAAGAGAAGCAAATTTTCAGAAGAATAGGTGAATTATTTTCTAAGCGGAAATAACTTTTTTTCAGCAGAGCTCGCGGAGATTTTCGTATAGATTCAATTGTGTTGCTACATTGTCAATGAGAATCAGCGGGATAGTTAAATAATAAAACCATATTCTTAGACTGTGAAGGAGTGTAATAGGTAATCATTATAAATACCATGGAAAAATTAGCAAACGTACACCCGGGAGAAGTTTTGATTTTGGAGTTTTTGGAGCCGTTAAATATTACTGCTTATCGATTATCTAAAGACCTAAACATCCCTCAAACCAGAATTTCAGAGATTATAAAAGGCAATCGCCGGATCACTGCAGATACAGCTCTCAGACTGAGTAAATATTTTGGAAATTCAGCTAAATTCTGGCTTGGCCTACAAAACGACTATGATATCGAAGAAGAAGGTTTGCAAAAAGAAAAAGACCTCAATAAAATAAAGCACTTCGAAGAAAAGGATGTCGCGTAGTTTGCAGATCAAGAAATCCTGCTCCAGTTTACAGCCGTTTTCTTCTGTTGCTTAATCTGTCGGAGAATCGGAGCATTTTCCGGCTGAAGTAATTCTGGGTCATTAACTAATAGCTGCTGGGCTGCATCCCTCGCCGAAGTCAAAATTGGAGCATCTTTACTTAGATCAGCAATCAACAAATCAGTAATTCCACTTTGCTGGGTTCCCATCAAATCCCCGGGACCACGCAACCGCAAATCCACATCAGCAATCTCAAACCCATCATTGGTACGAACCATTGTTTCCAATCGCACCCGGGAATCCTTAGAAAGCTCATACTTGCTCATCAGGATGCAATAACTCTGCTCAGCACCTCTTCCCACTCTTCCGCGCAACTGATGCAACTGAGATAGCCCAAAACGCTCTGCATTCTCAATGATCATCACCGAAGCATTGGGCACATTCACTCCCACCTCAATTACCGTAGTCGCCACCATGATCTTGGTTTCACCTTTCACGAATCGTTGCATCTCGTATTCTTTCGCATCAGCCTTCATACTTCCGTTCACGATGCTAATTGGATAATTAGGGAATGCACGGGAGATACTTTCAAAGCCATCCATGACATTTTTCAAATCCATCTTTTCGGACTCTTCGATCAGCGGGTAAACAATATAAACTTGCCTTCCTTTTTTGATTTCTTCATTAATAAAACCGAAAACCTTCAAGCGATCCTTATCATAGCGATGCACTGTCTGAATCGGCTTTCTTCCCGCCGGCATCTCATCGATCACGGACACATCCAAATCCCCGTAAAGAGTCATCGCCAGCGTCCTTGGAATTGGGGTCGCCGTCATGACCAATACGTGAGGAATAAACTCTTCATTTTTAGCCCAAAGCTTAGCTCGTTGCGCTACACCAAAACGATGCTGCTCGTCGACTATTGCCAATGCTAGATTTTGGAATTGAACCACATCTTCTAAAAGTGCATGCGTTCCAATCAGAATTTTGAGTTCACCGGAAAGCAGGTCCTCGTGAATGATTTTTCGGGCAGATTTCTTGGTTGAGCCCGTGAGCAAAGCAATTTTTAGCCCCATCATATCAGCGAATTCCTTCAAACCGGCATAATGCTGTGTCGCCAGAATCTCCGTGGGAGCCATCAAGCAAGCCTGCGCCCCAGAACTGATCGCAATCAATGCGCAAATAAACGCAACCATCGTTTTACCACTTCCCACATCTCCTTGGATCAGGCGATTCATCTGTTTACCCGATTTCATGTCACCGTAAGACTCACGAATTACTCTTTTCTGCGCATTGGTGAGCTCGAAAGGAATGTGATTGGTATAAAACTCCGTGAGCAACTCTGTGTTGTTCAGTATCTGTCCGCGAAACTTCTCAGTCCTGGCTACTTTCAGCATTAATAGACGAAGTTGCAAATAGAAAAACTCCTCGAATTTCAAACGCTTTCTAGCTCGTTGTAGTAGGTTTGGCTCAGTAGGAAAGTGAATCTGACGAATAGCCTCCTTCTTCCCAATAAGTTGATATTGCTGCAAAATCTCCCCAGAAATCGCCTCCTGAATATGTGGAAAGCAAACCTGAACCAACTGCTCCATGATTTTGGAAATCCCTTTGGAATCCAAAAATCTGGCTCTCAGCTTTTCCGTAGTAGAATAAACGGGCTGGAAATTATTTCTCTTTTCGTTAGCTGAGGTAAGCGGCTCCATCTCGGGATGTGCTATACTCCACTTTCTTCCGAACTGGGCAGGTTTTCCCAGAAAAACATAGGCTGCGCCTGGCACAATATTCTTTTGAACCCATGCAATTCCTTTGAACCAGGTCATTTCCATTTCCCCAGTTTCATCCGCCACATGAGCCACGAGTCGCTTTTTATTGCCCATTCCTACGAGCTCAAAGTTTCGGATTTTGGCGATCACCTGCACAGATTCCATCTCTGAATGCAGCTCCCGGATCTTGAAAAACTTTGTTCTGTCCTCGTACCGAAACGGATAATGCTGCAGCAATTCCCCGAAGGTGAAAATATTCAACTCCTTGTTGATCAGAGCGGCACGCTGCGGGCCAACTCCTTTGAGAAACTCTATCTTGGTGTCAAAAAATCCGGACAAGGAAAATTGATTTTTGGATTAGGACAAATTAAACCCACTCTGCCCAATTGCCAATAAAAAATGACCAGAATTGTCAGAATACAATTTTAGAATTGTGTGACAGACTTCCAGATTTTCTCTAATTCAGACTTATTTTCCTGAAGACTTTTCAATAAAAGCATTTGGTTTTTTGCCCGATGGAAATTCTGTTCAGGATATTCCACTTTATAATACACATTACCTTGGAGGTGATCAGTAAAAAAGCGAAGGCCCATAATGCATATCATTACTTCCCCAGCCAAAAGCAAGGATTTAGCTTCCTCTTCTGTAGCCAAGGATTTGACACCTTCCCAGTAGCCTTTAAGTAACTGCTCGAAAACAGGGATTTCAAGTTTAATCTCATCCCAATTCCGACTGGTCTCCGATACAGAACATGCAACTGTTCGTACCAAATCCCCAAAATCATACATCAGGTATCCACTCATCAAGGTATCCAGATCGACTACAGCTTCCACTTTTTGAAGATCATGGGAAAATATTAGATTGTTGATTTTTGTATCGTTGTGGGTTAATCGGTCTGGAAGAATAGCCTGAAATTTCAGATAAGCCGAAATCAATTCCTTTTGACTCAAGTAAAAATCCAATACCCGCTGATCTTCTTCTGAAAAAGATTTTATTCCTGCAGCAACTTCCTGCAGTTTTGCGAAGCGCAGATCCAAGCGATGGAAGTTTGGGATGCATTCCTGCAACTGGCTGGTATCTATGTCTTTTCCCCATTCCGCAAATACTCCATAAGCCTTTGCCGCCAAGTAGGCTTGGTCTAGCCCAGAAATTTCTTGGATAGTCTGCCCTGAGACGAATTCAAATAGGCGGAAAAGATGGCCGTGCACCGTCGTGATTAACTTATTATTTGAGTTTAGGATGGGTAGAGGCAATTGAAATGGCAGAAAAGTGACATTGCCTTGCGATTTTACCAAACGCTGATTATGGGATATCCGCTCAGGATATTGGAACACTCCGTTGTTGAATTCCTGCAAAATGAATCTCGCATCTCCGGACTCAATCAAATAAGTACCATGAATCAACCCTGCACCAAATGCCTGAAATTCAAAATTCTCAAAAGAGGTAAAAGTATAATTGGCCAGAATGCCAGCAATGTCTTCCTTAATCATGGCCCAAAGCTATAGCATGACATTCAGATCCGAATTATTAGAAACAAAAAAAACCGATCATTATATGAGTTTTTGTTCCAATTGGCAATCGTTGGCAATTTTGACATAAATTTAACATGCAAGTGATGCTGGAATCCAATAGAATGTCAAATAGACATCAGGTTCTGAGTATTCATTAAAATGACAAAAATTTCTATTACCAAAATGTGTGGGTTTTATATTTAAATCAGTCCATCGCATATAAAGAATGTACTATCACATACATTTTATTTTAAAATTTACGAAATACGGCAAAATCTCAGTAAACTTCTGAATTAGATTTTTCCCATTTGACAAAATATAAATACATTAGTAAAATTTATTATTTAAGTAGAAGGTATTTTATAAAAAAAATTAAGGAATTCATTAATCTCATCCACTATGAATGTAACCTCCATTGACTGGGCGATCATTGCCGCATTCTTTGTTATTTCCCTTTTAATAGGACTATATACTTCAAAACAAGCGGGATCTTCTGCCAAAGAATTTTTTCTTTCGGGCAGAAATATGCCTTGGTGGTTATTGGGAGTTTCCATGGTGGCTACGACATTTTCTGCAGACACACCAAACTTAGTGACTGATATTGTTCGAAAAAACGGTGTTGCAGGTAACTGGGCATGGTGGGCATTCTTGCTGACTGGTATGCTGACTGTATTCGTTTATGCCAAACTGTGGAGAAGATCCGAGGTTACTACCGATTTGGAATTCTATGAATTGCGATATTCGGGAAAGGGAGCTGCTTTTTTAAGAGCTTTCCGGGCAATCTATCTAGGGGTTTTCTTCAATGTGGTAATTATGGCAACTGTTTCTCTTGCCGCTATTAAAATCGGTGGGGTAATGCTTGGATTGACACCTATTCAGACATTACTTATAGCTTCTATAGTTACTGTAGTTTATAGTTCTCTTGGTGGTCTAAAAGGTGTTCTACTTACTGATTTTTTCCAGTTTTTTATCGCGATGATTGGATCTTTTGGCGCAGCATACTACATATTGGATCTGCCTCAAATCGGATCTTTGGATAATTTGTTGACTCACGAGAATGTGGCAGGAAAACTTGATTTCCTTCCTGATTTCTCTAACCCTAATGCATACATACCGCTTTTCTTGATGCCAATAGCAATCCAGTGGTGGGCGACTTGGTACCCAGGAGCTGAGCCTGGAGGAGGAGGATACATCGCACAGCGAATGCTTTCTGCCAAAGATGAGAAGAATGCCATCGGAGCTACATTATTCTTCAACATTGCTCATTATGCGATGCGCCCTTGGCCATGGATTCTGATTGCACTTGCTTCCTTGATTATTTTCCCGAATATCTCTGATCTTCAAACTGCTTTCCCAAATATCCCAGTTGACAAACTGGGAGACGATTTGGCGTATTCGGCTATGTTGACATTTCTTCCTACGGGACTGATCGGAATAGTATTAGCTTCTTTGATTGCGGCAGTTATGTCCACCCTTTCGACGCATCTGAACTGGGGATCTTCATATATAGTAAATGATTTTTATCTACGATTTATGAAGCCTGAGGCTTCAGATAAGGAATTGGTAGCAGTGGGAAGAATATCCACGGTATTATTAATGGTACTTTCCGCTGTGTTGGCATTGGCACTTTCGAGTGCACTTGATGCATTTAACATTCTACTTCAGATTGGAGCAGGAACAGGTCTGATTTTTATCCTTAGATGGTTCTGGTGGAGAATTAACGCTTACACTGAGATCTCTGCCATGGCGATTTCATTTGTGGTGGCTATATTCTTTGAAGTGATCAATCCAAAAGTAAACTGGATTATGATCCCTGAAAATCAGGCATATTTGAAATTAATTTACAGTGTAAGCATCACAACAATCGGCTGGCTGATAGTGACGTTTGTAACAGCTCCTGAAAAGGACGAAGTGCTACTTTCCTTTTATAGAAAAGTTAAACCTGCTTCTTTTGGTTGGAAAAAGGTACTAGATAGGTATCCGGGCGAAAAGCAAGTGATTGGTCAATTGCCAAAAGAAATTGGGCTAATGATGATTGGCTCAGTGATGGTATACGCAGCCTTGTTCTCTACAGGATTTTTTATCTACGGAAACATGCTAGCAGGATTTATCGCAGGAGCAATAGCTGTAGTAGGAGGAATCATCATTTTCAGTTCCTGGAAAAAGCTCAGTTAATCAACAAATTTCACTGAATTCATCAAGTGGGCCATGTCCTCCTTGATGAATTCAATAACTGGAGCAAGAGAATCATTTTTCATAGCTGTATTAAAATATAGAGCCCCTCTCAGGAAGTTTTTAGTGGAATCTGTCACAAAAAACTGAAATTGAGTAGGTACTTCTCCAGTGAGTTCTGCTACCACTCCTGTATACCCTTCGGGTGTGAGGAGAACAGCTTCTTCTATTCCATAAGCTTTGACCTGATGCTGGGAAGTAAGTCGGAAGGCATCATTGGATAATTGTCTAAAATTAACCTTGTCGCCATCTATCTCCTTGTAGGTTAAATGGACTTTGGCACCGAAGTCTGAATAATTCAAATTAATCCATTCTTCCTCAGCAACATTGAAAGAATCTGCCTCCACTTTAGAATAGGAAGAATAATCTATCTGATAGCTATAGCCCTCAGAAAGTCTCTCAAATGAATGTTCTGGTAAATCAATCCTATTAAAGCCAGCCGGTTTTGGCAAATAGGTCTCTTCACACCCTATTAGACCTACTAGCAAGAAACCGAGCCAAAGATTTTTCCTCATGCTTTAAAATTAGACAAACTGTTTGATTTGGGTGGAGAATAAATGAAATTTAACCAAATAACCAATCTCTATTCAAATGGAAAAAGCACGACAATTCCTTTTTGGCAGTATGATACTTGCCATTTTTATGATGGTTGCTACAGCAACTACAGCGCAAACAACAAAAGAAGAGTTCATGAGCAAATGGATGAACAGCAAACAATTCACTTTGGATGTTCTGGACAAAATGCCTGACTCTGGTATGGACTACAAAACTGATCCAGAAGCAATGTCATTCAAAGAGCAAATTCATCACATCGCAAATTCAATCGTTGGGCTATCTCAGGGATATTTGAAAGGTGGTGAGCCAGGATTTAGTATTGATCTGGCTACTGCATCTAAAGCGGATCTGGCCACTTATGTAGCTCAATGTTATGATTATGGAACTGCAACTATGGAAGCTATGTCTGACGCTGATGCAGGGGAAACTATAGAAGTGTTTGGAAACAACGTAAGTAGACGCCAAATAATGGCTTTGATAATGGATCATTCTACACACCATCGAGGATCTGCTATCGCTTACTTGAGAGCTGAAGGCGTGGAGCCACCAGCATTTGTTGGTTTCTAGGAATTAATGTTAATAACAAAAACGGCAATGATATCTACCATTGCCGTTTTATTTGAAGTAATCACTCTCTTATCCAAGCAACTTTTTCATCCAAACTGTCTCTTTTTCCTTCAGGCCAAGTATCAGTAGCTGGCTTGGCCACATAGAAAAATCCCATGAGTGCATCTTCACCCTCAAGTCCAAAATCTTCTCTGGCTTCTTGCCAAAAAGTAGGTCCACCAGTTCCCCAATAAGCTGCCAAACCATGAGCAGAAGAAGTCAAATACATATTCTGAACAGCCATTGACACTGCTGCAATCTCTTCCATCAGAGGAATTCCTGCTGATCTTTTCAAAATTATTGCGATCATATGGGAAGCCTTTAAAGGTTGCTGCTTAAACTTCTCATATGTAGCTTCCAAAAATGGAGTACCATTCTTCTCCGCTCTGAGCTTGTACATTTCAGCCTGATAATCAGCGAATTTCTTTAACCCTTCACCTGTATATACAATAAATCTCCAAGGTTGAGTCAATTTATGTGTGGGGGCCCAACGAGCATTTTCAAGCATCTCTTCGATAATAGAATCGTCGATAGGGTCATTTTCTTTGAATTGCGCAGCAAACATGGACCTACGTCCACGTATAATTTTATTTACTTCTTCGACGTTGAAATCGGGCTTTTGCATGTATTACTTCTTAAAATGAATGTTCGTATTTCTAATTGCAAAGAAAAGAAAATGGTTCTGGCTATAGAATATTTCTTTTGGTTAAAGCTTATTCCAGCTTTCCTTTTAAAAATTGATTTCTCAATTCCGGATTAAACTTCTCAATGGCATATCTTAATGCAGTGCGAGGCATGATTTGATAGTGTCTTCTTAAAAAGCTCATCTCAACCTCAAAGTCTCTATTACCTATCTCACGAAGCATCCATCCAACAGCCTTATGGATCAAATCATGTTGATGATGAAGAAGTTTTTCAGCTAATTCCAATGCATCAGTAAAACGATCTCGCTTGATCCAATAATAAGTACTAATCATTGCGACTCTTTGCCTCCAGAGATGATCCGTCCAGGCTAATTCATAGAAAAGTTCTTTGTCTCTATCCAAATAATAGTGTCCCAAAATATGATGGCATGAGCTATCCACCAAATCCCAATTATTAACATAATTAAGATGGGACAAATAGAAATCTACTAACTTCTTTCGATCCGTATCATTTTTTAACTTTTGATACCGATAAACAAGAATGTAAACTGCTGTAAGTCTAACTTCATGATATACATGATGCAATAATTCCTCAATTTCTGAGTAGCTGATATCCTTAAAAACTTCCTTTGCTATTTTGCGCTGCTCGGGCACTTTTACTCCTAAAAACTGGTCTCCCTCCCCATATTCACCGGGTTTACATTTGAAGAATTTAGGAAAAAAAGCTGCTTTTTCGGGGATAGCTTTGTCAGCCAATGCAGCTTTGATTTGTTCTGTTAAAAGACTCATGGTTAAAATAGAAAACTTTACATTTTCTAGAAATCATCCCCATCATCTCCTCCTTCTCTTCGGCTTTCATTTCCCTGACGCTGCTCCTTGAATCCTCCGAATCTATATGTAAAAGCAAGAGTTCCTACCCGCGTTTCTCTCTGAAAAACTCGCTTCTCATCAAATCGTGGATTGTTGGTTGTAATTCTGAAATTACGGGTATTGAAGACATCGCTCACATTAGCGGATATAGTTGCTTTTCCGTTGAATAAATCCTTTCTCAATCCAACATTTAAACTGTATTGAGGTTCAATCTGGCCTTGCGGAAGAACAATTGGACCTCGATAGTTTCCTTGGACTTGTACGTTAAACCAGTTAGGGACAAGCCAATTTGCTAGTAAATTAAGCGTCCAACTGAAATTCTCATTACTGAAATCTTCCTCAATATTTTCAGCATTAATTTTAGAGTAAAATAGATTTCCAGTCAAAGTAGCATCCAGATTTTTAACAATCTGGACTTGGTTGATCAGCTCAAAACCAGTACTGGACCGGGTATCTGCATTTTGGCGACTCTGAATGGCCACATTGTCATCAGTCAGGATCGTAATCCTCGTCTCTACATCGGTGCTAAATCGATGGTATACCGTGGCATTTAGCAAATATTTTTCCCAGCCTTTCATATAGCCAACTTCATAGCTATCGGTAAATTCCGGCTGTAAATATGGATTTCCTATGCTGAAATTGTATTGGTCACGAACTCTGTATATTGGGGCAAGATCCCAAATACTTGGTCTTGAGATTCTACGAGTGTAATTCAATGTCAACTCATTTTCGTCTGCAATTGTATAGCTTAAAAAAGCACTTGGAAAAACATTGAAGTAGTCATTTGGAATGCTTTCATTATTCCTTACCGTTTTTCCAAGAGTCTCTGTGTATTCCCCCCTTAGACCTAATTGGTAACCAAACTTTCCTTTGGTATTTCTGTAGGTGAAATATGCAGCATATACATGCTCATCAAAATCAAACGTATCTGACAGAGAATCCACCACTACCGGTTCAAAATCGCTAAACTCATCACCTTGTGCAAATTCCTGACTCCATTGCCAATTTCCAACGGTTGCTTTAAATCCCGTCTCAATAGATGCTCCATTAGTAAAAGGCTTCTCGTAATCCAATTGCGCTACATATAGGTTGCTGGTCCTTGGCCTTTCATTAGTTTGAGTCAGTCGCTTAGTAGGATCTGAATTTCCATCGGCATTGAAAAATTGCTGATTATAAAATTCAGTCTGCTCTCTGTTGTCATAAGAGTATGAAAGAGAGGAATAAAGCTTTTGGCCCAGTGAATCAATATTCCACGTATAGTTGATCCCACCTTCGTAATTTCCACTAGTACTTAATTCATCATTAATGCGCACAAAACTGGAATCCAGCGAACCACTTTCACTCAGATTGCGCTGGGTTATGTTTGCATATTCTACCTCATCGTCGAAATTCCCCTGGAAATAAATTCCCAACATCCCTCTATCTGAAACATTATAATCAACTCCAGTTCTGATCAAATGAGTTTTTTCTACTTCGTAGCCATCCTGAACTTGTTCCAATCTCGGAGAAAATCCTTCTAAATAGTTATTCCGACTTCCTTCTCCATTTTCACGCTGGCGTCTATCCTGCCAATTATAGGATGCATAGAAATTTGCTTTTTCAGTTCCGTAATTCAGATTTATTCCGGCTTGATATTTCTCCCTGGTCCCAATCGAAGCATTCACCTGCCCATTAAACCCAGTTTTTTCATTCTTTTTAAGAACAATATTAATAATTCCGCCCACGCCTGTAGCATCGTACCTTGAAGATGGATTTGTAATCAATTCTACCGATTTGATACTATTTGCTGGAAACTGTGATAGTATACTCTCCGCATCATCTCCTGAAAGATTGGATGGCCTCCCGTTAATGTATATCAGGATATTTCCACTACCTCGCATCGTAATTCCTCCCTCGTCATCAACTTGAATAGATGGCAACGTACCAAGAAGCTGAGAAGCTGTTTGACCCTCTGCTACGATACTGTTTTCTACATTGTAGGTTCTCTTGTCAATATCCGATTCAAACATAGAGGTCACACCTTCAACGACTACTTCGTCCAAATTTTGGGCATCCTCTTCTAGTGTGATTGTTCCTAAGTTGACAGAGTTCTTGTTTGACGGCAAAGTGATTTTCTCATAAAATTCTAAATACCCTATGAAACCTACCCTCAAGATGTAATCACCCGCAGCGGTGGAAAACTCAAAGCTCCCATCAAGCTCACTCATTCCTCCAGTAACTACAGCAGAATCCCTTGGATGAAGCAAGGCGATATTTGCAAACTCAAGTGCAGATTCGCGTTTGCCATCCATTACTTTACCTTTTAATTTGATTTCCTGTGAAAAAGAATCAAATGAGGACATGAAGAAAAAAAATAAAATTGAAATGGGTGAAATTCTATTCATTGTAGTGGATTAAAATGGGTTCTCGTATAATGGCTTTTTATTAGTTTACTCTCAAACAATTAATTATCAAATAATTATAAAATCTTCCTATTTAAGTAAACCTTTAAATCTGACGAAGGTTTTGATTTCAGCCTAAAACTTTTCCTAAGGAAAATTGTCTTGATAATATGGTAATAAGATTTATGGTCGGTGATTTTTAATCCGCAGAGATTTTAAAAGTGTTATTAGGTTGCACTTATATTACCCTTAAAATATTAAATTCATTATATTAAGAGTAATTCGATTGAAAACAGAATGAACTTATTCTTTAAGCATTGTTTTTACCATAATATCGGTCATGCTTATTTATAGGATTGACTCATGAAATAATCATTTGATTAGTAGCAAGGTCACGAGGAATCTTAATTGACTGTAAATTTTACCTATTGTTAGTAAGGAAGTTAGATTGAATTATTAAGTCAATGAAAATTGATTTGAGTTTTTGGAAAAATTGAATGACTTTCATAGGATCGGGCTGGAACACTCAAAAAAGCATTATTCCTCTGAATGAAAGAATGAAAGCCTACAGTGGAAGGAGAGTGGTAACATGTCTAAATGATATATGTCTAATCAAAAACCAACAGTAATAATAGCCGACGATCATCCCATCCTCCTCAAAGGATTACATGATTTTCTCATTGAAATTGGACTTAACATCGTCGCCACAGCTAAGGATGGTAAAAGCGCATTAGACCAAATTACCAAGTTCAAACCTCAAATTGCTATTCTAGATATGGATATGCCCGGCAAATCGGGTTTAGAGGTAGCTTCAGATTGCAAAAAACTTAAAATTGACACAAAAATCATTCTTTTGACACTTCATAAGGAGATATACCTTTTTCACCAAGCAAAAGAATTAAATCTTTCTGGATATATCCTAAAGGAATTTGCCTTGGATGACTTATCGAGGGCCGTATCAGAAGTGTTAGCCGGTGGTAATTTTTTTAGTGAGAAAATTTTTGAGGAAATTAAACAGACTCCCCTCACTCCTTCAGAAGTAAAAATCCTACGGTTAATAGCGGATGGACTTACTACTAGAGATATTGCAGAAAAACTTTTTATCTCAGAGCGTACTGTAGACAAGCATCGGAGTAATATGATTACGAAGCTAAGTCTAGAGAAAAAACATAACTCGCTGCTAATCTGGGCTCAAAAGAATCGCGATATCATAGATTAACAACACATTTTTATCTGTTAAATTGAAATATACGTGTTTATACGTATTGAATCAGTTATTGATTTTAAGTAGGTTTGGTTAAATATTTTAGCTCACACCAACTTTTTATAACATGAAAATCTCAAGCTACCAAGGTAATTTTAAAGTAATCCAGACCATAAAAAACCGTGACGAGCTGCTTGTCTTGGGTTCTTGGAAGGATTTAGTGAGAATGTTCGACAGCAGTAGAACTTTTTTAGTAAATAAAAGTGAATCGCTTTTTGGGATTTACCTCTGCAAACAAGAATGCGCAGAATTTGTCAACAGAATAATCAAGGATATTGATTATCATGAATGGGAAGATTTCAAAGTAGATAAAACCGTTTATCAAAGTCTATTTCAGGCATAAGGGTGATTTTTTTTCAGCAATAAACTTCTAAGGCTGCGCGGATCATACGATCAACGGTTTTTTCAGCTTCTTTATCAAACTCTCCACTTGGACGATTAGCCACTATTGCATTGAGACTCAGCATCCGGTGATTCAATAATTGTCCCATGGCATAATAACCTGCTGTTTCCATTTCAAAGTTGGTCATCTTCAAATCATCAACTTTTAACTCTGACAATCGCTCAATCATATTATCCATTTTCGGCTTTATCCTAATTTCTCTCCCTTGAGGAGCATAGAAGCCTGGTGCAGTGAGTGTAACTCCCCGATGAAAATCTGCAGATAATTTTAGTAAAAGCTCCGGAGAAGCAGATGCCTGATACGGTAAAAAAGTAAGTCCCAAGGTTTCCTTGACTAACTCAGACCATTCTTGGTTTCCTTCTAGCTTAGGATAAAACTGCATTAAGGTATCAACGCCAACAGCAATCTCGGAAGCCAATAAACTACCCACCGGAAGATCTACCTGCATGCTACCTGAGGTTCCTAATCGAATTATTTCCAAACTCTCTTCTTTAGGCTTGACAGTATGGGTTTTGAGATCCACGTTGACCAAGGAATCCAGTTCAGTCATCAAAATCTCCACGTTATCAGTACCCATGCCAGTAGACATCACGGTAATTCGTTTCCCTTTGATTCTGCCTGTATGCGTCACAAATTCCCGCTTGCTACCTTTGAAATCAATCTGATCAAAATATTTGGATACCAAAGGCACTCGATCAGGGTCCCCCACAGTAAAAACAAGTGAAGCCAGATTTTCTGGCTTCAAATGCAAATGATAAATGCTTCCATCAGCATTTAATATCAATTCGGATTCTGGAATTTGTCTGCTCACACTACAAGTTAAGCATTTGATTTTTCTTTGCCTTTACGGACAAGGCCTTTATAGGGATTATACCCATTCGTGTTTTTCTGATAATACCCAGTTCCGTCGTAAGCACGTTTTTCAGGATTCTCCTTGCACTCAATAGAGCAAGTTCCTTCCATTTCCCAACCACATTTTTCGCACATTGGAACGTGCACATTACAAGTCTGATTGGCGCAGTTAACCATACGGTCTGAAGGCGTCCCACAAACGTGGCATTTAGAAACCATCTTTGGATTCACGGTATTCACATCCACAGCTATTCTATTGTCAAACACATAGCATTTCCCCTCAAAATCTTCTCCTCCAGCTTCCATACCATACTTGATGATTCCACCGTGTAGCTGGTAAACATCTTCAAAACCTTGCTCCAATAGAAATGCAGAGGCTTTCTCACATTTAATCCCTCCAGTGCAATATGTCAACACCTTCTTATTCTTCAGGTGCTCAAGCTCTTTTACTTTTTCAGGAAAATCACGGAAGTTGTCAATATCAAGTGTCAAGGCATTTTTGAACCGTCCTAGTTCGTGCTCATAATTGGAGCGAACATCCAAGATCACCACATCTTCCTGATCTTTCAATTTCTTGAATTCCTCTGGGTCAAGATGCTTTCCTGTTCTCACATTAGGATCGAGATGTCTTAGTGCACTGTGGACAATCTCAGGCTTATAGCGCACATGAATTTTAGTAAATGCATGCTTATCATGCGAGTCTATTTTGAACTCAGTTTTTGCGAAACGCGGATCTGCATGGATATAAGCCATGTATTTCTCACAGTCTTCTTCCAAACCAGAAACTGTACCGTTCAACCCTTCATCAGAGATAATGATGCGGCCACGGATGTTATTTTCAATACAAAATAGATGATGCTGCTCGCGGTATTCTTCAGGATTTTCAATCTTTGCGTAGAAGTAATAAAGGAGGATTTGATAATTGGTATTTTCCATAACTAATGCCCTGTTGCGGCAGGGTGTTTAAGGATTTATGATTTTGGAATGTTTATTTACGATTTCAAATTTGAAATTTCAGATCTCAAATTTATTTAATTTTTGCGGCAGGATTACCAAATACAGTTTCGTTTGCTCCCACTGTTGCGATTACCACAGATCCAGCTCCTACGCGGGCATTTTTACCAATGGTGACTCCTGAAACGATTGTAGCTCCGGAGCCAATAAAAGCACCTTCTTCAATGATCACATCTGAGTTGATCACAGATCCAGCACCGATTTGTACAAAGTCTCCCAACTTAGCTTTGTGCTCAATAACAGCAGCAGAATTGATAATACAGTGGCTTCCAATCTCAACTCCCGCACCGATATTTACATTGGCATTGATAAAATTGCCATGGCCAATGATGGCATCTGTAGAAATATAAGAACGCTGATGAATCGCATTCACCGGCTGAACTTTACGGCGCTCATTCAATAACTCCACTAAGAATTTACGGTATTTTGGATTTTCTTCAGCCACGAAAGCCTCAGTCTTCTGACCGATTAACTTCAAGAAACCATCATCCTCAGGATTTCCAAGTACTGAAACCGTATTAATCTCTGTCCCGTGGATTTTTTCATCCTCATCTAAGAATCCGTAAACAACTACATTGTTACTGTTGAAAATCTCAAGTGCTGGATGTGCGATGCCTTTGGCACCAAAAATAATAACTGGTTTTTCCATAGTTTTCTGCAATTCAGGCTGCAAAAATACAGGAATTCACTGGCTTACCCAAAAATCATTTGGATTCTGATTTGATCAGCGCTTGGGCTATTTTACACTGAAGACATTTCTTGGGCTGGCAGGAATTCTTGTAAAGTCCAATCATACCCTGGGAATCAAATGCATTTCCTGCTGGCCAACCATAGGACTGGAATTTTGAGATGATATGATTTTTCTCCGGTGAAATCTCCTGCAAAAGATCAAAGCATCGCTCTTGCCAGTCTGACTCTTCAAAATACCGTCCGTAGGCAAACCAAAGCGGAACCACATAATTGATGACCAAAAGCTCCAATACAGTACTGGAAATCCCCGCACTGGTCTGTCTCTCTGAAGGTTTCCCGAAACTATAATGATACTGCCAATATTCGCTGGACTTCACTTTTAGCAATCTTTTAAATCCTGCGAAATCATGAGAATCCTGCATCACAGCCTGAAGTAAATTTGGAGCTTTGGATAAAATCGCCGCTAACTGTGCAATTCTAAGCGTTGGAAAATTACTTGGTCTTACACCCATAAACGTCCAATGCTGACGCTTCATTGTAGAATCCCAACCATATTTTTTACGATAAAAATCATATTCACGAATCAGGTATTGCACATACGGTTCTTCCGATTCTAAGGGGAGTAAGCCAGATTGGCCTAATAGTATAGCCTCCAAAACAGGTAATTGATCTCGATGCTTTTGGAGAATTTTATAAGGAACCAACCGAGCTAATTCGCTCATAGCCCACTTATTTTTTTTAAAGCCAAAGCAGGAGAAAAGCCATCTATAAGCTGTTTCTTCCCAATTGTCGGTCGTAGATTTGAGAATTTGTAGTATCAAAGTAGATTTTTCCTGAAGCCTTTCTACCAAAGCTTTTTCCAGTGTGGAAAATCTGACTATTTCTGGAGCATCTTTCAACCCATGCGCACAAGGCAAGTCCGACTTGTAATCAAGCATACGCTCATAATTCCTCCAGATATCCAAATAAATCAGCCCCTTCAACTCTAAGGTTGGCATTGCAGTCCCGTCATTTCTGAGCACTTCTAGATCATCCTCCCAGACTACATGTAGCACAACGGAATTATAAGCTGGATTACCGCCATGAGCATGTTGTTTCCATTCGCTCGCTAATCTATGCACCTCAACATGTCCGTGAAGTGTTATTCCTCCAATGACCACAACCGAATCATGGAAGTCAGGACCTTCTCCTTGATTATGGAATCCTACTTGGATAATTTTTAATTCTTCACCTGAAGTAATGTGAAGCTTCGCCTTTTCGAAATATTGGTATTTCCAGACTAGCTGTAAAAAGTCTTCTTTAAAAGTCATAAAAGTATAGGTTAAAAGTCAAGTGAATCTAACCAAAAACTAAAAAATAAAAAAGTCAGGAAGCCCTGACTTTCAAATTATTAGATAATGAAATATCTACTTAAAGATACTTCTCAAGTAAAGTCTCCATTTCCTGTTGCAACTGTATAGCTTCCAGTCTCGCTGCTTTTCCGAAGTCTTTTTCTCCTGAAGCATAAATTATCCCTCGGCTAGAATTCACCAAAAGCCCACAAGTGGAATTCATGCCATACTTTACGACATCAGCTAAGCTTCCACCTTGAGCTCCAACTCCAGGAACCAAGAAGAAATTATCCGGAACTACTTTCCTTACTTCGCCGATTAACTCACCACGCGTTGCGCCAACCACATACATCAGATTTTCAGGAGTGCCCCATTCTTGACTTTTCTCCAATACAGTTTGATATAAAGGTTTCCCATTTTCGTCTTTGATCAACTGGAAATCCATTGAACCGACGTTGGAAGTAAGTGCAAGTAGAATCACCCACTTGTCCTCAAACTCCAAAAAAGGTGTCACACTATCCGCTCCCATATAAGGTGCAACTGTCACCGAATCAAAGTCCATTTTCTCAAAAAATGCTTTGGCATAAAGCTTAGACGTATTTCCAATATCTCCACGTTTTGCATCTGCGATGGTGAAAATCTCCTGCGGAATAAGTTCGTTAACTTTTTCAAGGGTCTCCCAACCCTTTGGACCCAAAGCCTCGAAGAAAGCGATATTCGGTTTGTAAGCCACTGCATAATCCGCCGTTTCTTCAATAATCTCCTTGCAAAAGCTAAAAATCGGATCAGGCTCAGATTTCAAATGTGTAGGAATCTTAGCCAGATCTGCATCAAGTCCAACACATAAAAAAGATGATTTCTTCTGGATTTGGGCGAAAAGCTCTGCTCTGGTCATGGAATATAGGATTTTGGCAAAGGTAAGAAAAGAGGATTAGCTATTTTTGAAAAAACCTGATTTATGAGAACTGTACTGCTATTGCTCTCCATTTTTGTGGTAATAAACAACTCTCACAGCCAAAATTTAGCGGGGCATTGGCGCTGGATTAATAAAGCTGAAGATAGAAGTTTTGAAATCTACTTAGCCAAACCAAAGGAAGGCGATTCAGTCTATGATTTCGTCGGTGAGCACTGTGGTTCTTTTTACAATGGAGGAAGAGTAGATTGTACTGAAGAGATTTCGATCTATCTTAAAAAAGAAGAGGTTAATATATTCACAGGGAAGATAAAAAGCTCCTATTCTGACGAAATCTCAGAAATTCGCTTAGTCTATTTGCCAGAAAAGAAACAAATCAATTGGCAGGTAATAAAAGGCCAGGGACAATTTTATTTCCCCCACGAAGCCATTTTGATTATTGAGGGAAAAGAATAAAAGGAGATTCAAAAGCCTTCCTTTATTTTTATCATAAATCCAACAAGACCTATAGCAAGCGTATTTTCTCCCAATGGAAATTCATCTTTACCTGCATAGATAAAATATCGATGATCGGCTGATATATCTTCTACAGCATTCAGAAACCCTTTTGAGAGCTTTGGACTCAAGGTTCTTTTGATTTCAATAGCGAAAATTTTCCCATTTAAACTCAAAACTAAATCAAGTTCTGCTCCCCCCGAGGTGCGATAAAATCCATAATCAGCTCCTTTCGGCAAAACTGAAATAATATTCTCAATGATGAATCCTTCCCAACTTCCTCCAACCACTGGGTGCCCCAGCAGGTCGTCAATTTTGGTCAGGTTCAATAACGCATGCGTTATTCCAGAATCCCTGATGTAGATTTTGGGAGACTTTACCAGTCGCTTGCCCACATTCACCAGCCAAGGTCTGACAGAACGAATCAGCAAAAGATCTTCAAGCATTTCTACATAGCTTTTAATCGTGGGTGAAGTCAGATCCAGACTTGCTCCAAGTTTGGAAAAATTGATGAGTTGTCCCTGTTGATGAGCCAGCATCGTCCAGAGTCGGCGAAGTCTATTGGCCGGGACAAACTGAGCAATTTGCGGAATGTCTCTTTCCAGATAGGTAGTGATGAAATTTCCTCTCCAGGTCAAACTGGATCTATCCGAGCTCGCCAGAAAACTATCCGGAAAACCTCCACGCAGCCATAGTTTTTCCACATTACCATCCGAAAAATCTGCTTCCAACACATTAAAACCTGGAAGTTCTTCATAAGCAATTCTTCCTGCCAGTGATTCGGACGATTGCCGAATCAGATCCAAAGAAGCGGAACCCAAAATCAGAAATTGACAAGATCGAAAGCCCTTCTTTCTTCTTCGATCAATCACACCGCGTAAAAGTGGAAACAGGTCAGGCATTCGCTGGATTTCATCTAAAATGATCAATCGTCCTTCATGCAGGTCAAAATATTGCTCTGGTTCTGCGAGCTTGCTACGGTCTGAGGGACTTTCAAGATCTAGATAAATAAACTGAGAGCCGATTCTTTCCACGAGCTCCTGCACCAAAGTAGTTTTACCTACTTGCCGTGGACCAAGAATCGCTATTGCCGGAAAATCAGGCATCAATTCTTGCAATTTAAAAGTCAAACCTCTTACAATCATCCTTGCAAATTTAAAATCAAATTTTAAATTTGCAAGGATGATTTTTTATTATTTAATTGATAACCAATAATTTATCTATTTTTCATCAAAATCAATTGAAATCATAGATCCTGTCAGAGAAACCATCGCTGTGATCAAGAAAAATATCAAACTGAATGCAACTGCAATCGCCTCATCAATGCCTGCATAGGTGTGAGCGTAGACGAAAACCAGTTCGCGTGCACCAACTCCTCCGATTGTCAAAGGCAGCACTGCCACGATGGAAGAAAGCAGAAAAACCAGTTGATAGGCAAGGAAATTCTCGGTTACTCCCAAGCTTTTTAGTATAAACCATGCACATACTAATTGCGCTAGCTGTCCAGCCATGGACCATCCATTTGCCTTCAAAAAAGATGGTAGAAATGCTTTAAACATCAATTTCTGCATGACCCAAAATGCTGGAAAAACCAACAAAGCGGCTATACCAACTAAGATCTCCCAAGGAATTTGCGAGTCAAAAGGCAAAGTCAAGTCCACTGGAAGAATCAAGACTAGCAATAAAAAGATAATAGCTACCAAACCACCCAGGCGATCTAATAGCGATGCTTGCACCAGTGATTTGACAGGAGTTTTATACTGTTTATTGAGTAGATAAATTTTATACCCATCACCGCCAATTCCTCCTGGAAGAAAAAGGTTGTAAAACATCCCAATCAGGTAAAGCTTGATATTGAGCTTTTCCGATATGAATAGGCCAATATTTTTGAAGTAGAGATTTAAGCGAAATGCAGTAAAAAGCTTGCTAAGCACAAAAGTTAAAACCGCAGGAAGCAACCAAAGCCAGTGAATAGTTTTGGTGATTTGCCAAAGCTGATCAGTATCGATTTTGCGAAAAACAAGAAACAACGCAAAGCCTGTCAAAACCAGTTTTAAGGCAGTTGTTAATTTCTTCTTAAGAGAACTCTTTGTTTTCGCCAAAATTCAATTGCTGTATGAAAACCTAGTTGGCTCCGTCTATTTCTTGCTGCGCTGCAACTATCGGATCCAGTACTCCCTGATAAACAGATTTGATGCTATAGGTCGTCTTGTCCTGAGACTCGAAATATGTTCTAACAATGATCTCAGCGATAATTCCCGTGGTGATAAACTGAATACCTCCTAGCACCAAAATAAAACCAAGGATCATAATCGGCCTGCCCCAGATATCCTCTCCCATTATTTTTAGGATGAGTAAGTAAAAATTAATCAACAAGCCAATCAAAAATGCGATGATCCCAATTCCTCCAAACAGGTGAATTGGACGCTGAAAGTACTTTTGAAAAAACAACATCAGAATCAAATCCGACATCACTTTGAAGGTCCGACTTAAGCCATATTTAGACTCGCCATGAATTCGTGGATGATGCTTCACATCCATCTCAGTCATTTTGGCCCCTTGCTGCTTTGCCAAAACAGGAATAAAACGGTGTAACTCTCCATAAAGACCCATCCCCTGAGCAATCTCGGCTTTGTAAACCCTAAGTGTACAACCGTAATCTTTCAAGTAAACTTTGGTTGTATTTCTGATCACCCAGTTGGCGATTTTACTTGGAATTTTGCGAAGCACAAACCCATCTTTTCTATTCGCTCTACGTCCTGCAACCACATCCCATTCTTCATCGATTGCCTTTTGAAGCATCACAGGAATGTCAGTTGGGTCATTTTGCAAATCCCCATCCATGGTGGCAATGTATTCGCCGGTAGCCATGTCTATTCCTGCTGCCAAAGCAGTAGTCTGACCAAAATTTCTATTGAAAACAATCAGCTTGGTTCTGCTGTTAGCATACTTTTTTACCTCAGCTACAGTCCGATCCGTAGAACCGTCTTCAATCAAAATCACTTCATAATCGATTGCTTGAAGAGCAGAATAAGTAGCTTCCAAAAGAGGCTGGATATTATCCTCTTCATTGTAAACAGTGATTACTACAGAAATAAGTGGCTTGGACATGCGATAAGATTTTGTCAAAAATACGGTAAAATACTTCCTAGGACAAAAAAGCTGGGGTTCGCTTTCGGAAGCCAACGAAAATTTGGTGTGACAAAGTTCAATCACATTATCTTTGCAGCATGTCTTTAGTTACCTCTGAAAAATATCAAATCAGCCCTTGGGTAGTCATGATTGCTTTTGCCATTCTGATTGGACCTTTTGCATTAAGCTTTCATATGCATTACCCAGATGAGATGTACTACACAGATGCTGCGGTGAAAATGCTGCAAAATGGAGACTATTTGACAACCTACTTGGGCAGTGGTGAATTACGTTTCAAAAAGCCCATTGGGACCTATTGGACGGTATTGGCTGGCTTCAAACTGTTTGGTGTTACGCCATTTGCATCTCGATTTTTCTTTTTGATCGCAGGTGCGTTGACCATTGGATTTACCTATTGGGCAGCAAAGGTTCTTTTTGAAGACAAAAGAATAGCCGGACTTTCTACCCTAATCATGGCTTCGAATCCCGTTCTGATTTTCAGTGCGACCCGATCTATTCCAGATGTATTGCTAGTAATGACGATGACCGCAAGCGCGGTGGGTTTTGCGGGACTAATTCGCTTTGGTAACGCTACTCCGAAAAAATACCTATGGATTCTTTATGGCAGTTTAGCATTAGCATTTGAGGTAAAAGGCCTTCCTGCTGCCGCTCTAGGTGGAATTGGAATCATTTATCTCCTTTTCAATCCTTGGAAAAAAATCTCATTCAAGACACTTTTCCACATCCCTTCCATTTTAGTCAGCTTGTTTATCGCATTGTTTTGGTTTGCAGCTATGTGGAAAATCCATGGACCAACTTACTTAGATAGCTTCTTGGAAGACCAAGTGGGAACTCGAGTGGCATCACGCTATTTACTCATTATCCAAAATGGCTTTCTGGCACTAGGAATCCTGATTTTGATCTTTCTGCCTTGGGTTTTTTTTGGCCTTTCAAAAGCTAAAAAATCAATTACTACTGCTAGAAAAGAAGATCCTGTTTTCTTCTGGTTTGCGATACTGTGGGGCTTGGCAATTCTCGGAATGGGGGCGATGACGAGTAAATTCTACGAGCGTTATTTACTTCCAGTTGCTCCGGTCTTAGCAATTCTACTGGCATGGATTCTTGTAAAGGCTGACTTCGAAAGCAAAAGAACAGGATTAAAAATCACAAGTTGGTTTTTCCTCATTCTGAATACCATCGTATTCCTTTTTAGCATTTGGCTAAATGCCAATTTAGGAGCTACTGTTTTGATTTGGCTTCAACTAGGACTTGCCTTTGCCATTTTAGGTTATTTAGGAAAGCTCACCACAAAAGGCATCAAACTACCAAAAGCAATAGCTTATGGCTTTCTTCTATTATTCTTTTTGATCTCAACTGGGACTTATCAAATTTCATTGCCAGACCAAGGTCAGCAGGTCAAAGCCTTTGCGGTAAAGGAACAAATTGACCGAACTGCGAAAATTGGTTTTATAGGAAATCTACATACCAGCAGCAAAATTAGAATCGGTTTAGGAACAGATTTCCAAATGATCGATTTGCCGCGCTATGAGTTTAGGGATGAGATAAAAAATTACGACCGATTGATCATTGAGGATAAATACATGGATTCTATCGATGCCTCTGGATTTCAACAAAAAGTAGCATCTATAAATTGGGCATCACGTGCGATTCCTGATTTACTTAAAAATGCTGGAAACTCAGATTTTGAACAAATCTTAGCTGAAAAAGGCCAGAAATATTATTGGCTAGAAAGAACCAAATAATAAGCTTATAAAACTCAATAGGTGTCAGCCTGATAAGGATTGAACTTCTCCAACTTTCTCCAGACCTGAATTTTAGCCGCTCGAAGAGGTTCACCCCTGAATGTAATCGGCAACTCTTCCTCGTAGATCAATTCCTGGAAATCGGCAAATTCTCTAGGGGATTCGTAATTCCAACTCACAAAAATCCCCACTTCATCTTTACCCGCAAATTGCTCCAAGCCTGGCCAAAGATCAAATTGATTTTTTCTAGAACCCATATTTAACATATAGGTTTGTGGATGCTCGGGAAGGTAAAAGGAAAGCTCGGAAGCCATGTGATAGGTCTCTGAAAACACATAAGCACTTTTGATACCCAAACTGTCTTGGATCACTTCCAATCTTTCTGCTAAGGGCTCGTAGCCAGCCATCCTTCTGAAAGCGGATTTCTCCACTTTCTTAATAGCAGGAATACTTTTCAGAAAGGTAATATCCGGAAGCAGAAAAAACAGTGGCAATCCTATGCTTAAACCCACTCCCCAATTACGGATTTTTTGCCACCTCACACTTTGATTGCAAACCCAAGCTGCCGTCAAAATTGCCAAACTGCTATAAGCAAAAACTGGCCAGTTCACCTCTATGGATGTCAGAAAGCTTAAAAACGCAAAGCCGGCCCACGACATGACTGCAGGTAATAATAAATATACCTTTGCCCTTTCTTGGCTTTGAATTGTTTTTCTAAAGGCTCCAAAGAATAGTGGAATAAGAAATATAGAAATCATTGCCAGCTGTCCACCAACATATTCAAAGAATTGCCCAAAAGCCTTCCCAGCATCAAATGGCTTTGATTCGCCTCCACCTCCACCACTGAGTGCAGCCAAATGCTTAAATGTGTCAAAGTTATTTTGCCAGTTCCAGATTAAAGCCGGGATAAAACCCATTAAAGTGATTAACACAAAAAGAATAAAATTCTTGCTTTGAGCCTTCCAGCTTTTAGTATAAATAAGATACAAAAGCAGAAAAGGGAAAATCAGGATCAGGACCATCTTAGCCATCAATCCAAATGCGGCCGCCACACCGGCCCATATCCACCAGGACTTTTTCCCATCCTCCACGCCTCTGTAGGCTAAATAAATACTTAATGCCCAGAAGAAGGTAAGCGAGCTGTCAGTCATATGAAAAGTGGAAGCCAACCACCACATGGGCATAGCCTGAAGTATCATCGCTGACCAGAACCCTACCTGTGGAGAATACAGATATCTACCAAAGAGGAACGTGACCCAAGATATCCCAACACCACATAAAATCGCATTTATACGCACTCCCAGCTCAGTATTTCCTAAAATAGCCGTGCTTATGTAATTGAGTACTGCCACCAGAGGAGGCTTGGAGTAATAGTGCCAAGCCATATTCTCTGACCAGAGCCAGTATTGAGCTTCTTCGGTAAACAGGTCTATCTCTGGACGAAGTGTGAATAAAACCTTGGCGATCACAAGCGAAAGTGAAATAATCCAGAAATAGATAGTATAGCTTGTAGACCTATGCATTGAATTTGGTTTGAATAAAAAAAGGCATCTCCCATTACTGAGAGATGCCGCAAATTTAGTTACGCTAGCTTATTACTGCTTAGCAAGCACTACTTTTTCTTTGTGTTTCTTGATTTGACGTCTTAGTCCTTCGATGGCATCATCAGAAGCAGCCTCAAATGAATCTGACTGGCTTTTGGTGAAAAATTGCTTTCCTGGAACATTCATCTTGATTTCTACAATTTTATTAGAGTTGTTGTCATTTTTGTCAAGCCTCAAAAAAACCTCTCCGTCTATGATTTGATCATAGTAAGTATCCAATTTGTCAGCTTTTTTCTGAATAAAGTCGATCAGTTTTCGATCGGCGTCAAAATGGATGGAGTGCATCTGCAGTTTCATATTGATTTGCATTTAGTAGTGAACAAATAATTTATTTATGCTTTCGGATGTGCCTGTTCGAACACAGCCTTAAGTTTTTCCATGGAATTGTGCGTGTACACCTGAGTAGCAGCGAGATTTGCGTGACCCAGCAAGTCTTTTACAGCATTCAGATCGGCGCCTTTATTAAGAAGGTGAGTAGCAAAAGTATGTCTCAGCACATGAGGACTGCGCTTTGATGTCTGCGCAAAAAGGTCCAGATAATGCCTGACGATGCGAAAAATCATCATAGGGTAACTTTGCTTTTGTTGATTGCTGACAATAAAATACTCACTTTGACCTACTTTTGAAAACCTTTCCTCAAATACTTTTTTGTACAGCAAAATATTCTGTTTTAAGCCTTTTGTAATAGGAATAATTCTTTCCTTTTTTCTTTTCCCAAGCACTTTCACCGAGTCTTCAATTAGATTTACATCTGACCATTTTAAACCAATTAATTCCGAAAGCCTGACGCCAGTGAGATAAAGAAATTCCATTACCATCTTATCACGCTGACCTTCAAAACTCGGCTCGTAAACGCTTTCATCTAGAACGGCAAGAATCGTATCTTCCTGTACAAACTCGGGAAGTTTCCTTGGGTTTTTAAGACCTTTTAACTTATACGTTGGATCCTTTGAAATGATCCGTGATCTAAGCAAAAACTTGTAATATGACCTCAGAGTGGCGATTTTACGATTGACTGAAGTTGTACTTAACCCACTATCTACTAGGTCAATTACCCATGCCCGAAGCTCTGGATGTTGGGCCTCTGAAATTTCATTTATTTCGAAAGAAAGCGCCAAAAACTCCTCAAACTGGGTCAAATCCCGACGGTATGCCTCTACAGTATGTGGGCTGGCTTTCTTCTCAAACTCTAAATAATTGACAAAGGAATCGATCATATATCACGTATCTCAGGAGATAAGTTAGGAGAAAAAATGACAAGTAATACTTACCTAAATCACAAAAGGACATAAAAAAACACACCTACCTGAAGGCAAGTGTGTTTAATATCTGAAGATCAAAACTGATTACTTCGCTGCCTCTTCTTGAAGATGCTGCTTGTAAGCCGCTTTGATTACTTGTGCTCTTCTTTTAATGGAAGGCTTAGTGAAAGCTTGTCTCGCACGAAGTTCACGGACTGCACCAGTCTTGTCAAACTTCTTTTTGAAACGCTTTAGCGCTTTCTCGATTGACTCGTTCTCTTTTACGTTAACTATGATCATATCTATACACCCCCTTTCGTGGGCACAAAGGTATGGATAATATTCTAAAAACAATGGACCAGAGTAATAAACTCCTTAAAACCCAGCGTCGCCAACTATTCCACTCTTATTGCAACGCATCAATAGGAAGTAGCCATTGACACCAACGCTTAAAATCTCACAGCCGTGAAAAAGGAACATTTTTAAGTGTCTCTAAACAAAACTGGCTAGTTCGTTTCGGGCAGGTATTCCATCCAATCCACTTCTAGTTCAAATGGATATTTTGGCTTCTCCAATGAATTTGGATTGCCTTCCACTGCCCAGTCCTGAGTATGCCAAAAATTCATTCTATACTTTGAAGCATGTTGTGGGGTTCCAAGCTTTGAACCTTGGTAATCCCAAAGAGTAAGTGTGTCTGCAGTTTCGGGATGGATCATCCACCATCTCAATTGATCGCTTTTCCAGTCAAAACCATAAGTATAAAACTGATTTGAAGCGTCGTAATTTTTAATTGCTGGAATCGTTTCAGGCATATTTTGAACTCCTTCTAATGGAGTAGGCTTGCCATCGTAATTAATCTTTGAAATAGTCTCAATGATTTCGCCTTTTGCTAGATTGATAATCCTTCCGATGCGCTGTAGCTTACCAGTCTGACCTGTCCACGTTCCCACATAGATAATCCTTGGATCCGCGATAAGCCATTCAAAGTCAATTTCACTAAGCCCTTCCTTCCCATCTTCATGATAAGTAAAGTAACCTACAACAGCACCTACATTTGATTGCTTCTCCGTGACATCAGGAACTTTTAAGCGAGTGGAATAAGTCCCAAAATGCGTAAACTTCTTTGATATAATCTCAGGACCTTTTCCAGGGCCTGCTTCATCGAGAGGATTTAACTTAAAGGAAAGAATTTCTTTTCCTGGCTCTGTTGGAGAACCCACTCCCATATTAAACTTGAAATCGTCTTTACTACCAGTTGAACCATAGTAAAAATAGTTCGATTTTGATTTCGAGAAATCCTCACGAAACTGCTTATGGTACTTTTGGGAATCACTTTTAGCGAAAAAAATCATCGACACAAATAAAAGGGAGAGTATAAACTTCATATTCGAAGATAGAAGAAAACTATTATCAATTGATCATAATTGTATTTGCGATTTTTTATAACGTCGTACTTATTAACTGAAAATAAATCAACAAAAAAGGTGTCCCGTTTGCACGGGACACCTTCTTTCTATCTTTCAATTATTGCTTAGGCGACTACTTTCTCAGCTAGCAATACAATCACATTGTCTTTTACTTCCACTACGCCGCCATCCACTATCATGGATTGCTTTCCTTCAGGAGTGGTAAAGGAAACAGTTCCCTTTGCCAAAGCCGAAACGATCGGGGCGTGATTATTCAGCACCTGAAATGATCCATTCGCACCAGGAAAACTGGCTTCGGATACTTCACCCTGAAATACTTTTTTGTCCGGTGTGACGATTTCTAAATGCATGGAATTTTTATCGTTTGGAGACTCATATTCTAGTAAGTAGAGATAAAAGTCAACATTGAATTATTTTCATGTTGTTAGTTATTGGTTGTTGATTTCGAAAAACTAACAACTTACAACCAACAACTAATTTACCTAACTTCTGCCATCATTTTCTCTCCCTTAGCAATTGCATCTTCGATGCTACCTACTAGGTTGAAAGCTCCTTCAGGAAGGTGATCCAACTCACCATCCATAATCATGTTGAAGCCTTTGATTGTATCTTTGATATCAACCAATACACCCTTCAAGCCTGTAAATTGCTCTGCTACGAAGAATGGTTGTGATAAGAAACGTTGAACTCTTCTTGCTCTGTGTACGACTTGCTTATCTTCTTCAGAAAGTTCTTCCATACCTAAGATTGCAATGATATCCTGCAATTCTTTATAACGCTGAAGAATCTCTTTCACACGCTGAGCGCAATTGTAATGCTCATCTCCAATAATGTCCGCAGACATGATTCTTGAAGAGGACTCCAAAGGATCCACAGCAGGGTAAATTCCCAATTCTGCGATCTTACGTGAAAGTGAAGTGGTTGCATCCAAGTGAGCGAAAGTCGTCGCTGGAGCTGGATCCGTCAAGTCATCAGCAGGTACATATACCGCTTGAACAGATGTAATTGAACCACGCTTAGTAGAAGTGATACGTTCCTGCATGGCTCCCATTTCAGTAGCCAAAGTTGGCTGGTAACCTACTGCAGATGGCATACGTCCAAGAAGTGCGGACACTTCGGAACCTGCCTGAGTAAATCGGAAGATGTTGTCGATAAAGAATAGGATATCTTTTCCTGCTCCTTCGCCATCTCCATCTCTATAATATTCTGCTAAAGTCAAACCTGTCAAGGCAACTCGTGCACGTGCCCCTGGAGGCTCGTTCATCTGACCGAAAACAAATGTTGCTTTAGAGTCTTCCAGTTTTTTCAAATCAACTTTAGAAAGATCCCATCCACCTTGTTCTTCAAGGCTGTGGACGAAGTCATCACCGTAAGTCACGATGCCTGACTCGATCATTTCTCTCAACAAGTCATTTCCTTCTCTTGTTCTTTCACCTACACCTGCAAATACAGACAGACCAGCATACGCTTTCGCAATGTTGTTGATCAATTCCTGAATCAATACAGTTTTACCAACACCAGCACCACCGAACAAACCGATCTTACCACCTTTTGCATAAGGCTCGATCAAGTCAATTACTTTAATACCTGTGAAAAGTACTTCTGTAGCAGTAGAAAGATCTTCAAAACGAGGAGCAGATCTGTGAATAGGAAGTCTCTTACCAACTGGTATAGCAGGCAAACCATCGATAGGTTCTCCAACCACATTGAAAAGACGACCTTTGATACCTTCACCTGTAGGAACAGAAATAGGTTCACCAAGATCTCTTACCTCCATGCCACGAACCATCCCTTCAGATGAGTCCATTGCAATAGTTCTCACTCGATCTTCGCCCAAGTGCTGTTGAACTTCCATTACGACCACTTGGCCATTTTCTTTGGTAACTTCTACCGCATCAAGGATGTTAGGAAGCTTGCCGCCTTCGAAGGAAACGTCCACTACGGGCCCGATCACTTGAGTTATCTTTCCAATATTTGCCATTTGATAATTGAAATGTAAAAAGGATATGCTTTTTGAATTCGACCGCAAAATTAACCATTAATGCCTAAACCCAAAGGATATTTGGAAAATTAATCTTCGATCGTATCAAATTCAATGGTTAGTCCAAAGATTTTATCAATACCTGACAATGAAACTCTTACTCAGATCTAGTTAAATTATGCAAGTCAGCAAATTTTATAATATTAAAATACACGAGTTATTGACTTTCTGCAAAAGCTAGACATTTCATTCTTTCTTAAGGTTTAAAACCTAATAAGATATTAACACTTGTTCTTTAATCGAGCCTTCCCAGAACTCTAGGGTAAAAAGAAATCAATCCAATATTCGTCTCGCGAATAAAAATGCCTTTGACCAGTAATTATTACTCAGGTAATCTTCCGAAACACCAAGAGAAGATGAGGAATGAATAAAGCGTACATCCCCACGAGAAGTTTCAGTCACTATTCCAGAATGCGTGACTTGCTTTTTACGCTTTCCAGTGGCGAAAAATAACACATCGCCAGGCTTGATCTCATTCGTTCGAATACTTTTCCCCATTTTACTTTGATCCGTCGAGATTCTTGGCATCGTAATTCCAACAGAGTAAAAAGAATGGTAGACCAATGCAGAGCAATCCATTCCAGCACGTGTAGTTCCGCCATAACGATAGGGTGTGCCTGTATAGCTTCTAGCAGTCTTAATAACAGTATTAAATGGTTCTGAGGCAGCTTTCTTTTTGGAGGCGCAAGAAGTAGCTAGCATTAATCCCAAAACGAGAAAAAAAGCGGTGAAACGGAATTGTTTGCGCTGCATAGTGGTTTTTATTCCTTCAAGTATAAGACGAAGTCTATCAGGAATCAACCTTTTTTGATCAAAAATGAGAATCGTTTTGGTAACTTAACGAACGAAACCAAAGAATATGAGCAAAGAAGAATTCGCCAACCTTCCTTTTCACAAAAAAATAGCCACCCTCTACACAGAAGGCACATTTGTCGTGGGCATACGGTATTACAAGCATAAGGTAAATTTGTATTTGCTGGAAAATGAATACGTCGAAGTTTTCTACAACCACAAACAAGACAAAATCGATAAGATTGACTTTTTACCTCGAGATCATACAAGGATGAAGTTCTATCTCGATCAGATTAAGTTAGCGTAGTCATTCCCGCAGATATTCTCAGAAAAGAACCCTGGCCTACGCTAATCTTTTAATCCAAAAGCTTGATGTAAATATCTGAGTAAGTTATCTGCGGGGAAGAAATGCGTTTCGACAATCCTAATTTTCAAATTCTCCCTGATAAAAATCCTCTCTGTACTTAAATCTTGCAGTTCCTTTCATTTGTCCTGACTGTGGAATAACATCACTCCCTGAAGCTTCCATAGTAAGATCGAAATCAAATATTACTTCAATTTTCCTGACAGGTTGACCTGAGATATTTTCTTCTATCCCTTCGATGACATCCATTACTTGCACTCTCCCCCCATCCAAAGGATCTGGATTGAAGTGTATATAATTATAGAATTCCTTAATATTTGAATACTGAAAACTTATGTTAGTAATCGAATTATATGTAGGATCGGATATAGCTTTATTCTTTTCTTCCAAAAGCTTGCTTAAAACCAATTCATAAGGATATTCCTCATTGAAAAGCGCTTTTAATACTTCCGCTGAATATTCATTAACGATAATAGGCTCAGAAAAATCAACACTTGGAAGCTCAACAGAAAGAGTCAACCCATTTTCAGGATTACGGATTGATAAAATATGTGCTCCACCCATTTTTAATACTCCGTCTGCCTCCATTTGAGAGGAAGTAGTCAGCCCATTAGAAGAACGAATATCAACCTTGCCAAACTCAAGACCATTTGGTAAAATCCCTTCAAATCCTACTGATTGAAGACGAAATTTAGGTTCAGGATCCTCAGAAGAATTGCAACCGAAGAATAAGAGACCACCAAAAACATACACTAAAGAATAAAGCTTACTGAGTTTCATAGGAGTTGGGTTTAAGTAATGTATTTAGAAATTATTAAAATTTTCAACTAATTCGTTTATAAGAAAGAATGATAAAATCCATTAAGAATTTAGCATTAATATCATTCCGCCCATTCTGGAATAAACTCTTTGAAAGCTAAGATCAATCTGCCTTCAATAGGGGGGCTTAGTACCAGACCTTCACCACTTTCAGTTTTGTACATATTCACTTTCAGTTCAATCTCTACCACCAACAATCTTTTTTCTTCTCCCCTAGCATTCTTATAAAAGCCCTCTTGCTGGCGGACTACTTTAAAATAATTATCGCTTGGGTCTTCCTGATCGTCCACAGGATAAAAAGAATTATACAAACCTGATTCATAAGTAAACTCAATGCCGGGCGAAGCGTAGAAAACTTTGAACAAATCCGATACTACTTCTCCGCCCTCCTCCAAATCATCGATTTTCTTATCTCCTATGCTGAGAACCTCTTTAACTTTTTGATAAGAATAAATTTCTTCAAAAACGGCTTTTGATTTAAAGCTATCATCGGCAACATCCGACCATTTAAGTTCTGGAAGTCTCAAAGAAATTTTAAAATCTCTAGTTAGATCATTTAAATGCATGTAATGGGAAGCCACATTTCCTTCAGATACCTCTCCATTAAAATCAGGATCATTTCTATAACTAAATGCCAAAGGTTCACTATTAGCTTCGTAATCTGATGGGAAACTGACTGTTTGGCCGTCGGGCAAATTCCCTTCAAATCCCACCGTTTGGAGTAATAATCGAGGTTCGGGATCAGTAGAAGATTCGCAACCAATGAATAAGAGTCCGCTAAAAATATAAATGAAATAAAAAAGCCTAGAGATTTTCATTAAAAATTGGGTTTAAAGTCAGAATAATTAACAACTAAACTACATACGAATACAAATAATAATTCGCTACAAAACAATTGACAAAACTTAATTATAATCATAAACAACCAGGCAATAAATTATTTCATCCCTAAAATAAACGCCACAACTTTAATTTTTTGCTTCTCCCTTCCCTGAAAATTCAAGTAATTCGCAATGTTAAGTAAAATAACTATGAAGAGAAAAATAGCCTTAGTGACAGGTGGATATACTGGAGAATCTGTGATTTCTCTTAAAGGTGCAGCTGTGGTAGAGAAAACTATCGACCGTAATCTTTACGACGTTTACAAAATCCTGATTTATCCCGGAGATTGGCATTTTTTTTCTGCCTCAGGAGAAAAAATCCCAGTGGACTTGAACGACTTCAGTATAAGAATCGGTGATGACAAAATCACCTTTGACGGAGTGTTCAACATCCTTCATGGCTCACCGGGAGAAGATGGCAAGCTAGCAGGCTATTTCGATATGATAGGGCTTCCTTACACCACTTGTGATCAGCTGAGTTCAGCCATTACGATGAATAAAGGGTATACAAAAGCCATCGTAGATGATATCGAAGAACTGCACATTGCTAAATCACTTCAGCTTTTTGAAAACTCTGCTAAAAACCTAAAGCGGGTACAAGATGAACTGACTTTGCCTCTTTTTATCAAACCAAATAATGGAGGAAGCTCTATCGGTATGAGTAAAGTTAAAACCTGGGAAGAATTGCCTGAAGCTTTGGGAAAAGCTTTTGCCGAAGATAAGCAGGTGCTGGTAGAGGAGTTTGTCTCAGGGCGGGAGTTTTCTATTGGCTGCTATAAAGGTAAAGGAGAAATCACTGTTCTTCCTGCAACGGAGATTGTAAGCAGCAAAGAATTCTTTGATTATGAAGCAAAATACGTTGCCGGAGTGACAGAGGAAATCACGCCAGGAAGAATGTCTGATGAAGAAGTTGCCCGTGTAAATCGGATAATTGCAAAGATCTATGAAAAATTAAACTGCAAAGGTGCGATCCGAGTAGATTACTTCCTTCAAAATGAAACAGGCAAATTTTACTTTATCGAAGTAAACACTGTTCCAGGACAAACTGAAACCAGTTTGATTTCACAGCAAGTGAAAGCTATAGGAATGGAAGTAAGGGAATTCTACACTGAGTTGATTGAGGAGATGTTTATTTAAGACATAAGTAGTTAGACATAAGGAGCTAGATTGACACTTCCTCGCATCTCAGAATCTTGAATTGAGAATTCTAAAAATCTTGCTACTAAAAATAAAGGCTTCCGATTTAAAATCGGAAGCCTTTATTTTTAAAGTCCAAACTTGGATTTAATCGTATCCACGTAGTCTAGTTTTTCCCAAGTGAACAACTCCACATCGAGTTTAATCTCATCTCTATAAGGAGAGACGAACACTTTGGTTACTACTTCATTTTTTCTACCCATGTGACCATAAGCAGCCGTTTCTTCATAGATAGGATTTCTCAGTTTCAGGCGTTGTTCAATAGCATATGGACGCATATCGAAGATTTCTTCAATTTTCTTCGCAATAGCTCCATCATGCATATCGACTTTGGCCGTTCCGTAGGTATTAATATAAATACCCATTGGCTTGGCAACTCCAATCGCATAAGAAACCTGAACCAAAACCTCATCTGCAAGACCTGCAGCGACCATGTTTTTGGCTATGTGACGCGTGGCGTAAGCTGCAGAACGGTCAACTTTTGAAGGATCCTTGCCAGAGAAAGCTCCTCCACCGTGTGCACCTTTGCCTCCATAAGTATCTACGATGATTTTTCTACCTGTCAAACCTGTGTCACCATGCGGTCCACCTATTACAAACTTACCGGTAGGATTGATGTGATATTTTATTTCTGAAGTGAAAAGCTTTTGTATTTCCGGTTTTAGCTTAGCAATTACTCTTGGTATCAAAATATTGATGATATCGGATTTGATTTTAGCGAGCATTTTCCCTTCCTCATCAAAATCATCATGCTGAGTAGAAACCACTATTGCTTCTATACGCTGAGGCACGTTATCGTCAGAATATTCTATAGTTACCTGAGCTTTGGAGTCAGGCCGGATATAGGTAATATCTTTATTCTCTCTTCGGAGCTCTGCCAATTCGCGAAGGATCATGTGTGATAGATCCAAAGCCAAAGGCATGTAGTTTTCAGTTTCATTGGTGGCATAACCAAACATCATTCCCTGATCACCTGCACCTTGCTCTTCCGGACTCTGACGAACCACACCTTGATTTATCTCTGAAGATTGCTCATGAATAGCTGAAAGTACTCCACAGGAATTCCCTTCAAACATGTACTCGCTCTTAGTGTAACCGATTCTGTTAATCACGTCACGGGCGATTTTCTGCACGTCAAGGTAAATGTCAGAATTCACCTCTCCAGCCAAGAATACCTGGCCAGTCGTCACAAGCGTCTCACAAGCTACTTTGGAATTTGGGTCGAAGGCTAAAAAATTGTCAATTAACGCGTCAGAGATTTGATCTGCGATTTTATCTGGATGCCCCTCAGAAACAGACTCTGAGGTAAATAGATATGCCATAAATATAAGTTGGTAATGCGTTATTTAAAGGAAGCCCAAAAATACGGGAACTGGAGGAAATAAAAAACTGGAAGTCTAACAATACCGGGAATTTGAGAATCTGCCCGTATGTGACTATTGGCAGACCTATTTCATTCAAGACTCCGATCATCCTTCCTCGAACTTCCAACCACAAAAGCAATTAAGTTTACTGACTTCGGATAATCATAAAATTTATTCCCAATGCTATAACAGTTCCTCTTCCTCCAGCTGCAATCGGATTTTACTATTGTTATCCCAGAACTTTTTATCGATTTCAGCCCAGATTCTTTTGAACTCCGGGTTGTGTTTAAACTTATCTATGATTGGATCTTCGGGAAGAAATAAAACTACCCAGAACAGGATATTATCCTCTTTTTCAAAAAGCTTCAGATACTCAAGTGCTTTATCAAAGTCCTCCATATAAGCATAGTACATCGACAGTCCCAAAGTCCTATAAATAGTTTGATCTCCTTCAATATATTCTTTATAACTCTGTATGAACTCACGGCTTTTTTCGGGAAGTCCTACTTTTTCATAAGTAATGCCGATAATCATGTTTTCATGTACATAGACATCAAGCTTTCGTTGTTCCCGAATTCGATCTAATCGCTCGTAATAAAAGTAGGCAGAATCATATTCCCGTAGGTAATAGCTGACTTTTCCCAAATCCTGCAGGATATCAATTCTCGAAGTGTCTTTAGAAAACTCCGCTTTCAACTGATTTCGGGTTTCGCGTAGATCTTTGGTTTTGGCATAGCTTACAAATGCTCTTACATAGCCTGCAAATGCATTATCGGGAAAATATGCCCGAGAACGATCAAGATATTCCAGCGATTCGTCTACGAAACCTGCCTGAATCAGACCATTCCCCAGTTCCAAATAACGGTAGCTTGCGGATGCAGAATCCATTGAAGCAATGTCCAAACGCAAACCTTTTATCGCGTATTCCAGGTATTTCCCGGTATTTGGCATGTAAACGCCATAATAACTTGCCAGTAAAATAAGTAGTTGGGCAGAATTCGGATTGTACTCCAATCCTTTTTCCAGATATGGAAGAGCTTTGCTAAAATCCTTTTTCAGCATGTAATAAAGTGCTTTGGCTCTTAAACTCTCATCCAAGGTAGGATCATAAAGTATTGCCTGATCTGCATTGACCGCCATCTCTTCCAGATAAACTTTTTCTTCCCGAAAGACATCATGATAATACATCGCCACAGCAGTGTATGCATATGCCAAAGCGAAAGTTTTATCCTCATTGATGGCTTCCTTGAAATAATCTAATGAAGAAAGAAGATTGTCATCTCCGCCTTCATTTAAGAGATTCAAACCTTTTAGGAAAAAATCGTAGGCTTGCAGGTTTTCTGTGGGAACTTTCTCAATCCGATTTCGCTCTTCAGGCGTGATGATCACTTGGATTTTCTCGGCAATATCCTTTGATATTTCCTGCTGGAGGGCAAAAATGTCGCTCACTTCTCGCCTATATTGCTTGCTCCAAAGATGCTTGTCACTAGCTCCATCGATCAGCTGAATATTCAGCACGATGCTCTCACCAATCTTTTGTCCGCTTCCTTCGATTAGGAAGCTGACCTGAAGTTCTTCGGAAATCTCAGGAATGGACTTAGTACTTTCCCTGTATTTCTCAGATGAAGTACGGCTAAGTACACGCAGATCTTTGATTTTTTGGAGATTGTTCAGCGTGGCATCCATCAGGCCATTGATGAGATAGACATTGCTCGAGTCTGCACTATCATTTTTGAAAGGCAATACAGCAATTGATTTTTCCTTTGCGACTTGCTCCCCAAAAATCTCAGAATTAAATGCCCACCAAATCGCAGCCAAAAGCACCAACCCAATGGTAGCCAAAATCCAATAAAAGCCCTTGGATGATTTTGATTTCGAACCCTCTTCTTTAGGGACTACAGGGTCAACAACGACATGCTTATTTGCCTCTCCCGGAGGAAAACCATAGTACTCACGAAAGCATTTAATAAAATACGAAGGACTATTGAATCCAACTTGGTGGGAAACTTCCGAAACGTTAAGGGTTGAATTTCGAAGCATCTCCATAGCTCGTTCCAACCTGATTTGGTTGATTAACTGACTTACGGAAATGTTAACTGCCTTTTTGACCCTCCTGAGCAGATTAGATCGGCTCATGTTCATAGCCTCGGCTAACTCAGCTACTCCAAAATCCTCCTCTGCGATATGTGATTCTACTATCGCAATTAGCTGATTCAAGAATTCTTTGTCCTGTGGAGAGCTCGTGACCATACAGTAAAACTAGAGGAAAATCCTAAGAATAAACATTGCTTCGGAAGATTGCATAGTCATTTTTTCACCTATCAAAAGCTAGCGTAAATAGCTTTCTGCATCATAATTTATACTGGTGCATCATAATTTATATCGGTTTCCTGATCTCTTATGCATTTGTGAGCAAGGCTATTTAGTACTGCGCTGCGCCTTGATTTTACTTTGTCATAAATAAAAATCAAATGAAAACTTCTATGAAAACATCAATTTCAATTTATCGACTAGTTGCACCTGCACTCCTTGTTACACTAATTATAATGGCTTCCTGCGCTTCTTCTACAGAGAAAAAAGCAGACGCGCCTCAAGTAGATCTGCAGACTGCAGTAATAACCAATAACCTTGAAGCAATCAAGGGGCATATAGCTGCCGGCAGTGATTTGAATGAAAAAGATCCATTTGGGGGGTCGAGTCCTTTGATTACAGCAGCTGTATTTGGGAAGCCTGAAGCGGCCAAACTTCTAATTGAAGGAGGAGCAGACATCAACTTCCAAAACAACGATGGGTCTACAGCACTAATTTCAGCGGCGTTTTTTGGCAGGCCAGAAATCGTCCAAATGCTTTTGGAAAAAGGCGCGGACAAAACCATAAAAAATAAATACAACACCACTGCGCTGGATAATGTGTCTGCTCCATTTGCTGCTGTAAAGGATGTGTATGATGTGATGGGCAATTCTCTAGAACCTATGGGTCTAAAACTGGACTATGCATATCTAGAGAAAATTCGTCCGGAAATTGCCAAAATGCTCCAGTAATGCAGGAAGAATTTCAGCCTACTTCAGCTAGGAGATATGATATTGATTGGATTCGAGTGATAGCAATCGGCTTACTTTTGATATATCATATTTCCATTGGCTTTCAGTCTTGGGGCCGAATGATAGGCTTCATCACATCCCCAGAAGCCTTAGACAAACTATGGCTTGCCATGTCTCTTCTGAATGTTTGGAGAATTCCTTTACTATTCTTTGTCTCAGGTATGGGGGTTTATTTCGCCATGCGAAAGCGTAGCTGGAAGCAATTGATCGGTGAGCGTACTTATAGGATTTTGCTTCCTTATGTATTTGGAATGTTTGCGATAGTTCCGTTGCATATTTTGATATTCAGCTACTATTATGATATGTCTCTGAACTACGTCTGGGCACCTGGCCACCTGTGGTTTTTAGGTAATATCTTTTGTTATGTCATAGTATTATCACCACTTCTGTTTTACCTAAAGCAAAATGAATCAGGAAAGCTGGCCAGATGGATCAAAAAAATGCTCAGTAATCCTCTAGGGTTGCTGCTCGTATTGGCAGCGTTCATTGTAGAAGTCTTGCTAATTAAGCCGGTTCCATTTGAATTATATGCCATGACTTGGCATGGCGTCTTTATTGGTATTCTGGCTTTCTTCTTTGGATTTTGCTTTGTGCTCAGTGGAGAGCCTTTCTGGAAGATGATCAGAAGATGGCGTTGGATCTTTGTGGCAATTGCGTTGGGCTTGTATCTCTTCCGAATGATTCAATTCGGCCCCCTAACTCCGGTTTATTTACTGGCAGCAGAATCACTTTGTTGGATTCTGACAGTATTTGCGTTTGGAAGCATGTATCTGAACAATCCTGGAAAAGCCTTAGCTTACCTCAGCCAAGCTGCTTACCCAGTATATATTCTGCACATGGTTTTCTTGTACTTGGGTTCAGTTTTGATATTCCCTTTACCGCTTCCCACGATAGCCCAGTTTGTCCTTGTATTTAGTTTTACTCTATTCGGCTGCTTTGGCACGTATGAACTGATCAGGAGGTTGAAGTTTCTTAGGCCTCTGTTTGGCTTAAAAATTAATTAAAAAATGGGCTCTGATTAATCTCAGAGCCCATTTTTTAATTTTTCTTTACCAACCCCTCAGTAATTTCATTCATTGCTTTCACTTTGTATTCGAAATCCCCTTTGAGAGTTTCACGGTAAGCATTTAAATTATTAAGCAAATCATCCAATTCCTCCGGTAGCACATCTTCCAATAATTGTCGGAGGCGCTTTGCCGCTGTAGGGGATTTGCCATTGGTACTAATGGCTATTTTCAAGTTTCCTTTAGTAACGATTCCTCCCAAATAGAAATCACATAATTCCGGAGTATCAGCTACATTCACCAACAAAAAGCGTTCTTTAGCTTCGTCTCTAATCTGCCGATTTACAAGTTTATCATCAGTGGCGGCAATTACGATATGCTTCCCGCCAAGATATTTCTCATGGTAAACATCCTCTATCAAAGTCACAGAATCAGTAGTCGAAGCTAGATCAAGGAAGGGCTGCGAAAATTCTCTAGAAACTGCAGTTACCTGAGCATTGGGACTTGATTTTAAGAGGAATTCCAACTTTTCCGTACCCACATTTCCTCCTCCGATCAGGAGCACGTTGAGTTCGTGAACTTTGAGAAATATGGGGTATAGGTGATTCATAAGGTTTGAGATTAGAAATATCAAATTTGAGATTTCCTGAAATTCAATATTCAGAATTTATTATTCCATGTTCGAAATTAAGTGATAATGCCAGAATGTCCAGAAGTCAAAAACCTGTAGAGATTTCTTGCTTCGCTTCGAAATGTCCTAACACCTCAATGGTTGTACTTAACTACCTCGCGGTACACTTCAGGCAATTTCATGCTTTCACGAACAACATCGCCAATTATAATGATTGCAGGGGCTTCAACTTTATTCTCAAAAGCTTTTTGCTCAATGTCACCAATGTATCCAGCAGTGATCTTCTCATCTCTTGTAGTGCCACTTTGTATAATGGCAATTGGTAAATCAGCCTTACCAAACTTCCTATAAACTTGAGAAATCTCAGCTAATTTCCTGGTGCCCATTAGTACCACAACAGTTGCTGTAGATTGCGCTGCAAGTGCCAAATCTCTGGAAAGTTCACCCGAAGAAGTGGTTCCAGTAATGACCCAAAAGCTTTCTGAAACCCCTCTTTTTGTCACCGGAATTCCAGCTGATGCAGGAACGGCAATTGCAGAAGTAATCCCTGGAATCATCTCAGTAGGAACACCAAATGCCTCAATATATTCGATTTCCTCTGATCCGCGTCCGAAGACGAATGGATCTCCTCCTTTAAGACGAACGACATGTCCATGCTTTTTTGCCAAGCTGACGCAAAGCTGATTGGTGTCATCCTGAGGAAAAGAATGCTTTCCTACTCTTTTCCCTACAAATATTTTAAGTGCAGATTCAGGTGCGTGATCAAGTAGAACAGGATCAATTAGCGCATCATATAATATCACATCTGCTTTGTTCAATGCAAGAACAGCTTTCAGCGTGATGAGTTCAGGATCTCCTGGACCAGCTCCTACCAGCGTTACTTTTGGTTGAATGACAGGTTTCATGCAGTGACTTCCTCCTCACGGTAGCTTTTCAGCAAACCGTAGATTTCCAAGGCCTGTGCTCCATAAGCATTTGCAAAATCTTCAGTAGGCTCGTTTTGATTGATCTGATAAATCTTTTCGGAGAAGGTTCCTCCTAAATTGATTTTCCCTGTTGCAATAAACGCTTCGTCAAACTGTGCGATAATATTTGCGTAAGAATTCGCACTTAAGCTCTCACTTAATAAAATTGCTTTCGCAGCATTGATTAAGCCTGCATAGTGATGATAAATGCTATCTGACCAGCGACCCTCTTCCAGACATTTTTGAGCGATATCGATTTTCTCTTTTGCTTCCAAAAGCAAGGTAGCTACCAAGTCAAGTACCACACCGGCACATTCACCCACACCCACTGCAATTTTATATTCTTCTGTATTCCCCCAATCCACGTAGTCGGCAGGAGTCACCGTAGAAGCATCACCCAGTTCTTTCAATAATTCATAGAAATAGATCTGACCTTTTTCGTCGTAATAGCTTAGGAAATCCTGACCATTTGCATTAGCTTCAAAATCATCCAATAAGATTCTCAATGCCTGAGGACCTCTTTTACTTGGGATTTTTGTCACTTTATCTGCAAAACGTCCATTTCCATCACCCATATTTCCACCTCCAAGCAGTACTTGAAGAGCAGGAATAACAACTTTTCCAGATTTCATAGACATTCCCTGAAAGCCAATATGCGCCATATTATGCTGACCACAAGCATTCATACAGCCTGAGATCTTAATCACTAAATCTTGATTTTTCAGGTATTGGGGATATTCAGCAAGTATTACTTTTTCTAGTTCCGCTGCAATTCCTGTTGAACTGGCAATACCAAGGTTACAAGTATCTGTACCTGGGCAAGCGGTGATATCACCCAAAGAATTATAACCGGCAGAAGCCAAACCGATTTCCTTCAGCTCTTTGTAGAAATATGGAATCAAATCCTCACGGACATCCCGGATAAGGAAGTTTTGACGAAGAGTAAAACGTACCTCAGCATTTGCGTACTTCTCTACCAAATCTGCCAGTTTTCTTGCTTGATCTGTATAGAAATCTCCAAGAGGAACTCTTACACCCACCGAGACAAAGCCTTTTTGCTTTTGTGGCAAAATATTGGTGAGTTTGAAATGCTCAAAATCCAAACCTAGCTCCTCCTCTACAGGAGCAGCAGGAGCATCAGGAAGCGATTGTGAAGCTTCGTACGCTTCAAAGTCAATTGGATATGACTTGAATGGAAGTGCTTTTTTCTCATTTTCCACCAATTCTAAAAAAGCTTCCAAACCAAGATCTTTGATTAAGAATTTCATTCTAGCTTTCATTCTTTTTGCCCGCTCTCCATGGCGATCAAAAATCCGGATCACCGATTCGGCAAAAGGAATGATTTGGTCAGCTTCCACAAATTCTGAAAACACATCCGCATGACGTGGCTGGGATCCAAGTCCTCCACCTAGCATCACTTTGAATCCACGAACTGACTGGCCATTAATTACTTTAACTTTGGGAATAAAGCCTAAATCGTGCAAGTAACTTAGCCCAGTGTCATCATCTGAGGAGGAAAAGGAAATTTTAAATTTTCTACCCATTTCCTGAGAAATAGGATTTCTCAAAAAGTATTTGAATACCGCATTTGCGTAAGGAGTCACATCAAATGGCTCATTTGGATCAATGCCGGCAGTTTCGGAAGCAGTGACGTTTCTGACAGTATTACCACATGCCTCACGGATAGTGACATCGTCGCGCTCCAATTCCGCCCACAGTTCAGGCGTACGATCCAAACTCACATAATGAATCTGAATATCCTGACGCGTGGTGATATGCAATCTACCTGTAGAATATTCGTCAGAGACTTTACATATCCTGCGCAACTGATCGGAAGAAACTCGACCATATGGCAATTTGATACGAATCATCTGCACTCCAGGCTGTCTCTGTCCATATACACCGCGTGCCAGACGAAGGCTACGGAATTTCTCCTCGTCGATTTTTCCTGATTTGAAAAGAGCAATTTTCTTTTCTAAATCAATAATATCTTGTTCTACAATATGATTTTCTAGTTCGGTTCTAAAGCTTTGCATGGCGGTAATAGGTTTGTGGTTTGGAGTTGAGTTAAAGGTTTATTCCTAAACCAAATTGGATTATTCGATAAATCCAACAGAAACGGTATCGTACTCCGCTTCATCTATTAGGATAAAGCTTCCATTAGATTTATTTGACTTATAAGGGTCAAAATGAATTGGCTTATTCAGGCGGAAATGTACACGTCCGATATCATTCAACTTGAGCGAATGCGCATGTTCACTCCCAGTGAAATCAGTGTGAATTCTGGATTCAATCTGATCGACTTTCGCCATTACACGATTCACTCCGTGCTGTAGTATGTATTTTTTGCCAACTGTCAGGGCCTTGCTGTTTACTTGACAAATCGTAGCGGTAATTTGCTTTTCACTCCGTGGAACTGCCGAGCTTTTTACCAACATGTCCCCGCGACTCAAATCAACTTCTGTTTCCAGTGTGATTGCAATAGAGCTTCCTGGAGCGGCTTCTTCAATTTCCTGATCGAAGTAGTGAATGCTTTTGATTTTGGAAATATTCAACGAGGGAAGAAGCGTCACTTCATCTCCAACTTTCAAGCTTCCACCATAAAGCATTCCAGAGAAACCTCTGAAGTCATGCCAAGCTTCCGTTTTTGGGCGAATTACATATTGCACTGGGAATCTCGCAACCGAACTTGGCTCAAGATCCGCTGGCTCAAGTACTTCCAAATGATCTAGAAGTGTATTTCCCACATACCATGGCATCTCATCTGATTTGCGAGCTATATTTTCGCCCTTCAAAGCTGAGACCGGTATAAAAGTGATTTGATCTTCTGCAAAATCAGATTTGGCTACCAAAGCGTCAAAATCAGCTTTGATCTTTAGATATACTTCTTCATCATAATTGACCAAGTCCATCTTATTGACAGCTACAACCACATGGCTGATTCGAAGCAGGTTGGCAATAAAGAAGTGTCGGTATGTTTGCTCGATTACACCTTTTCTTGCGTCAATCAGGATGATCGCCACTTGAGAAGTGGATGCGCCAGTTACCATATTTCTTGTGTACTCCACGTGGCCAGGTGTATCAGCTACTATAAAGTTTGTCTTCGCAGTATTGAAATAAATATGAGCAACGTCAATGGTAATGCCCTGTTCACGCTCAGCCACCAATCCATCAGTTGCCAAGGAAAAATCCAAGTAATCGTATCCTCGTTGCTTAGAGCTACGTTCGATTGCTTCGATTTTATCTGTGGTCAGCGACTTAGTATCGTATAGTAATCTACCGATTAGCGTGCTCTTGCCATCATCGACCGAGCCAGCAGTAGCGATTTTTATAAGTTTTCTATTTTCAGACATTTTATTCAGTTTTTAGTTGATAGTGAATAGACCATGGTGATGTCTACTTTGTACATGGTACATTGTACTTAGTACTTTTCTAAAAGTATCCGACTTTCTTCCTCGTCTCCATAGCTGCTTCGGATCTTTTATCATCGATTCTGGCACCCCGCTCGGAGATAGTAGAATCTCTGATTTCACCCACAACATCATCCAGAGATACAGCTTCCGAAAGCACAGCTGCAGTACACGTCATGTCACCCACTGTCCTGAAGCGAACCATTTTCACGAATACTTCTTCATGAGCCTCTCTAAACACATGTTCATTCGCAGTCCAGATCATGCCATCACGGAGAAATACTTCCCGCTCATGCGCAAAATAGATCGATGGAATCTCGATATTTTCAGTTTTGATATATTCCCACACGTCCAATTCAGTCCAGTTTGAGATTGGGAAACATCTAACGTTTTGACCATTATGGATTTTTCCATTTAGCATATCAAATAGCTCTGGTCGCTGATTTTTCTCATCCCATTGCCCAAAGTCATCTCTTACCGAGAATACTCTTTCTTTTGCTCTGGCTTTTTCCTCATCTCTTCTCGCACCTCCGATACATGCATCAAATTTGAATTCTTCGATGGCATCCAAAAGAGTAGTTGTCTGAAGGGAATTTCTACTGGAATATCTTCCTCGCTCTTCTCTTACTTTACCTTGATCGATAGCATCCTGCACATTTCTGACAATCAACTCTAACCCTAATTCTTCCACCAGTCTATCCCTGAATTCTATGGTCTCAGGAAAATTGTGCCCCGTGTCCACGTGCAATAATGGGAAAGGAATTTTCGCTGGATAAAAGGCTTTTTGAGCCAATCTAACTAGAGTAATCGAGTCTTTTCCTCCGGAAAAAAGTAAAACCGGACGCTCAAACTGCGCCGCCACCTCACGGATGATATGAATCGATTCTGCTTCCTTTGGATTAGGTATTAATAGGTTGTTCATGATATTTATGATTTACGAAGTGCGATTTACGAGGTCAAACTGCACTTCAAACTATATCTTCTATTTAGCTTTTCTCTTTAATTGTCTTCGCCTTCGCTCAGACTGACATCGGTCTTATGCCTTAATTCTAATTTTTTAATGTCGAATGATGAATTCTCAATGATGAATATCGAAGCGTACTCAGCTCACCTTACATCGGTCATCAGACACCAAACATCTGTTACTTAGCATGCAAGCCACACTCTTTCTTTGAGTCTTCCCACCACCAGCGGCCTGCGCGTGCATCCTCACCTTCCATAATGGCGCGAGTACATGGAGCACAGCCAATGCTGATAAATCCTTTGTCGTGGAGTGGATTGTATGGAATATTTTTTTCATCTATGTATGCTATCATATCATCAAAAGTCCAATCCAGTAATGGGTTAAACTTCAAAATCTGATTCCCTTCGTCCCATTCTATGCGTTTCATCCCAGACCTGTTCTGAGACTGCTCGGCACGAAGGCCAGTTACCCAGACTTTGTTGCCAGCTAGAGCTCTTTTTAAAGGCTCCACTTTTCTTACAAAGCAGCACGATTTGCGGTTTTCAACAGAGTGATAAAAGCCGTTGATTCCAATCTCCGAAACCAGTTTTTCAACAGAATTGGTAGTTGGATAATACACTTTGATATTTTGCTTATACTTAGCTTCGGTCCTGGAAAGCAAATCGAGTGTTTCAGGAAAAAGTCTCCCAGTATCCAAAGAAAAGATCGAAATCGACAAGTTAGCCTCAGCTATCAATTGCGTGATAACCTGATCTTCCTGACCCAATGAAGTAGAGAAAGTTACTTTTCCAGGAAATAAATCCGCAATCAAGGATAGTCCTTCAAGTGCACTCAGGTCACTTAACTGAGCTTCTAACTCATGCATATTCTTCTCGAGTGTCATCAGCTTTTACTTTAGGTACAGATTCCCAAATTCTTTCATGGAAATAAAACAGAATAATTTTGGAAAAGACTTCCACAGAACCGATTGAAATTGCCATAACCAATTCTCCAGTTACAAAATAGGAAATGATCATGGTGTCAATGGTACCGACAATTCTCCATGAGATAGACTTCAGCAAGCTCTTCGCATTGCTATCTTTTCCCGGCTTGCTAGCAAAAAGCTTTTTAAGTGGTTGGTCTAAAATCATACTAGGATTATTACGAGAGTAAAACACAAAAGTATATAAACCCTATAAAATATATAGGGTTTATGACAAAAAAATTTTATTTCTCTTTGAGAATGTCTTCTAATGTTTTGTTTTCCAGTATTTTAAGTGTCTCATCACGAACTTGAACCATCACTCGGTTTATTCCGCAAACTGCCTCATTTTTACACTCATCACAAGGTTCGTAATAGTTTAAGCTCACGCAGGGAAGTAAGGCTATAGGTCCATCCAGCAATCGGATCACCCTCGATAGGGGAATATCTTTAGGCTCTTTAATCAAGTAGTATCCTCCACCCTTTCCTTTTTTACTTCCCAGCATTCCTGCTTTTTTTAGTTCCAAAAGGATATTCTCCAGAAACTTATGTGAGATCCCGTGCTCTTCAGCAATCTCCTGGATCAGAACAGTTTTTTCATCCTTGTGCTTGCCTAAGTAGGTTAAGGCATGTAGGGCATATTTAGTCTTTTTAGAAAGCATTGACAAAAATAAGTTATTTCGGGCAATACCCTAGTATGGTACTAGGCTTTTATAAATATGACAAAAAAAACGGGTATGAAATAATACCCGTTTTAATATTTGTAAATAATTGCTTGTTTTTAAAGCATCTCCACACTTCGCTTCACAAACGCTGTCAGGTCTTTACCTGTTAGCAATCCTTGAGAAAGCTTAGCCAAATCAAATGCCTGCTTGGCAAGTTTGGTTTTTTCTTCTTCGGTTTCTGCTTTCAGGACTTTATCCACTACAGGGTGATTTCCATTTACCGCAACTTTGTAAGCATCTGGAAGAGAACCGTAGAAGCCCATTCCTCCTCCGCCAGTGGCAGCCATATCCTTCATTCTGCGCATGAATTCCTCCATGGTGATCGTCACTGGAAGTTCCTCAGGACTCAAGCCTTCCACTTCTACAGTATAAGTCTTGTTGTTGATCGCCTTATCGAAGATTTCCTTCACTTCCTTACTCTGATCTTCGGTCAGCAAGTTGGCATAAGTTTCCTCCTTTTGAATCAATTTCTCAGCTACATCAGCATCCACACGTTTCAGCTGAGTTTTCTCCAGTTTGCTTTCAAGATTCTGGATAAAATGACTGTCAATTGGTGAATCCATCACCAAGACATCGTAGTCTTTTTTATTGGCAGATTGGATGAAACTATCCTGCTTTTCCAAATCAGTTGCATACAAAATGACCGTTTGCTCATTCTTGTCTGTTTGGTTTGGCTTCACTTTGGACTGGTATTCTTCGATAGTAAAGAATTCGCCATTCGTATTTTTAAGTAACGCGAAGTCTTTACCTTTTTCGTAAAATTTTTCCTCGGAGATCATTCCGTATTTCACGAAAAGTCCGATATCATCCCACTTATGTTCGTAAGCTTTTCTGTCTTTTTTGTAAAGCTCAGCAAGCTTATCTGCAACCTTCTTCGTGATGTAAGAGTTGATTTTCTTCACATTTCCATCCGCCTGCAAGAAGCTTCTGGATACGTTCAAAGGAATATCCGGAGAATCAATCACCCCATGTAGCAACATCAAAAACTCAGGAACGATATCTTTTACTTCGTCGGTGATAAATACCTGACGGCTGTATAGTTTAATCTTATTTCTCTGCAGTTCGAATTCATTTTTAACTTTCGGGAAATACAATACACCCGTCAAGTTGAAAGGATAATCCACATTCAGGTGAATCCAGAAAAGCGGATCCTCAGACATTGGATATAGCTCCTTGTAGAATTTCAAGTAATCCTCATCAGTCAGATCACTTGGAGACTTAGTCCAGATCGGAGCAGTAGTATTAATAAAGTTGTCAACTTCTACTGACTTCCATTTCTTCTCTCCTTTGTCATCCACTCCATCTTCTACAGATTCGGTTTTAGTACCAAATTTGATCGGAACAGGAAGGAACTTCGCGTATTTATCAAGGATTCCCTGAAGCTTCCATTTGTCCAGGAATTCCTCAGAATCTTTATTGATATGAAGCGTAATAGTAGTTCCGCGCTCTTTTCTTTTTCCTTCTGAAATCTCGAAAGAAGTAGAACCGTCACAAGTCCATTTTGCAGCTTCTGCTCCTTCTTGGTATGAAAGTGTATCTATTTCTACCGTGTCCGCAACCATGAAAGCCGAATAGAAACCTAGACCAAACTTACCGATGATCTCATTGGCATCTTTAGCATCTTTAAATTTCTCCACGAATTCCTCTGCTCCAGAGAAAGCAACTTGGTTGATGTACTTTTTGATCTCCTCAGCAGTCATCCCAAGACCTCGGTCGGAGATGGTGATCGTTTTCTTTTTTTCGTCGAAACTTACTTCCACCGTAGTGTCACCAAGTTCGCCAGTATACTGACCTAATGTCGCTAAACGCTTAATTTTTTGAGTCGCATCGACTGCGTTAGAAACGAGTTCTCTTAGAAAAATCTCGTTATCAGAATAGAGAAACTTCTTGATAATTGGGAAAATGTTCTCGGTATGAATCGAGATCGTGCCTTTTTCCTGCATGGCTATAAATTAGTTTAGTTAAACACAATGTTTGTCGGGCACAGAATTGCAACTGTTGTTCCAAAGGAGAATTGGTGTCAATTTGGCAGGAACGAAAGTCAAAAATCAAAAGTGAGAAATCTAAAATTTCTTAGTTTCCGATTTCTCACTTCATACTTCTGACTTACCTTTGGGTGATGTGGAAAGAAATCTCAGTTCTGATTAGCAAGGAAGTCACTCTGGAGTGGCGACAGAAATTCGCGCTAAATGGGATTTTGCTTTATGTGGTTTCGGCAGTTTTTATCACCTATTTAAGTGTAGGAGCTAGGGACGGGAATATTTCCCCTCCAACCTGGAATGCCTTGTATTGGATCATTATTCTGTTTTCTGCTGTGAATGCAGTTGCCAAAAGCTTTGTTCAAGAGCATCAGGGGCGCCAACTCTATTACTACATGATTGCTCCTCCGGAA
>TARA_R110002012_G_scaffold241610_1_pt1 | contig 65923 bp, 67 predicted proteins | sample TARA_R110002012 | Tara Oceans TARA_R110002012 (sample SAMEA4396515) | marine metagenome | biome: Westerlies Biome; feature: [DCM] deep chlorophyll maximum layer (ENVO:01000326); material: water (ENVO:00002006), including particulate matter (ENVO:01000060) such as... | depth 40 m
CTATATCATTACTCGCTAAAAGTTGCCTTTATTGGTTGAATTCAAGATTTAATTAACACGCTTCTTTTTTATTCATACAAAATTGTAAAGCTCCAGACGGACACTTCTTTACTTGATTAATAATATTTTCGTTGGAGTCTGCTTCTAAATCTATCCAAGGTATTACGGACTGCCTAAATACGTTAGAGAGTTCTAACGCACAGCGTTCTGCATTTATACATACTTTCGGATTGTAGGTTACAGTAATATCTTTATTACTGAAAACATGGTTTTTTGTTTTCATAGTAAATCACGATTTGGGTTTATGATTCTATTTCTTTAATCACAATTAAACTTTAATTAAAAGTTAATCATCGTTTAAAGGTATTAATAAATCGATTAAAAGCAAATATTTTATCTCTTTTTCGATAAGCAACCTAATTTTTTATTCAAACTCGGATGTATAGTGGAATTTAATACTCGGATATTTTTGTTGTGTCATCTGTAATGAAAACGGAGAATCTGCTAAAAACACCAATTGATTTTGCTTGTCTTTAGCTAAATACCGTTGTTTAACACGTAAAAATTCTTTGAATTCTTCGCTTTTTTTATCTTTTGCGTCAACCCAACACGCTTTATGCACATTCAGATTTTCATAGGTACATTTAGCACCATATTCATGTTCCAAACGGTATTGAATAACTTCATATTGTAAAGCACCAACTGTACCAATGACCTTTCTGCCGTTAAGCTCTAAAGTAAATAATTGGGCAACACCCTCATCCATTAATTGGTCTATGCCTTTATTTAATTGTTTGGATTTTAAAGGATCAGCATTATTAATGTATCTAAAATGTTCCGGACTAAAACTTGGAACACCTTTATAGTTTATATGTTCACCTTCTGTTAAGGTATCACCAATTTTAAAATTACCAGTATCATGCAATCCAACAATATCACCAGGATAGGAAATATCTACAATTTCTTTCTTTTCAGCAAAAAAGGCATTCGGACTAGAAAATTTTAATTTTTTGTTATTTCTGACATGTAAATACGGTTTATTACGTTCAAATTTACCAGATACAATTTTAATAAATGCTAAACGGTCACGGTGATTTGGATCCATATTGGCATGTATTTTAAAAACAAAACCGGTAAAGTTCTTTTCGTCAGGTTTAACTAAACGTTCTTCACTTTGTTTTGGTCTTGGTTTTGGTGCAATTTCAACGAAGCAATCTAATAATTCGCGCACACCAAAATTATTTAAAGCAGAACCAAAAAATACAGGTTGTTGTTGACCGCTTAAATAGCTTTCTCTATCAAAGACTGGATAAATACCTTCTACCAACTCTATTTCTTCTCGTAATGTATTGGCAGCCTTATCTCCAATTAATTTATTAAGTTCTGGCGATTCTAAATCTGAAATCTCAATTGTTTCTTCAATATCTTTTCTGCTGTCACCACTAAATAAGTTGATGTTCTTTTCCCACAAGTTATAAATACCCTTAAAATCGTAACCCATTCCTATTGGAAAGCTTAAAGGTACCACGCTTAATCCTAATTTTTGCTCCACTTCATCCAACAAATCAAACGCATCTTTACCTTCACGATCCATTTTGTTAATGAAAACAATCATGGGAATATTTCGCATGCGGCACACTTCAACTAATTTCTCGGTTTGTTCCTCCACACCTTTAGCCACATCAATAACTACAATAACACTATCTACAGCAGTTAGGGTTCTAAACGTATCTTCAGCAAAATCTTTGTGTCCTGGTGTATCTAGAATATTAATTTTTATACCATCATATTCAAAAGCTAAAACAGAAGTGGCAACAGATATTCCACGTTGACGCTCAATTTCCATAAAATCACTGGTAGCACCTTTCTTTATTTTGTTACTTTTTACAGCACCAGCTTCTTGAATAGCACCACCGAATAATAATAATTTTTCAGTTAAGGTTGTTTTTCCAGCATCTGGATGCGAAATAATTCCAAAAGTTCGTCGTCTGTCTATCTCTGTTATAAAACTCATATTCTGTGTTAAAATGGGTTGCAAAGATACATTTTATAAACACAAAACAGAATAAGCTTTTAGGGCTTTTTAATTTTATGAGAAGATTGACGTATTTTTAAATTTTTGAATGGTATTTTTGCAGTATGATTGAAGAGCAAGTAATTTTAGTTAACGAAAAAGATGAGCAAATTGGGCTTATGGGTAAAATGGAAGCCCATGAAAAAGCCTTATTACATCGTGCGTTTTCGGTATTCGTTTTTAATGATAAAAAGGAATTAATGATTCAGCAACGTGCTATCCATAAATATCATTCACCTGGATTATGGACCAATACATGTTGCAGTCATCAGCGTGCTGGTGAAAGTAATATTGAAGCTGGAACACGTCGTCTTCAAGAAGAAATGGGCTTTGTAACCAATTTAGAAGAATCTATTTCATTTATATACAAAGCACCTTTTGATAATGGTTTAACGGAACATGAATTTGATCATATTCTGATTGGGCATTTTAATGATGATCCAGCCATAAATCTAGATGAAGTTGCCGCATGGAAATGGATGACATTAGATGCTATAAAAGCGGATATTGAAAATCAGCCTGATTTATACACTGCTTGGTTTAAAATTATTTTTGAAAAATTCTATGAACACATAAATATTATTGAATAATGAGAGTAACCGTAAGTAGAAAAGCCCATTTTAATTCGGCGCATCGTTTGTATCGTAAAGATTGGTCTGACCAAAAAAACGACGCTGTTTTTGGGAAGTGTAATAACCCAAATTTTCATGGACATAATTATGATATGATTGTAAGCGTAACCGGAGAAATTGATCCTGAAACAGGTTATGTTATGGATGTGAAAGTTTTAAAAGATTTAATAAAATCTGAAATTGAAGATGCTTTCGATCATAAAAACTTGAATTTAGATGTACCTGAATTCCAAGATTTAAATCCTACAGCTGAAAATATTGTAGTCGTAATTTTTAATAAATTAAGACCTCATTTAGCAACTAATTTAGATCTAGAAGTTACACTTTATGAAACACCTCGAAATTTTGTAACCTATTCTGGTCAATAATGATAAGCCATCTCTATCCCATAAAATTTACACCCATTTTAAAAGATAAAATTTGGGGAGGAGATAAATTAAAAAATCTTCTAAACAAACCGTCTCATGTATCTAAAATAGGTGAAAGCTGGGAAATTAGCGATGTGGAAGGTGACACATCCATTGTAGCAAATGGCAATCTAGAGGGTCAATCTTTAAAACATATATTAAGCACATACAAAGCGGATTTATTAGGTAAAAAAAATTATGAGCAATTTGGAAACACCTTTCCATTACTCATCAAATTTATAGATGCCAAAGAAGATTTATCCATTCAGTTGCACCCTAATGATGCATTAGCAGCCAAACGCCACAATTCCTTTGGGAAAACTGAAATGTGGTATGTGATGCAAGCAGATCAAGATTCAAATTTAATTGTAGGTTTTAATCAACCCATGAATTCCGAAACCTACCTGAAGCATTTGAACGATAAGTCACTTCCTGAAATTTTAAATTTCGATACGGTTAAAACAGGTGATACGTATTTCATAGATGTTGGTAGAGTTCATGCCATTGGAGCAGGAGTTTTATTGGCTGAAATTCAGCAAACAAGTGATATTACCTATCGTGTTTACGATTGGGATCGGGTGGATAGTTCAGGAAATGAACGTGAATTGCATAACGATTTAGCTTTGGAAGCTTTCAATTTTAATATGCCTGAAAATTTCAGAGTACATTATTCCAAAACGGAAAACAAAACCAATACTATGGTTAGCTGTCCGTATTTTACAACTAATTTTTTGAAACTTACAGAAACGATAAGCAAAACAAACACAAAAGATTCATTTCTAATTTACATGTGTGTGTCTGGACAGGTTATTGTTAAATCAAACGGAGTAAGTACGACTTTGCAAACTGGCGAAACCGTATTAATACCAGCTGCTTTAAAGCATATTGAAATGGTAACGGATAATGCTACGTTGCTTGAAGTTTACGTGTAAATTAAAAATTGATTCTTTCATTTTAAAGAGCGCATCTAAATGACGGGATTACAATAAAATTACCTACTTTTGTGAAAATTTTAAAATTACTATTATGGCAAATAAAAGAGACCTAAAAAAAGACATTAATTATGTGTTAGGTGATATTATTGAAGCAGTTTATGTTTGGGAATATTCAAACACAGACAAGGATACAAAAAAGAGTGAAGCAATTATTGACGAAGCAATAGCAACGTTCGATACCCTAATTGTTAAAGTAAACGATAGAAGTGTAGAGGATAAGAAAGCTCACTTTAAAGCTATTAACGCAGAACTTGAAGAAAAAGGACGTGCGTTAATTGAAAAAATTAATAAGCTAGCATAAAAAATAGAAAAAAATAGTTGCATATATAATTTACAAGATTATATTTGCAGCTTCTTTCGCCGATGTAGCTCAGCTGGCTAGAGCAGCTGATTTGTAATCAGCAGGTCGTGGGTTCGAGTCCCTCCATCGGCTCTAAAATTAAAAATCCAAACTAGAAATAGTTTGGATTTTTTTGTTTTATATAATTTGCTTGGGACGAGAAGCCTGTCTTGAGCGCAGTTGAAAGCAGTCCCTACATCAGCTCTTAACTTGAAGCTCCAATACTAGAAATAGCTTGGAGTTTTTATTAGATTTTGTGTAGCAAAAAATTAGGTAGAAATAATGTTATCTGTTAACCATTTAAAGGTATAGATATTCCAACAGCAAATGCGCCTGTAAATTGTTGTACGTCTGGCTGAAAGTAATAGGTAAACCCAATATCTACATTATTATTTCGGCCCAATTCCAACCCAAAAGCAAATGGAATATGATAAATAATTCCACTTTTTTCAATATTATCAAAATAAGTAAGCGTTTGAAATTTTCCAATGGATGTACCAATACCTATTTCAACATAAGGTGCAACCCATGGAATTGGTGCTCTTAAACGTGCTTTTCCACCTAATAAAAACGCTTTAGTTTCCACGCGCTCATTTATAGGGTTATTGTTAAAGTCTTTATCGGTTGCGTTTGTTAAAATAAATCCGGCATACGGTCTAAATTCAACCCATGAAGCTGCTTTTAGAATAAGTTCACCTTGTAGAAAGAATCCACCAGACGCGCTATTTTCAATGGTGTTATAAGGAACGCTAATGCCGTAACCTATTTGAGCATTTATAGATTTTTCCTTTATAAATTGCGCGTCAGCAAGGTTTGAAGTTAAAGCAGCAATGAATATAATTAGTAATTTTTTCATAAGTTTTTAAGTTCCAAATTTGGGGATTTGAGTATTTGAAGTTTCTTTAAAATTTAATCAACAGACCAATCTAAAACATTTAAAATATCATCTATTCCAGAATATATATAGATTTCACTAGTAGGTTTTATTAGTAAATGATTAATGTTAAATTCTGAATTTTTAAAAAATAACGTCTCTAATAAATCATACTGATCAACAAAAATGTGTCTCTTTTCATCAACTTTAATATCAGAATCTTTAGATGCTATTAAAAACGCTTGATATTCATTACTGTTGTTTTTTATCCAATTCCAATATGATTTATATTTTGAATCTGCATTGATATGATTGTTATCCTTTCTGTAAACATGTAAAATAGTTTTCTTATTTTGCTTAAATTCGGAACCAATAATTTTAGTTAAGAGCATTTGTATTTGGTTAAACTGAATTGAATCAAGTTTGCCAATATTTTTATGAAAGTATATGTGTTTTGTGGTGGAAGAGTCGTTTTCAACGACTCTTTTATAGGTTTTACGTTCATCAAATGATTCAAATTTCGCTTTAGTTATTTCTTCATTTTGAAAGTAATAATACGTTTCTTTATCAGCGTTTTGGCTAAAACAGGTAATTGATATTAAAAGTAATACTATAAAACCGAATTTTTCTTTCATGATTAAATATGTTAAAGCGTACGAGGGTTAGTCATTCTCTTTACGTACTTTAATATAAGCATCCAATTCCTTACCGTATTTAGAAGCTTTTATTTCTGGTGTCAACGAATTATTAATAGTATCCAACCATTTTATTTGCGCATCATAAATTTCAGTTAATGCTACGTAAGGTGCTACATCACTATCTTTATTTTGAATAGCAAAATTAACCGTATATAGATATTTACTTTTTAGCAGATTCTCATAAGCTTTCATATTTTCCGCTATTAAAGTGGAATCATTCTGCGTTTTGGCATCTAGTTCAGCCTTTATTAATTCCAGATTTTTATCGTTATAACGATCCATCATTTTTAAATAGTTTTCAAAAATGATTTGCTGCTTGGAACCTGTAATTTCTGGGTTTAATTCGAAATTTTTTAGGTTCGCGTTAATTTCTGTTACGCCTTTATCTGCAAAAAATGAAATTTTACCGTAAGCATCTTCATTTGTTTTGTTTAAATGAAGAAAGAATACTTCAGGAGATTCTAAATCAGCATGAAGTTCAAAAGCGGATTCGCCATTAATAGTTAAGGAATCGACCGTAATTAAAGTTGAATCTTGAATTTTTTGAAGGTAAAGTGTCCCTTTTTTTAAATCTTTAATCGTGCCTTTAACAGTTAAATCGTGTTGTTCATTTCCGCAAGAAACTAATACTAAAAGTGCTAATACTATAAATGAATACTTCATGGGTTATTTTGAATTTTAGGGCGCAAATATCTTATAATTATTGTTTAAATACTAACCAACGGCAGCTAATCGCATTAAAATTGTACAACCAATAGCAGCAATGGTTCCAATGGCATAACCAAACACAGCAAGTAGAACTCCAACCGTTGCTAACGATGGGTGAAAAGCCGATGCTACAATAGGAGCAGAGGCTGCACCACCAACATTGGCTTGACTACCTACTGCTAAAAAGAAGTAAGGCGCTCTAATAAGTTTGGCAACAATAATTAATAATATAGCGTGAATGCTCATCCAAATTAAACCAACTGCAATTAGTCCAGGATTATCAAAAATGGACATTAAATCTATTTTCATACCAATTGAAGCCACGAGTATATAAATAAATACCGAACCAAATTTACTGGCTCCAGCACCTTCATAGTTTTTTGCTTTAGTAAATGAGAGCAGAATAGCAATTAATGTAGCAATACTAATCATCCAAAAGAATTGCGAATCTAAAAAGGTAAAGGTGTTTCTCATGGTTTGCGATTCAATACCACTTACCACATCACTAAAAAATGGTGCTAAAATATTAGCGCCAATATGGGAAATGCTCACTGTTCCAAATGCAATAGCTACAATAATCATAATATCGGTTAATGATGGATTACGATTCACACTTTTAGAAAATGAGGTTACTTTATCTTTTAAAGCTTCAATAGCCGAATTATCTGCACGCAACCATTTATCAATGGCTTTAGAACGTCCAATACCAATTAAAATAACAGCCATCCAAATATTGGCAACTACAATATCCACAAATACCATTTTTCCATATTCAGACTGATTGTATTGATAAATTTCTAACATGGCAGTCTGGTTGGCACCACCTCCAATCCAGCTTCCTGCAAGTGTAGAAAGTCCTCTCCAAACAGCATCTGGTCCAGCACCACCAACAGTTTCTGGTGATACTATAGAAATTAAAAGAATAGCAATAGGTCCACCAATAACAATTCCCAACGTTCCTGTTAAAAACATGACTAGAGCTTTCCAACCCAAATTAAATACGGCTTTTAAATCGATGCTTAATGTCATTAAAACTAATGCGGCAGGCAATAAATAGCGACTTGCCATATAATAGAGACTCGTGCTTTCTTTAGTTATTTCGCCAGCTTCGTTGACGGTTTCCCATTCAGGAGCAATCAATCCAGAGGTTGTTAATACAGCTGGTAACATATATGCCATGAATAAACCTGGTACTATTTTGTAAAATTTAGGCCAAAACCCTGTTTTTAAGGATTCCGTATAAAAAATGAATCCGAGTGTGAGCATTAAAAGTCCGAAGACAATGGTATCGTTAGTGAAAAGAGGTTCTTGCATGATTGGTTATTTAGATGTGCAAAATACCAAAATAAACGGGTTAAAAAAAGCGACTTTAGGAGTCGCTTTTATTTGGTGTATTTTTTTTAGGTTTTGGGTATCTGTTGTTTTCCTTTAAGTATTGCATAAGCATCCATTCAATTTGGCCATTGGTGCTCCGAAACTCATCAGAGGCCCATTTTTCAACGGCTTTGAGCATATCTTCATTCATGCGTAATGCAAAGGCTTTTTTCTTGGACATGTTACTTTTTTATAAATGTTTCAAGGGTGTTTATTAAGATTTCGGATAGTGGATAATCAGGTGATTTGTAAGATTTCTCATTATCTTCATCCAAATTTATTCGTTTTAGTACATGATTCATGTTTGGAATAATAACTAATTCTGACTTTGGGTTTGCTTGATGTAAACCTTTGGCATCGCTTTCAAAAACCTGTAAATCTTTATCACCATTTAAAATTAAGATAGGAATGGTTAGTTTTTTTATTTCTTCAGAAGGATTATATGCCATCCAAGTTTTGAAAAAAGGTTGATTTGGTTTAGCAAAAACGCTAATTAATTTAGGGTCTACATCTTCAATAGTACCTGAATCTTTCAGCTCTTTAAAATGTAATTCTGCTTTAATACCTAATGTGTCATTTTGAATTTTAAGTTGCTTAACCATTATAACATCAATGGGATCTGCTGGTCCAGCTAAAGACACATATTTATCTACATAATCAGTAGAAGCTAGCATAGCAACTAGAGAACCTTGGCTATGACCTATAAGTGTTATACTTGAAAAGCGTTTATCATCCTTAAAATTATTGATGGCTATTTTGGCATCATCTACAAAACGAACGAAATTTAAATCTTTCATCATAAAACGTAAATTCAACCAATTGGCAGAACGTTTATCATACCGATAGAAAGCAATATCGCGTTGGTTTAAGCTATCTGCTAATTGTCTGATATAATTAGCATTTGCCAAACCTAACTGGTTACCGTTTCTGTCTACATTACCAGAGCCATGTATAAAAATAACTAAAGGCTGCTGTTTTAGTTCTTTACTGTAGGTTAGTGTGCCAGGAAGAATGATGCTGTCATTTTTAAGCATAACTTCTTCTGAAGTAATTAGTTTTTGCGCTACAATAAATTGGCAAGCAAAAAGTAAAACAAGTAAGAGATTTATTTTTTTCATAATTATCTGTTTTTATCACGTTCAAAAACAACACTCGTGTAATTTTGAGCAATATGTACCACACTCCAACCTTCGCGAGCGTATTGATTGAGTAAATCTTCAAAACTTTGCATGCGGTTTCGCCAACCTAACTGCGGTACTTCAACTTTGTATTCTTTCATAAATCTTTTTCTTTAAATCGTGTAAACGCAATTACAACGCCTAAGCAAGAACCTATAAGAGTTCCAAATATGCCGCCAAGCGCAACATTTTCTGTAATAGCACCAATGGTAACACCAATGCTGGAACCTATACTACTACCAATGGCAATGCTAAAAATTTGTTTGTTGGTCATTTTAATGATTTAATGTACCTGTGTTTAAAACAGGTGATGCTTCTTTATCACCACATAAAATAACCATTAAATTACTAACCATAGCAGTTTTTCTGTCATCGTCTAATTCTACAATATTCTTTTTGCCTAATTCGTGAAGTGCCATTTCTACCATACTTACCGCACCTTCCACAATTTTATGTCTGGCAGCAACAATAGCGGTTGCTTGTTGACGTTTTAGCATGGCATTTGCAATTTCTTGTGCATAGGCTAAATAGCCAATTCGTGCTTCTAGAACTTCAATTCCTGCTATGGATAAACGCTCGTCAATTTCTTTTTCTAGAGCTTCACTGACTTCATTCAAGCTTGAGCGTAAAGTGATATCTTCATCTAAACCTTCGTCGGCAAAATTATCATACGGATACATACTGGCTAGTTTTCTTACAGCAGCATCTGTTTGTACACGCACAAAATTTTCATAATTATCCACATCAAAAGCGGCTTTGTAAGTGTTTTCTACACGCCAAACTAAAATGGTGCTAATCATGACAGGATTTCCGAGTTTATCGTTGACTTTCAGTCGTTCACTGTCAAAATTACTCGCCCGCAATGATATTTTTTTCTTGGTATAAAAAGGATTTGTCCAATAAAATCCATTTTCCTTAATGGTTCCAACGTATTTTCCAAATAAAAGGAGCACACGAGATCCGTTTGGTTGCACCATAATAAAACCAGGTGCAATAAATAATGCTAAAACAACAATAGCTATGTAAGCTGGGTTTTCAGTGACAATAGCAGTGGCAATACTTCCAAAAAATAGTACTAGGAATACAAACAACATTAAATACCCGTTTGCAGGTGTAATGATTTTTTCTTCTTTCATGATTAGTAGTTTATTATGATATTAAAATAATATCACGAATATATCATTAATTTAGTTGTCCTGCAAATCAATTTTGGCATGACTATTGAAATATACTTTGTGTTATTGTAACTTAACTTTAATTAGAGTGTGGTTACTTTAATTAAAAAGCAATAACATTTCATATTTTTGGTTGGTTAGTTAGGAAAGCACTCTTTTTAGAGTGCTTTCTTTTTTATTCTTCTGAAGTTATGTGTGTTACTTAATAAAACTTGAGAGTGCTTCAATAAGTTCAGGAGCCAATGGACGAAAAGATTCGTTATAAGATTTAGAATTTTCAAGATTACTACCTTCAATAATGAATAACACATGATTCATGTTGGTTATATTAATTAAAGTTCCCTTTTTTGCAGCTTCGTGAAGTTGTGAGGCTTCTTCAGGTGAAACTTGTAAATCTTTTGTACCGTTAATAATTAATACGGGTTGATTTAGGGTTTTAATGACTTCAACAGGATGATACTGCATCCAATTAGCCATAAAATCTTGCGTGTCTAAACTAAAGATGTTTGAAAGTGCTGGTGGAAAATCAGTTGTTGTTTTCCCTGTTTTTAAGATATTAAAAACACGTACAGCATCTGGTTTTAAACTAGGAGCCGTTTGGTCTATTTGTTCTAAAATAACTTCGTCAATACTTTTAGCAGAACCACCAAGGGATATAAAGCCAGCTATATTTTCATCGGTCGCTAGCATACCAATCAGGCTTCCTTGACCGTGTCCAATAATATATATGGATGTGTATTTTTCTTTTTTTACAAAATAGTTTACAACGTCTTTAGCATCTTTTATATAATCGTTAAAAGTTAATCTAGCATTAACACGTCCTTTTAATATCTGTTTTACTATTCGCTTATCGTATCTAAATGAGCTAATGCCATTTTCCGCCAAAACATAAGCGATTTTTTTAAGATTATTATTTTTTTGAAAATTCTGATTCCCATTTCTATCTGTTGGACCATAATCACCAATAATAATTGCTAAACTATTTTTACTACCATTTATAGGTTCTAATAAAGAGCCATCAACAAAAGGAGATATTTCAATTTCGGTTTGTGTTGTGGTTGGTTCTTGAGCAAATGATTGAAAGGTAAATGCAAAAAATAATATGGTTAAAAATAATTTCATAATATGGATTATTGAAAATGGTAACAGACGATATATATAATTGATAACGTAAAATTACGGTTTTTAGATATGCATATTTTAAATTTTTACACTAAAATGTATTGTGAGCTAATGTGTATTTCGTCGATAAAAAGCGATATTTAATCGGTAAACGTTAAAATTAAGTGTATTTCATCGAAAATAATGGTATTTAAACGTTGCTTTTGAAAACTAATTCTATATTTGAAGTGTACTAAAAGACATACTTTTTAGTTCAATGGATTAATTAATTAATATTTGCATTATGTCGTTGATACTAGAGACCCTAAATCTAACAGCATAATAATAAAGCAAATAAAAACTAAACCGAGGTTGAGGGACCTCGGTTTTTTTTTTACACTATTTTCCGAAATGTCAAATTAATACGTTCGCCAATATCTTTTTTCGTTTTTGGAATTTGATGCAGCCAATATTGTTGCATTTCGCCAGACATAATAAGCAAACTGCCCGATTCCAATAACAACTTATGTTTTTCTTCTTTAATGGTTCTATGTTTAAAATGAAAAGGTCTTGATTCGCCTAAACTTAAGGATGCTATTATAGGATTTTTACCTAATTCTTTTTCATTGTCTGCATGCCAACCATTACTATCAGATCCATTTCTATATCTGTTAAGTAATACGGTTGTAAAGTTTGTGTTAGTTTCGTTTTCAATGTCCGCTTTAATATTTAATAATTCAGGAGTAAATCTATTAGGCTGCATGGTAATATTGGAGTAGGAGTAGCTTTTACTGTTATTAGCATATAGTGCAGTAAGTCTTGGTTGCGGATGTGTTTTACCGAAAACTGTAATTGAATCCTGTTGCCAAGCGCAAGTTTCTTTAAGTGTAAGAAATAAATCATTCGCTTTTTGCGGATTATAAAAATTTGGGATATAAATCAGTTTAGCCTGCGGTAATTGAAAAACAGATTTATGGGAAGAAAATAAGTCCATTACGTATTTTTTTCTAAATTAGTACATAGATTATGAAAAACAAAGTTATACTATTTCTTGTGGTTTTAGCCAGTTTGGCTTTTACACAAAAGCAGACTTTACCAGAAGGTTTTGTTTATGGAAAATTGGTTATTCCAAATATTGATGTGGAATTGCGTTATTATTCTAGTAACAACTTTGTTGGTGATACCATTACAGGATACCATGCAAATATTTTAATTGTTACCGAACCAACAGCAAAAGCTTTGAAAAAAGTTCAAGATGAATTGGCTAATCAAAATTTATGTTTGCGTGTTTATGATGCTTACAGACCACAACGCGCTGTGGATCATTTTATACGTTGGGCAAAAGATTTAAAAGCTATAGAAATGAAACCCATTTTTTATCCGGATGTGAAAAAGAAAAATTTATTTCGTGATGGTTATATAGCGTCGCAATCTGGACATAGTCGAGGCAGTACGATTGATTTAACCATTATTGATGCTAATACGTTGGAACCATTAGATATGGGAAGTCCGTATGATTTTTTTGGTGAAGCCTCTTGGGTTGCTTATCAAGATTTAACGGAAATTCAGAAGAAAAATAGGCAGTTATTACAACAAGTGATGCAAAAACATGGATTTAGAAATTATCCGCAAGAGTGGTGGCATTTTACCTTACGTGGTGAACCCTTTCCTGATACCTATTTTGATTTTGTTGTAAAATAGTTTTTTTATTTTGATAGTATAGTATATTTACAAATACCAAAAAGCCCAATACATAAGCCCAAATTGTAGTGGAATCCGTAAAATTAAAACCCATTTTGGGATGCCTGCTGAAGCTTTCTCTCCAGAAATCATATAGAAATGCACCAATAGGAATATAGCTAACATAGTAATAATACCATAAATAGCAAATGGTTTTGTACTCGGTAAGCAAAGGGCAAAACCTAAAATTATTTCAGCTAAACCACTTAAATAGACTAATGCTTTATGGTTTGGCAAATAACGTGGAATTATCCTGATGTAGATATTAGGTTTTATAAAATGCATGAAACCAGCAAAAATATACATCCCAGCCATAAGATATAGATGCCAAGGACTATTCATCTTTATAAACTTTATAGGTAAAACCAATTCCGTAATTCTTCAAATCTTTTTTAAGTAAGCCTGATTCTATATTTCCAAGTTTAAACTGAATCCAGTTATTGCCATTTATAAACACACGTTTAATGTATGTGTTATGAAAACTTATTTCATCTGTAAAAGGTAATAGTGGTCTAAAATTAGTAGGTATTTTCACTGTTCCTTCAGCACCTTTTATTTCTTTATATTTTTTGTTTGGTAATAGTTTTCCAGTATTATCTGTATAACCTAAAACTTGAAGTGACACAAAAAATCCATCCTTCGGAATGGTTATATTATAAGTGCTCACGTCCAAATTATAAACATCTCCTCCTTTTTCTGTGGTGTGAAAAACAATGTTTTCGTATGTAAGTACATGACCAGGAATTCCATTGTTGTTTTTGTAAAATTTCACCTTAAATAAGGTGGAAAAAGGTTTCTTATCCGCATTTTTTCGTTTGCGTTTTTCCCAATCTTTAGATTCTAATGTAATTGGAAAGTGTATGGTGCTTAATTTTGTAAGAGATGGATCTGGATTATTGAAAAACACAGCAATTTCAGATTCAATAGTCGGTAGCCAACAGGAATAATAATCGTCATCTAAAAAAGGCTTCAGTGTTTCTTCTTTAAATTTTCTGCCTTCAGCAATTAAAGTCACTTCATCTAATTCGCTTACTTCCTCGTCTAGAAAAATAACGTTATTTAAGCCTTTAGTAGCAAACGTTTTACTTTTATAACCCAAAGCAGAAACATATAAGCTATCTATATCAGCGTATAGTTTTTCGGTAAAAATAAAAAGACCTTCATCATCAGCAAATAAACCTTGTCCATCGCCAAAAGAAATGGTTGCATAGGAAATGGGTGTTTTAGACTTACTGTCTTTAATGCTTATCTGGGCCATTCCCAAAGTGGTAAAACAAAGAAAAAATAGGAGAGAATAGTATTTGAGCATCTGTAATTAATAATTATAAAAAACTAAAGATACAATTTATAAAAATGAATGTAGGACCAAAATTGCCTATAATCTTTTCAGATTAGGGTTTAATACCATCGCTTTTTCTTTTTTTTTGAAGCAGCACTTTTTCGTCCCTTTTTATGCTTGCTTTCAGAATCTTTGGACTTGTGCGTGATACTTTTCTCTTTGGGATCTAATGGATATGGATGACTTTCTTCAACCGGAATTTGTATTTGAAGTGTTTGCTGAATGGTCATTACGTAATTTTTTTCATCAGCTCCACAAAATGAATATGCCATTCCTGTGCTTCCTGCACGACCTGTTCTACCAATACGGTGGATGTAGGTTTCTGGTATATTTGGTAAATCGAAATTAATTACAGCATCCAATTCGCTAATATCAATACCACGTGCAGCAACATCTGTCGCAACTAGAATATTTACGAGACCATTTTTAAATTTTTTAAGCGCTTCTTGTCTGTCTGTTTGTGTTTTATCACCATGAATGGTTTCAACATTATAACCGTTTTTAGTAAGAGCGCTCTCTAATTTATCCACACCAAATTTGGTGCGTCTAAAAATTAAAATACTACCTTTTATTTCGTTGCGTAGTAAATGCAAACACAACTCTATTTTATTGCGTTTTGGTACGTAGTATAAAATTTGTCCAATGTTTTTGGCAGCTGAAGACGTGGTCTCTACTTCAATACGTTCAGGCCATTTTAAAAGTGTATTTGCTAATTGTTCTACTTTATACGGCATGGTTGCCGAAAACAATAATATCTGTTTTTCTTTTGGACAAAGACTGTCAATATGCTTCACATCATCAATAAAACCCATGTCTAACATTAAATCAGCTTCATCTAAAACCAAGACATCAACATTGTCTAATTTAATAATACCTTGTTTTTCCAAATCAATTAAACGACCAGGTGTGGCAATTAAAATATCAACTCCTTTCATCAGAACGTCTACTTGTGGTTTTTCCGAAATTCCACCAAAAATAACCGTAGTACGTAAATTGGTATGACGTCCATACGCTTTAAAGTTGTTGCCAATTTGGAGTGCTAACTCACGTGTTGGACTTACTATAAGCGCCTTTATGGTTCTATTTCCACGAGATGCATCTTGCTTTTCAGATAATAATTGTAGAATGGGTAATGCGAAAGCAGCCGTTTTTCCTGTTCCGGTTTGCGCAGATGTTATCACATCTTTTCCAGCTAAAACCTGTGGAATAGTTTGCATTTGTACAGCAGTTGGCTGGGTGTAACCTTGTTCTTCAATCGCTTTTAAAAGCGCATCCATTAGTTTTAAGTCTTTAAATGGCATCTGTGGTGTATTTGCCACAAAGATACATGAAAAGTTTGGTGTGGTTTAAGATTAGTTGTTTGAAGTAGCTTTGTTATAATAAATAGTTGCAATACTAAATTTTGAGCAAAAAAAAACGACTTGAGTCGTAACCCAAGCCGCTGCTATTAAATCACCTTTCGGTAAAATATAAATTGTGACATTTTTAATAAAAAGACTAGTAATTTTTTAAGTCTTTTGTTTCTTAACCACTACACTGTTTTTTAGAGAAATGAGCTCCTATACAATGTGTGTTGAAACAAATTCCGCTATTGTTTATCATTAGAAATACAATTTGAAAAACGATAATTTAAATAAAGTATTCAATAGTTTTATTCGTACTAAAGAACTTTAACATGATCTTACTTTTATTAAGGTCTTGTTTTCTTTTTTGGGACAAAAACAGGCTATTTTCAATTACTAAATATAATATTTGAATTTATGGAGCTATTAATTTGCAAGCAAACCATCATTTCTTAATGCAAAATTAAAGCGATTAGTTGTGATAAAAATTGATGTAGGGTAAGAAATTTAATGTTGTGCTAATTCTTTACGAATTCTGCTTAAACTTTCGGTCGTTATACCTAAATATGAAGCAATATGATAATTTTTAATACTCTGTTCAATATTTGGGTAGGATGAAATAAAAGAGACATAGCGTTGTGCAGCAGACTGTGATAAACTAGCCAAAATGCGTTTTTGAAACCCGGAAAAAGCACTTTCTAATTTTTTTCTGAAAAAGGTTTCCAGTTGCGGTATCTGCTTAAATAAGGAGTCTAAATCCGTTTTTGAGATTTCACAAAGTGTGGCATTTTGAATGCATTCAATATTTAAAATGGCTTTTTCTGAATTAAAATAGGCTGTGTAGTCGCTAATCCACCAATCATTTATTGCAAACTGTAAGGTATGTTCTCTTCCAGTTTTATCAATAAAATATGTGCGTAAGCATCCGTCAAGAACATAGTATTGATGCTTAACAGTTTCATTGGTACGCAATAAAATGTTTCCTTTTTTTAAGTAAATTTTCTTAAAACATTTTTTTATTTTTTGGCTTTCCTCCGACGAGAATGATGTGCCTTTAAAAATTTTTGAAGAACAGGATTGAGGACCATTCGGGTTTGGTTGAAGTACACTCATAGCTTAAAATACAAAAAAAAATCGGTATTGTATTCATAATCAGTCTATTTTTGGTTTTTGTGGTGTGTTTTAATTTCAGAAATCGATTCTTATAACCAAAATATATTACTGGGGAAATAGACCTATTTTGTGATTAATTAGCATTGAATATAAATATTAGCGATATTTGTTAAGCATAATATATAGCTTATTGAACACTAAATGAGGTTTTTTTAAGTTGTTGCAAACTTTTTTAATTGATTTTTAAACGAAGTAATTATGGCATTCTACGATAAAATAAAATGGGTTTTAGGAATTTTGATGGTTTTCGTAATTATTGTTACCACCAATTTAATTGATAGAAATAATTTTCTTCGCGTTAAGGATTCTGTTACAACCATATATGAAGATCGTTTAATTGCAAACGATTTGCTTTTTGAAATTTTAAAATTAATTCAAGAAAAAGAAGTAGCTGTTGCATTATCAGATTCTACCTTTTTTTCTGTACAGAATAAGGTTTTAGATGGTAATATTCTTGGTTTTATGAGTCGTTTTGAACAAACAAAACTAACCACTGAAGAACAGAAGGTTTTTAGTGATTTAAAAAATAATTTTGAAACATTAGCGCGTTCTGAAACAGATTTTATTCAATCAGGATTTGAAGAAAAAAAATCTGTTTTTGGTCATGTTACAACGGTGAAGAAAAATCTTTATGATTTATCTAAAATACAATTAAATGAAGGAGGAAGGCAGATTTCAATTAGTAATAGAGCTATTGATACGGTTGAGTTATACACGTAAATTGAAATTTACATTCTCGTTTTTCTAGCTATTGTTATTCAAATTATTGTTATGTATAACCCGAAAAAGAAAAACAATACAGATTAGTTATGCCATGTGATGTCTTATTGTTAGATTTTTTTTGTAATTATTACAGTCATATTTAGACAAAAAACCACTTCAAAAGGAAGTGGTTTGTATTTCTAAATAAAAGAGTGTTCTTATGTTTTACAAATTAAATTGTAAAATTAATCCAAACGTATTAAGATTTTTCAATTTCTGTTCGTCTCCAAATACTTGATTATTTCGCGTTTCTAGTTTTGTGAAATCAGATTGACCTGTGTAGTTAATACCAATACCAAAATGCGGTTCTATTTGGTACACAAAACCAAGTCCTACTTGAAATCCGAAATTCCAACCATCATAGATGTCTTCAATTGTTGCTGCGTTAAAAGAATATTCATCCTTAAAAACATTTTGAGCATAAGGGCCAAAATGACCTACAATGCTAAATTTATCAGCAACTTGCCTGTCAAACGTAAATAATAACGGAATTCTTACCAACAAGCGTTCGTGGTAGAAATTGCCAACCGTATTAAAACCGTTACCACTTAACTGATTAAAACCAACACCTGTGGCAACTCCAAATTTTGAATGCACACGATAATTAAGCAATAAATCTCCTGTGTTGCTGTTCATGTTGTAATTTGGTGCATTGTCGTTATCCATAATGCCATAACCAATTCCACCAAACGCCATAATGTTAAACTTGGATGTTTTTGTTTCCATGTCCTCTTGAGCTTGCATGCCAATTATAGCAAAAAGCGTTGCAAGCATCATTACATTTAATTTTTTCATAGTCTTTTTGTTTTTTTTAAAATTGTTATGAAGATACTTAATTTAAACAAGTTGAAAGTAGGATTATTCAGCTATTAATTTATAATACTATTGAAAAAATTTATAGCATAACCATGCTTTTTTTGTCAAAAAAATAGTTCTAAATGTGTATTTCAGATACTCATAATTTTATTTCGCTTGCTGAATAATGCTGTTAAAAATAGGATTTAAAACAGCTTGCATTTTTGGAGCCGTATTCATACCACTTTGGTTGGTGATAATAAAAGCACCCAAATTGTATTCTGGAATGATGTAAGCATAACATTGAGATCTTGGCACACCTCCATGATGTGTATATTGTGTTCCCAATTCTGTGTTTGATGCATCAATATTCCAAAAGTAACCAAGACCAAATTCGTCGTTATATTGAAATATGGATTTGTGAGATTCCTGAACAATAGCATCATTTTCTAACTGATATTTAACAAATTTCATCATATCTGGAACAGTTGTTTTAATATTTCCAGCTGCTCCCCAAGGTAATTTACCCATAGGAGACGTTATAATTGGATTATCCACATGATAACCAACTGCTAAATTGGATAATTCAGTTGTGTTTAGATTGATTTTTGTGTTTGTCATGCCTACTTTTTCTAAATAGAATGTTTTTAACAAATCTTCAAAATTGGTTTTGTAAACCGTTTCTAATATATGTGCTGTTAATTCGGTTCCAGCACTGGAGTAAACATATTTGTAACCTGGAATGGTATCCATTTTTATGCTGTGAAGATCCTGTAAGAATTTAGTTTGGCTATAGTTTTCTAATATGGTATTTATTTTTGCAGGTGTTTCATAATTCAAAAAATCATCCATGATCTGGTTTAACTCTAAAGGTAGTATATTAGGAAACCCAGCTGTATGCGTTAAAAGATGTTTGATTTTTATAGGATGATTATTATAACTAAAATTAGAATAATCTTCAGTTAGATATTTGGTAATAGCGTCCTCCAAATTTATTTTTTGTTCCAAAACGGCTTGAGCTATTAACGTACCTGTTAGCACTTTACTTAACGAACCAATTTCGTAAATGGTATTATTTGTAGGTGTGTTTCCTTTTCCTTTTTCCAATTCGCCATCATGCTGAATGTATTCGTTTCCATTATAAAAAACAGCTATAGAAGTGGCATTTATTAGTGAGTCTTTCACCATTTCAGCGGCTACACTATCTATTAATTGTGTAATTTTATACGTGTTGCTTTCAATTTCAATCGCTTGTTTAGTTTTGTTATTGCAGCTTAAAACCATAATAGTTAAGAGCAGTAAAATATATTTTGTCATGATGCTGATAGTGTTTTTTGTGTGAATTATTTTTTAATCCTTAATAATAATTCCGCTTGCCATTTCAGAAGCATTTGGTTTTTCAAACCAGTTTTCCATAAAATCGAAATTTTCTTGACTAACCTCAAATTCAAATGTAGCTCCTTTTTCTTTATTTCGTTTCATAACACGTTCTAGTCGTGTTTCTTTCGGAATATCCAAAAAATGCATTTGGATTTCGAAACTATGAAGTCTGGCAAATGTTCTAAACTTTTCACGATGCTCAAACTTTGAGAATCCCAAATCTAAAATAGAATCTGTTTTGGCATTTTCTAATTGTTTAACCAAACTCATGATTAATATTTCGGCTCTTTCTATACGTTCTAAAAACCACTCCAAGCCATCATCTGGCTCTTTATCATCTAGAAACAAAGTTTTGTTCCATTGGTCTATAGAAAAAATAATACCGTTTGTTTTTCTTTTTAAATCTGTTGCATAGGTTGTTTTTCCAGAACCTGTATTTCCGACTATTAAGTGAATCATGTTGTTTTTTAAAAATGGTGTAAGCAATTGGATTATTAAAAATAAATAATTTCTTTAGTCTTTACTATATTCCAAAATATCGCCTGGTTGGCAATCCAATGCCTCACAAACAGCTTCCAGTGTGCTAAACCGAATAGCCTTAACTTTACCTGTTTTAAGTTTGGAGAGGTTGGCTAATGAAATATTTACAGTTTCCGATAATTCGTTAAGCGACATTTTACGTGTTGCCATCATAACATCTAGGTTTACAATTATTGCCATAGTTTATACCGTTTCTTCTAGTTCGTCTTGATATGCCACACCTTTGGAGAAAATGGTTGCAATAACATAAATTACGGCTGCCATTAAAATAAATGCCTGTGCATCTGACCAAAAATCTTTTAGCATACTTAGGTCATAGCCTGAATATTGTAAATTCCTGGCACTCTGTTTTCCTATATAGCTTATCAGTCCAATAGAAAACGTATAGTAACTAATTTTGGTAATCTGCTTGGCTACAAACTGATTGAAGGGTTTCTCTAAATCTATTTTAGTAATAAGCACGATGACCAGATAAAACAGATAGGCTTTTAGCATGGCAATAAATAGTACAAAACTATACATACCATAAAACGCCCAAGAGTTTTTAGTATACAACGCTGTTAAATCTAATTTTTGATACAGGTTCCCGATAAATTCTGGTTTAAAAACACTAAATATAAAATTCATAAGTAAGCCGCCTACTTCTATGCAAAGGCCAACAAAAATGATCCAAGCAACAACTTTGAGGCCTGTAAAAATGAAGGTATTGGTTTGTGACATAATGGTGTTAGTTTAAAATTACGTGACAAATATAGATCAATATTTATTGTTAAACAATAAATATGTTATTTTAAATGATAAATTAATGGTGTTTGGGATTGTGCTGCCCTGTTTGTGTATGGATATTACGTGTTGTTTTGGCACAAAACTGTAATTATTTCTACACGTTTTTGTTGGCAAACCGTTTAATTATTTTAATTCAGATAGAAGTTCTTTCTTTTCTTCTTGTGAATAATATTGAGAAAGTTGTAAGCTCTGTTTGAATTTGATTTTGGTTTTTGATGTGTCAAGCTTTATTTGTTGTTGTGCATCTATGATATAGAGATAAGCTTCCGAAAAACTTGGATATTGATTCATTAGTTCATTCCAAACTGTTATTGCTTTTAAATATTCTTCTTCATTATAGAAGCCCCAAGCTTTTCCATTCAATACTCCTAACGAAAAATTCAAGTTATTACCATAATGATTTATTATATTGTTTTTTAATTCAGTAAATACATCTACGCTCTTATTTGAGGGGTTGAAAAAAGTGTATTGCTGAATTGACCAGTATTCAAATATGTCATACAGGGCTTCTCCAATTCCCAATCCTGGTACTGCATTATGAAAAGCTCTGGGAAAATAGGAGCCTTTAATATCAATTTTTGAATTTGTATTTTCATTTTTAGCATTTTCAATAGCTCTATAATCTTCGGGATAATCTTTCCCAATTGAATAGCGAAAATATTTTGTATGCTTAATTTCAAGATTATTTAATGTCGAAATTGAATCAATTAAAGAAATATTTTTTTGTTTAAAAAAAGGATCTAATGCTATAACTGCCGATAAATTATCAATATTCTTGGTAAACATTGATGTGGTGAAATGTCCATACCAAGAATGGCCAATTAAAACTCTAAATTGACTTGCTTTAAATTTTGATTCTGCTAAATTTATAATTTCATTAAATAGGTATTTTTCATTTAGATGTGCTTTTCCACTTTCAGACGAAATAGGACTTTTAGCTTCATTAATTCTTCTAGAATTATCAGACTCAATGCTTATAATGATTGAGCGAGGCATCTGTTCAGAAGCCGTTAAATAGTCTATAGTGTTTATTATTTGATTGTGACTTCTAATGTTTTGTCTATCAAAAACTATAATAAGCGGATATTTTTTTTCATTGTTATTTTGCCAATCATCTGGCAATAGTATGGATATTTTTTTTTCGTAGCCCAAATGTGATGATACGAAAGAGGTGTCAATTTTCGATTTATACACACTATATTCCTGTCCAAATAGTATTTGACTTATAAAGATTGTTAAGAAAAAAGATAAAAATATTTTATTCATAGTTATTTTTGAAATGTTTGCCAACGGTTTTGTACACCTTAAGTTAGCATTTTAATTCCTTATTTATAATTGTAATCATTTTTTAGCTGATTTGGATATGATGATGTTTAATGTTTCATTTACTTTTTTGTATTCATTCCCTGGATTAGCAACAATTTGTGATAACATTCTATTTTTAGTAGCAACAATATTTAAAAATTCATTTTTTGTTTCTTCATTAAAATTTAAATAATTATCAAATCGTTTATTTCGGTCTTTACTGTAAATTGTAAAATGCTTTATATCAAAAGGCACAATAAATTTGTCGAAAAAATTCCTGCTGATTATTTCTTCTTCTTGATAATCTGTTATTAATTCATGCCATTCAATTAATTTATTACTCAGTTCATTGTCTCTTATTACTCCTAGTTTTCCACTATTTATTACAGCATCTATAGAGCTTTTGGAGGGGTTATAAGTATAAGAATAACGAAATACTAAAAGATGCTTTCTTAAAGTATCGATATTAATATCTAATTTATTATAATTTTCTATAATCCAATTGCTGGACTCATAGGATTGTTTATGCATACTGATTGTAAGATCGAATTGCTCTTTGTTTTTTTTGAATTCTTCATGAATTTTTGACAGGTAGTTTTGCTCAAGTCTTTTGTCCTTTCTGTCTTCATTCCAATTATTAATCTGCAATGCAATTAATATTCCAATTACCACAAGTAAAATTTCTCCAATTGCATAAAGCATATATTTGCTAAACTTGTTTTCAGTCAGCATTTTTTGTCTAATTTTTCTAAAGAATTTTATCATTGGTTAGCGGTTTGTCATAATGAATCACAACGTGTTCTTGTATGGTTCAGTTGCGTGGTTAAGCAATTAATTATACACGGCTTAAGTTAGCGTTGTGTTTTTTTATGTTTTTTGACATAATTTACAAATATACTTACGCCTCTTATCAGTCATTGTATTGATGCTGCTTTGCCATGTGTGATTTTTTTCACAAACCCACCATACTTTTTCATGACTACCACAGGTAACTTTATCAGGATTTATAATATTATCATTTTTGTTATAATCCCAGTATTTTATTAGATCTGGTCTGTTTTTTAAAAGTGAACCTCTGCTTTTTAATATTTTTTGTTTGTAGGAATCTGTTTTTATTATTTTAGTACAAATCTGGCATCCATTTCCTTTTGACTTCTCATTTATAGGTTTTTCGTATGCACCGTGCTTTTTACAAATCCACCATATTTTTTTATTACTGCCTGCCTTAATTCGATTAGGTTTAATATCCGTGTTTTTTTTATAATCCCATTCGTTTAAGAGTTCAGGGTTAGTAACAACTATACTCTGACATGTTGGACATTTTCCTTTACCCTTAGCTCTATTAATTATAACTGCTTCCCTTTGATGACCTTTTTCACATATCCAACTCACTCTTTTTTTACTTCCGAGAGGATATGATTCAGGTCGTTGGAGATTTTTTGTATAATCCCATTCTTTCAATAAGAGGGGATGTTTTTCAGCTAAAGTTCCTGTTTTTTTTATTCGAATCTGTGTGGCTCTTTTACTACGATTTTCTTCCATACAATGTGGGCAGCCATATCCTTTACTTGTTCGACTACCCAGTGATGCTTCCCATTTGTGATTTTTATCACAAATCCAATGACATTTTAAGTTACTGCCAGGAGAGATTTCGAATGGTGACCTCTCATTTAGTTTATAATCCCATTGTTTTAATAATTCAGGATGTTTGTCACCAAATGTAACTCCTCTCTTTTTTAGAATTGCACTTCTTACAATTTCACTTGCATTTTCTTTATAACAAATGGGGCATCCTGATTCTTTTCTGTGTCTATTTTTAATTGATGCCACCCAAGAATGCCCTTTACTACAATTCCAAAAAACTTTCTTTTCAGAATTTGGTCTAAACATGAACGGAGTAAGAGGGACGTTTTTTGTGTAATCCCATTCATTAGATAATTCACTGTTTAATTCTGCTAAACTTTTCTCTTTTGTAGGTGCTGGTAACAAAGACAATATTTTTTTATATTCCTTTATACCTATCTGAACATGGTCTTCTATATAGTTGGTGAAAGTATCTTTTTTTTGACCTTTCATTAAATATTTTACTACTTCACAAGACAAATCAATGTATTCAGTGGTTTTATTATACAAGACAACTTCACCTTTTATTGTTGGAAGTGAATTATCTCTGACTCTTAATAGACGTATACCATGTTCTTTAAATATTTTAAATTTTAGCTTATCCCTTTCAATCTTATCATCATGCCAATAAGCGCCATCAACTTCAATACCCGTTTTTATTTCGGGAATGTATATATCACATTCATATCCATCTATTTTATGTCGCCATTTAACTGCATCAAATAGTCCTCTCATTTCAGTAAGAATAAATACTTCAAGTTTTGAAGTAGAAGATTTACAGTAGGGGCAATCACTTGAATTACCTGTTCGATTATAAATTGTTGCTTTCCAAAAATGCCCAAAATTACACTTCCAACTTACTTTTTCATTGCTCCCACTACTATATGCACTTGGTGATTCTGGATTTTTATTGTAATCCCATTCTTTGACTAATTCTGGATACTCTTCTTCTAAGTTGGTCCCTTTCTTCTTTAGTTTTTGCTCACGAACTAATTTGCTTTTATCTAATGCTTTGTAACATTCTGGACACCCATCTCCTCTACTTCTTCTTTTTGGAGAAGACTCCCACTCATGATTTTTAGGGCATTTAAACCAAACTTTTACAGAGCTTTTTTCAGATAATTCATTCGGCTTAATTGAGTTTTTTCTATAATTCCATTCAGAAAGTAAATGAGGTTGTGCTTTTGCAAAAGAAATCCCCTTTTTCAAGAGAACTTCCCTGAAATTTTTGGCTTTCTTTGGTTTATTACAAATCTTACATCCTTCGCTTCTAATTCGGCTATATACAGAAACTTCGTATGCGTGGTTGTTTTTACAATTCCACCAAACTTTTTTGTTACTGGTCTTAGAAACTTCTGTTATTGAAATTGTATTTTTCTTATAATCCCAATCCTGAAATACTTCTTTATATTTTATATGTGTAGGAATATTTGTCATTTAATTAACGCCAACGTCTCGTATATGAAAAGTAGCGCTGGAAAAATGCGATAACTTTTCGGATAATACACAAGCCGAATTTTTAAATTTTACTAATTATTTTATTTTTGGGAATTTGTCAAATTTAAAAATTTGGCGACTTTCCAAAAATACCCAAACCATAGTGTTAGCAATGACTTGCGCTATTTTTTATATACATTGTTAGCCACAGTTATTTTTCCAACTATATGCTCACATTTAGTTTTGTTTTTAAATAAAGTCACTATAATTGCTTTGTCATATTCAGAGTCAATAATTTCTTTTATTTCTAAATTACCTAAATCGTATTGGGTTTCATTTAAATATTCTTTTATTGAAACCATTAAATGGTCAAATCGATTGTCAAATTCTGGGCTATTAAAAATACTTTCGTATGTCATATTCAATTTGTTAAATTTTTCTTTCAAATCTTCGTTTAGACCGCTCAAAAGATATCCTTTCCCAAGTGGAATCGAATCCATTATAAAAAACTCGTATTAGATAACTTCCTGAGGTTGTCCAAATCATAACTTTGATGTCGTCAAATTCGAATACAATGTTATTGTTGTCATTGTTGTCTTTTAAGAATTTTTGATTCTTTTCGATTTCAGATTCTATTTTGTTTAAAAAGTTATAGGCTTTGTCTTTTGGAAGGTTTTTAAATCCATAACCTTGATAAATTACTCCAGATGTAGAATCCCAATAATTTCCATAAAAACCTAAAATTAATCCATCTGCATTTTGGCTTTCACATTTATAAATTAAGGTTGTTAATTCTCCAGAACTTGCAGCAGCCAAAGGTATTGCTTCAAATTGTAGTGAGTTTTCCGATGTCTTTAAAACATCTTGAGTTAAAAAAGTTTTAGCTTTGAATAAAGAAACATCTTTACTAAATTCTTTTGATTCCCAAAACCCTGGAATTTGTGCAGATGAAAATGTAGAAACAAAAATTATAGCTAATAATGTAAATTTTCTCATATTCTGATTTTGTTTAAATGTATGGCAACATACATGCATATATACATAATGGTGTCTATACATCTATTATATCTATACCAAATCTAACAAAATTAAACAACAACCTCAATACGTAGAACTACGTAATTGTTGGTCATAAAAAAAACCACTCTTATTAAAAAGTGGTTTTAGTATACATTAGATAAAAAAGGCTTCTGTTTATCCATATCAAGATACTTTAATCACATAAGTGGCAACCACATCGTTGTTAATTCTTAAATGAATGTCATAAAGACCTTTGCGGTTAAATTTATAGTTGAAAGAAAAGAGTCCATCGTCTTGCTGTAGGTTGTAGATTTCCAATGGCTGTTCTTTAATACCAACATATTTAATAAGCGAAATGGAGTTTTTAGTAATGGTTTTAAGTGCTTTGAAACTAAAATGTACTTCTTGGTTTTTTACTATACTAACGTTCATGTCTTTAGGACTTAATGGAATTATTTCGTGCTCATAGGTTTCACCATAAATTAAAGGCGATGCTACAAATGTTAATGTTGAGGTTTCGTCATTCAATAACCACGCTTTGTCAATAGGATAATGACTTTTTGAAAATAATATGGGATCTGTTAAAAAATAGCCGTTATTATAATCTTTTATAAAAGTGCTATTAATTGTATAACCACTAGACCATGTAGCATCAGATAAATACCATTTGTTGTTTAATTTTACCGCATTCCAGGAATGATTAGCCATGTCAAGTTCTTCAATGTTTGATGCTACAGATCTACCATATCCATTTATTATTTCACATTCTATATTCACTAAAAAAGCTAATTCTTTAACTAAATACGCATAACCTGTGCACATGGTTTTTTTATCTTTTAAGAGCCTTTTAAAGGTGGTTTTTAAATAGGTGTTATTCCAATTAATAAACCCAAGACTATCACCTTTAAATTTTTTATGTTTTCTAAAAATTTTATTTTGTTGCGGAATATCGGCTTCTATATTCTGGCAAACCCACATATAAATAGCTCTGAATTTTTCAACATCAGTTGGTAAGCTAGTAGTCAGTTTATGAGCCAAAAGCGGCAAATTATCCAAATTAGCACCTGCGTTTAGTTTAGCCATATAATCTGCTTGCTTAAAATTAACAGATTTAAAATCTGATATTTGCGCATGTGATATATTGAAAATAAAAACGAAAACTAAAAGAATCCTAATTGACATAACTATTTGTTTTTCTTCGATTTGTAAACTTCTTTTACAGCTACTTTCCCCATAACTATGCATGCAACGGCATCCATACTGACTTCCATTTCAATTCTTGGTGTAGCAGTTTCATTATTTATAACAACGGTTTTGGAACCATAACCTATAAAACTGAAAATAAGAACATCTCCTTTTTTTAATTTTTCAGGAAATTCAAATTCACCATCAAAGTTAGTTTGTGTTCCAATGGCTGTGCCTTTAAGAATAATATTTGTGCCTGGTAGTGGTAAGCCATTCTCATCTAAAACAGTTCCTTTTACAGTGATGTCTTTTTCTTGATATACATCTTTAATTTCTGAATCAGTTTTATCATTTGTAACCGTTTTCTGGTCTTGTGCTTGAGCAAAAGTTAAACTAAAAAAAGAAAGAAACGCGAAGCTAAGTCCGCCAAAAAGGTTAAATCGTTTATTGGTTTTAGGTAATTGATTAATTGATTGTAATTGGACGTTATTAAATCTGCCACAGGTGTTTTGCGTATTTTTTAATTTGAAATAATTGATAATGTCTTCAGATTTCATGTTAGTAAAATCAATCACTTCTTTTTCACAGGAATTACAGAATCCTCCTGCTTTAGTAGGCGAAAAATTATTATAATTTTCAGAACATGGTGTTTTAATACTTAAGTTTAATTTGTTTTTCATGATAGTTATTTTTATGATTATGATTCAAACCTAGCGGTTTATCAGGTATCTAGAAATAACTAATGAGACAAACGTGTTTTTGGGTGCGTAAAACGTACCTTCTGGTTAGTGTACAAAAAAACCACTTCCGTAAAGAAGTGGTTTTCATATTATTTATATTCTTTTACTGTTTATTTCATCAGCTCATAACTACGTTTAATAAAGTTTGTTAACTCTTCACCTTTTAATAATCCTTGTGAAAGTCGTGCTAAATCCAAACTTTGTGTAATTAAGCGTTCTTGCTTTTTCTTGGTTTTAGTTTCTAAAATTTCGCCTACTAAAGCGGAATTTGTATTCACCACCAAATTGTACATGTCTGGCATACTACCAAACATTTGCATGCCGCCTCCACCTGTCTGCTGCATTTCTTTCATGCGTCGCATAAACTCGGGTTGCGTAATCATAAATGGTGTCGCATTACTATCCATTGCTTCCAACTGTACCGAGAATTTCTCCTGTGGAATCACTTCTTTTAATACGTTTTCTAGCGTTGCTTTCTCTTCGTCTGATAATTTAGAAATGGTTTCTTCGTCTTTCTTAATTAAATTATCAACATGATCAGCATCCACACGTGCAAACGTGATATTCTCTTTGCTAGATTCTAACTTCTGCATTAAATGCGAAACAATTGGCGAATCCAATAACAACACCTCATAACCTTTGGCTGTAGCTGCTTCAATATAACTGTGTTGTGCATCTTGATTGGACGCATACAGAATCACTAACTTCCCATCTTTATCAGTTTGCTTGGCTTTGATGGCGTTGAATAATTCGTCATACGTATAATATTTGCCATCAACGGTTGGATATAATGCAAACGCATCTGCTTTTTCAAAGAATTTCTCTTCAGAAAGCATACCGTATTCAATCACGATTTTAATATCGTCCCATTTTTTCTCAAAATCTTCACGATTGCTGTTGAAAAGTGATTTTAACTTATCAGCCACTTTACGTGTGATGTAAGAGGATATTTTCTTAACTGCTCCATCAGCTTGTAAGTAACTACGCGATACGTTTAATGGAATATCTGGCGAATCAATTACACCACGTAACATGGTTAAAAATTCGGGTACAATTCCTTCTACATTATCGGTAACATAAACCTGATTTTGGTAGAGTTGAATTTTATCTTTTTGAACGTTTAAATCGTTCGTCATTTTTGGGAAATATAAAATTCCCGTTAAATTAAACGGATAATCTACATTTAAATGAATGTGAAATAAAGGCTCTTCAAATTGTGCTGGATATAATTCTCTGTAAAACCCTTTGTAGTCTGCATCCTCTAAATCTGCTGGTAGTTTAGTCCATGCTGGATTTGGATTGTTGATGATATTATCAACCGTAATTTGTTTGTGTGGTTCGGTTGTTTCTTTACCATCCTTATCGGTTGTAGTTGCTGGTGTAAAGTCTGGATCGTTTACTTCCTTCGTTCCAAATTTAATTGGAATAGGCATAAACTTGTTATACTTCTGTAACAATTGACTGATACGTGATTCTTCTAAAAACTCGGTAGAATCGTCTGCTATATGCAAAATAATTTCGGTACCACGTTCTGTTTTATCAGAGGCTTCTAAAGTAAATTCTGGGCTACCATCGCAAGTCCAATGTGCTGCTGGTTCGTCTTTATACGATTTAGTAATGATTTCCACTTTTTCAGCAACCATAAAGGCTGAATAGAAACCTAAACCAAAATGACCGATAATTCCTGAATCTTTAGCCGAATCTTTATACTTATCTAAAAACTCTTCAGCGCCAGAAAATGCCACTTGGTTAATGTATTTTTCAACTTCATCAGCTGTCATACCTAGACCTTGATCTATAATATGCAATTTCTTGCCTTCTTTGTCAATTTTAACTTCAATCTGTGGATTTCCGTATTCTACAGAAACTTCACCAATACTGGTTAAATGCTTTAGTTTTAAAGTTGCATCTGTACCATTACTAATCAGTTCACGTAAAAATATTTCGTGATCGCTGTATAAAAACTTTTTAATGAGTGGGAAGATATTCTCTACCGATACATTAATACTACCTTTTGCCATAATTTTATTTGTTTCAAATTCCTACATAAGCAGGAATCACATTTAATATTTAACTTATTTGATTTGTGATAGTCAAAAAAAGTACCAACTGTTAAAACGTGACAAACTGACATTTTGAGAATTAAAAAATGCCATTCTTTGTGGGAATGGCATTTTAATATAGTTTTTTTAAATTTATTCTTTTATAGAAGTTTCTGTCTTCTGTACTGTCTTTTTATTCTTCACATACGTCTCCAACCATTCGTCTTGTTCCCAAAGCATGTGTAAAATAGATTCTTTAGCAGAATATCCATGACTTTCTCTTGGCAACATGACCAAACGCACTGGAGCGCCTAATCCTTTTAAGGCATTAAAATAACGCTCACTTTGTAATGGATAGGTACCTGAATTATTATCAGCTTCACCATGAATTAGTAATAACGGTGTTTTCATGGTATCAGCATGCATAAACGGCGACATGTTATAATACACTTCTGGTGCTTCCCAATAATTACGTTCTTCACTTTGGAAACCAAACGGTGTTAACGTTCGGTTGTAAGCACCACTTCTGGCAATTCCTGCGGCAAATAAATTAGAATGTGCTAATAAATTGGCTGTCATAAACGCACCATAACTGTGGCCTCCAACGGCAACGCGATCTCTGTCTATATAACCTAGAGCATCCACAGCATCTATAGCTGCTTTTCCGTTGCCAACTAGTTGTTTAATAAAGGTATCGTTTGGTTGGTCATCACCTTCGCCAATAATTGGGAAAGCGGCATCATCCAATACCACATAACCTCTAGTTACCCAATAAATAGGTGAACCGTAATAGGGATAAGTAAATTCGTTAGAACTGGATATATTTTGACTCGCGCTACTTTTATCCTTGAATTCTCTAGGATAAGCCCATAAAATCATTGGGTATTTTTTACCTTTTTCATAGTCGGTTGGTAAATATAAAGTACCAGATAATTCTAAACCGTCATCACGTTTGTAGGTAATCACTTCTTTTTTGACATTTTGAATACTCTTAAATGGGTTTTCAAATGTGGTTAAAGCGGTTAAACTGTTTTTCTTTTTAATATTTCGGATGTAGTAATTCGGGAATTCGTTTTTCGATTCGATTCGCACTAAAAACGTTCCAGCTTTCGCATCTAAAGCCGAACTGATGCTTTCTACTTGTTCTGTTAATGTGGATTGATATAGGCGTTTTGTTTGTTTGGTTTCCAAATTCATTTCATCTACAAACGGGAATTTTCCAGCATCACTATAACCATCACCAATTAAATAGGCTTTGTTGTTTTGAACATCTAAAACATATTCATTAAAATCATTTTTAGTGTACACAAAACTTCCTGGATTGCTATACACATCTTGGTAATTTCTATCGAATAAAACTGTAGGCTCTTGGTTAGCATTGGACGGATTAAACACATATGTTCTACTATTTCGCGTATTCCACCAATAATCGTTAGCAATAGCCATGTTATCAGTTCCCCAAGTAATACCACTAAAACGATCTTTGGTTTTTAGAAGAGAAGTGACTTTCCCATTAAATGGTGCATCTTGTTGAAAAACTTCATCACGAAACGGGACGTTGTTTTCAGGATCGCCTCCATCTAAAACTTCAGCCCAATAAAGGGTTGCAGGTTTGTCATTTCGCCAGTTCAGGTCACGCATACCTGTGCGTTCCGCCATAAAACCTTGAGGTAAATCTTCAATTAATGGGACTTGGAGCATGCTTTTTACTAAATCGCCATTGGATTTATAAATAATGGTTTCTGAAGGAAAACGGGAATAAGGCACCAAATAGGAAAATGGTTTGTTTATGGTAGTAATCATCACATAATTTCCATCTGGAGAAAAGGACATGCCACGATACATATCAGCAGATTTCCAAAGACTAGCAGTTCCGTCCAGTGACACTTTGTAAAGTTCTGCCTGCGCTAATTGTTCAAAATTATGTTCGTCATTTGGGTTTTTAAGTAAATCTTGATAGGTACGGTTTTGGGCTTTTACACCAGCTTCACTAACAGAAACCGTTGGGCCTGTTGGAACAGCTTCTTTGGTATTAATTAATGCCTTTCTATTTTCAGGAAGCATTTTTACTAAAAGCGCTTCGCTGTTTTTCATCCAAGCAGCAGGATTGCCCATATTGGCATTTAATTTGGGTGCTGTAAGTTTTTTAGCTTGTGCTTTATCTATGTCTAATAACCATAATTCGGCTCCTGTTGAAACGGTGTTGGTAAACGTCATATATTTTTGATTTGGCGACCATGAGAAGTTAGCATATCTGCCATCTGCAGGTAATCCAGAAACAGCTTTCGGGTTGCCAGTTTTATCATTTTTAACTTTGATATCTGTATTGTATCGCATTCGACTTCCAATATTGGTTACAGGATTAATTCGTAAACCACCTAATCGCATTTCGGTTTCCGAAAGCTCTTCAATCGTTTTGTAAGCACTTCGGTAAAGGAACACAATATTTTCGCCTTTACTATCCATCAGGATACTTGGAGCAAGAGGTGCTTCGGCAAGTTCTAAAATGTTTTGATGTGGTTTTTGGTATGTCAGGTTTTCTTGGGCATAACCCGAAATTAAAAATAAAAACAGATAGCAAGTCAATAGTGATTTCATATTAAATGGTTTTTTTGAATCCTAAAGGTACCAAAAACATTTTTGGATTTGAAACGACTTTATTTAAGAATAGCAGGTTTATTATGCATGCATAACGAATGCGATTCGCTTTTGAAAACTCTTACCATGGAAATGGTTAAATTGCGAACAGATTAATCATGTGATTTCCGAAACATATTTTTAGATTCGGAAATTAAAAACAAACAATTTTCAATGTATAATTCTAAAATAATTGGTCTAGGTCATTATGTGCCTGATAATGTGGTTACCAATGACGATTTGTCTAAATTGATGGACACAAACGATGCTTGGATTCAAGAACGAACAGGTATAAAAGAACGTCGTTGGGCTGTAAAAGGTTCTGGTGATACCACAGCAACTATGGGTGTGAAAGCTGCAAAAGTAGCTATAGAACGTGCGGGAATTGATAAAGATGATATTGATTTTATCATATTTGCCACTTTAAGCCCAGATATGTATTTTCCTGGTCCTGGTGTGCAAGTCCAACATGCGTTAGATATTAAAACCGTTGGTGCTTTAGATGTTAGAAACCAATGTTCTGGTTTTGTGTATGCTATTTCAGTAGCCGATAATTTTATCAAAACGGGTATGTACAAGAACATACTAGTTATTGGTAGTGAATTACATTCGCATGGATTAGATGTAACTACACGTGGTCGTGGTGTTTCCGTTATTTTTGGTGATGGGGCAGGAGCTGCTATTTTAACGCGTGAAGAAGATACGAGTAAAGGTATTCTATCAACACATTTACATTCACAAGGTGAACATGCTGAAGAGTTAGTTTTGATAGCTCCAGGAATGGGTAAACGTTGGGTGAATGATATTTTAGCAGATAATGACCCAGAAGATGAAAGCTATTTTCCACACATGAATGGTCAGTTTGTTTTCAAAAATGCGGTGGTTCGTTTTAGTGAAGTGATTATGGAAGGTTTACAGAAAAACAATTTATCTGTGGACGCCATTGATATGTTAATTCCGCATCAAGCAAATTTGCGTATTTCACAATTTATTCAAAAGAAATTTAAATTGACAGACGATCAAGTGTTTAATAATATTCAGAAGTATGGTAATACCACAGCTGCTTCTATTCCAATTGCGTTAACAGAAGCATGGGAAGAAGGCAAAATTAAAGAAGGCGATACCGTAGTTTTAGCTGCTTTTGGTAGCGGTTTTACTTGGGGAAGTGTTATTATTAAGTGGTAAATACTTATCTAATCTCAAAAACAAAAAATTAATTTTAACCCATAAAAAAACCCGAAACATCACTGCTTCGGGTTTTTCCCTATTAACCAATTTAACTAACACTAAACTATAAATTAAATAGTTTAAAAATTACTTAAAACTTATCACTTATTTATATAGACGTAAAAAGTGTACTTTTATTTCAAACCTTAACATTTTTAACTATCATTTAACAAATACAAAGCAAAAGCCCAAGGTTTTAAATCCTTGGGCTTTCTGTATTTAATAGTCAGACACTAACACTAACCATCAACTATTACGCAGACTATTAAATATGTTTTTAATACCTAAATTGGTATATATCAATATAGACGAGTACTTTTGAAAATCGTTACACTTTAAGTATTAGTTTAACGCTAAATTAACAGCTATGAGTAAAAAAACATTAGTAATAGGTGCTTCATTAAAACCTAATCGGTATTCCAATATGGCTATAGAGCGTTTGGTGAGTTTTCAGCATGATGTGGTTGCTTTCGGATTACGATCAGGAACGGTTTCAGGTGTTGCTATAGATACGGAATTAAAACCCTATTCCAATATTGATACGGTTACGCTTTATTTGAATCCGGAAAATCAAAAAGCATATTACCAATACATAATTTCTTTACATCCGAAGCGTGTTATTTTCAATCCTGGAACTGAAAATCCAGAATTTTATAGATTATTACATGCAGCAAATATTGAAAGCGAAGTGGCTTGCACACTCGTTTTACTTTCTACGAATCAGTATTAAACCTAAAAAAGTTAGGAGTCCATTTACAATAAGGATTTCGAAACCAATTTTATAACCGTTAAACAATTCAGCAGAATACATATTTATAAAGTAAGATAGGATTGGTGCTAGCAGAGCAATAATCCATACGTATTTGTCTTTCAATTCGGCTTTGGTTAAAATTCCAAATGCGAATAAACCTAGTAGTGGTCCATAGGTATAACCAGCTGCTTTAAACAATTCCCAGATTACAGATACATCTTTAAATAAAGCATCAAAGAGAATAATTACAGCTACTAAAACGATGCTTACCATAATATGTACGCGTTTTCTAATACCTTTTTGTTTGTCTTGTGGTTTTTTATCTAATTCTATTATATCTATACAAAACGACGTCGTTAAAGATGTTAATGCCGAATCTGCACTGGAATAAGCCGCAGCAATTAATCCGAGTATAAAAAATGCAGAAGTCATTATTCCAATTTCGGGCATCATGGCAATGGTTGGAAATAAATCATCCTTTGTGGCCGTAATGCCATTTTGTTGTGCATATTGGGTTAACATTAAACCCAATGCTAGAAATAATATATTCACGAAAACGAGTACAATACTAAAAACGACCATATTTTTCTGGGCATCTTTTAAATTACGACAGGTTAAATTCTTCTGCATCATATCCTGATCCAAACCTGTCATAGTAATCGTAATAAACATACCAGCTAAAAAGCTTTTTATGAAGAATTGTGCGTCATTAGAATCGTCCATAAAGAAGACTTTACTCATGGCACTGTCTTTCACATTCGTATAAATTTCAGAAATACCATTTAAATCTAAAGCAGTTGCTAAAAATGAAATGGTAACAACCACAGAAACCAACATAAAAAGTGTCTGCAAAGTATCGGTAAAAATGATGGTTTTAATGCCGCCTTTAAACGTGTATAACCAAATTAGTGCAATGGTTATAATTACGGTTATAGGAAATGGCATCCCTAAATTATCAAACACTAAAAGTTGTAATACTTTGGCGACCAAAAAGAGTCTGAATGCTGCACCAACCGTACGAGAAATTAAAAAAGCAACCGAACCTGTTTTATAACTTGTGTTTCCAAAACGATCCCGTAAATACGTATAGATAGAGGTTAAATTCAACCGGTAATACAAGGGTAAAAGCACATAGGCAATCACTAAATAACCAAAAAAGTAGCCAAACACCACTTGCAAATACCCAAATTGTTTGGTTTCCACAGCACCAGGAACAGAAATAAATGTCACACCAGATAAGGATGCACCAATCATCCCAAAGGCAACTAAATACCAAGGAGCCGATTTATTTGCTTTAAAAAAGGCGTCGTTGGAATCCTCTTGCCCTGTAAAGTAGGAGATTAGAATTAATACAATAAAATAGGCGGCAATTAAAAGAATAATCTGCGTTGGGCTCATATGGCTAAAATATACTGCCAAAATACAAATTACCATTGTATATGCAATTCTTAAATGTAAAATCGTAAATTCGCGGCTATGGAATTTTCATCGAAATTATTGGAGAGATCGGTTAACGAAATGTCGCAACTACCAGGAATTGGTAAACGTACGGCATTACGTTTGGTTTTACATTTGCTAAATCAGCCTGAAAATCAAACGTTCCAGTTGGTGGATGCTTTAAAAACCATGCGTTCAGATATTAAATTTTGTAAAAGTTGCCATAACATTAGTGATGTGGAAATCTGCGAAATTTGCGCGAATCCTAATCGTACGAGTGACGTGATTTGCGTTGTGGAAGATATTCGCGATGTTATGGCTATTGAAAACACCAGTTCTTTTAAAGGGTTATATCACGTTTTGGGCGGAAAAATTTCGCCTATGGATGGTATTGGTCCACAAGATTTAAATATTCAAACGTTGGTAGAAAAAGTAAAATTAGGTGATGTAAAAGAGTTGATTTTTGCGCTAGGTTCCACCATGGAAGGCGACACGACTAACTTTTATATTTACCGACAAATTCAAGACTATCATGTGGTAACATCCACTATTGCTAGAGGTATTTCGGTAGGTAACGAATTGGAATATACTGATGAAATTACCCTTGGACGCAGTATTGTAAATCGCATTCCTTTTGAAGCATCTCTAAAATCTTAAGAATTTGAAGCTATCTATCATCATACTAAATTATAATGTTCGCTATTTTCTGGAGCTTTGTTTAAAAAGTGTCGAAAAGGCCATTGAGGGTTTGGATGCCGAAATTATTGTGGTGGATAATCAATCGCCAGATACCAGTTGCGAGATGGTGAAAACGCTATTTCCAAATGTGGTTTTAATTGAAAACCCGTCGAATGATGGTTTTTCAAAAGGAAATAATCTAGGTGTTAAACAAGCTAAAGGCGAGTATTTATGTATTCTAAATCCGGATACTATTGTTGCTGAAGATACTTTTAAAATATTGTTAGAATTTGCAGATAAACAAACAAATTTAGGAATTGTTGGTTGCCGATTGATGGATGGAACGGGTAAATTCCTTCCGGAAAGTAAACGTAATGTGCCTAAACCAGCCGTTGCCCTTAAAAAATTATTAGGGGATCCAAATTCGTATTATGCGAATCAATTAAGTGAATATGAAACAGGTGTAGTACCTATTTTTGTGGGTGCCTTTATGTTGCTTAAAAAAGAAGTGTATTTAAAAGTTGGAGGTTTTGATGAGGACTATTTTATGTATGGAGAAGATATTGACTTGTCCTACAAAGTTTTAAAAGCAGGCTATACCAATTACTATAATGGTAGCACGACCATTATTCATTATAAAGGTGAAAGTACGCTGAAAGATGCCAATTACGCTAAACGTTTTTATGGTGCTATGCAGATTTTCTATAGAAAACATTTTAAGAGTAATGTTGTGTTTGATGGAATAGTTTGGTTGGGAATTCGAGCAGCTTATTTAATGCGTTCCGAGCCTGAAGTGGTGAAAAGTAAACGCCAATCTTATGTGTTTTTAACGCAAGAAACGTCACATATTCTAGAAACAATTTTAGAAAAACCAGTTTCTGTAGTAAAAGAAATGACGTATGTAGAACCATTTACTGAAGTTATTTTTGATGCTAATACCTTCACCTACAAATCAATTTTTCAACATATTACCGATTTAAAGACTTACGAAGGGATTTCATTTAAAATTCTGCCTAATAATTCCAACTTTATAATAGGAAGTAATAGTTCTAAAAATCGTGGCGAAATACAGGTATTAAAAAAGAATTAAATAATAAAACTGCAATGGAATTGATGATTTTTCATTAATTTTGCAGTCGAAATTAAAAAACATACGGTTTAGTTACAGATATGGCAAAATTTGAATTAAAACTCCCGAAAATGGGAGAGAGTGTAGCAGAAGCAACCATTACATCTTGGTTAAAGCAAGTAGGCGAAACGATTGAAGCAGATGAAGCAGTTCTTGAAATTGCAACAGATAAAGTGGATAGTGAAGTACCTAGTGAAGTTGATGGTGTTTTAGTTGAGGTATTGTTTAACGTGGACGATGTGGTTCAAGTTGGACAAACAATTGCTATTATAGAAACAGAAGGCGGATCAGGCGCAGTTGAATCTGCTCCAAAATCGGAACCCGTAAAAGAATCTACTCCAGTAGCAGACGTTGCTAAAACAGTTACAGTAGCTCAAGAAATTGCAGCTCCTGTAGCATCTTCGGATGATCGTTTTTACTCACCATTGGTTAAAAACATGGCGACAAAAGAAGGCGTTTCACAAGGTGAATTAGATGCTATTTCTGGAACAGGTAAAGATGGTCGTGTCACGAAAAACGATATGCTTGCATATTTAGAAAATCGTTTGGCAACACCAAAAGCACAGCCAACACAACAAGCGGCTCCAATACAAGCAGAAAAACCAAAAGTAGCTCCAGTTATTGCTACTGGTGATGATGAAATTATTGAAATGTCCAGAATGGGCAAATTAATAGCACATCACATGGTAGAATCGGTTCAAACATCTGCTCATGTTCAGAGTTTTATCGAAGCCGATGTGACCAAAATATGGAATTGGCGTAAAAAAGTAAAAGATGGCTTTATGAAACGTGAAGGTGAAAACTTAACGTTTACTCCAATATTCATGGAAGCAATTGCCAAAGCATTACGCGATTTCCCAATGATGAATATTTCCTTACAAGGTGATACCATTGTTAAGAAGAAACATGTTAATTTAGGTATGGCAGCCGCTTTAGGAGATGGTAATTTAATTGTACCCGTTATTAAAGATGCAGACCAGTTGAATTTAGTTGGTATGACCAAAAAGGTAAATGATTTAGCTAATAGAGCTAGATTAAATCAACTGAAACCTGACGATATTCAAGGTGGAACGTACACCGTTACGAATGTGGGAACCTTTGGTAGTATTATGGGAACACCCATTATCAATCAGCCACAAGTCGGTATTTTAGCATTAGGTGCTATTCGGAAAGTACCAGCTGTTGTAGAAACACCTGAAGGCGATTTTATAGGTATCCGTTACAGAATGTTCTTATCACATTCTTATGACCATCGTGTTGTAAATGGTGCCTTAGGAGGCCAGTTTGTAAAAGCTGTTAAAGATTATTTAGAGGCTTGGGATTCTAATAGAGAGATTTAAAAAGGCATTTGTTTGTCATTCAGAGCGTAGCGATGAAATAGAAGATTCAGCGCAGCTAATCTCATCAAAACATTGTAAATATGCAAAAAGCACAATTGGAAGATTGTGCTTTTTTTGTTGTTTAGCTTTTATGAGATTGGTTGCTAGTAATTTCCGAGTTATCATACAGTAACGCAATTACATAAACTAGTTTATTGATCTATAAATATTTTGATATTTTAAATTAAAATTCAAAGATTTTATTGAATTAAGTCTCTTGTGTATAGTTATTTACAGTATCTAAACTCAATTTAGTAAAAGCAAAATTAGCATTCCTTTAAAACAGAATTATGCTCTCTGGTTCCAAAAAAAACGTCAGAACTTGATTCGAGTTTGTCGCTTTTGCTTCGCACAATCTGTCTATCAGTTGTTATTTGGTATCCATGAAATCGTAATTAGGCAGCAGCTTCTTTTTAATGATGAGTTTACTATTTGTTGAAGTTCGACATTTTTTTTAAATAAAGTAGAATGCTCTGTTAAGGTTTATCAATTCGCAAAGCCCTTTTTTATATATTCTATTTATCTTTGCCTAAAATACATAACATGAAATTGAATCTTACCAAACCCATTTGTTTTTTCGATTTGGAAACAACAGGAATTAGTATTACTTCTGATAGAATCGTTGAAATAGCAATCCTAAAAGTCCACCCTAATGGAAAAGAGGAATCTACACGTTGGTTAGTAAATCCTGAAATGCCCATTCCAAAAGAAGTCACAGCAATTCATGGGATTTCAGATGCTGATGTTGCAGATGCTCCAACGTTTAAGGAATTGGCAAAAGAGGTAAATCAGTTAATTAAAGATTCAGATTTAGGCGGTTTTAACTCCAACCGATTTGATATTCCACTCTTAGCTGAAGAAATGTTACGTGCTGATGTAGATTTTGATATGAAAAATCGCGTATCTGTTGATGTACAGACTATTTTTCATAAAATGGAACAACGTACATTAAGCGCTGCGTATAAGTTTTATTGTAATGAAACCTTGGAAGGTGCGCATACAGCTGAAGCGGATACCAACGCAACCTATGAAGTTTTAAAAGCACAAATAGAAAAGTATGACGAATTGGAAAATGATGCACAGTTTTTAGCCGAATTCAGTTCCCGCAAAAAGTTTGCAGATTTTGCTGGTTTTATATCTTACAATAAACAAGGAGAAGAATGTTTCTCTTTCGGTAAACATAAAGGTAAATTAGTAACCGAAATTTTAGATAAAGAACCTGGTTATTTTGGCTGGTTGCTAAATGCTGATTTCCCATTATATACTAAAAAGGTTTTAACAGCTATTAAATTAAGAGCCTTTAATAATAAGCTAGATTAAATTTATCATTCCTGCTATGGCAGGAAACCAGAACAAAAGCAATAATTTAAAAGAGATTCCAGCGCCTTCGCAGGAATGACAGAAAGATATGAAACTCATCTGCATTGGTCGTAATTACACCGAACACATTAAAGAATTGGCAAACGATAGACCAACAGAACCTGTTGTGTTTTTAAAGCCTGATACAGCCATTTTATTAAAAAAACAGCCGTTTTTTATTCCAGATTTTTCTAATGATGTACATCATGAAGTTGAGGTTTTAGTTAAAATTAATAAAGTTGGAAAGTATATTGACGAAAAATTTGCCCATAAATATTATGATGAAATTGGTTTAGGAATCGATTTTACAGCACGCGATTTACAAACCCAATTAAAAGAAAAAGGTTTACCTTGGGAAAAAGCAAAAGCTTTTGATGGTGCAGCTGTTATCGGGAATTGGTTGCCAAAATCAGAATTTAAAAATATGAATGACTTAAATTTCTCTTTAAAAAAGAACGACCAATTGGTGCAAAAAGGAAATACCAGTCACATGCTCTGGAAAATTGATGCTTTAATAGAATATATATCAAAATATTTCACATTAAAGATAGGAGACATTATATTTACAGGAACTCCAGCAGGTGTTGGAAGGGTAGAACCAAATGATCAGTTAACAGGGTTTATAGAAAATAAACAGATGTTTTCAATAACAGTAAAATAAATGGAACAACATTACAAATTATTTCGAGTACGTGAATTAGCAGATGATGATGAGGAATTTGTAGCAACATTAGCCGCTGCATTTTTGGAAGAAGTACCCGAAGATTTAGATCGACTAAAAACAGCTGTTGCAACAAATGATTATTATTCAGCATATCAGGCAGCACATAAAATGAAACCAACCATAGACTTGTTTGAATTAGGTGTTTTAGAAGACTTAATTGAGGTGCAAGATTGGGGTAAATTTGAAAAAGCAGATTTGGATGTTTCTATGAAACTTGCCATTGTAGTGGGTGCTGTAGAAAATACGGTTGCCGAAATTAAAGCAGATTTTAACCTGTAATGCAAGCTGAAATTATTACCATTGGTGATGAAATCCTTATTGGACAAATTGTAGATACCAATTCCGCTTTTATAAGTCAAACCTTAAATAAAATAGGTGTTTCAGTATATCAAATTACGTCTGTTCAAGATGATAAAACGCATATTTTAAAGTCTTTAAAAGAGGCTGAAGAAAATGCAGATATTATCATTATAACTGGCGGATTAGGACCAACAAAGGATGATATTACCAAAAAAACTATTTGCGAGTATTTTAAAGACACACTCGTTCCTAGCGAAGCTGTTTTAGATAACATCAAGCACATTTGGGAAACCTATATAAAAAAGCCATTAGCACAAGTTAATATAGATCAAGCATTAGTGCCTTCAAAAGCTAAAGTGCTTATGAATAAATATGGTAGTGCTCCTGGTATGTGGATGGAAAAAAATGGAAAAGTATTTATTTCGCTTCCTGGTGTTCCGTATGAAATGAAAGCGCTCATGGATGATGCCGTTATTCCAAAACTCCGAGAAACCTATCAATTTCCATATATCAAGCATACCACTATTTTAACTTATGGTTTAGGCGAAAGTTCGCTTGCTGAACGCATTGAAGCTTGGGAAGATAATTTACCAAGTTTTATAAAATTGGCATATTTACCAGGACTAGGTCGTGTGCGTTTACGTTTGTCAGCTAAATCAGCCGATAAGAATTTGGTTGAAGCAGAAATGGAAGCCCAAATTAAAACATTACTACCACAAATAGAAGATATTTTTGTAGGCTTTGAAACAGATGAATCAATAGAAGCTATAATTGGTAAACAGCTAACAGCATTAAATAAAACCGTTTGCACTGCTGAAAGTTGTACAGGTGGTAAAATAGCGCAATTGTTTACCAAACATGCAGGTGCTTCAAAATACTTTAAAGGCAGTTTAGTGAGCTATGCTACCGAAGCTAAAATTGATATTTTACACGTTTCAGAAGTTTTAATTAACAAGTATTCAGTTGTTAGCGCTCCTGTTGCTGAAGCTATGGCAAAACAAGCTCGGGAATTATTTAAAACTGATTATGCTATTGCAACAACTGGAAATGCAGGACCAGATAAAGGTGATTCGGATGCTGAAGTTGGAACCGTTTTTATAGCAATAGCTACAAAAGATGCCGTGTATTCAGAAAAGTTTGAGTTAGGAAATCATCGAACCAAAGTCATCATGAAAGCTGTAAATAAGGCATTTGAAATGCTACAAAAAGAAATTTTAAAAAAGTAACGATTTTAGTTTGTTGATATTATAAAGATTTACTAAATTTGCAGCCTGTTTTAAAACGTCTGTTTTGAAATAGTCGAAATAACACTTTTAAAGATAGAACAATGTCAAGAGTTTGTGAACTTACAGGAAAGAAAGCGATGGTTGGAAACAACGTGTCTCACGCAATGAATAAAACAAAGCGTAGATTTGATGCAAATTTAATTAAAAAACGTTTTTACCTTCCAGAAGAAGATAAGTGGGTAACCTTAAAAGTTGCTACATCAACATTAAAGACTATTAACAAAATCGGAATTACTGCTGCTTTAAAAGAAGCAAAAGCAAAAGGATTTATTAAGTAATAGTCTTATTATAAAAATAGAGTACAATGGCAAAAAAAGGCAATAGAATACAGGTAATATTAGAGTGCACAGAGCATAAAGAGTCTGGACAACCAGGAACTTCAAGATATATTACAACAAAGAATAAGAAAAATACACCAGACAGAATGGAGATTAAGAAATTTAATCCAATTCTTAAGCGTATGACTGTTCATAAAGAAATTAAATAATTAGAGATTTTAAGACGTAAAATTTCAAATAACTCAAATTAGAGATTTTACAGCGTAAAGTTTCAAAAAGCATTTAGACATGGCAAAGAAATCAGTAGCATCATTACAAACAGGATCTAAAAGATTAACAAAAGCTATCAAAATGGTAAAATCTCCAAAAACGGGATCTTACACGTTTGTAGAATCTGTTATGGCTCCAGAATTTGTAAGTGATTGGTTAGCGAAACAATAGTTTTACTAACGCTTAAAAATATTCAAGCTGCTTTCGGTACACGGAAGCAGCTTTTTGTTTTATCTTTATAAGCGAATGACAAAAGTGCAGTCTGCTAAATTAGGCAAGACTTTTGGTTATCAATTGGTATAGAAATTAAGAACAATGAGTTTTTTTAAAAAAATATTTTCTTCAGAAAAAAAGGAAACCCTAGACAAAGGTTTAGAAAAATCTAAATCGTCGTTTTTAGGGAAGTTAAGTAAGGCCGTAGCTGGAAAATCGAAAGTGGATGATGAAGTTCTCGATAATCTAGAAGAAATCCTAGTGAGTAGTGATGTTGGCGTAAATACGACATTAAAAATTATTGAGCGAATTGAAGCGCGTGTTTCTAAAGATAAATATCTAGGAACAGACGAATTGAATAAAATTCTGCGCGAAGAAATTGCGGGACTTTTAAGCGAAACCAATTCTGGTGAAGAAACCGAATATACCATTCCAGCAAATAAAAAACCGTATGTTTTAATGGTAGTTGGTGTTAATGGTGTTGGAAAAACAACTACTATTGGCAAGTTAGCTTATCAATTTAAAAAACAAGGACTGAATGTTGTTTTAGGAGCTGCTGATACATTTAGAGCAGCAGCCATAGAGCAACTTCAAGTTTGGGCAGACCGTGTAGATGTACCAATGGTACGTCAAGACATGGGTTCGGATCCAGCATCTGTAGCTTTTGATGCCTTGCAATCTGGTGTTAACCAAAATGCCGATGTTATTATTATTGATACTGCAGGACGTTTACATAATAAAGTCAATTTGATGAACGAGTTAACGAAAGTAAAGCGCGTCATGCAAAAAGTAGTAGGTGATGCACCTCATGACGTATTGCTGGTTTTAGATGGATCGACAGGACAAAATGCATTTGAACAAGCCAAACAATTTACAGCAGCAACTGAAGTAACATCACTAGCGGTTACCAAATTAGATGGTACTGCCAAAGGTGGTGTTGTAATTGGTATTTCAGATCAATTTAAAATTCCGGTGAAATACATTGGAGTAGGTGAAGGGATTGAAGATTTACAAGTATTTAATAAATATGAGTTTGTGGATTCTTTTTTTAAATAATCAATTAACTCTTAACATATAAACACAAAGCCTCTAATTTTTTAGAGGCTTTTTTGCTGTTAATCATTTATGACTGCATTAATTTTATCCCATAAATCAGTATCAAAAGTAGATAAACCAAAACTGACATTATCGGCAGATTCTCCCATTCTGACAATAACTAAATCACGACTTGGAATAATATATATTTTTTGATCATTCTTACCCAGTGCAGCAATCATATCTGCTGGTGCATTAGGAATTAGTGATCCAGAAAAAGTAAATTGCGTTTGAGGTAAATGATATGTGTTTTTTCCGTTTAACCACCATAAATAGCCATAAGCTTCATTAATGTTTTGAGATGCATTTATCGCATTATTTATATAATTTTCTGAAATGAGTTGTGTGTTATTCCAATTTCCATTAGCAAACATAAGCAAGCCAAATCGTGCCATACTACGTGTATTACTCCAGTACACATTTAAATCATTTTGAGCTATCCATTGACCAGACATTCCTATTTTATTTTTCAATTGTGTATTAAAGTATGAATTCCAAGTACTGCTGCTAGCATTTGATACTACATCCTGAAGTTTTACATAGACATTGTGGTAAGCCCAACGAGTGCCTGCATCAGCAACATATTGTAAGTTTTCAGGTAAAATGCTTTCGCCTAAAGTGTCATCAAGTCCAGAAGTCATGGATAACAAATGCTTACAGGTTATAAGGTTTTCTTTTCCCAGAGGTAAACTTGTCCAATTTACTCCTAAATATTCAGAAACACGATTTTCAGTGTTTACTAAACCTGCATCTTGAGCTATTCCAAAAGTAGCTGTTGTTAATGTTTTACCAGCACTTGCCCAATACCAAGGGGAATTTGTTGTATGACCATTAAAATATTGTTCAACAACTATTTTTCCATTATGAAGTATTATAAAACCTTTGCTGTTTTTTTCTTCTAAAAAATCTAAAAGTGGCAATAGTTCGGCCTCATTCCAATTTAAATTTGATACGGATTTGGTTTCCCATTCCATACTCGTATTTGGCGGAAAATAAATAGTTTCAGCAATAGGTGTTTGGTTCACATTTGAGATAGTTTCTTCTGTTGAGCAACTAAAAATAATAAACAAAAAGAATAAATATGCTGTAAATGAATCGATTCTCATAACTAAAAGTTTATAGTTGGACAATTAAATGCTTATAAGGTTTAATGAATCATTATCAAATATATCAAAAACCATTGCGTATCTTTGCAGCCTGTTAAAAATTTGGTATTAATTAATGAAATTTCCATTTTCATGGGAAAAAATTATGAGAACAAAGACACTTAAAAAGAATAGAATCAACGTGGTAACACTTGGCTGTAGTAAAAATGTTTACGATAGCGAAGTTTTAATGGGACAGCTTAAAGCCAGTGGTAAAGACGTGGTACATGAAGAAGAAGGAAATGTCGTTGTGATAAATACCTGCGGTTTTATAAATAATGCGAAAGAAGAAAGTGTGAATACCATTTTAGAATTCATGCAGAAAAAAGAGGCTGGTGAAGTTGATAAAGTTTTTGTTACAGGTTGTTTAAGTGAACGTTATAAGCCAGATTTACAAAAAGAAATTCCGAATGTAGATCAGTATTTTGGTACTACCGAATTACCAGCCTTATTAAAAGCGCTTGGTGCAGATTATAAACATGAGTTAATTGGAGAGCGTTTAACAACCACACCAAAAAATTATGCTTATTTAAAAATTGCCGAAGGTTGTGATCGTCCATGTAGTTTTTGTGCTATTCCACTCATGCGTGGAAAACATAAAAGTACGCCTATTGAAAATTTAGTAACAGAAGCTGAAAAATTAGCAGCCAACGGTGTTAAGGAATTGATTCTTATTGCACAAGATTTAACTTATTACGGACTCGATATATACAAGAAACGAAATTTAGCTGAATTACTTGAAGCCCTTGTAAAGGTTGATGGCATTGAGTGGATTCGTTTGCATTATGCATTCCCAACAGGTTTCCCTATGGATGTGCTAGATGTTATGAATCGTGAGCCAAAAGTGTGTAACTATCTAGATATTCCATTACAGCATATTTCTGATGAAATTTTAAAGAGTATGCGTCGTGGGACAACCCATGAGAAAACTAAGAAATTACTTAAGGAATTTAGAAAAATGGTTCCTGAAATGACTATCAGAACCACGCTAATTGTTGGGTATCCTGGTGAAACAGAAGCACATTTTCAAGAATTAAAAGAATGGGTTAAAGCCATGCGTTTTGAACGTTTAGGCTGTTTTACCTACAGTCATGAAGAAAACACACATGCCTTTAATTTAGTAGATGATGTTCCCGAAGATGTGAAGCAAGAACGCGCTAATAAGATTATGGAAATCCAATCGCAAATTTCTTGGGAATTAAATCAAGCTAAAATTGGCGAAACGTTTAAGGTTGTTATAGATAGAAAAGAAGGTGAATATTTTGTGGGACGCACAGAATATGATTCACCAGATGTTGATAATGAAGTTTTAATAGAAGCATCAAAAACATACTTAAAAACAGGAGAATTTGCAACCGTTAAAATAACGGAAGCAGCTGATTTTGATTTGTATGCTGAAGTTGTGAAAAACTAACTTCAACTACTCGGTTTCAGTATCATCACGATTTTTATCCAACTGCTTTTGAATTTTTTCAATAGCAGATTCAATAGATTTTTCAGGCTCAATAATGTTGTATTGTCCCCAAAATTCTGGATCAGAAAAACCTGAAGCTTCATCAATTAAAATACTAGATGGTCTTAATATACTGGATTTGTTTTCAGGTCTAGAATAGCGTTCATCTGTATATGTCCAGTTTGTAATAGCCATTTCACTATTTAATGTGTAAATATTGTTGAATATGCGTCCTTTCCAATTTACTTTAAAGGTGAGTAAAATATTACTATAACTATAATGCCATTTACCATTGCTGTTTCTGTAATTTACTCGGTAATTAGCTTCAACAGGATATACTTTTACACGTCTTGGCTTCCGTTTTACAAACAACTCACTTGCTAAATCTTGATTTTCTACATTCAGACTATAAATTGCGCTTGTTAGCGCATAGTTTTTAGCATCTATAAATAGTTTGCCATAATAAAGAGGCATTATAATTTCTGGCTTTTGTTTAAAGTTAACAACATAAACTAATTGGTCGTTTATAACGGTCGATTTGTCAAAGGAAAACTCGTAATTAGACACATTTTCTGTACTAAAAATGTATTGTGGATATTTCATAATATCAACATATAAATTATTAAAAGGTCCACCTTGTAGTTTTAATGCTAGTGTATCTAGTTTAGAATAGTTAGTGTTTTTTCTGACTTTAATAATTTCTACAGCATCTTGTTTGTATGAACCATTTGGTTCTTTGTAAATGGAAACAACCGCTTCAGATAGGGATGCGTTTTGACGTCTTTTTTTTATGGTTTCTCTATAAAAACCTGTCATTTCTAAACCAGATTCAATATAATTGTCTGCCTTTCTTTCTAACATGAAACGCACCAAAATTTCAGCACTTTTTGGTCTTGAAATGTTAATTTCTTCCAAAGGTGTAAATGTAGCATCTAAAGAAATGGTGCTATTTTCTAGTATAGTAGCTACAGCTATTTCTTTTTCAGCATACCCTAAATAGGTAATTGTAATGGAGCGATTCAAGAAGTCTGACGGTAATTTTAAAATATAATTACCTTCCGTATTAGAAATAGTGGCAATGTTAGAATCAGAAACCAGTAAATCAGCAAATACTAGCGGATCATTGGTTTTACTGTCAATAATTTTACCTGTTATTTCAATTAATGAATCTTTTTCTACTTGCGAAAAACCTGAAACGAAAGTCCCAAATATCAAGAGAATACTTAAATAATGTTTTAAAAATAGTAACGGTTTCATAGCATAATGAATATGACATAAAAGTTACTGAAAAATCATGAAATCAACTAGTATTTTTAATTGAATCGTACAATCTAAGTCGAAAATTAACATTTATATCATACTTGTAAACTAGTAAAACTATAGAATAGAGTTTGCGCCTAAATTTTAAAGGACAATGTATAAGGCGGAAGTGTTCTCTTTAGAAAATAAATGATGCATTACCCATGAATCGTTTCCGATTTTCCGTAGTTCTGAATTACTTCAGCTTCAAAATCTATTAATTCTTTCCAGCGTTTGTCCACATCTACATCTTGACCATACTTTCTAGCAAAACCAATAAATAGCGTATAATGTCCAGCTTCGCTAATCATTAATTCGTGGTAAAATTTAGCCAATTCTGGATCATTTATGTTTTGTGATAATACTTTAAAACGCTCGCAACTTCTAGCTTCAATCATTGCGGAAAATAAAAGTCTATCCACCATAGCTTGAATGCGACTACCACCTTTATTCATAAACTTATAAAGTTCATTTACGTAACTATCTTTACGTTCGCGACCTAATGTATAACCACGTTTTTTAATAATATCATGTACCATTTGGAAGTGTTCAATTTCTTCTTTGGCCAATTCCAACAAGTCCGTTACCAAATCTGGATATTCCGAATTATGCGTGATAATCGTAATGGCATTGGTTGCTGCCTTTTGTTCGCACCATGCATGATCTGTTAATATTTCTTCTAAATTCGATTCTGCAATATGAACCCAACGTGGATCTGTTGCTAATTTTAAACCTAACATAATTTCCTTTTTGGCAAAGATAAGCAATCTTATTAGCGCTTGTCTGTATATATTTTAAGTTATTTTTAAGACTAGAAAACGTATATTTGCCTTTTTAAAACTGCAATAGCTAACTATGCCAACCGACTGTATTCCGTTTAGAGAAACCAACTATTTTTCGACTTTAATTTGTGATTATTTAGATGAAAATTCCGCATTAAAGTCCTTTTATAATAGGTTTCCAAAATTGGATAATTTTCAAGATCAAATTGCTGAAAAAAAAGTGTCTTTTACTAAAGAATCACGTTCGGTTTTAGTTGATAGTTTAAAGAAGCAATATCACAACATACAGGTTTCTGCGCTAACACAAGAAAATATTGATGCGTTACAGAACGAAAACACCTTTACGGTTACAACAGGACATCAGTTAAATATTTTTACGGGTCCGCTTTATTTCTTTTATAAAATTATTTCTACAATTAACTTATGTGAAGAATTAAAAGCAGCACATCCTAAAAATAATTTTGTGCCTATTTATTGGATGGCAACTGAAGATCATGATTTTGAAGAAATTAATTATTTCAATTTTGAAGGTAAAAAAGTACAATGGAATCGTGAGGCTTCTGGACCAGTTGGCGAATTGGATTTAGAAGGGTTTAAATCTGTTTTTGATGTGTTTTCAAAACAACTCCCTAAAAGTAAAAATAGTGATAGATTAATTGCGCTTTTTCAGGACAGCTATATCGCAAATGATAATTTAACCGAAGCCACACGCTATTTGGTAAACGACTTATTTGCAGATTATGGATTGGTTATTTTAGATGGAAATGATAAAGGATTAAAACAACAATTCATTCCCTTTGTAAAGGAGGAATTGATTAATCAATCGTCATTTGTAAACGTTTCAGAAACTAACGAAAAATTAAACGCATTAACAGAAAATTATAAGATTCAAGTCAATCCACGTCAGATTAATTTGTTTTACATTAATAACGGTTTGCGCGAACGAATTGTAGAAGTTGATGGAACTTATAACGTTTTAGAAACTGAAATTTCATGGAATAAAAATCAACTTTTAGAAGAAGTTGAGAATCATCCCGAACGATTTAGCCCAAATGTTATTTTAAGACCGTTATTCCAAGAAGTTGTTTTGCCGAATCTCTGTTATATTGGTGGTGGTGGTGAATTGGCGTATTGGTTTCAATTACAATCGAATTTTGAAGCGCAAAATGTACCATTTCCTATGTTGTTGTTGCGAAATTCAGTTTTGTTAACGACAACCAAACAGCAAGAGAAATTAGAAAAACTTGGATTAGAAAACAAAGACTTATTTTTAAAACAATCCGAATTGCTAACAAAAGTGACCAAAGCTGCGTCTGAAATAAAAATTGACTTTTCCGAACAAAAACAACATCTTAAAAAACAGTTTGAAGATTTATATCAATTAGCTAAACAAACCGATAAATCCTTTAAAGGAGCCGTATCTGCTCAAGAGAAAAAGCAAATTAATGGTTTAGAACATTTAGAAAAACGACTCTTAAAAGCACAAAAGCGAAACCAATCTGATATTTTGGAACGCGTTAAAATACTTCAGGACGATTTATTTCCAAATCAAAGTTTACAAGAGCGCCAAACCAATTTTTCAACCTTTTATTTAGAGTTTGGAGACCAATTAATTCAGCAGTTAATGGTAAATTTGCAACCGTTAAAAAACGAATTTATAATATTAAAGTTAGAGTAATTCATGCATAAGATTGATATGGAGCTTGTTGAAATGACATTAGACGTCATGAAATACGCTATTGGTAGAATATCCGCTACAGAACACCAAATAGGAAAACCCAAAAAATATGAAGAATTAAAAGCACTTGTTGGCGAAACTGTTACGTCTAAAGGTGTTGGAGGTGAGTATGCGTTTAATCTGTGGAAAGAACATTTATCTCAAGCAAACGTACCAGTAGATCATCCAAGAAATTTAGCCTTTGTGCCCGCTTCACCTACACGAGCTGCTATTATGTTCGATTTGGTTACGTCTGCATCTAGTATTCATGGAGCCTATTGGATGGAAGGAGCAGGTGGAATTTTCTGTGAAAACGAAGCCATGTCATGGATTGTCTCCTTAACAGGTTTACCAGAAGGTGCCTTTGGTGTATTTACAAGTGGCGGAACAGCAGCTAATTTATCAGCAATTGTTACGGCTCGTGAATTTTGGCGTCGTGATGATACGTATAAACGAGAAAAAGGTTTAATTATAACTTCTATTGGAGCACATTCGTCTATAAAAGCTATGGCAAAAGTTGCAGATGTAGATATTTTACTAGTTGATACGGAAGAGCGCTTGACAGGTGAAGATTTACGTAAGACTATTGATGGCTTAAATTTTCACCAACGGAAACGTTTATTTGCAGTTGTTGGAACAGGCGGAACAACCAATGCAGGAATTATCGACGATTTAGAAGGAATTGCAGATGTTTGTGAACAAGAAAACCTATGGTTTCATGTTGATGCAGCTTATGGTGGTGGCGCATTGGCAGCTGATTCTGTAAGACATTTGTTTAATGGTATTGAGCGAGCAGATAGTATTACAATTGATCCACATAAATGGATGTTTTCACCCTACGATTGTGGAGCTGTTATTTATAAAAATCCAGAATTAGCTAAAGAAGCACATTCCCAACAAGGATCGTATTTAGATATTTTTAAAGATGAAGGCGCACATGGTTTTAATCCAACAGATTATCAAATTCAATTAACACGTCGCGTACGTGGTTTGCCTTTGTGGTTTTCATTAGCAACACACGGAACAGATCGTTATAAAGAATCTGTAGAACGTGGTTTGGAATTAGCCCAACTGGCAGGAAGAATGATTGAAGAAAACCCAAATGTAGAATTGGTTAGAGAGCCTAGTTTGTCTTGTGTATTATATAGACGTATTGGTTGGAAGCCTGAAGATTATACAAATTGGACCTATGATAATCATGAAAAAGGTTTTGCTTTAGTCACACCAACTAAATGGAAAAATGGTGATACATTCGAAACCGTTTCACGTTTTTGTTTTATCAATCCAGACACCACGGAAAAAGATATTCAATTGATTTTAGAATCCATGAATTAATTATTTAAAAAAGTTCAACTCATAAATAGCTTTTAAAGAAGCAATTGTTATTTTTGCACATGCAACACAACAACGTATTAATATTAGATTTCGGTTCGCAATACACACAATTAATTGCGCGTCGCGTTAGGGAACTCAACATTTACTGTGAGATTCATCCATATAACAAAATTCCAAATAATCTTGAAATTTATAAAGCTGTTATCCTTTCAGGAAGCCCAAATTCTGTAAGAGGTGAAGCGGTTTTACATCCAGATTTAAAACATATTCGGGGCAAAAAACCGCTGTTAGCTGTTTGCTATGGTGCGCAATATTTAGCCCATTTTTCTGGTGGTGAAGTAGCACCTTCCAACACACGAGAATATGGAAGAGCAAATCTGTCATACATAAAAGAAAAAGAAGATTTCTTTTATAATATATACACAGGTAGCCAAGTTTGGATGAGTCATAGCGATACCATTAAGCATTTACCAGAAAATGGTGTGTTATTGGCTAGTACGGAAGATGTTGAGAATGCTGCTTTTAAAATTGAAGGCGAACAAACCTATGCTATTCAATTTCATCCAGAAGTATATCATTCCAAAGACGGGAAGCAATTACTAGAAAACTTTTTAGTGCAAATTGCCAAAGTTGAACAAGACTGGACACCACAATCTTTTGTTGAAGAAACGGTTGAGAACCTTCAGGAGAAATTAGGAAATGATCGGGTTGTTTTAGGCCTTTCAGGAGGTGTGGATTCTTCAGTAGCAGCTATGTTATTACATAAAGCAATAGGGGAAAACTTGTATTGTATTTTTGTAAATAACGGACTACTTCGTAAAAATGAATATCAGGATGTTTTGGATCAATATCAACACATGGGACTTAATGTCAAAGGTGTAGATGCTTCGGCACGCTTTTTGGATGCCCTTGCAGGTTTAAGCGATCCAGAAGAAAAACGCAAAGCTATTGGTCGTGTGTTTATTGAAGTTTTTGATGATGAAGCTCATGAAATTTCCGATGTTAAATGGTTAGCACAAGGCACTATTTATCCGGATGTTATTGAAAGTGTTTCGGCAACAGGAGGACCAAGCGCAACAATTAAAAGCCATCACAATGTAGGAGGCCTACCAGATTTTATGAAACTTAAAATTGTAGAACCCTTAAAGGCATTATTTAAAGATGAAGTTCGCCGTGTTGGCGCTTCTATGGATATGGATAAAAATTTATTAGGTCGTCATCCATTTCCTGGTCCAGGATTAGCAATTCGAATTTTAGGTGATATTACAGCAGAAAAAGTGCGTATATTACAAGAGGTTGATGCGGTTTTTATTGGTAACTTGAAAAAGTGGAATCTCTATGATAGCGTTTGGCAAGCAGGTGCAATTTTGTTGCCTGTTAATAGTGTTGGTGTAATGGGTGATGAGCGCACGTATGAAAAATGCGTTGCATTAAGAGCCGTAGAAAGTACCGATGGTATGACAGCCGATTGGGTGAATTTACCCTATGAATTTTTACAAAAAACATCAAACGAGATAATAAATAAAGTTAAAGGCGTTAATAGAGTAGTGTACGATATTAGTTCAAAACCACCAGCAACCATTGAGTGGGAATAATTAACATGTCACTTCTAGTGGTTTTTTAAAGTTCTCGATATGATCTCGATAAAAAATCAAGATCATCCAAACTGACGAATAGTTTTTAGTGTGATTTTCAAGTTGCAACACAGTCTATCGTAATATGTTTATTTTGAGTGGTTTTGAGTAACAAAAAAAATGCATCGAGAAGTTAAGTTGGTTGACTGACTGCTTTTAGGCCGTGTTATCACTTAAATCTTTTTGTACTGTTAATTTTTAACAGAATAAAAGGATAACGTTGCAATCGCTAACGCAAATTTGAACGTATATATATTATGAAGAAACTTTTTTACATTTTAAGCATTCTGTTTATGTTTAGTTGTGGTTCTACATCACAAGCACAAAATTATAAAACACATACCGTTAAAGCAGGTGAAACAATTGAAACTATTGCTAAAGAGTATCAATTAAAACCTTCAGATATTTTTGCGTTAAATCCAGATGCCAAAAGAAAATTAAAACCGAATTCAGTTTTAATTATTCCGAATAAAAAAACGGGAACATCAGCACCTCAAGCTACTATAGAAAAAGAGTTAACTGGTTTTAAAACGCATAAAGTAAAACGTAAGGAAACCTTATATAGTTTATCTAAAGAGTATAATGTAGACCAAGATGAAATAAAAAAGCATAACCCCTTTTTATATGCTAATAACTTGCGTAAAGGCGATGAAATAAAAATACCACTATATAAAAAAGTCCTAACGGTTTCTAAACCTGAATCAACTACAAAAACATATACCGTTTTACCTAAAGAAGGAAAATGGCGAATTGCTTATAAATTTGGAATAACAATTCCTGAACTGGAAGCTATGAATCCAGCTATGAATCCTGTTTTGCAAGAAGGCGAAGTTATACAAGTACCAAATATTAGTGATACCGAAGAAAAACCTGTAGATAATCAATATTCATATTATGAGGTATTACCAAAAGAAGGTTTCTACCGACTTAAAGTAAAACTGGGCTTAGAGCAAAGTGAGTTGGAAACATTAAATCCTGAATTAGTTGAAAGCGGACTTAAAGTAGGTATGATTTTAAAAACGCCTTATAATGCATCGGTTGAAGATGAAAACACAAAGCTTGAAAGCATAGATTTAACAAATTCTATTTCAAACTATAAACAGAAACATATAGCAGTTATGTTACCGTTTAAACTGAATAAAGTAAATGTAGATTCTGTAGCTGATACTAAGGAGCAAATTAAAAAGGATCCGTTTTTAAATACCTCTTTAGATTTTTATTCTGGTGTTGTTGTGGCTTTAGATTCACTTAAAAAAATAGGTATTAATTTAAAAGTGGATGTTTACGATACCAAGAATATGGCAAGTGAAGTTTCAGCTATTTTAAACACTAATAATTTTGATGATGTTGATGCGATAATAGGACCATTTATGCCAGAACATATTAGCCGAGTAGCTTCAGAATTAAAAAACAAAAATATTCCCGTTGTGTCACCATTGACAAAAAATGTTGAATTATTTGAAAATGTTTTCCAAACAAGACCTTCAGAAGACTTATTAAAAGAAAAAATAATTAATTATGTCAAAAATGATTCAACCTTTAATCAAATTTTAATTATTGCAGATCAGAGTCATATAAAAGTTTCGAATGATTTAAAAACACATTTTCCAAAAGCATTACAACTGTTTTCTAAGAAGGATAAAGATGAAAAAGATGCTTTTTATATTATTGATACAGATATTATTACAAAATTAAAACCTGGTAAAAATATAGTGTTTTTAGAAACTTCTAACCCTGGTTTTGTTTCCAATGTAACAAGTAAATTAAATTCATTAATTTCTGAAGACATAGAAATAGTTCTAGCTACAACCGATATGGGAAATGCGTTTGAAGATGATGAGGTGTCTAATTACCATTTATCTAATTTACAATTTACATTTCCAGCTATAGCCAAAACGTATAATGAAGATGATACTAATAGTTTTGCCAATAACTATGTTAAACGGTTTGGTGTAACGCCTAACAAAATTGCCGTTCGTGGTTTCGATTTAACCATGGATGTTGTTTTACGACTTGTGAATTATGACGATTTGTACGCGTCTGTAAATCAAGCGGCATTAACAGAATATGTTGAAAATAAATTTGCCTATAAAAAGAAATTATTTGGTGGTTTTTATAATGATACGGTCTATTTGGTGAAATATGAGGATTTGAGAATTAAAGAAATAATACAAAAATAACATGACGGCAACTGTAACCTATTTGGGCGATTTACGTACAGAAAACACCCATGTGCAGTCAGGAAATTCTTTTGTAACAGATGCTCCAGTTGATAATAATGGTAAAGGTGAAGCATTTTCGCCAACCGATACTGTTGCTACTGGATTAGCAAATTGCATGATGACCGTTATGGGAATTAAAGCTGCAGACATTGGTTATGATATGGCAGGAACTAAAGCCGAAGTAACCAAAACTATGGCTTCCAATCCACGTCGTATTTCTAAAATAGAGGTCGTTTTACACTTTCCGCAACCAGCAGATAGTAAGACCCGAAAAATTTTAGAACATACAGGAAATACCTGTCCAGTTCATTACAGTTTACATCCCGATATAGAAAAAGTTGTAACATTCAACTGGAAATAGAACCTACTAATCATGGAACCAGACAGAGAGTTTCTTATAAAACTCGCTCATACCAAAATGCCTTTTGGCAAATATAAAGATCGATATTTAATAGATTTGCCAGAATATTATGTGGTTTGGTATCATAATAAAGGATTTCCGAAAGGAAAACTAGGTGACATGCTACAATCCGTTTACGAGCTAAAATTGAATGGTCTTGAAGAATTAATCCATAATATTAAACGGAATTTCCCCAAAAAGTAGTTTTTTAGACTAGTATCAGTCGCAGTTTCAATAGTTGTAGGTATTCCTGAATTTCTTGTACTTTTGCATCTTCACGTATTTCTTTCTTTCTCGAATTTCATAAATATTTGTATAAGCACTACATTTCAAAAATCATCAATTTCCAGTCCTCTTCTAATTTTAGTAAGATTGGAGTTACATAAGGCAATCTAAATGTTTTAATTATAACACAATAATTCCAAATCAAACATCTAAATAACTTATTTTTCTCTTCAATTTCATTTCAAAATAAAAATCCGAAACACCTAAACTATTAAACATATTATCGTAAATTCGCAGGCGTTTAACAACGCAACATGACAACGACAACAAAATACATATTTGTAACAGGAGGTGTGACATCTTCCCTTGGTAAAGGCATTATTGCTGCCTCTTTAGCAAAACTCTTGCAAGCTCAAGGATACCGTACAACCATTCAAAAATTAGACCCTTATATTAATGTGGATCCAGGTACATTAAATCCGTATGAACATGGCGAATGTTACGTAACGGATGATGGTGCAGAAACAGATTTAGATTTAGGTCATTACGAGCGTTTTTTAAACGTACCTACCAGCCAAGCAAATAACGTAACCACTGGTCGTATTTATCAAAGTGTTATTGATAAAGAGCGTCGTGGTGAGTTTCTAGGAAAAACGGTTCAAGTTATTCCACATATTACAGATGAAATTAAAGAACGTGTTCAAAAACTTGGTAATTCAGGTGAATTTGATATCGTGATTACTGAAATTGGAGGAACAGTCGGTGATATTGAGTCCTTGCCGTACATTGAAGCCGTTAGACAATTACGATGGGATTTAGGTGAAAATAATGGGTTGGTTATTCATTTAACACTGGTTCCTTATTTATCGGCTGCTGGCGAATTAAAAACAAAACCAACACAGCATAGTGTAAAAACACTCATGGAAAGTGGTGTTATGGCAGATATTCTTGTTTGCCGTACAGAGCATGAACTGCCAAATGAGTTACGTAAAAAATTGGCTTTATTTTGTAATGTTCGTGAAGAAGCGGTAATCCAATCCATTGATGCATCTACAATTTATGACGTTCCTAATTTAATGCTCAAGCAAGGTTTAGATACCGTTGTTTTGAAAAAATTAGGATTAGAAAGTCACACACCTGATTTAACCCGTTGGAATGAGTTTTTAAAACGTCATAAAAACCCAAAAACCGATGTTACTATTGGTTTAATTGGAAAATATGTAGAGTTACAAGATTCTTATAAATCCATTTTAGAAGCCTTTATTCATGCTGGTGCCGAAAATGAAGTCAAAGTACATGTAGAACCTATTCATTCGGAATATCTAAATGCCGATAATATTCATGCAAAACTATCACACTTAAATGGTATTTTAGTTGCGCCTGGTTTTGGTGAGCGTGGTATTGAAGGTAAAATTGATGCCGTAAAATATGTGCGCGAAAACAATATGCCATTTTTTGGAATTTGTTTAGGTATGCAAATGGCAGTCATTGAGTTTGCTAGGAATGTCTTGAATTTAAAAGATGCTAATTCTACTGAAATGGATTCGAAAACTGAAAATCCAGTAATTGGATTAATGGAATCTCAAAAGGATGTGACTGAAAAAGGTGGTACCATGCGTTTAGGAGCTTGGACTTGTAATTTAAAACCAAACAGTATTGCACATAAAGTATACAAATCTAATTCAATAGAAGAGCGACACAGACATCGTTACGAATTTAATAATACGTATAAAGAACAAATTGAAGCTGCTGGTATGATTGCTACAGGTTCTAACCCGGAGACAGGTTTAGTTGAAATTGTAGAAATTCCAGAGCATCCCTGGTTTGTTGGTGTACAATATCACCCAGAATATAAGAGTACAGTAGCTAATCCGCATCCTCTATTTGTGGCTTTTGTTAAAGCAGCACTAAAACATAAAAACAAGCATAAAGGTGTCAGTATGGCATAATAGTAATATTGGATAGCTTTTTGTAAACAGCATTAAACTATTTATTTGATAATTTTATATGTGTCCTTTTTAAAAATGCCGTTGAATGCGGTTTAGAAATAAGAACTATTTTTAAAAAGACAACCAATTAATTTATGGAAGAAAAGAAATTTGACCTGAATTCGATTATAGGTTTTGTCCTAATTTTCGGAATACTTGTGTACATGATGTACGCCAACCAGCCAACTCCAGAGGAATTAGCTCAAGAAGAACAAGCAAAACAAGAGCAAGTTGAAGCAGCGAAAAAAGTTGAAAAACAAAGCGAAGCTATTGTAACTTCTGCTGAAGATTATTCAGCAGTTAATATACAAGACTCTACACAGCTTGTAGCTTTACAGAATAAATTAGGCGCTTTTGCGTATTCGGCAAGTTTACCTTCAGCAAAATCTAATGAAACAGAAGTTAATACGGATGTTTTAGATTTGAAATTTAGTAATAAAGGTGGTTACTTATCAGAAGTTAAACTCAAAAAATTTGTAGATTTTGACTCTATTCCAATCTACTTAATAAAAGATGGAAATACGAACTTTAATATCAATTTCGGAACATCTGATAGCCGTATCTTAAATACTAAAGATTTATACTTTGAGCCAACAGTAACTAAAAATGGTGAAAACACAGTAGTTTCTATGAAACTTAAAGTGTCTGCAAATCAATTTTTAGAATACCGTTATGAAATGCAGCCAAATAATTATATGGTTGATTTTACCATCCGATCTCAAGGGTTAAGTAACGTAATCAACAGTTCTCAACCAATAGACTTAGATTGGAAACTAACAACCTATCGTCATGATAAAAGTATCAGTTATGAAAATCGTTACACACGATTAACATATCAATATGAAGGCGAAAAGATTGACAAATTAAGTCCTACTGGTGAAGATGAAGAAACAGAAGCTGATGTTAATTGGTTATCCTACAGACAACATTTCTTTAGTAGTATTTTAACATCCAAAACACCTTTAAAGTCAGTTCGTTTAAATTCAACCGATTTGGTTGAAAATGAGGAAATTGATACCGTTTTTACTAAAACATTCCAATCTAAATTTACTCTAGAAGCTAATGCAGGAGAATTAAACCAAGAATTAGGTTTTTATTTCGGTCCTACTGATAACAAAGTGTTACAAACATATGATATTGGTCTAGAGGATAGTATCCCGTTTGGATGGGGAATTTTCGGATGGATAAACCGCTATGTATTTGTGCCATTATTTGCGTTTCTTGCAGGATTTTTACCGTATGGTATAGCCATTATTGTCATGACTGTTTTAATTAAAATGCTGTTATCTTTTGTGCAATACAAGCAGTTTTTATCTCAAGCCAAGCTAAAAGTCTTGAAACCAGAATTAGATGCTATTCGTGAGAAGCACAAGGACAATAAAATGAAAGCGCAACAGGAAACTATGGCGTTGCAAAACAAAGCAGGAGCTAGTCCGTTAAGTGGCTGTTTACCAGCTTTAATCCAACTGCCAGTGTTTTATGCTTTATTCCAATTTTTTCCATCAGCTTTCGATTTAAGGCAGAAAAGTTTCCTTTGGGCAGACGATTTATCATCTTATGATATTGTAGCAGATTTACCATTTACCATTCCATTTTATGGAGATCACGTAAGCTTGTTTCCAATATTAGCTTCGGTAGCTATTTTCTTTTATATGAAAATGACAACTGGGCAACAAATGGCATCTCAACCAACACAAGAAGGTATGCCAGATATGGGTAAACTCATGAAATACATGATATACTTATCACCTTTAATGATGTTATTTTTCTTTAATAATTATGCGTCTGGATTAAGTTTGTATTACTTTGTTTCCAACTTAATTAGTATTGGGATTATGTTAGTTATTAAGAACTACATATTAGATGAAGATAAAATTCATGCTCAAATTCAAGTCAATAAGAAGAAACCTAAAAAACAAAATAAGTTTCAGAAGAAAATGGCAGACATGATGGAGCAAGCCGAACAACAGAAACAAGCGCAAGAAAAGCGTAAGAAATAATAAAAATCAAGCTGCCTTAATTGGCAGCTTTTTTGATATAACAAATTCTATATTTTTTCGTTTAGACATCTAATACACAGTTTATAATTATGAAACAGATACTTTTTGGTTTAACTCTATTTTTCAGTTTTATTAGTTTTGCGCAAACATTCAATCAGTTTGATGCAAACGGTAAACGAGATGGCAAATGGAAAAAGAATTTTGATGGCACGAATGTAGTTCGTTATGAAGGCACCTTCCAAAATGGTACAGAAACAGGAATTTTTAAATTCTATAAAAACATTAAAGGAGAAGCTGTATTAACTGCTACACGTGAGTATAGTCCGAATTCAGACACGGCAAAAGTTGTTTTTTTTGCTAGTAATGGAAAAGTTATTAGCCAAGGGTTCATGCGTGATAAGACATACATTGGCGACTGGACGTACTACCACAACAATGGAACGCAGATTATGACATTAGAGCATTATAACAATAAGGGGCTTTTGGAAGGCGAACGAAATATTTATTATTTAAGCGGACAAGTTGCTGAAAAATCTCTTTACGAAAACGGAATGCTTCACGGTAAAACATTAGGATATGCTGAAAACGGAACTGTAATTAAGGAGCATCATTATAAAATGGGAAATTTACATGGTGAAGCCAAGTTTTATGATGAAGCTGGAAACCTATTAGTTGAAGGTTTTTATAAAAATGATCAGAAGCACGGTATTTGGAAATATTATGAAAAAGGTACCCTAAAAGAAGAAAAGAATTTTACACCTAAAAGCAATAATCCATATAAAAAGTTAAACTAAAACATGGTTACTCAAAATATAAAAGCTCCTTAAGAATTTAAGGAGCTTTACTTTTAGGTATACATTTTAAATCTTTAGCTATTAATCAATCAAAAAGGGGAATACCTAAACATAAGGAGTACAATATATATTTTTTGGAAGGTATATCAAAGGGTGAAATGATTTATTTCATAAAATAATCATTGCTTTAAAATTTGATTACTACAAAAAAATAAAGGCTATCGTTTTTAAGCAATAACCTTTATTCTCTTTCATAGCAATTAAAATATAAATTACATTTTAAGGTGTAATTTAATAAGTTTAGGCTTCTATAAAGGTGGTAAAACAACCTTATCGATAACGTGAATAACGCCATTGGAAGCTTGAACATCAACAGCAATTATGTTGCTTACTCTGCCGTTTGCATCAGTTAAGGTTGCACCACCAGTAATATTTGCTGTTATGTTTCCACCTAAAGTACCTACAGTCATATTATCCATTAATGCTGTTGATCTTACGTTTGCACCAGCAACTGCGTGCATATCTAATGTAGCTTTTAATGTAGCCTCTGGAATATCAGCTAATCCAGCTACATTTAATTCAGTTAATAAATCGCCAAACGCCATATTCGTTGGAGCGAAAACTGTAAAAGGAGCAGGAGCTGTTCCGTTTGGTGTAGATAATGTACCTACGTAATCAAATGTTAAATCGTCACGGGTTAAAGCAGCTACTAGTGTTTCAAAAGTAGGATCTGCTAAAGCAAAATCTACTACAGTTGGTAAGCCAATTACAGCATCAACCGCATGAATAACACCATTTGTACCAACAACATCTGCTGCTACGACTGTTGAAATACCGTTAAAAGTAACACCATCACTTGTGTTAAAATATAAACTCATTGCGTTGTCACCAGCACCAGTCGCGCTAGTATTAGTGTATCCTGCAATAGCATCTATTAGATCAGTTGAGAATGTAGCACCACCTAATACATGGTTTAAAAGAACTTGAGATAAAACATCTGTTGGTACATCACCTAAACTAGCAAAACCATTATCAGATAAAAAGTCAGCAAAAGCAGCATCACCTGGAGCTAAAACTGTAAATGGTCCAGCACCTTGTAATACAGATACTAAATCGCCATCTGCAGCACCTAAAGCAGCTACTAAATTACTAAAACCAGGATTTGCAAGAGCATGATCTACTACATCTGGTAAACCAATAACACCATCTACAATGTGAATAACACCATTAGATGCTGCAATATCTGCAGTAGATACCGATGATACGTTGTTAAAACGTACATCACTATTAGCAGTGTTGAAAAATAAACTCATGCTTGCTCCACCTGCACCAGTTGCATTTGTAGAAGCATATCCTGAACCTTGACTAATTAATGCGCCAGAATTTACAGAACCAGAAATTACGTGATTCAATAAAACTTGTGATAATACATCAGTTGGTACATCATTTAATGAAGCAAAGTTGTTCGCTGATAAAAATGCTGCAAACGCATCATTGTCAGGTGCCAAAACTGTAAATGGTCCTGGACCTTGTAATACAGAAACTAAATCACCATCAGCTGCCTGTAATGCTGCTACTAATGAACTTAATTCTGGAGTTGCTAACGCCAAATCAACAATGTTATTTTGCTGTGGCGTTGGTGTTGTTACGTTGTTGTCGTCATCACTACTACATGATGCGACGAAGAATACGACTAGTAAACTAGCAGAAAATCTTTTAAGAGCTGTTAATGTTTTCATTTTATTTGATTTTTTTTGTTTGTTTAGCAAATATACAAAAACATTAAACAATAATCCAAACAATGTTTAATGAATTTAACAAAAAATTAAACAAAACTATGTTTAACAAGTAATCACTGCCATGTAAAAACTTCTATTATTCGTTGATTTGACTTATCTTTGCAGCCAATTATGGAAAATAAAAAACGCGTTATAGTTGGATTGTCTGGAGGTGTAGATTCCAGTGTGGCTGCTTACATTTTAAAGGAGCAAGGCTTTGATGTTATTGGATTGTTTATGAAAAATTGGCATGATGATTCGGTAACTATTTCTGATGAATGTCCTTGGTTAGACGATAGTAATGATGCTATGTTAGTTGCTGATAAGTTAGGAATACCATTTCAAACTGTAGATTTAAGTGAACAATATAAGGAACGAATTGTTGATTATATGTTTAAGGAGTATGAAAGTGGTAGAACACCAAATCCTGATGTGCTTTGTAATCGAGAAATAAAGTTTGATGTGTTTATGAAAATAGCTTTAGATTTAGGAGCCGATTTCGTTGCAACAGGACATTATTGTAGAAAAACATCTTTTGAAAAAGAAGGTGAAACCATACATCAATTATTAGCTGGTGTAGATGGAAACAAAGATCAATCATATTTCTTATGTCAATTATCTCAAGCACAATTGGCAAAATCATTATTCCCTATTGGTGAATTAACCAAACCTGAAGTTCGCGAAATAGCATCTAAATTGGATTTAATAACAGCCGATAAAAAGGACTCTCAAGGTTTATGCTTTATTGGTAAAGTTCGTTTACCAGAATTTCTTCAGCAGCAATTAAAGCCTAAAGAAGGTGTTATTGTTGAAATCCCTAGTACATATTCTGATTATGAAGATATAAGACCTATTTTTGATTCGAAAGAGTCTGAATTAGCATATTTATCAAGAAAAGCAAACTATAATGTTTCCGATGGAAAAATAGTTGGGAAACATCAAGGCGCTCATTTTTATACCAAAGGTCAACGAAAAGGCTTGGCAGTAGGTGGTACTGTGGAACCTTTATTTGTTATTGATACAGATGTTAAAGAGAATGTAATTTACACAGGTCAAGGAAAAGTTCATCCAGGACTTTATAAATCAGCTTTATTTATTACAGATGACGATCTACATTGGGTTCGCGAGGATTTAGCATTATCTATTGGTGAAAATCTAGATGTTTTAGCACGAATTCGTTACAGGCAACCATTGGAAAAAGCTACTTTATATCGTGTAGAATCTGGTTTGTATATTGAGTTTTCAAATCCACAATCAGCCATTGCAGAAGGGCAGTTTGCAGCTTGGTATATTAATGATGAGCTTATTGGTTCGGGTGTTATTTCATAATAAATTTAATGATCTTAAATTGTCGACTCTTTTAGTATTTAGTATATTTCCTTTTTAAATTCCAAGTTATGATGACAAATAAAATCACCCAACTTTTTAATATTCAATACCCAATTATACAAGCAGGAATGATTTGGAATTCGGGTTGGAAATTAGCTTCCGCTGCTAGTAATGCTGGAATTTTAGGTTTAATTGGTGCAGGAAGTATGTATCCTGATGTATTGCGTGAGCATATTCAGAAATGTAAAAAAGCTACCAATAAACCTTTTGGTGTTAACGTGCCCATGTTATAT
>TARA_R110002012_G_scaffold322072_2_pt1 | contig 65832 bp, 67 predicted proteins | sample TARA_R110002012 | Tara Oceans TARA_R110002012 (sample SAMEA4396515) | marine metagenome | biome: Westerlies Biome; feature: [DCM] deep chlorophyll maximum layer (ENVO:01000326); material: water (ENVO:00002006), including particulate matter (ENVO:01000060) such as... | depth 40 m
AGCAACCCGCAAAGCTTCTGGAAAAGTTTTGAATGCAATTGCTGATTATTTACCTAACCTAATTGGTGGTTCGGCGGATCTGGCTCCATCCACAGACACGGACCTGGAGAAATACAAATCATTTACTTCAGAAAATTATGCAGGGCGAAATTTCCACTTTGGCATTAGAGAACATGCGATGGGCGCCATCTTAAATGGGCTAGCCCTTAGCAAATTTTTTATTCCATATGGCGCTACCTTCCTTATATTCTCCGAATATATGCGACCTCCAATTCGCCTCTCTGCCATCATGAAAATAAGACCAATATTTATTTACACTCATGATAGTATCGCATTGGGTGAAGATGGAACAACGCATCAGCCCATTGAACAATTAATCTCATTAAGGTCTATACCAAACTTAACAGTTATTCGCCCTGCCGATGCCAATGAAACAACACATGCATGGAGAGTTGCTTTGGAACATACCGACGGCCCGGTAGCAATTATATTAACTAGACAGGGACTTCCTGTAATTGACCAGGAGAAATACACCAAGGCGTATGAACTGGAAAAGGGAGCCTACATTCTATCCGAATCAGAAACAAACCCGCAAATTATTTTGATTGCCACTGGATCTGAAGTTCAATTAATGATTGCCGCCCAGCAGCAATTAAAAGAGCAGAACATTGGGGCACGCGTAGTAAGTATGCCTTCATGGGAATTGTTTGAAAAACAGAATGCCGCTTATAAAGAAAAAATATTTCCACAAGCGTTAAAGAAACGATTGGCGGTGGAAGCCGGCTCGCCTTTAGGCTGGCATAAATATGTAACGGATGAAGGTGATATCATTGGTATCAATAGATTTGGCGAATCGGCCCCAGGCGAGCAAGTAATGCAGGAATATGGATTTACGATTGAAAACGTGGTAAAAAGAGCGAAAGGCTTGCTTTCATAAAGAGCCAAATTAACGAATTAGGGCAATGCCCAAAGATATTACAAGCCTTGTCTTTGCAAAAAAAATTAATGAAATGAAAATAGGAATTGCTGCAGATCATGGTGGGTTTGAACTCAAAGAAATTATCAATGCATTCCTGCTCAAAAAGGAATACGAAGTGGTGGATTTTGGCGCACATAAACTTGATGACAAGGATGATTATCCTGACTTCGTAATTCCGCTGGCTAAAGCGATAGCTTCAAATGAAGTTGAAAGGGGCATTGCTATTTGCGGCAGTGGTGTAGGAGCATCAATAGCTGCCAATAAAGTTGCAGGCGTAAGAGCAGCTTTGATTAACGATTATTTTTCGTCACACCAAGGAGTGGAAGATGATGATATGAATTTGATTTGTTTCGGAGGGCGTGTTATTGGTATTTCAGCAGCACAGGAATTTATCACCGCATTTTTAAACGCAAAATTTACGGGCGCTGAGAGACATGTAAGACGATTGCAAAAAGTTAAACAGCTAGAAAAAATTTAATGTAACTAATCATGGAATCAAATAAAGTAAAAAGCATATTCGATTTCGGTCAAAGCATCTGGCTCGATTACCTGGATCGCAAAATTATGGACTCGGGGGAATTACAAAAACTGATTGAAGAAGATGGCATCAGGGGTCTTACTTCCAACCCCGCTATTTTTGAAAATGCAATAAGCAATAGTTCTACTTATGATGAAGATATTGAAGTATTTTCGAAACAAAAAACCAGCAACGGGGAGATTTTTTTCGGCCTTGCGGTCAATGATATTAAACGTGCAGCTGATTTTTTTAAACCGGTTTATGACGAAACCAAAGGGCAAGATGGTTTTGTAAGCCTTGAGGTCTCTCCTAATCTTGCCCGCGATACAGGGGGAACCATAAAACAGGCAAAAGAATTATGGAAAGCCGTTGACCGAAAAAATCTAATGATCAAAATTCCCGGAACAGCAGAAAGCCTACCTGCTATCCGGCATTGTATCAGCAAAGGGATAAATATCAATGTCACACTTCTGTTTGGTTTGTCAAGATATAGGGACATCACCAACGCTTTCATTTCGGGGCTTGAAGACAGATTAAATTTCAATCAGCCCATTGATCAGGTGGCATCAGTAGCCAGTTTTTTTCTCAGCCGTATTGATGTTATGATCGATCCGCTGCTGGAGGAAAAAGGGTTGAGTAAACTGAAAGGTGAAGTGGCCATCGCTTCCGCTAAAAAGGCTTATGAAATTTATCAAGAGGTAGTGAATAGTGAGCGCTTTAAAAACCTGGAAGTAAAAGGAGCAAACCGGCAGCGGGTATTGTGGGCAAGTACCAGTAGTAAAGATCCTTCATTCAGCGATGTAAAATATGTGGAGGCTTTAATTGGTAAAGAAACCATCAATACTATTCCAATGGAAACCCTAGACGCTTTTCGAAATCATGGGAAAGCAGGAAATACCTTGGAAGATGATCTAGATAAAGCAGGCAGAGTATTAGAGCAATTGGAAGAAAACGGCATTAACATAGATACTATAACCCAGGCGCTTGAAGACGAGGGTATAGAAAAATTCAATAAATCTTTTGATAAACTTTTGAAAAAAATCGAAAAGCAAAAACTACACTCTTAGATTCAAGTGATATGGAAAACTCACAAACTAGGGTTATTTTCTTTGATATTGGCGGCGTGTTGCTCAGCAATGGGTGGGGTCATCTGTCACGTGAAAAAGCTGCTAAAAAATTCAATCTAAACTATGAAGAAATGAACGTGCTTCATAATTTCATTTTCAACGTGTTCGAAATAGGGAGCATTACCTTGGATGATTACCTCGAAACGGTAGTATTCAATCACTCCAGAGATTTTTCAAAAGAAGAGTTTAAAAATTTCATGTTCTCTCAGTCTGTAGAATTGCCGGATATGCTTCCTTGGCTAAAAGAATGGAAGAAAAATTGTGGAGTCCGTGTTTTTTCCATAAACAACGAAAGCAGGGAGCTCAATGATTACCGCATTAAAAAGTTCTCACTGCATCAATGTTTTGATGGGTTTTTCTCATCCTGTCACCTAGGTATGCGTAAGCCTGATCCTGGTATTTTTCAATTAGCTATGGGCATAGCGCAGGCGCGACCGGAAGAGTGTGCTTATTTCGATGACAGGCTCATGCTGGCAGAGGCAGGGGAAAAGTTGGGTATCCGCAGCTTTCATCATCGGGATTTTAAAAACACTTTAGAAAATCTAATGAACTTAAAGAAATAAAAAACTAAATAAAATGGAAAAGGGAAATCGAAATGTATTTGGCATTTACGGATTGGGAACCATGGGGCGAAATTTATTGCTGAATATGGCTGACCATGGATTTCCTGTTGCCGGCTTTAACAGACACGATGATAAAGTGACTTTGCTAAAGGAAGAAAGCAAGGGGAATAGTGTACAAGGTTTTACTGATTTAACCGAATTTATCAATAGCCTTAAATCTCCAAAAACTGTAATGCTGCTGGTGACAGCGGGCAAAGCAGTAGATGAAGTTATTACAGAAATCCTTCCCTTATTGAAGAAAGGCGACCTTATTATTGACGGTGGAAATTCGCATTTTACCGATACAGACAGGCGCTACAAAGATCTGAAAGAAAAGAGTTTTCATTTTATCGGAATGGGCGTTTCAGGAGGTGAAGAAGGCGCCCGCAGAGGGCCAAGCATGATGCCGGGTGGCGATATGCATGCTTATCAATTGGTAAAGCCCATTCTTGAAACAATAGCAGCTCATGTCAATGGTGATCCCACCGTTGCCTACATGGGGCCGGGATCAGCAGGCCATTTTGTTAAGATGGTGCACAATGGAATCGAATATGCGCTGATGCAACTGATAGCAGAAACATTCGAGGTTTTAAAGAAGGGGCTTCATCTGAATAATGAAGCCATCCATACGGTTTTTCACCAATGGAATGATGGCAGGCTCCAATCTTTTCTACTGGAAGTGACCCGTGATATTTTTGCATTTAAAAACCCAGGTGCAGATCATTTATTGCTGGATGATATTAAAGACGAAGCTAAAGCAAAAGGTACTGGAAAATGGACTTCCCAGATAGGTATGGATCTCAATTTGCCAATTCCAACCATTGATACTGCCGTTTCCATGCGTGACTTATCTAAATATAAAACATTAAGAGTGCAAGCCGCGGCTATGTATGCTGATACTACAGAGATGCCTCTTGTAGATAACCCTGATGAATATATAGCAAACCTGGAACAGGCATTTTACTTTGGTATGGTAACGGCTTATGCACAGGGGATGCACTTGCTTTATAAAGCATCTCAGGAATTTAATTATGATCTTGAACTGGACCAGATCGCTAAAATATGGCGAGGTGGCTGTATCATCCGGGCAGCGTTTTTAGAAGATATTTATAGCGCTTTCAGTACCAATTCAAAGCTGGAACATTTGCTATTGGATAAGTCCATTCAATCAACACTGAAAAACAGCTTACCAGGCATCCGTACCATAGTTTCGGACGCTGCAAAGTACGGCCTAGCATTGCCTGCTTATGCAGCATCATTGACTTATTTTGATGCTTTTCGAAGTGAAAAAATGCCAGCAAATCTCATACAGGCGCAACGTGATTATTTTGGGGCGCATACTTATGAGTTGATTGATAAAGAAGGAGTTTTCCATACCGAATGGCAAAGTGATGTTTCCTAAGCATTTAAATGCATATGTAAATAATATCTAAGTGATGAACATATCGCCTTTAGCAGGAAAAATTGCCGTATCACAAATGCTGGTAGATATCCCGAGGTTAGTTACTGCTTATTACACAGGAATACCAGATCCTTCTGTATCAGAACAGCGTGTTGCATTCGGTACTTCCGGTCATCGTGGATCATCATTAACAAATTCATTTAATGAAAATCATATCCTGGCTATCACGCAAGCCATATGTTTCTACCGCAAGGAACACAGAATTGATGGGCCTTTATATCTAGGCTTTGATACACATGCGCTTTCAGCACCTGCTTATGCTACTAGTATGGAAGTACTGGCTGCAAACAATGTTGAAGTGATGATTGCTGTTGGAGATGAATATACACCAACACCTGCCATCTCTCATGCTATTTTAAAGTACAATGCGGGGCGAAAAACTGGATTAGCAGACGGTATAGTTATCACACCATCACATAATCCTCCGGGTGATGGGGGCTTCAAGTACAATCCACCCAATGGCGGACCCGCCTCCGACACAGTTACGAAGTGGGTTGAAGCTAAAGCAAACGAATTTTTACAAAACAATCTTCAATCGGTAAAAAGAATTCCTTTTAATAACGCATTGAATGCTGATACAACTCACCGCCACGACTATCTGAATTCATATATCAATGATCTTGGAAATATTATTGATATGAAGCTCATCAGAGATTCAAAAATCAGCATCGGTGTTGATCCGCTTGGTGGTGCCGGTGTACATTATTGGGAGCCAATTGCAGATCGCTACAAACTCAATCTGACTGTTGTAAATAAAATAGTTGACCCCACCTTTAATTTCATGACAGTGGATTGGGATGGGCAAATCCGAATGGATCCATCATCTTCATTTGCCATGCAGAAATTGATTGAGATGAAAGGCTGCTTTGATATTTCTTTTGCCTGCGACACCGATCATGACCGACATGGAATTGTTACAAAAAGTGCTGGATTATTAAATCCTAATCATTATTTATCAGTTGTAATTTTTTATCTGCTGCAACATCGCCCCTTGTGGACAAAAAATGCAGCAATTGGTAAAACGGTTGTAAGCACTCAATTGATTGACCGCGTTACTGCAAAATTGGGAAGGCAGCTCTATGAAGTGCCGGTCGGTTTTAAATGGTTCGTTGATGGTTTGCTGGATACATCACTTTGTTTTGGTGGTGAAGAAAGTGCAGGTGCTTCTTTTTCAAGATTGGATGGTAATGTGTGGACAACAGATAAAGATGGATTTGTGCCGGCCTTGCTATCAGCAGAAATTACTGGAAAGCTTGGTCGTGATCCCGGAATCCAATATAATGAATTGATAAAAGATTTTGGTGAACCTTTTTATGACCGCATTGAAGCAAAGGCAACTGCAGAACAAAAAGAAAAACTTAGTAATATTTCACCTGATATAATCAAACAAAAAGAGTTAGCCGGTGAAAAGATTGATGCTATACTAACCAAAGCTCCGGGAAACAATGCTCAGATCGGAGGAGTGAAGGTAATTGCAGAAAACGGATGGTTTGCTGCACGCCCATCAGGAACTGAAGATATTTATAAGATCTATGCTGAAAGTTTTTTAAGTAAAGATCACCTTACAAGAATCATTGAAGAAGGTGAAAACATTGTTGACGATGTATTAAAAAAAATATAGTTTGAAACGTGTGCCGCAACTCATGAATTCATGCCCACTATAAAGACCCTCTTGGGAGCGGATATGAGCAGTTCTTGTATGATATTTGGACTTGGATTTATCATATTCCTCCTACCAGTATTCATTTGATAATAAAGTACAAATTATCGCAACCTTAATTTTGTATTTGAGTTTAGTAGTAGGTGTTCCGATTAAGAAAAATGAACGTTATGGCGATTGCCATATTTTTTCTGGCCTCCATTACAGGAGTCTATGGTACATTTTTTATCTGCAATACTGTATTATCAAACGAAGAAGTAGGTCATTCTCATGATGCCAACCATCATGTAGAGGTTGCTGAAGGAACTCATTCTCATAATTCCGACTCCTCAGCAGATGATTGTTGCGAAGATTTAACCTATTCCTTTTTAAATGGAGCTAAGGTCTTGGCAAATCAAATTCATGTTGAATTCCCTTCGATTGGAGAGATAATTATCGTTCAGCCAATCACTTTCAAACTAGTTGGATTTGAAAATTTTGGTAGTCCATCACACTTTATTGATCCGCCCCCAAAAGCGGTTCATCGGAGGATTTTGTATCAGTCCTTTATTATCTGATTCCTCTTCAATAAGAAGATCAATTTCATTGATTTTCAAAATACCTATTTCTAAAGCCTATTGACTAAATGACTAACGAGAACATAGTTCTCAATAGGAAAATAGTATCGATTTCAATCCATTTAGCATAGGTTTCCTAATGATTCTCGGGACATTCCTGCGGAATTTCAAATACGAACAATTTCAAAAACGAACAATAATGAAAAAATTCATTCTATTGGTTTCACTGGCTCTGGGGAGCTGGGGAGCCTACGCACAGCATGTTCAAGGTAGTGGTGACCACAAAAACACAGAAGAGATGAGCCCGATGGCTCCAATGTTTAAGGATCAAGCAATTGGCAATGCCTACAGTAAATACATTGAGCTTAAAAATGGACTAGTTACCTCCGATGCATTGAAAATTAGTGATGCCGCAGCACTTTTGGTGCTTGCACTGCAGGATGTAAACGATGTAGGCAAAGTCTTGGAGCAAGCACGAATGGTTTCTAAAGCAAAGAATTTGGAGGAACAGCGAAAGATGTTTGCTTCGCTAAGCAATGAAATGGTTGCGCTGATTAAAAATGCAAAATTATCCATGGGTTCGATCTATGTGGATTATTGCCCAATGGCCAATAATAGTAGTGGAGCATACTGGCTTTCTAATGAGGCAGCTATAGCAAACCCATACTTTGGGAGTAAGATGCTTACCTGTGGGAGTGTGAAAGAAATCATTGAATAATCATGGAAGCTTTACTCCCAGAATGGGCACCAAATATCCACCCATTGATCATTCACTTTCCAATTGTTCTTTGGTTGGCAGCAGTTTTTTTTGATTTGATTTCCCTTATTAGCAAGGGAGCATGGATTCGAAATACGGTAATGGCATTGTATGGACTTGGTGCCGTAAGTGCCTATGCAGCTTTCCTTAGTGGGAATCAGGCAATTGATATGGTAACTATTCCATTTCAGGGTGAAATGACAGCAAGTAATCACTCCGATTGGGGCAGCTACACGCTTTATTTCTTTATAGCCTATACAATCCTTCGAGGAATTATCTTCTGGAAACAGTGGGACAAGAAAAAAGTAGTGGCCATTGTGCTTTTTATTCTTGGAACTATAGGAATAGGGATGGTGGCAAAGACTGCAGATCTGGGAGGAAAGCTGGTGTATAAGTACGGTGTAGGAATCAACAAATAATTAGTAAACAACATTAAACAATAATCGAAATGAAACACATAAAAATAATGATTGTCCTTTTATCGGCAATTCTAGTGGTGTCATGTTCACAAGGGGAAAAGACCAGTGAAGAGCATGATATGAACGAAGCAGATGGACATGATCAGAGTACGATGGGAGCTGGTGACCACCATACTGAAGGTGAAGAAAGTGAACAAAATCACGGATCTGAAATGGGTGAAAACCATGAGTCAACTTCAAATGGAGGTGAGATGAAGAAATGGACACATGGAGACAATGGTGTGAAATCCATCCAATCGGACTTTCATTTTATAGCTGGATCTATGGAAAACATCAATCCTGAAGTAATGTCTGAGGCTGGGCAAAATGTGATGAAACTTACTGCAGATGGTACTCCAACTGCGTTCGTTTTTCATACCTCTTACGGAAATGTGGGAATAGCTGCAATGCTGAACCTGAAAGGTTTTAATGGTACGGTAAAACTGATTCATCATGCACAGAACACTAGCAATTATGAATTTGTGGCTATTAATAGCGACAAGATGAAGCTTGGACGTGTAGTGGATGGGAAAAAAGAAATCTTTGATGAGAAAACGTATGAGTCTGCAGACGACTGGACTAACCTTAGAGTTTCTGCTGCTGGCACACACTTTAAAGGCTATATTGGAAATAAGACAATCACTCACGGACATGGTGAAATGATGAAGGATGGATATGTCGGTATATTACTTGAAGGCAAAGGAATGCTCCAGATCAAATCTGTCGAACTTACTCCCATGGAAGATGAATAATCTTTATGATATTTAAATTCTTAACAACCTTGCAAGGCACTTACTGTCTTGTAGGGTTGCTTTTTCCAACCTTGATAATGAAATTATGAAATCTAATTTTAATTATTTAACGCTGCTGATCTTATCCATTTTCCTGTGGAGTGGATGCTCTGAACAAAAGGAGAAAGTCGCAGACCAATCGGCTATTGACACGACTGATGATGAAGCCAAAGTAAAGGAAGTCCTAATGGCGTATAAGGCAGGTGTTGAAGCCTTAAGTACAACCGGTCTAAATGACCTTTTTATCAAAGATTCAGAAGTATTTGAGTCTGGAGGTGTGGAAGGTTCTTTTGCCCATTATCTAGATCATCATCTCTCACCCGAACTGAAGGCATTCAAGTCATTTTCTTTTAGTGATTATAAAGTCACTGTAAAGATAGATCTGCCATATGCATTCACAACCGAAACCTACGATTACACGATTGCCTTGGTCTCTGATGAAAGGAACATTGTACAAAAGGGTGTTGCTACTTCCATCCTTAAGAAGGTAGATGGAGAATGGAAAATCCTAAAGACTCATACCTCTGCAAGATCCAAAAAATCAGAAGCAGAAGCAGGTAAATAATTCACTTCAAAATTTAATAACCATGAAAACCATCGCAACAAATATATTACTAATGGCTGCCATCTTTTGTAGCCATACAATTTTAGCTCAAACTGAGACAGACCAAGTTAAGCAGGTAATGAAAAAGTACAAGGAGACACTGGAGAGTCTGGATGTTTCTGAGTCTTATGCACTGTTTACAGAAGATTCTCAGGTTTTGGAACAAGGGAAAATCGAAGGAACGTATCGTGACTACATAGCCAATCACATCGGCCCGGAGCTTGGTCATTTTTCCTCTTTCACCTTTAGTGAATACGTAATAGAAGTTGTGGTCGATCTGCCCTATGCTTTCACTACGGAATCATATGTGTACAACATTGTACTTAAAGATGAGGACAAGAAAGTAGAGCGAAAAGCGACAGCCACTTCGATTTTGAAGAAGATCGAAGGAGATTGGAAAATTATCAAAACTCATAGCTCTTCCAGAGCCAAGAATTAATAGAAACGAAAGGATATATCCATGCGTTTGGCTTTGATTGGTTGAGTATATAGTACGGTTTAGCTATCATATTACCCATGCGTTTTTTCGGACAAGAAAACCAACGTTGAAAAAACCAAAAGAGCTGTTTCTGACAATGCTCAGAAAAGCGGAACCGAAGTCTGAATTTTAGTTATTTTTGTAATTGGATTTTATGAAAAACATCGCACATAGATTTATCTTGTTTTTGATGCTACTGGTTATATTGACCAGTACTGTTGCGGCTTCCGGGAATTCAGTTGAAACAGGAAAAATTTCTTGCCCAAAACAAGCTAATCACTCCGAGAAAAAATCGTGTTGTGATAGCGGAGAAAATCAAGATGAACCTGGGAGTGTACCTTGTGACAATACAGCTTGTCATTGTTCAAGCACAGTTAATGTCACTGTTTTCATTAATGATTATAAATTGTCGAGCACTAATAACTTTATACTTTTAGTTAACCATCGGACTTACGTTCAACACATTCCTAAAGCAGTCTATCTTTCCATCTGGCAACCACCAGAAATAAGCTGATTCATTTTTTGACAGGAGCTAATCTGTCCTGTATTGGATGCAAGTCATTGGCATGTATTCGCTTCCTTCTATCATAGTTTAAAATTCATAAAAATGAAATCATTCAAGATTATAATGGTTGCACTTATGGTGTTATCATCAACAGCGCTTATCGCTCAAATTAAAAACGCCCAAACGGAAACCGTAAAAATTTTCGGTAACTGCGACATTTGCAAAACTGCCATCGAAACAGCAGGAAACATTAAAAATACGGCCAGCGTCCATTGGAACAAAGACAGCCAGATGGCCGAAATTACTTACGATTCCAAAAAGTCAAATCGAGACGAAATATTAAAACGAATTGCCTTGGCAGGTTATGACAATGACCACTATTTGGCCCCTGACAATGCGTACGCACTACTGTCGGAATGTTGCAAATATGAAAGGCTGCAAAAAGAGACTGAAATGGCTATGGCGCCCTCTAAAACGGAGATGGAAATGACTAGTAAAGCGTCTGAAAACCATGCAAATATGATTATGCCTGAAGTGAAGGAATCAAATGATCTGGAGATAGTTTTCGACACTTATTTTGACATAAGCGATGCCTTGGTAAAAACTAATGCGGCTACAGCAAGTGCAAAGGCATCAGAACTGTTGAATGCAATTAAGGTCCTAAAAATAGAAACGTTTAAAACGGCAGATCAAGCCGCACTAACCAAGGTGTTGCCATCCATAATGGCGGATGCAAAAAGCATTTCAGAAACCAAGGATATCATTAAGCAACGGGAGAAATTCAAAGGCTTGTCAAAGAACATGCACGAAATCTTGGCGTATTACAGCTCCCATGAACCCCTTCACTATCAATATTGCCCAATGCAGGATGCCAATTGGTTGAGCAAGGAAAAGGCCATTAAAAATCCTTATTACGGTTCACAGATGTTAACCTGCGGCTCTACTGTGGAAACTATTAAACACAATAACTGAAGCACAACAGAAATCTAATTTTTCGATTACGAAATGAAAAAATTAATCTTGGTGCTTCTGTTTCTTGGGACATTTTCCCTACAGGCACAAAATATAGTGCGCTACGACCTTTATGTGCGGGATACGCTTGTCAATTTTTCCGGCAAAGAAAGGCACGCCATTGCAGTGAACGGACAAATACCAATGCCAACGCTCACGTTTACGGAGGGAGACATCGCCGAAATTTATGTGCACAATGAATTGGATGAAGAAACCTCCTTGCATTGGCACGGTTTGTTTTTGCCCAATAAGGAAGATGGGGTTCCTTACCTCACCCAAATGCCCATACCGCCGCACACGGTTCATAAATATACCTTTCCCATTATACAACATGGGACGCATTGGTATCACAGCCATTTTGGACTACAGGAACAGATAGGGATGTACGGCTCTATGATTTTGAATAAAAGGCCTGATGATAGGACATTCCGAAAAGGGATAGACGATTTGCCCACCATCCCTATCATTTTGAGCGAATGGACAGACATTAAACCTGAGAATGTTCATAGAATGCTTCACAATGCTTCAGACTGGTTTGCCATAAAAAAAGGAACCACACAAAGCTATGGGGAGGCTATAAAAACCGGATACTTTAAAATAAAGCTCCATAATGAGTGGAAACGAATGCTCGCAATGGACGTAAGTGATGTTTATTATGAGAAATTCCTCATCAATGGTAAAAGCGAAAATGAGGAAACATCTCTGAAAGGCTTGAAAGCAGGGGATAGGGTACGGCTTAGAATTTCAAACGGTGGTGCATCGAGCTATTTCTGGCTCACTTATGCCGGCGGAAAAATAACCGTGGTTGCCAATGACGGTAATGATGTAGAACCCGTGGATGTGGATAGAATGCTCATTGCCGTATCAGAAACCTATGATGTAGTAGTGACCATACCTGCGGACGATATGGCTTTTGAATTTTTGGCCACATCGGAAGACCGTATAAAATCAGCTTCCATTTATTTGGGTACTGGCATAAAACAGCTCACTTCGCCACTGCCAAAACTGAAATACTTTGAAGGGATGGAAATGATGAACGGAATGATGAAAATAAACGGCGATCTGGACCAAATGGGAATGAATATGAGTATGCAGCAAATGGATATGAATGTGGTGATGTATCCTGAAATAACTGGGTCTGCAGCTAATGGAAAGGGTGTGAAAATGGAAAAGGAGGACAAAGAACATTCAGGCCATAAAATGGAGCAAATGAATGGAATGAAAATGAGCGAGGATATGTACAAAAGCAATGAGCTATCCGATATTACTACGCTCAACTATGCCATGTTGAAGTCGCCAACCGTAACGACGCTTCCCGAGGATGCACCTGTTAAAGAGCTACATTTTACGCTTACGGGAAATATGAGCCGTTATGTTTGGAGCTTGGACAACAAGGTTATTTCCGAAACCGATAAAATCCTGATAAAAAAAGGTGAAAAAGTGAGGATAACGATGTACAACAATTCTATGATGCGACACCCTATGCACTTGCACGGCCACGATTTCAGGTTGCTCAACGGCCAAGGTGAATACGCGCCACTTAAAAATGTGGTGGATATCATGCCTATGGAAACTGATGTGATCGAGTTTGAAGCGAATGTTCAAGGCGATTGGTTTTTTCACTGCCATATTCTTTACCATATGATGAGTGGTATGGGTAGAGTGTTTAGCTACGAAAATCAGGAACCTAATCCCTTGATTCCAAATCCAGCACTCGCCTTGAGAAAACTAAAAGGTGATGATAGAGCCTTCCACTTGATGGCAGAAAACGATTTTGCTACCAATGGAAATGATGGGCAACTAATGATTCAAAGTACAAGATGGAGTATTGGTACCGAATGGCGTTTGGGATATAATGATAGGCATGGGTATGAAACAGAAACCCATATAGGCCGATTTATTGGAAAAATGCAATGGTTGATGCCGTTTGTAGGCTTCGATTGGCGCTATCGAAAATTGGGTCATAATGAGGTCGAAGAAAACCTTTTCGGTCAAAAAAACACCAAGGACAATCGTTCTTTAGTTAGTTTAGGTGTCGCTTACACTTTGCCAATGCTCGTAGTAGCTCAGGCCGAAATATTCACCGATGGTAATGTTAGGTTGCAATTTGAGCGTAATGATATTCCACTAACCCAAAGGTTGCGTATGAACCTTATGTGGAATACTGACAAAGAATATATGGCAGGATTACGATATATAGCGACACGAAATTTTGGAGTAACCACTCATTACGACAGTGATATGGGCTTTGGTATTGGTGCAATGCTAAACTATTGATGAAAGAAAAGTTTTCTCTTAAAGCCATACTTATTTGTAATTTACTAAGCTAACAAGCTACCAATAATTGCAAAAGAGTATGGCTTTTGGCTTGCTTGACTCACACTGTAATAAAAATGTCAGTGAGTAAATGGATAAAGGCAGTGGACTATTGCTCACATTTCTCTTCTCACAAAACCCTTACTGGTCTAGTTGACTAGTCCTGTATTGACGCAAGAGTTTTTTTGACTGGTTATCCTATTTGAATCCTATCAAGATGTACTAATTTTGATTTAGTTATGGCTGAAAGAATTTAAATTTATTTTTTCTATTCCTTCTTACGCCAATTTAACCTGATTCCAGCACACGAGGCAAGAGACTACGGCATAAAGCCCCCGCTCTTGCCTTTGCTGGTTTATTCCGTTTCCTCTTGCACTTAGTGCTGGTCTCAGGCTGGTGCAGCTTCATAAGTATTTGTAAAACCAAAACACAAAAGCTATGAAGACTGAAACAAAAAAATCAGCAAAGAGAAGAAGGGGATCTAACTTTCAGGTAACAGGATCCCAATCTGATATCTATGAGAAGTTTACCAATCTGATCATTGAGAAACTGGAACAGGGGATTATTCCCTGGAAGCAACCTTGGCATGAGTTGGGATTGCCAGCAAATTACCTGACCAAGAAACCCTATAAAGGGATCAATCTCTGGCTGTTATTATCCTGCGACCACCAGTATCCTTATTACCTAACTTTCAAACAGGCCAACTCGCTGGGAGGTAAAATAAAGAAAGGAGCAAAGGCGCTACCGATCTGCTACTGGAATTTCGCTTTCCGTGACAAGAAGACGGGAAAAGTGATTCCTAGTGATAAGGTTGCTGAATATGATTTGAAACATGTGAGTAGATCTGGCTTTCTCAAAGAGTTTAAGGTATTTCCGATAGAGCAGATAGAAGGAATCGACTGGGAGTTTCCTGAAATTATAAATACAGATCAAATTCCAATAAATGAACAATGTCAGACAGTCTATGCCGATATGGTAAGACCGCCGGAATTGATTCATAAGGGATCTTCGGCTTACTATAGAATGGATCTCGATCAGATTACCCTGCCGGAAAGGAGTTTGTTTTCAAGTGCTGAGACATATTATGGAGTTTTATACCATGAGCTCATCCACAGCACAGGACATTCTTCCAGATTGGATAGGATAGGAGTTTCAGACCCACATCAATTTGCATCCGAAGAATACAGCAAAGAAGAATTGATAGCTGAAATGGGCGCAGGATACCTGAATAATTATACAGGGATCTTGGATGAGAATTTACTGGAAAACTCAGTAGCCTATATCCAACACTGGCTGCAAGAGGTCCGAAATGATAAGCACTTACTGATTGAGGCAGCAAGCAAAGCGCAGAAAGCAGTGGATTATATTCTTAATGAATGTCCTTTTTAGGAGTAAGGGGAGAGATCCCCTTTTTTGGTCATTTCAAAGAGTTACCAACAGAGACTAGAGCAGTTTTGCCAGTATTTAATCAAGGACATTCTGGCAAGTCTTCCAATAAGTTATGTAAATAACCCTGGCCTTTCGCACTTAGAATGGATTCGGAATCAGTTGATTTGCAAACACTAACTTGTAATTCTTCACGATTTTCGGTGATATAGAATTCCCAAGTCCTCGAATTGATTCCCTCAATTGCCTCTTTGGTAGAAATGGTCCATTTGTCACCAGTTCCATTTACGCCTCCGATATGTGTGATACTTCCCACCAGTGGGCCTTCAGATATTTTTTTTGCACACAGAATTCGCAATCGCTTCATGAATAACTCTTAGTTGGAGTGCAAAGATGCATCAAGGAAATTAAACATTAATTTAAGTTGGCGATTTTTCGAATTACTTAACGATTTATGGATAATAGGACTAGGTATTACTGACTTTTCCAGTTGTCTCTTCAAAAATTTTCATCGCCAATAGTCCATTTCCCACCGCCCCACCAGCCCTTATAGCTGAAGCTATGAAGACAGTTTCCGCAAGTTCCTCTTTGGTAGCACCGGCTTTTACTGCATTTTCAATATGAGATTCGATGCAGTAGGCACACTGAGTGGTCAATGCTACAGCAATGGACATCAATTCTCGATACTTTACAGGGATTATCCCATCTGAGCGCTCTGCAGTATGTTTGAGGTTTAAGAAGGCTTCTGCTTCTTTCTTTGCTGAATTGATCAGTGTATTAACGTATTTTCTGTCTTCGGGGCTTTGGTATTGATACATGATTTAGTTGATGAAGGGATTCTCTATTTATATTAATTCTCTTTGATTAAAACTAAACAGTTTTTTTGACAGTAAAGTGTACCGAATACCTATTCGTTCTATGGAGGTATTTCGGATACAACTTTTTCGATATTGCTTTCCAACTTCTCTTTAATGGTTGCTACTTCACCTCACCGACTTTAATTTTACTCCTTTTTCTTGGAGCATATAGAGTACCACCGTAGCATCCTTTTCCAGATCCTGTTCTATAAACATCCGTAAAGCCATAGAAAGCGCCTTTATTTCCTTGCCTTTCTTTAATCGGTCATAGGGAAAAGTATTGGCGCTCACGCTGATGATGCGATTCATTTTAGTATCTACCCGTTTTTCGAGTTCCTTCAGTTCGCTGCATAAATCGGCCCAGTTGTACATGTATTTTTGAAATCTGATTGCAATATGGTGGGATTTGGTGTCGGTTCGAATCTAAACCTATATGTTGGAAACTTTTTTGAAACAAGCTGTCAAAGTATTTTTAGAATTATCTAGAGGTACCTTAAGTGAATTAATCGTTGACAAATATCTTGTACTCACTTATGGTAATCTCATACTATCTATGGATAATCCCGACGAAATTATACGGAAATTTGAAGCTGAGTTTAATTTCATTAAGCACAAATTCAGAATTATTGATCTTAAACTTAGTGAAGTGAAGTCTTCAATGGAGGAATTCGTGTATCACCCAGGTGTGTATATTTTTTATAATTCAACAAGTGTGATTAAAGTGGGAAGACATTTGGTGAATTGCAGGAAACGGGCGTTGGAGCATGTTCGTGATAACACAAGAAATGAACATTTGGAAATGCGTGAGTTAGTCTCAGATTCTGCTTCACGAATCCTATTAATCAATAGCAAGAAAGTGGAGGACAGACATTGGGTAGCGGCGGTGGAGCTATTTATGGAAACTCACTTGTCACCGGTGATTAAGTCAAAAAGACTAGGCTAATTAACCAATTGCATAGACTCGTTATTTCAAAATATACTTGAAATCCTTTATGCATAAGCTGTGGTCGCTAAGCCCAGCCACAAAAGGTGTCAATTTAGTAGAAAAGTAGATGCGATCAATTTCTGCATTTTGTTAAATTCCTAGCTGTTTCTCGCTTCTTTTTCCCTAGGTGTTCTCAGGATTATCCTATAGTATAAACTGGTAACATAACGTGCTGAAAATATGCTTTAATTCGACTCTCCTTCGATGTATCTACGATGCTACTACGATCCTTGTCCGATCTGATATCGTAGATTGATCGGAAATGTATAAGAGAAAGTGTGGGTGAATACTGTATTTGTAGTAGCTTACAACTGATAGAACTGCCCTTTGGGATTTACTTTCAGATGATTTTTCTACCAAACAACCTTTACTAAAAGACAGGCTATATGAGAACAGAAGCGAAGGTTACTTTTTTGGTTTATAAGGTTTTGGTTCAGTTAGCTATCCACTGGTTTATTCCTGATAAGTCCGATATTGGTTTGGTAAACCCACAGACTTTTCTCCTATGGATGTACCAATTATCACGTTTGAAGAAATCATCAAATTAAATGGCCACGACTGGGATAGGGCTTATGCGGTGCTGACCTACCATCTCGAAAAAGGCAATATCAAAAAAGAAGTACTGGGAGGCGGGATGGTGATCTACCATAATGTGACCCGAGTGCAGGAATTCACTCAAATCCATGATAAACAAATTGAGCCAGATCCTGTCAACAAAGTCGTAATGCGGCCTAGACGGAATCGGATAAGTAGGGGTGATGGGAATGGAGAATCTTAAGATGGACATAGACTGTCGCTAATTGTTTTTTTTATCAAGTGTTTACAGTAAATAGTTCGTTAGTTTTGATGAGCACTGGATTTTATAAAAACCTGACTTTATGTGCTACGATTTATTATCCACTAAAACAAAATCATCATGGCTGTAAAGCACACTCCAACGAAGGAAATTCATCAAGGACAAAAAGGAGGAAAAACCGGATGTGGTATCGATACCACTGTAAAAGCAGAGCACTGGGTAAATTCCAATGAAAGAATTACCTGTGCAAAGAATGGGTGCAAATAGAGAAACTCTTTTTTTGTATTCATAAGAACTGAAAAATACCCTGTACAGGGTATTTTTTTGCGTGTAATAATCCTTTTCTTGCAAATATCTGTTAGTTGAAGGAAGTGGTTCATAACCTTTCTCTATATGGAGATCACGATCGATCTACTATACAAAGAGATTTAAAAAAAATAGGCTAAATATTCAACACTGCTAGTGTTCTTCTGGGCTAAATCTAGAAACTGAATCAATATTGAATTTCAACTAAAGTGATATTATGTTGGTATTACAAATAGAACTAGTACAATTTGAATTATCCTTTATCCAATAAAATTCCTTAAATGACAGAAAAAATAATCCTAGATTATGATGCCTTTTTAAGATCCTTTAAAAGAAATACAGATGTTTCACATTCATTTCTTTTAGGAGCAGGAGCTTCTATTAGTTCTGGAATACAGTCCGCTTATGACTGTATTTGGGAATGGAAAAAGGATATTTATTTATCAAAAAACCTTAATGCTTCAGTTTTCTATAAAAACTACAAAGAAGACGTAGTGAAAGAAAGTATTCAGAAATGGCTAGATAATCAGGGAGAATATCCTGCACTTGATTCTGACAACGAATATTCCTTTTTCGCTGAGAAGGCCTATCCTATAGCTGAAGATAGAAGAAAGTACTTTTTGGGTCTGATTGAAAATAAGGAGCCTTATGTTGGTTATAAATTACTTTGTCTGCTGGCAAAAGGTGGGATAGCAAGATCTATCTGGACCACAAACTTCGATGGCTTAATGGTTCGAGCAGCCCATCAAAACAACTTAATTCCGATAGAAGTTAATTTAGATAATGCCGAGAGACTGAAGAGAACTGAAAGCAATAAGGAACTGCTCACTATTGCTCTCCATGGAGATTATAAATATTCCTCTCTTAAAAACACAGAAAGAGAGCTCGATTCACAGGAAGTAGCATTTAAAGCACATTTAGCCAACTACCACATTGACAAAAATCTTGTGGTTATAGGGTACAGCGGTCGAGATAAATCGTTAATGGATGCTATAAAATACGCCTTTTCAAAAGATGGTGCCGGTCGGTTATATTGGTGTGGTTATGGAGATATCATAACCCAAGAGGTAGAGGATTTATTGAAAGAGGTGAGAAAATCAGGGAGGGAGGCTTATTTTGTCTCAACAGATGGATTTGATAAAACCATGATTCATTTAGCAAAATCAGCTTTCGAAGATGACCAATATTTTAGTAAAAAAATTCAGGATGCATTAGAAATATCCGAAGAGGACTCATTTACAAAAACTGACTTCAATTTAAATTTTAGACAAACTGGAAAATATATTAAAAGCAACCTTCATCCTGTTGTGTTTCCTAAAGAAGTTTTTCAGTTTGAAATAGATTACAAAGATGAACGACCTTGGGCTTTTTTGAAAGGTCTAACATCTGAAAAAGATATATGTGCGATTCCCTTTAAAAGGAAAGTGTTTGCGATTGGGACACTAACTGAAATATCAAAAGTGTTTAAGCCTTATCTCAAAAGTGAAATTAAACGCTCGCCTATTAGCAAAGGAGATATTGAGAGGGTTTCATCATTCAAAGCATTAATGATGCAGGCTATTTTAAAGTATTTCAGTTCTTTGCCAAACCTGTCTTCAAATTCCAAAAACAAAATATGGGTCGATAATAAGAAGACTGAATACAATGGCATTTCGGTTTACCAAGCGCTAACTATTTCCTTATATTTTGATAAAAGTAATGCTTATGGATACCTTACTTTTATTCCAACAGTATACATGGAATCTGAAGGTGAAATAGAAAAATCAGGTCGGCAACAGATAGGAAAACAAAATTTAGAGAAACTTTTTAATGACAAGTATGATGAATTACTTGAGTGTTGGAATGAGCGTATTTTCACCACCCCAAAGATTAAATTTGAATTCCCATCTAAATCAGGTAGTGGATTTGAGTTTATTATTTCTAAATCAACAGCATTTGGAGAGATTGATGTATTAGACCCAAATTTCAGGCATTATGCTCCCAATAACTACGATTCGAAGCAGACACTATTTAAAGGGGTACAGTTTATTGAGCCTGAATTAATTTTTAAAAACATATCTTCAAATCAAGATTTCAAAGACTACCATCCCATGAGAGGTTTAATTAAAAACAGACCTTATGATGTAAATTTAAGTGGAAGTGTTCTCTCAAATGAGGTTAATCTATCTGTGATTTGTGGCACTAACTACTCTAAACAGCTTTATGATTTTCTGTCTAAACTCACACTGAAACACCAAGCAGGTGGTATTAATCCTGACTATTTAATTGACTATACTGGTTTTTCAAACATTTATAATATACCTATTAATATCCCTAATTATGAGGATAGCGAGAAGTGGGTTAACATCGAGTTTCAAGGGGAAAATGAAAGTGAACATCATGAAAATGCTGTGCAACTTGCAAGGCTAATTACCTCAAAAATTGAGCAGATAGTAAATAGCCAAGGGCAAAGTACCATTGTCGTTTTTATTCCAGAAGAATGGCAGCATTTTGAAACCTTTGTTAACGAAGGAGAAACTTTTGATTTACACGATTACATTAAAGCATTTGCGGCAACAAGGGGGATATCTACTCAACTAATTAGAGAAAAAACACTTAACGACAGTCTGAAATGCCAGATTTATTGGTGGTTATCACTTTCTTTTTACGTTAAGGCATTGAGGACGCCATGGATATTAAATAATCAAGAAAGAAATACTGCCTATGCAGGTATCGGGTATAGTGTTTCTAAAATAAAGGATCAAACTGAAATAGTAATAGGTTGTAGCCATATTTATGATTCTAATGGTCAAGGATTAAAGTATAAGCTTTCTAAAATTGATGACTTTTACCTCGATCGTCAAAACAATCCTTTTCTATCCTATAATGATGCATTTCAATTTGGTGTTTCAATCAGGGAATTATTCTATCATTCGCTAGACAAACTACCTGAAAGAGTTGTGATTCATAAAAGAACAAAATTCACCTCAGATGAAATTAATGGCATTAAAGCAAGTCTTCATAAAGCAGGTATCAAGAAAATTGACTTGATAGAAATTGCATATGAATCTGATGCTCGTTTTTTTGCTATGAGTGTTTATAATAGACTGTTACAAGTAGACAGGTTTCCAATTTCACGAGGAACATGTATAGTTACAAATAAGGATACAGCTCTGCTTTGGACACATGGTATTGTGCCCTCTGTTCGTCAAACAAACTATAAATTTTATTTGGGAGGAAGAAGTATTCCTGCTCCTGTTAAGATTGTAAAACACTATGGAGATTCCAATATTGACGTAATTGCAACTGAAATACTTGGTTTGACCAAAATGAATTGGAACTCGCTTGATCTATATTCTAAATTACCATCAACCATTGACTCCTCAAATCAAATTGCTAGAATTGGAAAGTTGCTTTCAAGGTTTGAAGGTAGAACTTACGATTACAGACTGTTTATTTGAAAATAGCAAATAATTGTGAGGTTTTATTGTGTTCTCATCGTAAAGAATAAAAGCACTTTAGTGCCGTAACTTCGAAGTTCATATGAAGATTGAACTGCATTTGAATGGTTATGAAACAACTAACCAATTACAAAATCACCCAAGCCACAATCAATTTATTAAGTATGGATGAAATGGAAAAATCAGTAATAATTGACAGAGTTTTGAGGGCACTGTACAATGATAGGTCCGGTAATTTACCTGAACTTTTAGATGGCCAACAATATGTAGGGCATAAGGAAACCTGGAAATACCAGATAATAGAACATGACCTAATTCATTTCGATTTGGTCCGGGTCATAATTCCTCCTGGAACAAACAAGACAATTAATGGATTTGGAGAATATGCTATAGGACCAAAGGGCAGAGAATTGGTGATGAATGAACGCTCTTCATTTGAGTTGTACCAGCCTAGTAAAAAGGAAGTCCTCGAATTTGAACTTGCGGAATCTACTATCAGAGCCAACAATTTGAATGAAAGAAATAATAAGTTTAATAGAAAATTCTTGGTCATTAACGGAGTTTTAGCCCTTATTAACCTAGTTCTTTTGCTTTGGCAAATAGTAAAAGGTTGATAGCTTGAGAATAACTTTGAATGAATTTTTTGAAGGAGCAAAGTAAAGGCTGGCCTAAATTTTCCATTTTAGAGGGAATTTTATCAAATCCACAATAATACCCTGTTTTTAATGCAGACTTTTTGGGACATCAATTGTCCGATCAAGCCGTTAGTTGGGTCAAAAAATTATGCAGTAAACATGCGGTAAACACTTATATTTGACAATATTGAGTCAAGTTAAATTTCGGCAAGTGAAAAATCTAACAACCTTTGGTCAATATTTACGAGAACACCGTGATTCTAAGGGATTAACGCAGGATCAATTGGCTCGAGAATTAAATATTCCATTTACAGATATCAGCAAAATCGAGCATGGGAAGAAAAAATTCCCCTTCAACAAGCTGAAGGAAATGGCTGATTTTTTTGAATTGGATTTTGTGATAGTTCGTGATCGGTTTGGAGCAGATATTTTAGTAGAACAGGCTTTAAAATACGGTTGTACTGAAAAAGTTTTCTCTTTTGCGGAAGACAGAGCCAAATACATCGCATCAAAAAAAGTTAAACAGGGAGATTTAAAATTCTAATCCATCGATGGACTATAAGAAACTCATACAGACATTGGGATTTACGCCTAAGGAAAATACAATTGGAATATTTCATAAAAAATATACCGCTTGCGATTATTATTGTCTTGAGGTTGACTTCGAAAAAGAAACCTTCATTTTTGGTGACAAAATCATAGCAGATAGTAAAACAACCCAGAATTTCTCACAATCTGAGAACTGGGTGATTTTGGAATGTGTAGATCGCCTTTTGAATCAAGGCTACAAGCCAGAAAACATTACTCTGGAAAAGACCTATCCTTCTGGACATGGTACCAGTGGGCGATTGGATATTTTGGTGACAAAAGAGGACGGTTCTGCCTTTTTGATGATCGAATGCAAAACATGGGGAGCAGAATTCGAAAAGGAACTAAAGAATTTGGAAAAAAACGGTGGACAATTATTCACCTATTTCCAACAGGATAAGAATTCCGATATTTTGATGCTATATACTTCCAAGATCGATAAGGGTGAGGTCAGCTATAAAAACATTATTGTCAAAATAGAGGAGGATTACAGACAAACAGGGAACGTAAAGGATCTATATGAACGCTGGAATAAACTACCAAAGTCTAACGGGATTTTTGATAATTGGGTGTCACCTTACGATTTCCAATCCAAGGCACTTACCAAGCAGGATCTACAAGTATTAAAGCAAGAGGATAGTAGTTTTATTTTTAATCGGTTTTTGGAAATACTTAGACACAATGTAGTGTCAGATAAACCAAATGCCTTTAATAAAATATTTACCCTTTTCCTTTGTAAAATCGTCGATGAGTATTCAAAAAATGAGGATGATCAATTAGATTTTCAATGGATTGAGGGGGAAGATAATCACATCAAATTCCAAAAGCGACTAACGGATTTATACCGCAAGGGGATGAGGGAGCTTCTGGAAAAGAAAGTGACCGATGTGAGTGATGATGAATTTGATTTACGCTTCCAGCAGGTAGATGAAAAATATAGGGATGAAATAAAAGATATCCTTACTACGATTAGACTAAAAAAGAACAATGAATTTGCCATCAAAGAAGTGTACGATGATACTTCATTTGAGGAAAATGCCAAAGTAGTGAAAGAAGTAGTAGAACTGCTACAGGTGTATCAGATTCGCTATAATTATCGCCAGCAGTTTTTAAGCGATTTCTTTGAGTTGCTGTTGACTACGGGTCTAAAGCAGGAGTCTGGACAGTTTTTTACACCAGTCCCGATTGCAAGGTTTATAATCAAAAGTTTACCTCTCCCGGAGATTACAGCCAAAAAGATTGCAGCTGGCAATAAAAATGACTTACTCCCTACTATCATCGATTACGCTGCAGGAAGTGGACATTTCCTTACCGAATCCATGGAAGAAGTTCAGAAATACATTGATAATGTGGATGAAAAAGGTTTAACTCCTACTACCAAAAGAGCAGTAAAGAAGTGGAAGGAAGATCAATTTGATTGGGCAGAGCAATATGTATATGGGATCGAAAAGGATTACAGATTAGTAAAGACAGCAAAAGTAAGCTGTTACTTACATGGAGATGGTCTGGCCAAAGTAATCCATGGCGATGGATTAGGAGATTTTGCTACTTACACCGAATACAAGGATCTATTAAAGGAGACTGATAAGACCTATCCTCAGGATAATAAACAATTTGATATCATAATTTCTAATCCTCCTTACTCGGTTTCTGCCTTTAAGGGATTGATGGATGAAGAGAAGTCAAAGAAGGGTTTTGAACTGTTCAATAGACTGACAGACCAGAGTTCTGAAATAGAATGCTTATTTATTGAGCGGACTAAGCAATTACTGAAAGATGGCGGGGTTGCCGGAATCATTCTTCCTAGTAGTATCCTGAGCAATGCAGGTATATATACCCAGAGTCGGGAGATTATTTTGAAGTACTTCGATATACTGGCAATTGCTGAGTTGGGGTCAAATACGTTTATGGCAACGAATACCAGTACAGTTACCTTTTTCCTAAGACGTAGAAACAATGCTGATGCCACAAATATTGCAGAAGCCGTTAAGAAATTATTCGCTACTCAACTGGATGTCACAATAAATGGTATTGAAAACCCACTTTCAAAATACATCGCTCATGCATGGGAGGGAATATCATTAGACGATTACAAAACCCTGATTACTAAAACTCCCAACAAGAAAGTGTCTGATCATGAGCTGTATCAAGAATACAAAAAGAAGATTAAAGGGAAAGACGAAGCTGCCCAGTGGGAAGCTATCTTGACTTTAGAGCAAGAGAAGTTAACGTACTTTATTATTGCCTATCCTCAAAAGCTCGTTTTAGTCAATAGTGGGGGAAAAATAGAGGAAAAGAGATTCTTAGGCTATGAGTTTAGTAATAGACGGGGAAACGAAGGTATCCATCCGATCCAACGTAGGAAGTCCATTGATGAGTGTACACATTTGTACGACGCTGATAGTTTTGACCATCCAGACAAAGCCAGTACTTATATATATAAGGCATTTAATGGCAAATTTGACTTGCCAATTCCTAAAGAGTTATCGGTAAATCTGAGCTATGGAAATTTGGTGGATCTGCTCACATTTGACAGGGTGGATTTTGAGAAGAATCTTTCCCTATCTGCAAAAAAAAAAATAAAGTTTGAAAGTAAGTGGGATTTAGTACTGTTTAAGAATATCGCGATATTCAATCCTTCAAAAAGTGAAGTGGCAAAATTGGATGACAATTCTGAGGTCTCTTTTATAGAAATGGCATCAGTCAGTAATGCAGGGAAAATATTAGACAAAATCGATCGCCCATTTAGTGATGTGAAAGGAGGGAGCTATCGATATTTTTTGAATGGGGATATAATTATTGCTAAAATTACTCCTTGCATGGAAAATGGGAAGTGTGCCATTGTTGGGGGCCTAACGAATGGAGTAGGTTTTGGGAGTTCCGAATTTCATGTAATACGAACATCTCCAAAGTTGAATAACAAATATTTGTTTTCGTTACTCAATCGGGATATAATTAGAGAGTACGCTGAATCTAATATGACCGGGGCTAGTGGTCATAGAAGAGTTCCGGAATCATTTTATTCAGAATTGTTAATTCCTCTTCCTCCAATAAATATTCAGAAAAAGATAGTAGATGAAATTGATCTGATAGGAACTAAAGAGACTATTCTTCTAGCTGAGATTGAAGAATTACAAAATTCTATATTCCTCAAATTTGAATCTTTTCCGAAACAGTCAGTTTCTTCTATTTGTAAAATTTCCACGAGAAAGGAAAATCCATCATCTTACCCAGATAAGGAATATGTATATCTTGGATTAGAACATATTGAAAGCAATACTGGGAAAGTTACGATGAATATGGAGCTTGGTGAAAACATACTTTCATCTAAGAATAAGTTTAAAAGTGGAGACATATTATACGGAAAACTTAGACCCTATTTAAACAAAGTATTATTAGTTGATTTTGAGGGGATTTGCTCTACAGATATAATTGTCTTGGAAACCAGGATACCTAGTATTTTGAAATATGCATTAAGAGCCCCTGAATTTGTAAAACAGACTACGGATTTAATGAGTGGTACCAGTCTGCCAAGAATAAAACCTAAAGATTTTTTGGCATTGCCGATTTCAATACCAACTAGTAAAGAAGAACCATCTGTTATTGATGAAATTGAAAAAATTGAAGCCAAAATCAAATCTTTAGAAAAGCAGATTGAAGAGATTCCTAATCAAAAAGAATCAGTTTTGAAGAAATATTTGTGAAATCCATGAATGACCAGCTGTCCAAAATTGAAGGGGCTCAAATGAGACATAAGGAATTTTTTTGGGAATTGGGATTGGCTGCTATTTGAGAGAGATTTATCTGTAATAAATTACTTATGTTAAGATAATTATTCTATCCCAAACATGATTCCAGATTTATATAGAGGCGATAGTGATCCAAAGGGAACAAGATATTTAAGACATACTCTTCATCATTATCAACTTCAAACTAACCTCATTAAAGGTGGAGAGGGTAGAAAGATAACGGAAAGTCCAATTGTAGATTTAGTTGACCGTCATGTCTCAAAAGGCTGGAATACAACACATTTCTTATCGTTTTCATCAAATCTAAACGTAGCACTTAGATTTGGAATTGGTTGTGAACCAGATGAAATGGAACAAAGGAAAAATAGTTATTCTGAAGATTATTTTGGAAATGATAGTGTTTGGGATTTTGCAATTCTGAAAATTGAAACGGTACAGATGACTCTAAGTGAAATTTGCAAAGGTGCTTATTCTGGAATTTATCAGCCAACTTTACTAATGTTTCAACATCTAAATTATTGTAGAGTTATGCTAATAGATGTTGGCCAATACTTGTCCCAATTCGATGGATATGAAAAATCAAAAGCAAATGCTAAAAGAGATAGTGAGTGGTTAATTCTCCCGGCAAATCCCCTAGGAGTCCTAAATGAATTTTCTGCTAGTCTTGACGGCGGAAATTTTTTGACTTATCAAACTTTCAAAAATGATGTCTGCCCCAGGTATGAATAATTAGTCTTTAATAAAATCTTGCTGAGCTAGTTAATAAATTATATTATTGTCGGCAATGATGCCAGTAGACATACTTCCTTTGGCTTCCTGGATGGAAGACCGAAGACGGGGTTATTGGATTTATGATTATTTCCATGGATCCAAAAACAAAATTTGCACAACCTGTTTCAGATGGACTATGGGAACAATACAAGCAGGATAATTGGTGACTTTAATAAGGTGTGACGCGGAGGGTAAAAACGGAGAAGGCAAATTATAAATTGGTAAGGATACAAGGGTGGAATTGCAAATTACACCCAGTAACCATGGCCTTTTGACTACACCCAGTCGGAGCTTATTGACTAGTTAATGGGATTTGTTTTATCATTGTTAAATATCCCGACACTTTCTGTCCAAAGTCTTGTAAATTAGGAGGTTCTATCATTTTTTAGGTTAGATTCACTACATGTTTAATCAAAACCACACAAACATGGAAACTAGAAATGGAATCAAACCAGGTCCAAAGAGAATTGCAGATTCAACCGGACAACCAGACAAGCGCCAACGGGATAATAAAGATACTCCTGGAAACACACCGTCCCTTAAGCCACATAAGCATAAGCAGGGAAAATAAAGTAAGGTAAGACTAGTGAAAAATACCCTGTACAGGGTATTTTTTTTGTGTCCGAAAAACCATTTCTTACAGATGTCTTTTAGTTATTGAGTAAGGCCAACCTACGTCTTATTCTTAGCCCATTTGGAGCAGAGCCAATCGCCTTCTCCTAAAGGAGAAGGTAAGGATGAGGAAGGTAGACTAGACCAACTTTTATAACACCCTTCTGGGCATAAATCCAGAAACCATCAATCGCCTTTTGAATTACCCAAATATTTACTAAATCCATTAATAATGAATAAGTTAGATTTACAAGAGGTTTTAATTAGCAAGGTTTTTTGCAATATCATGCGCCGAATGACAGGCTCAGTTAATAAATCTTTTCCACTTGAACCTGAACAAGATGGCCTTTTTGATATGAACACAGTCATGAAAGCAGCTGATCAGGAGTATGAGATTGGAGAAGCCCCATACTTTGATAAACTTGAAAGTTCAGATAAAGAAACTGTATTGCTTGCAGTTGAAAGAGATTTATCGCATGTATTGAAAAGATTCAATAGCTGATCATAAAAATTCTCAATTCTTGTTTTAGATTCGGATTGTCTTAACCAATTGTTCTGGATGGCCTAGATTCCCTGAAAGAAAAGAAAAATCAATAATGACAGAAAATGAATTTAAAAATATTGAGTTTTATCAAAATCAATATTACTTTGAACACGAAAGGAGAAAATTCTACGATAGATTAATTCAATACCCTACCACTTTATTAGTAATTTTCGTTGGAGCATCACTATATTCTTTAAACAAATATTTTCCAATAGGGATTAATAATTTTTGCTTGGAGTCAGATTGGTTTTTTTCAATAATCTTTGGTCTATTTTCTTTATCAACTATTATTACAATTTGTTTTTTAGGGATAATGTTCCACGGATTTACGAGAAAATATGAATACTTGCCATATACGGGAGAATTACAAAATCACGAATTAGAATTGTATAAGTATTATTATAAGTATAGCAAAAAAAAGAAATATAAAAACAAAAGAAAAGATGCTAAAATTATGACGTGCAAGAATTTCACAGCAAATTTAAAAATGTACTATATAAATACTTCGCAAGTTAATCAAGAAATAAATGATAAAAGAGCTGACTCTTATTATCTTACTCGAACTTTTCTTTTTATAGATTTAGTTTTGCTAATAATACTTGGAACAATGGGGTACTTGAAATGAATAGAAATATGTCGCAGAAACCACCACCACCACCGCCTCCAGCACCTAGAAGGGTGAAGGGTTCACCACCATCTGTTCCTCGGCCTAATCCTCCAAGGCCACCATTACCGCCGAAACGAGGTTAAAAATCACTATGCGCAGCATCAAAATCAGTAACTTGGAATTAGATATGCTTCGTGGAGAGTCTGACGCACGGTTTTGTGGGAAGGTGAGAGCGCAATTCTCTTACCTGACCCGATTTGTTGCATTTTAATAAGGATGAATAAAAATAGAAATGGAAAATGGTATTATAGAATTATGCAGTACTTTAAACAAGGCAATCCACGAGCCATTGTATCATTATTTCTATAACATACCAGACGAATTAAATTATAACCAGACATTTACTTCAATCGACCTAATTGAAGATAGTCAAATAGCAATTGAAGAATATAAAAATGCTAAATCAAATGGAAAAAAGGGAAGAAGTACATTGTTGATTTATGGACTACTTCAAGCTTTTTTTCTCCAACAGGATGGACTATATCATTTATATAAGTGCATTGTAAATAACAAAATAAACCAAACAAACTTCTTTGATTTATTTTCCTTTGACAAAGATATCAGAGAAGTCAGAAACGACATTGCGGGGCATCCTACAAATAGAAAAAACACAGAATTTTATTTTATCGCAAAAGGTCCAATTTCAAAAGATAGATTTACATATGCAGGGTATACACCAACTTTTAGGGCCGTAAAAGTTGATATTAACTCATTTATATCCAAACAGTCTGAATTTGCAAACACAGTCCTGCAAACAATCAAAGACGATATATCAAAAAAGATTGAAATGCAAAAAAGAGAACATAAAAATAAATCACTAAAAGAAATGATAGTTGGTTTAGACAGAAATATTGAGTTCATTTTTCGTGGTATCAGAGATGAGGATAGAACTTTTCAGGGTGAATGGGGTATTTCAGGAGCGAAAGTTGCTATTGATGAGATACGCGAGGAGTTAAATTTAAGATTTAATGAAAACCTGCCTAGCGGTATATCAGATGCATTTAGAATGATAGACTATATCATTCTCCGATTCGATCAATGGTGGACGGAAAAGACTCTTTTCGGGAATGACGATGCGGAAATTTTTCTTGATAGCCTTGAAAAGCAAATCAATGAACTTGAAGAAATGTTGGTGGAAATTGAGAAGGAATTCAATAGCTAAAAGCTTTCTTCAGGGTCGAGTATAAGGTCATGAGTTATGAGCCACAAAACCTACCCAGTCACATAAGCATCGTGAATACACTTAGCGGGGGGCTCCAATAAAAAAGAATGAGAATTTAGCGTTGATTTCTAACAAGAAATATACGTTTTGTATATTTTTCGTATCTTTGTATTCAAATGATGTAAGATGAACGTTAAGGTCTTAGAGGTTAAAACAAAGGATGAACTTGATTCAAAAATTGAGATTGTAAGAAAAGGTGATACTACGCTACCCTCGATAACAGATGGATGGAGGTTCAACTTTAGAAGGCATTCAAAATCAACTGGCTACGAAACTTATGTCTTAGTGAAGCAGCTTACTCCAAATATAATTGAGGGCTGCTTGATCGTCCACCACAAAGGTGAGGGCCAGTCATACATGGCATATGTAGAATTAGCCCCACATAATAGGGATCCAGATAGAAAGCATGATTGGGTTGCAGGCTGTTTGATTGCATTTGCTTGTAGGTTGAGTTTTATAAAAGGAAAGGAAGGGTATTTGGCACTTGATGTAATTGAGGAAAAAAAGGAAGATGAGATAAAGCTTATGAAAGTATACTCCGACAAATATTATGCAGTAAGATTAGAAAAATCTACAACTATGATTATTCTACCTGAAGGAAGTGAAAAGCTTATCAATGAATATTTAATTAGACAGGAATCATGAAAAATACTGAAATAAAACCAAAGGACATTTGGAATGGTGCAAAGCTTGAGAGAATTGAACAATTCATCAAGAGTCATTCTGATACTCAATCTAATGAAAGGAAAATTAGAAATAAACTACTTTCTATTCAATATAAAATTGAAGATTATATTGAGATGGATGATATTAAGGAAAATGAAATGTTAGATGTTTTAGATTTTGTTAAAATGTACTTGAAGGCATTGGATATTACAAAAAAGGAGTTAGCTAATTATTTTGGAATGAAAGATAGTAATTTTCACAAATATTTAACTGGCGGAAGAAAATTGAACTCTGAAGTTGTACTTAAAATTAGTTCTTTTTCTCATACTAAGCCAGAGTATTGGTTCAGAATTCAATTAAAAAATGAAATTATTAAATTAAGTAATGAGAGAATAAATGATTATGAGAAGTATGATTATAAAAATCTTATTTCTGTATAATTTTTTGTAAAGAATAGTTTGAATTATTGCTAGACAACAAATTTCTTAAATTTTCAAGGTAGTATAACGAAATAAATGAAAAAAGAAGAGCTTAATCTTATTGTAACTATTTCTATCGCTTTAGCGGTTTTCATTGGCGTTGTACAAATCGTTCTTTTGGAGAAGGAATTTATTTTGTCTGAAGGGGTTAGAGCGATTAGTTTTGGGCTAACTATTACGACTTTTTTTTGGACATTTTATTTCGCTTTTGGATGGAGGCTTTGGGGCTTAGATAAAATTTTTTATCGTCCAAATTTAAATGGCACTTGGTCTGGTATTCTGAAATCAGATTGGCGAAATGAACATGGTGAAAAAGTTGGTGATATAGAGTTCTATATTGTCATTAGACAAAGCTTTTTAAGAATTCATTTTACAACCTTCACTGACTCTTTTATCGGAACATCCTATTCTGAGACATTTACTTTAAAAAAAGAAACTGGACTTAAGAATGTGGCTTACTTATATAGGAAAGAAACAAGTCAGGATGATGATAAAGTTCTACAAGAAGGAGCAACAGAACTAAGATTGATCGAATCAAAACCTAGGAGATTAGAAGGTAAATATTGGAGCAATCATAAAACAAATGGGAAAATAGAAGTTTCCTTTTTATGTAATGATATAGTCGATTCGTATTTTGAAGCTAAAAAATTTAGGGATAATGTGTGAAAAAATATACATTAGATTAGATGTGGATAATGCCGGTGATAGAATTGAGTTGGCATTATTGAATAGTGATTATAAGGAAGCTCAATATTTGCATAATTTAATTCAGTATAACATTAATCTCATCTTTGAAGAGTTGGAATTAGATAATTCTATAGCAGTATTGATGAAAGGGTGTGATGATATTTTGTTTTCGATGGATATAAGTTACTTTGATGAAGGTTTTTTAAAAAAGCTAAATGAGCAGTTTAAGGAAAAGTCAGGTCTTTCATTAAGTATTGGTTTTGGTTTTACTATAAATGAATGCATGTTGAATTTGAGAATCGCTAAGGTTTCCGGGAAAAATAAAATAGTTGGCGTGATGAAATAAATATTTTAACAATTCTAAATATATAGTATTTGTTATTTTATCTAGATTAGAATTTTGGTTTTTTAATTATTTGTTTAGTTATGCAATTATCAACCACGATTTCGGTCTGAAATATATATTTAAGTGGAAGCCACCTGATTAAAGCGAATTAATTCCAGACCTTTAATATTAAATCTGCATGAATTAGAATCAGCCTTCGGTCTAAATCAAAAAGTTGGTTGAATCCATCTCTATGGCATTGCCTGAATTTACTGCCACTTCCGCAAAAGCATTCATGAGTTCTTCCTGGTTTGATGTGGGTTGAGGCCATTTTTCTCATTAAGTGGATTACCTCTCTTACATTTCCTCCTGCTTCAAAAGTTTCATCATAGAATTCGAAAATCCCCTGAATACCGTGGGAATATTCCCCGTTTTTGTAATATCCTTCAACCCGACGAAAAGCCTGATTAAAAAAATATGGCAATACAAAGTCATCGATAAACTTGACCAAAGAGATGCCTTTTTTACAAGCAATGCTTTCTTCTGGAGCTATAGCAACGCAGCATGACTTTGTGTCTTCATAAATATGCCAATCGGCTATTCTAGGGATTTTTCCACCTACTTCAAAAACCTGGGGGAATTGTAGTGGATACTTAATTATTTGATGAATTTCTACCTCAAAGGCTTCCCAGAACTTGCCGCAATCATCAACTATTTCAAGTTCTCCTTTTAAGATTACTTTTCCCTCTGAGGTTATTGCCCTGTGTAGTTTCGGATATTTTTCAATGACAAGTCCAATCTGGCTTTCGAAAATCTTTAAACTATCCATTTTAATAGCACCAAGGTTTCCTAATTGAACCTCCAATTCCCAAGCTTACAGTAGCTGCATTGCCAATATTCTCATCCTTCGCTGAATTGCAAGGAAAACGGTCTCCCAGGCTTGCTTGCCAATGTTTGCAGGCTAATTTTTGGTTAGGCTCTTCAAGTGCTTTCTTGGCATTGTCAATAAAGTATCCAAGATATTTCATAAAGGCATCTTTATTTTTATAGTCTTCAAAAAGGTTTTCTCCTTTAGGAGTAGTTGGACGTTCGCACCTGAAGTCATTGCGCAATGCAGCTTGGATATTAATTAAAGTTTCCTTTATGGAAATATCATCTCGTTGGTGCGGATAATAATTGTTTGCCGCAAGGATGGTCATTATTAATCCACAGGGCATTTCCTCTCTTCGCAGATCTCCCCAAGCCTTTAAAAACCTGACAATCCTACGAAGCTGATGATCATTTTTTCTAATGTCTGATGTCCACTGTACAAACTCATCAAAAAGTCTGGATTCAGTAATAAATGCTTTTCTGAACCCTGATTGAACTTTTTGTTCAAACCACTCAATAAATTCAATCGGATGGCTCAAAATCCAGCCACGATTTACGTCGGCTAATTCTGGACAATCGACATTATCGGCATAATAAATAGGGATATCTACATGGAAACCACTTTTGTATTGTACTCGTATGCATGTCGATTTATCAATTACTCTTTCGATGTCATCATGTCCACGATCAAGCGCATATTTTACCAATTTATGGAGATCTGAGGGAGATGGTCTGTTCTTTCTATCTAAGTTACCAATAAAGTATAATCCATCATCGATATCATAATCTCCTCTAATTGGAGAAATAATGGTGTCCATAACAAACGACCCTTGGCTCTGATGAATTATTTCATTTTTTAGACCTAGCTCTTCAGATACAATAGAGTAACCACGTCTTAGCCTAATTCTTAGGTTGTTACGAACTTCTAATAGTTGTTGTCTCCTTTCATCTGATAACCTGATTATATTATTGTATTCGCTGAGTAATAAGTTGCAATTTGCCATATTGTTAAATTTTATAATTTTTAGTTTCCAAAAAGAATGATCCTATTTTTGGGTCTTTTTTTGCGATTTCCCCCCGATCATTACCTTTCCCTTTAATGAATCGGATAGCATTTTTTGTAGCCATGTCAAGTTGGACCAAGTGTTGTTGTTCGGCAGATATATTTTCTGAAGGAATACGTACGTAGTTGACTTTGATGTGATTCATCTCGCAAAACTTTGACATCATGTAGTCTGTGATCATGCTTTGGCCAATTAAGGATGTCTCAAATAAGTCGTCCTTCCATTTTATAAAAGAGCGATGTCTATTCAAGCCTATCGATTTACCGGCAGTGTTGTTTAGACTACTTACTGAAAGCACCTCAATAGAATCAAATTCTTTCCCCTCGCCAACAAAATATGTCAATGCTTCTATTACACCTACCATAGTAGGATTATTTGCCCACACACCACCATCGATAAATTGTTTGTTGTCATAGCAACTAATTTCCGCCAAAGGGAAATAAGTAGGCGCTGCTGAAGTAGCAAGAGCGACGTCAATGCATGAAGCTTTATTATCCCTATCAAGCTGACCTTCAATATGATCATATTTGAAAACCCACGGTCTGGCGTCAGTCAAAGAGTAGCTGGGAATGCATAATAGATTATGACAATCCCCCATTTTCTTGTTTTGGAAAATAGTTTGGAGAGCTTTTTTTAGAGGTTTATCTGAATATTTTCCTCCCCAGAATGTTTGCCTAATGAGTCCTCCAAGTCTTGTGCGGTGAGGAAAGATTTGATTGCCGTATTTTTCATAAAACTCACATATCTCTGAAGAAGGTATTTTCAAAGAAAGCGCAAGAGCTATAAGCCCACCAGTAGATGTTCCGCATATCATATCAAAATGATCTGATGTTGAGCATGAATATCGCTGTTCCAAATGCTCAAGGATTTTTGCAGAGTAGAGGCCTTTAATACCTCCCCCGTCAATTGACAGTATTTTAAATGGTTTCGACATAATAGTTTTTTTCAATGGATCTTGAGACCCTACTACTATATGTTACTCAGAACTTAATTTTTGCAGGTAGGTGAAAAAAAAACTACTTTCATAACATATATAGTTAATGAGCTAGCTTACTGCAGAAATGACAGAGTCTGAATTTGATAAGATCTATGATAAGCTTTATGTTTATACGGATTTCTTAGTTAAAAAGAAAAAATGGTTTAGAAAGGGTAAATCCGATTCTTTCTTGAAGGGTAAGGAAATACATGACTACATAATGGATGCAGTGGAAAAATATCTTAGATTTCCTGAAAAATATGACTTGACATCTGGACGATCACTTGTCAATTATTTAAAAGTACATATTATTCAAACTTTGGTTGGAAATGACGCTAGGTCACCAGAGAATAAGACAACTTCAGATTTATTCGCGATATATACTGATGAGGGAGTTGATGATCCATCTGCCTTTTTAGATACTATCCTCCCTTTTTTGGAGGAACATTTAGATGATGATCTTGATTATAATACAATAATGAAGCAAATCGAACAAGAAGTAAATGAGGACCCAAATGCTGAAAGCGTATTTCTAGGGCTTTCTGTTTTCGATATGAAAAGAAGAGAGATAATTGAAGAATTTAAAATGTCTGAATCGGAATATAATAATGCAGTTAGAAGGTTAAATACAATAAAAGCTAGGGTGGCAAAGCAATACGACCTAAAATCTAAGCAGTCATGAGCAACAAGAATGCATATACTAAAATTGATTTCCTAAGGCTAATGCTTACTAATGCAGATGCTATAAGTGAAAATGATGAATCCGTTAAAATCTATGCGCATGATGAAGGGATTGACTTGGATAAAGTTAAATCTGAAGGGAAACAGAGTTTTAAAAGAATGATGCTAAGGCTAAATGCTGAAAAAACGCGAACAGAAATGCAATCAAATCAATCTTTAAAGGAAATGGCTCTTGAAATTGTTGATAAGCTTATGGAGAAAGCAAATTTTTCATTCGAAAGCTATATTATCCAAAACAGTATTCCAATGCATAATAGAAACCTTGAAAAATTAAGTGATACAGATATAAAGAACACATTAATCCAGTACCATTATTTGAAACTTATAGAAAAAAGTAATTTGGATAAAAAATGAACTTCAAATTCACAAAAGCAGAATTTAAAGCCAAAACAGTATTAGAAGAATGTGGACTAGATATGCCAACCCAGCTATTGCTTGAAGAAATTGTATTGGGTCGTGGGGCTTATTATGAAGAAAAGTCATTGGAATTTAAAGAGGGAGAAATTGTTTCTTTCGGAGATAGATCAATTATTACAATTAATTCAAATATTCAGTATCAAACAAAAAAGAGATTTGCAATTGCCCATGAGTTGGGACATTTTGAAATGCATAAAAATCTGTCTCCAATAATTACTGACACTGAGTATGATCTAGTCAATTGGTATCAAGCTGGTCCGCAGGAGGCTGAGGCAAACGAATTTGCTGCTGAGTTTTTGATGCCTTCTAATCTTTTTCATTCAGAGTGTGAAGAATACTATTTTGATCCTTCACTAATCACTCATTTAGCAAATATGTTTGAAGTGAGTAAAACTGCGGCTCTTCTTCGTTTTGTTAAACGAGGAAATCATCCAGTTTGCGTAATTTATTGCAAAAACAACAAAATGAAATGGTTTAAAGCATCTTATGATTGGAAATATTTCCTTGAATTCGAACGCGATAAACACCCTCCTACAGACTCAGTTGCTTACGAATTGTTTACTTCAAAAAGAGTCTATGCACAGAATGAGCTTAAACAAGAAATATGGAAGTCGACATGGCTTAGACATAATCCAGAATATGGAGATCCAAAATTCTATGAATTTTGCTTGTTTGTGCCAAGTTATAATTATTCATTGAGCATTATTTGGGAGGATTAAAAAGAAATTCTGGAATTTTTCTCCCAATGAAGCCACACGCTTCCCCTCCTCAGTAATCACATACCTCTGCTTTTGATTGTTAAAACATTTTAAATTTGGTTCTTTAAAGGAATTACTAAAAAATTAGGTCCTTAAGTTCGATACCAAAAGTGTCCTTACGTCTACTTTTAAGTAATCTGCTATTTCAAATAAAGTTTCAATTGAAGGTTGAGATGTGTTGGTAACCCAGTTTGAAACGGTAGAAGGAGCAACGCCTAGATCTTCAGATAGATCTTTATTTTTCTTCTTATTCTCAGCCAAAGCGGCTTTTATTCTGTTTAAATCCCTTTTTTCCATTTGAAAACTGCCAAGTTTATCAAATATAAAGAATTGGAAAATGATGTGATTAGATAGTAAAATATCGTATTGCATTATAAAAAAGATCTAAAACGATATTATAAACTTGTATTACATTAAATTTTTTGTAATATTGATCAAGGTTTGAAAAGTAAAGGTTTTCTTTTCTAGCCAGCGAATTCTTCGATTCATTCTTCGAATGCATTTGCACTTTATAGTCTCGTCTTAGGAAACTGCCAATTTTCAAAAAAGACACGAGAAGTGAAGTGAAAATGCTCACGCCTTTGGCGTGGGCTCACTTTTCCGTGTTCTTGGTATGGCAGTACCTCTAAGGCGCTGAGTTGAGTTCCACGCCTATTTTGGCTAGTTCTCAACTTGGATATAATTATAACCCAAGTATCATGGAAAAGACGGTGATTATTTCTGGATTGAGTTGCTTCCTGGGATCAGTATTCTGGAAGAAAGATCTGTCTGCGCTTTTATGCGTTGGGTCACATTGCTCCCCCGATCACTTTCGGGGCTATTATAACCTACCAGAGGTCCACGGCATCGCCGCGGTAGATCGCTTGTATCCTCTGAAACCCAAGAATCCGATCTAAGGATCAGGGCACTTTTTCTCTCTGATTGATTCCGACTGAGCTTTGTATACTTCGTCGGGACTATCCACACAGATCAGGGAGTGACGTTACACGATGATGGAGATCATCTGCTGCAGCGGATCATCAGCTCCATTACTTTAGTTAATTTCTTATTCATTATTGCTGGTTAGACAGGCTCACCACAAGCGGTTGGTCGGTTTGGACAGGGTGGGAGACTTGTGTCTAGATAGAATCAAGTATCAGGTAGCAAGTATCAAGAGGGTAGAACCTAGAGCTGTAAGTAGGAATAGAGATTTCTCTCTTCGCAAGCTCCGTTCGAAATGACTCTGATCACTGAGACTGCTCACTGAAGACTGGATTGCTTTCCCGAAAAAATCGGGACAGGCTGTCGGTCCTCCTCGCAATGACGGTTAACTGCGACTGCCTACTGATCACTGCTTCCGTCTCCCGTCTTCCGTCTTCCGTCTCCCGTCATCGGTCACCCAGCAACAAACATCTAAAAGCATGCAAAAACACATACTCACATGCTTCCTGATACAGCTATGTCTTTTCGGAAGCACACTAAAAGCACAAAGTAAAGTTGCGGAGTCACCTCCAGGCACTGATTTGGTTTATCAGCCTGGTTTCCCAGGGCAGGAGGGCTTAGTTCCTTCTGCTCGCTTGGGAGAGGGAACGCTTTACTTTGAGCTTTCCAAAAGTCAGGATCTGGATTCCCTCACACTGAGGTTTTGGGATCACCTGATCAGCGAAAGAATGAACGTGACCCCTGGAACCAAGAAAATGGTTCCGGGTGCCGAGGGGAATATGTTTGAAGGAAGTATGAAGTTTCAGGTCTTCACTTCGACCTTTCCCGAATCAGATACCCATGGGTATTTTTCTGTCAATTCCGGCAGGGATAAGCTGATCAGGCAGTGGATCTATTTCCCGGAAGACAGGGTAAGAATTCGGGCGGACCTTGCAGCAGGAGTGCTCCTCTTTGGAGGTCCTGATGCTGCTTTCTATCGGCTTCAATACGAAGTGGACAGGGCATTCAAGGAAGATCAGTTCAATGCCAATCCCATTCTGTTTTCATCCAACAGGGAGTTTTACCGTTCGGATTCCCTGTCTGAAACACTATGGCAGCAATCCCGAACCAGACGGGAAGACCTCTACGTGCAGATGCAGCTGATCAGCAATGCCGAGGAGGGATGGGAAGAATTGGAAAAGTATATCTCCTCCAACTGGCTGGAACATCCGGCTATTGGGATACTGGATAGGTACAGCACCCTGCTTTCTGCCGAACGCTTAAATCTGGTAGAAGCTGCTATCAAGGGACAGCTTCTTTTTACAGCCATCAATAAAGCGGATCTGGCATGGACTGCCATTCAACAGGATCCCGCAAAAATGGCAAAACTCAAGGAATGGGTGGATGGCTTTTATTTACAGGATCAGGAATATTCCCATCCGCTCCTGGCACAGGCGGTCTTCCAGTTTTCTCTGATGGAAGCCCAGGCTACCCAAACACCCATTGAGCAGGTCTATCGAGAGTTACCCAATCCTCTGAGGGAGGAAGTAATTGCCTTTTACGTCCTGGATAATTTCAACAGAATGGAAAACAGGTTGCCGGGAATCATTTCAAAAAACCTTCGCTTGCTGCAATCCGAATGGATAAAATCCAGATTTGAAAACCTATTGGCGAATGTCAGGGATCCATTTTCTGCCGAGGGCATTTATTTACCCGATGGAAGCCAGCTAGATCCTGCTATCATCCAGGGAAAGACCGTATTGATCCATTTCTGGATTTCCGGTTGTAAGTTTTGCCTGGAAGAACATCAACGGGTCATGGCTGATCTCAGCGAACGATACCAAGGACGGGAGGATATCCTGATCATGACAGTGAACGGGGATGCCAATAAGGAAAATTGGAAAAGGAGTCTAGCCACAGGAAAATATACCTCGGAAAGTTCCCTGAATACCTGGGTGCCCCTGAATACCGGAATCTTACAGTCCTATTCAGTTTATTCTTACCCACAAAAAATGATCATTTCCAAGAACGGTGCCATCCAGCTACAGTCCATTGTGCGGATGGAATTGCAGGATCTGATCAACCGTCTGGAACATGCTTCTGAGTATACAACAGACGTCCTTTCATCAACTAATCAGTAAATTTATGAAACGATATATAATCTATTTATTGCTGATGTTCAGCATTTGCCAATCGGGATTTTCCCAGACTACCGAATTGAAAGGCAGGGTATCTGATGATGCCGACATTCCCTTGCCAGGCGCCTTTGTCAAGCTTGCAGATTCGACCTATTCTGCCATCTGTAATGAGTCAGGTGAATTCTCCTTACAGGCTCCGGCAGGTACCTACACATTGCTGGTTTCCTACATAGGAATGGAATCCCAGGAAATTGAAATCACCCTGCCCATGGAGGAACGCCAGGAAATCCAACTGATCCCTCAATCGCTGGATCTTGCATCTGTGGAAGTAGTTTCCACCGGATATCAGCAGATCCCTAAGGAAAGGGCTACAGGTTCCTTTGCATTTTTGGACGAGGAGCTGGTGCAAAGAAAAGTAGGAGCCAATGTGTTGGAAAGATTGGGAGATGTGACTTCCGGTTTGATTTTCAACCAAGGACCACAGGCTGCCAATGATCCCATTTCCATCCGTGGGCGGAGTACCATTTTCTCCAATACCCAACCGTTGATCATCGTGGATAATTTCCCTTACGATGGACCTATGGAAAATATCAACCCCAATGATGTGGCCAGCATCACAGTACTGAAAGATGCGGCTGCAGCTTCCATCTGGGGTGCCCGTGCCGGAAACGGTGTGATTGTAATTACTACCCATCGGGGAGGTGAAAGCCAGCCTCTGCAGGTAAGCTTCAACTCCAATGTCACGATTAGCCAGGCAAGGGATTTGTTTTATATGCCCCAGATGTCCATTCCGGATTTTATAGGGATTGAAAAGCAATTGTTTGAAAAGAACTTTTACCGATCTACTGAAAACAATGCCAACAAACCCAAGCTTTCCCCCGTCGTGGAAACGCTTATTGCACTGAGAGATGGGAAGATCACCCAAGCAGGAGCAGATGCAAGGCTGAATGGCTATGCACAGTCTGATATCCGCAGGGATATAGAATCCTATTACCTCAGACCTTCCGTCGCACAGCAATACGCACTATCGCTGAGGGGAGGAGGAAAGGTCCACAGCTATCATTTATCCCTGGGCTATGACCGGTCTGATGCCGATATAGTAGTAAATCCTTCTAACCGCTGGACCTTGGCTGGAGGAAATCAATGGAAATTATTGGAAGGAAAATTGGAAGCAGGGCTGGACCTGAATTTTGCCCGACAGCAATCCAGTGGCAGAACGGCTCTTCCCAATGGCTATGCCTATGAATCGCTGACTGATGAGGCGGGTAATCCTACTGGGATCATCCAGAATTACAATACCCGCTACATCGAATCAGTTGAGGGGCAAGGCTTGTTGGATTGGAAATACGTTCCGCTGAATGAAATAGGGAAGCTGGACAACAGCACAGAAGCCTATGACTTCAGGGTATCTCCCTATCTGAAATGGAATATTACCCCTGACCTGAATCTGGGAGTCTATTATCAATATTGGTCTAATCAGGCTGCTGGAAGAAACCGTAACAGTCAGGAGCTTTTCTACACCCGTGACCTGATCAATAAATATACACAGAAAGATGAGCAAGGAAACCTGAGTTATCCGGTTCCCATAGGAGATGTTTTGGATGTCAGCGAAAACAACTCTTTTTCCCATACTTTCAGACCCCAAATGACATACGCTAAGGTATTTAGTGGGGTTAACTTTCTGAATGTTCTGGCAGGAGCAGAAATAAAGGATCGTCAGGGCTTGGGGTTTTCGGATCGCTTTTATGGCTATCGGGATGATCTGGGAAGCAGTGTGCCGGTGGATTGGATCTCACGCTTTCCCATGTATTATAATCCGGGTTCACAGGTGAGTATTCTTTCTGCTCAGTCCCACTCGGGATTTACTGACAGGTTTATATCCTATTATGCAAATATTGGGTATGATTATGCTCACCGCTATTTCCTATCCTTAAGTGCCAGAAAGGATCAGTCCAATATTTTCGGGGTAGAGAGCAACCAACGGGGAGTTCCTTTATGGTCTGTGGGAGGAGGATGGATTGTTTCGGAGGAGAAGTTTGCGTCCGGAGCCAACATGCCCTTCCTGAAATTGCGCGCTACCTATGGCTACAGTGGAAATGTGGACAAAAGCCTTTCCTCAGACGTGACAGCCCAGTTTGTCAATTTTCAGTTTTACGATGTGCTTCCTCAGATGCGTGCAGCGGTCTTGGTCAATCCACCCAATCCTGATTTGAGATGGGAGAAGGTTCAAATGACCAATCTGGCCCTGGACTGGGAAACCCAGAATGGCTTTTTTGCAGGCAGTCTGGAGTATTATTCCAAACATGCCAGCGATTTGTTGGGGGAATATTCCGTTCCATCCTCTTCAGGTAAAAGTAGTTTTACCGGGAATTTTGCAGAGACCCAGACCCGTGGGGTAGATCTCAGCATGCAGGTAAAATGGTTACGGAATTCCTTTCAGTGGAGCACCAATGTTTTGTACAGCCATTTGAAGGAAGAAGTACTGGATTTTGAGAAAGAGCCTACTGTGAATAACCTCTTAGGATCTGCCTTCCTGGCAGCTCCATATCCTGTGGTGGGAAGGCCCTTGTATGGGATATATACCTATGAATGGGCAGGTCTTTCTCCTGATACCGGAAATCCCAGAGGTTTTTTGGACGGAGAAGCCAGTGAGGATTACCGAGAGCTCAGCAGAGCAGCTACCATCGAGAACTTACAATATCATGGTTCTGCCAGACCTACCTCTTTTGGAGCAATACGGAATGATTTTTCCTTCAAAGGTTTTAGCCTTTCTGTCAATATATCCTATCGACTGGGGTATTACTATAAAAGGAGATCTATCGATTACTACACCTTGTTAAGAGGGGAGATCGGCCATGGGGATTTTGATAATCGATGGCAGCAGCCAGGTGATGAGGAATTTACGCAAATCCCTTCACTTCCAGCTTCTGCAGATAGCAGAAGAAATTCCTTCTATTCAAATTCGGGTGCATTGGTCGAAAAGGGGGATCATATCCGATTGAATGATGTCAGGTTTTCCTATTCATTTTCAAAGGTGAATATGCCTTGGTTGCCCTTCCGCACTGCCCAACTGTACACCTATGGCAATAACCTGGGGATTCTTTGGAAAGCTTCTGATGATGCACTGGATCCCGACTACCAACTGGCAAGGCCTTTACGATCCTTTGCGCTAGGTTTAAAACTGGACTTTTAACAATCAATACTGGGTAAAAGGAGGAAATGAATTTTCTTAATAAGGTTAGTTGAATTAAATCCAAATACCTCCCAGTCAGAATTCCTGACCACCCTTTTCCATTCCTAAAAATTAAAGAATATGAAAGCAATAAAAAATAGATTCCTGCTACTGATAGCCTCTTTAGGGTTGATTTCCTGTGAGGGTTTTCTGGATGAAAAACCGGAAAAATCAATCTTGGTTCCCCAAACAGTAGAAGATGTACGGGCCTTATTGGATTATTATACCAACTTGAATGACAATGCCCTGGCAGATTTTATTTTGGCAGATGATTGGGTAACCGAGGATGCAAACTGGGAAAGCCTGAGTCCATGGGAACAAAATACCTATCTCTGGAAGCAGCAGGTGTTTGAACCTTCGGAACGCTCCACAGATTACACCAAACTCTATCGTAAAATCTTTACAGCCAATGTTTCTCTGGAAGTTTTGGAAGGTTTGGGGACAGGGACCGAGGTCAAAAACTTACGGGGAGAGGCTTTATTTATTCGGGCTTTGGCTTATTTCCAGTTGTCCCAGCTGTTTTTGCCTTCTCCGATGCTGGGAGGCGATGAGATTAAATTGCCGGTCAAGCTCAATCCGAATGTCAACGAGTCTTCCCAATGGTGGCCTGTCTCGAAAGTATTGGTCCAAGTAGAGCAGGATCTGGTAGAGGCTTTTGAGTTAATGGGCTCAAGTTCCCAATTTAAAAACAGACCCAATAAGCAGGTGGTAAAAGCAGTTTTGGCCCGGCTCTATTTATACGAAGAACGGTGGGAAGATGCCTTGAATGCAGCTAACTATATACTGGAGCAGGGAACCGTATCCTTACTGGATTACCATGAAATGGACAGCACGGCTGCTTATCCTTTTAGCTTGTTTAATTCAGAGGTAATGTATTATGGGATTACAAGTAGTTTTTCGGTGACAGCGAGTTCGGCGACCTACATCAATCCCGACTTGATGGGGATGTATGAGGAAGGTGATTTAAGAAAACCGCTATTCTTTACGGAGTCAGGAGAAAAATTCCTTTTCAAAGGTTCCTACAATGGAGATTATAATCTATTCACAGGGATTAGCTTACCGGAGATGTACCTGAGTGGTGCGGAAGCGTTGGTCCGAATGGATAGAGTCCAGGAGGGGCTGGATTTGATGGCTATTTTGGCAGAGAAGCGATATCAGTCCATGGATTTTTGGGAGGGGAACCTCTCCAAAAACCCCTTGGATTTGGTTCTGGAAGAAAGACAAAAGGAGTTGGTCTTTCGGGGTACTAGATGGATGGATATGAAGCGGCTGCATGCATTAGGGGAATTGGATGATGTTCCTACCAGAAAAATTGCAGACCAGAACTATCAATTGACAGGATCAGATAAACTGTATCTGATCTTACCTAGCTATGAATTGGAACTGGAGAATAACTAAAAAAGCCCGGGGTCATGAATCCCGGGCTTTACAGGTTAAACTACTTAGTCAGCAGGAGGCAGTGTGCCTCTTTTTACAAATACCTTGTCTTCATCAGGGTTGATGGGATTTCCATTCACTGCATCATGAAGACATTCTGCATCTGTCAATTGATCACAGGTATAGGTACTGGGTCCAGGAGTTATTCCTGTGACATTGTACCATTGACCCGTAGCCTCACCGTATTGGTTCATGGCTAAATCCTTTGGACCAAACGCAAAGGCAAAAGTTGCCGCCAGCACCAAAGCGAGTGCAGGCAGCGATTTGATTAATTTATTCATCGTTATGTCCTGTTTTTTAACAAATCAAAAACAGGGAAACCGTTTAGGATCCCGAAAATACCATGTATTAGGTCCTTCGGGATGTGGATAAAATGCCTACTCTGAAAAGGGTTTTCGGCTTCTCCCTTTTACATCACCCAGTATAGTTTGGAGTCTCCACTTCCAGACCCGGAGACAGGCGATGTAAGTAATGGGTTTGATTTAATTCTTATTAGTGTAATTTTTTGGGGTGGGATAATGCCTTTTCCTGCCCCGTTTTTTTTGTAACGTACAGCCCAATGATGCTTAGCAAAATCATAAAACAGTTGAGCCAGAAATGCTCCACCCATCCCAGTGATTCCAGAATCCCGGCACAGTTGCAGGGAACTCTTGGGAAAGCTCCCACCCAGATCAGTCCCACATAAGTGGTGAAGACGGTGAGGAGGAGGATACTAGAGAGGTATCCCCACCATCTGCTGACCGAAAAGAGCAGGAGCAAGGCAATCAGGAGCTCTGAGATAGGTACAGCAAATGCTAGAATCTCTGCCAATTCCGCCGGAAAGGTTTGGTTATGAAACGCCTTTCTGCTGGCATCCCAGCGGATAAGTTTGTCCAATCCTGTATAGCCCCACAAGAGGATCAGCAGGATGCTTGGGATAGCTGATTTTTCTGGTTTTTCCATTCCTGTTTATGTAGGATAGGAAGTTGGGTATTTTAAAAAACCAGAATTCACAAGCTGTGTGATAAACTTTAAAAGTGTATCAATTATACAATTTCAAGAAATTCAAGAAAATAATATAGTTGATTCCTTGGTTTTTAGGTGTCAGGACTATAAACTGTATTACTGTTTTTTTAATTAAAAAGGGAACTATCCAAGTTCAACAGTTGAATCTTCAACTGTAAAGGCAAAATAAGTTAAGGGGCTCTGCAAGTAGTTTTGTGATCGGAAATCCATGTAACAACTAATTAGAGATATCATTATGAAGCGGAACGAGTTGGACCCGACCTTTTTAAAAAAGCTTTTCGGCCTGGAAAGCAAAGTAAGTGATAGCGCTTTGGAAAGATTGGGCGAATTTTTGGAAATAGGTATTGCTAAACGGAAAGCTACTATTCGTCACGCCGGTTCTGTCGAAAATGAATCAAGGTTTCTGGTAGAAGGGATGATCGGGATGTATTACATGAATAAACTATCCAGGCTTTATTTTCCAGGCGATGTCTTTATGGATTTTGAATCTTATCAAACACAGGTTCCCAGTAAATATCGTTTTAAATCATTTGGAGAATCTGTGTACATAAGCCTTAGTTACCCTAATGAAGAACTGCTGCTGAAGGAAATTCCAGAATTTACAGACTTTTCAAAATCCCAGATAGCTAAAGTCAGGCATGCTGATTTTGAGTGGCATGCTTTCACGCAGATGAACTACCGTGATAAAATCCGTGTGATAGAGGAGAAATTCCCCTCATTCAAATATGATCTTACGAATAATGAAAAGGCAAGCCTTCTAGGGGTAAGCTACGCCACTGCAGCGCGTATCAAGAAAGATAATAAGGATATCAAAGCAGTTGGTGAAATTGGGCAATTTGGAAAATTACTCCAATATCCATTCCCTGCATATGTTCATAATGATGCGGCTGATATTGAGGAACAAACTGTATCCTGGGCTTTTCACTTCCATTCAATTCTTAGGAACATTGAAGAAATCACTTATTACAAAAAACAGAAGTTCAGTTACCTGTCCTCCTGTCTTTATCCGGAGATTGATATTGAGCGAGGGTTGTGGATTTCCAAGCTTTATCTATGGCTGTTTTATCTGGATGATATGACGGATGATTTACATGTTGGCCAGAAGGCCGTTTTTTGGGATCATCTTCTGATTGGAGTTGAAAACATTGTGGATGGTAAACCATTGGGATTTAGTCCTACCCGCATTACGGTATACCTAAATGCCTTTATTGATCTAGCAAATGAATTCAGTATGCTGGTTTCAGATGATAGAGAACTGAAGAAGCTTATTTATTCCGAGGTATTAAATTATCTCAAAGAGAATAAAGTGGAAGCCGAATATAAGGACAAGGGAACGCCACCTAGTTTTGAGGCTTACCAACTATTGCGACCTGTTTTTTCCGGAGGGAATCTTGCCCTATCACTCTGTGCCTTTGAATCTGGTGATAAATTTGACAAAAATTCTTCTGACTGGCAGGAAACAACCGAGCTTCGTGGATTGGCGGCTAAGCTAATCTACCTATCCAATGATTTGATTTCATACCAAAAGGAAGCATCTCAGGGGGATTTTATGAATGCTGTGGCGCTACTCATGCATCATAAGCGAATTGATTTCAAAATGGCTCAGCATGAAGTACTAAACCAGCATGCGGAGACATTGGAAAATTTTATGGTGCTGGAAAGGAGATGGAAGGAAGAATACAGGCCAGAAAATAGCGGTGTTCTGAAGTACCTCAAGCAGATTAAATATAAGATTGCCGGATCAGTACACTGGTCACTTTCAATTTCTCCACGGTACAAGAAGAATTGATCTTGGGATTAAATTTCTAACCTATGAGCATATTAGCGTTTTCGACCCAGATAATTTCCAAATTAAAGAATGAGCTAGGTATCCTGAAACTGGATGGTGAAAACAAACTTATCCAGTTTGAATCTGCTTTTCACCTGGTGGATAAGGCTATGGATAAGATAAAATTCTTCATGGATCAATATGTCTTTGTGTCTGAGGAAGAGGAAATAGAATTCTTTAAATATCACATGACCTACTTCCTGAGGGAGTCTGTGTATTTCTCTGAATTGTTCAATATGGAGTCTATCAAGCCTGCAGGGCCAGAAACTGAAATCAGGAAATTCTACGAAAAAGAACAGCTCAGCGTGCAGGAATTCCTGCAAAACAACCAAAACTTATACAATTACCTCTTGATGAAAAAAGAGAATCAGGATAAGGTGTTTTTCTTAAGAAGTGCACAAGCGCCTATCTATAAACCTAATTTGTTCTGGCATACCCTAGATACCAGGTATTGCACTGTATATACATTGTACTGTGCCAGGATCATGGGTACGCTGGCACTGGCAGATTACATTCAAGGTCAGATAAATGTCCTACAGGGGTCTAACCAGCCATTGGTAGAGGAGGATAAAAACCCACCGCTGTTTTGGACGGGAAAGAAGACGGATATGGTGGAGTTGGTGTACGCATTAAAAACCTCTAATGCTATAAATAACGGAAATGCCAGCGTTGCGGAATTGGCAACCTCCATCGGTGAGGTATTTGGAAAGGAGCTGCATGATTATTACAGAACCTTTCTGGAAATCAAGTCCAGAAAGAAAAACCGAACTGTATTCCTTGACCATTGCAGAGGGAATTTGGAGGCATATATGAATAGTTTTGAGGCAAGGGAATAATAATTCATTGTCAAATGACAATGGGGAAGTTAGTAAAGAGTGAGGCACTGAATGAGTTGAGAGGCGGGAGGTGTTTTAGTAATAAATAAGGGGGATATGAAAGCAATTATTGAATCGCTTTTGGTGGAGATGGAAGAGTCCCTAAAGCGAGTAACACAAGAGACATTTAATGAGCTACAGAAAGTAGAAAGATGTGGCAGGGTGGTCAATGGGATATTGATTAAACTCAAAGCATTTATGTCTACTTATCAGTTTATGAATTCAGAAGAGGAGATCTTGTTTTTCAAAGAGTATAAACCGACGTTTTTAAAGGAACTGATCTTCTATTCTGAGCTAACCTACCTAGAGTCAAAAAAGCCTATAGGGAAAAAGGAACAAGTGAAAAATTACTACCATCACATGATGGATCAGATGCAAGATTTTTTTGCTAGAAATCACCAGCTCTACATCTACCATCAGTTGGATAGAAGTGATCAGGATGAACTTTTATTCCTGAAAAATTCCAAACCTGTGTCTTTGATACCTGACTATACGATTGATTTTGACCCAGAATTCTCTTCAATCAATAGCAGTAATCTAGCCAGGATCATGGCATATGAGGACCTTACAGAATATGTTAGGAAGAGATTGGTCAACCTAGACATGGGGGTCGATACTTTAGGTAAAGAAAAGGCCAGACATGAATGGACTGATTCGAAATCTGCTCTGATAGAATTGGCCTATGCACTTCATTCTAGAGGAGCAGTAAATCATGGTAAGAGCGATGTAAAGTTGATTATATCCATCATGGAATCTCTTTTCAATGTACAGGTGGGGAATTTTTATCGAACATTTCAGAGTATGAGAGGAAGGAAAAAAGGTAGAACGATCTTTTTGGACAGCTTAAAAGACAGTCTTGAAAAAAGAATGGATGAAACAGATATGGGGTATCATTAATATTAACAATCTGATAGTATGACTTTGCAGGATTTAGTAGTTTCCGTTTTGGCAATCACATTGATGCTGTTTGGGTTTGCAATCCGTTATTGGATAGGGAAGAGACGTTTCGAGCGACGAGGGATTGGAGGATTGCAGCATTATTCCAGCTATTCCAAAGCACTTTTTATTTCAGCCCTTGAAAGGTTTGCTAATATTTTGAGCGTCCCGATGATACTGGGAGGAATATTCCTGTTAATGTTTTGGTGGATGTTTGTTAGAGATATTGCTTTGTCAAGAAATAAAGAAGATGTTAAAAGAAAAACAGAACATAAGACAGATCCCACAGCCCACTTCCTTATTCCTGCGGAAAATGGCTATGGTAAAAAGCTGATCAGCCCCATACGAACCGATTTATTCCCGTTGTCCATGAATCGATTCGTATAAGGCTGATTTGATCACTGGAATGATGCTTAAGCTGTCTGTATTTTTAGAGTAGTTTGAAAGCTCAGGTGCCCTGATAAAAATTGGTATTGTTATTTTAACAAACTTAAAAGCATGACCATTTAACGGATACCATTTCTCTTTTTTCTGGAGAAACGTTGATTTCGGCTTGTTACTTTTTCTTGCTTATTATGAGCAATTTCAGAATGCCTTGATTGGAGGTTGCTTTCCTTAGGTGTCTTTAATTCTGAATCATTTTTTCCACAAATACCTTTGATAAGTTCTTCCGTATAGTCACTTTCTCGACCGAAAGATGTAAGCGGATTTGCGTCAGAATCTATTCTTTCTTCCGTGTTTACCTTTTCTATTTCTTGCCTTTTCATATGCTGTTGGTTTTGGAGTATAGGTTAACCTGGATTGGATAAGGCCTTCAGTTTAGAACTTAGCTCAGTGAGTCCTGCTTTTTCCAGACTTTCGGAGATAATGGTAATCAGTTCTTCTTCTGATTCTTTTGAGATTTGAATAGGGTTTTTTCCGGATTCAAATTTTTGGTCCATTCCACGGGTGATTACTTCGGTTAAGAGCAACACTGTTTTTCTGGGAATCTTCAAATCAATTTTTACAAGGTCATGCATCCCTGGCACTGCTAGTAGGGTTTCGTAAATCGTTTCAAGTGATGTACTGGACATAGTTTTATTGGTTTTGTTGTAACAATATTTATTGAGCTAAATCTACTTTGAACCAATGACTTGAGCCTATTTAGAAATTGATCAGGATAGGTAAATGATCTGAGCACTTTTTATAATTGTATCACCCGATAGGAGGAACTGAAATGTCTGAAGTGATTTTCTTAAAGCTTCAAAATCATTCTAAAAGCTAGGTGGATTTCCTGGGTCCTCTGAAATCGGCAAGATGTACGGTTGTATCACAACCGGATCTTGAAACCCCTTACTCCGAAGTCGTGGGGTTTGAATTTGTAAAGTTTTTGAACTGTGAAAATGAACTGCGATGAAGGAAGAACTCAAGAGAAACAAATGGCTGCATGTTAGGCTGACACTTCAAGAATATGAGAAAATCCAAACAGAATTTGGGCAAACAGTTCAGGATAGTCTGAGTGATTATGCCAGGAAATTACTTTTGAAAAGGCCTGTTATCGGCAGGTATCGGGATACAGGAATGCAGGAGCTTTTGGCCGAGTTAACAGCTCTGAAAAGAGACTTACATGGGATTGCCACCAACTATAATCAGTTAGTAAAAAAGATAAATTCACAGGGTGAAAGTGAAATCGATTCTAACCTTACCCAAGGTCATGAATTTCAGAAAAACATCCTGAATTCACTGGATTTGGTGAATAGATTTATTAATCAAACGGCAGCGAAATGGTTGCAATCATAAAGACCAGCGCATCTTTGAGACGACCGTTTCACTACAATGAAAATAAGGTAGAGCAAGGAGTGGCGGAATTGCTTTTTACTCAAAACTATCCGGTTGAGGAAGCGTCCCAGTCTGCAGATATTCGTCTGAAATATATGCTTAAACTGACTGAATTGAACTCCAGAACTACTGTGAACGCAGTCCATATTTCATTGAATTTTGCGCCGGGGGAGGACTTTGAGGCCAAGAAATTACAAGCAATTGCCAAAGAATACATGAGCGGAATTGACTTTGAAAACCAACCTTATCTGGTGTATAAACACAACGATGCTGGCCACCCTCATCTGCATATCGTGACTACGAATATTGCGTTGGATGGAAAGCGAATTCCCCTGCATAATATTGGTAAACTCAAGTCTGAACCGACCCGAAAAGCAATTGAAATCAAATTTGGTTTAGTACCAGCAGAGGCTCAAAAGAAAGGGCTTTTTATTGCCGAGCCTATTTCAATTGCTAGGCTTGAGTATGGCAAATCTGAGACCAAACAGGCAATCGGTAATGTGCTGCAGCACATCCTGAAAAATTACCGATTCACTTCACTTCCTGAGCTAAATGCGGTATTGAAAGGCTATAATATAGTAGCGGATAGAGGGACTGAAACATCCAGAATTTTCAAAAATCGAGGGCTGGTTTACCGCGTATTGGATAGTGAAGGAAATAAAGTTGGAGTTCCGATAAAGGCAAGCAGTTTTCACTTTAGAGCAACTCTTAATGCAATTGAATCTAAGTTTGAAGCCAATAAAGTAGAACGCAAGAAACATATCAATTCAATTCGTTCAGCAATTGATCTGACTATTATGAAAATGCCTGAAAGTAGTCTGGATGAGTTAATAAAAAGCTTGGAGAAGCAGGGTATTGTCATTGTCAAACGGGAGAATGAAGAGGGTCGATTGTATGGAGTTACCTATGTGGACCATCGAACCAAATGTGTGTTTAATGGGAGTGCATTGGGAAAAAAATACAGTGCGAATGGACTGATAAAACGAATGGAAATCAATAGTAAAAATGAGGCTATATCTCCCCAAGCATTCATCAGGTCAGCAAATCAAACGAAGGTAAATCAAGGTGATAACCGGCTAGTGGAGTTAGGAGTTGACAGGAAAAATAGGAGAGGAGACGACTCTTTTAGAGGAGTGTTGGAGTCCTTAATTACACCTGATGAATCATATAACTTCCTGCCTTTTGAATGGAGGAAAAAGAAACGGAAGAAAAGAAAGGTGACAAAGTAATCACTAAAACTAATAGAAGATGGGGATGCAGACTGGAGAAAATGAGCAGGGTTTATGCAAGATTTTGGATATGACTCGTCTAATGGGGATTGGGGTTTTGGGACTTCATTTTTATTACTACTGCTATGCTACTTTTAAAGATTGGGGGTTGGTTTCGGATCTGACAGATGGAGTTTTAGTGAACATTTATAATACCAGTCTGTTTGAGAATTTTTATACTTCCAAGCTTATTGCGATTGCCTTGCTAGCTATCTCTCTATTGGGAATCAAGGGTAGGAAGAATGAAAAGATGAATGCCAAAATAGCATCGGTCTATGGAGTTTTGGGTCTAGGTTTTTACTTTGGGAGTTACGTCTTAATGCATTGGAAAGCTCCAATAGAATGGATTTCTATTGCCTACATGATAGTCACCTCCCTAGGTTTTTTGCTTATAGTTTCGGGTGGAACAAAGCTCTCGAGAATTATTCATGACCAGCTCAGTACTGATGTTTTTAACTCAGAAAATGAGACCTTTCCACAGGAAGAGCGGCTGCTAGAGAATGAATTCTCAGTCAATTTACCTGCAAAATATAGCCTGAAAGGAAAGGTTAGAAACAGTTGGATTAATGTCATTAATCCATTTCGTGGGCTGATGGTTTTGGGAACACCGGGTTCGGGGAAGAGCTATTTTGTCATTCGACATGTGATCACCCAGCACATCAAAAAAGGCTTTTCCATGTTCGTGTATGACTTCAAATTCGATGATCTTTCATCCATCGTTTACAATACTTGGCTGCAAAATAAGCATCAATATACCGTAGCTCCAGCATTCTATGTAATCAACTTTGACGATCTCACCCGGAGCCATCGCTGCAATCCATTGGCACCTGAAACCATGTTGGATATTACCGATGCAGCAGAGTCGGCACGGACTATTTTGATGGGATTGAATAGGGAATGGATCAAAAAGCAGGGAGACTTTTTTGTAGAATCACCGATCAATTTCCTCACTGCCATCATCTGGTTTCTGCGAAAGTATAACGGTGGGGAGTTCTGTACTTTACCTCATGTCATTGAATTGATGCAGGCGGATTACGATGAATTGTTTACAGTTTTACGCACAGAAAAGGATATTGATGTGCTCATCAATCCCTTTGTGAATGCTTACCTAAATGATGTGATGGAGCAGCTGGAAGGACAGATTGCCTCTGCCAAAATATCCATGGCAAGGCTATCTTCAGCACAGTTGTATTATGTGCTTTCCGGTAATGATTTTACACTGGATATCAATAATCCTGAAGAACCAAAGCTGGTTTGCATGGGGAACAATCCTCAGAAAATCCAGATCTATGGAGCAGTACTTTCCCTGTATGTAAACCGCCTGGTGAAGCTGGTAAACCAAAAGGGAAAGTTAAAAAGCAGTTTGGTTTTCGATGAGTTTCCGACGATATATTTGAATGGGATGGACAGTCTTATCGCCACGGCTCGGAGCAATAAAGTAGCCACAACGCTGGGTATTCAGGATCTCAGCCAGCTCAGAAAAGACTATGGGCGGGAGTTAGCCGATGTGATCATGGGCATAGTTGGGAACATTGTTTCGGGACAGGTGACGGGGGATTCTGCCAAACAATTATCGGATCGAATAGGGAAGATCATGCAGGACAGACAGAGTCTTTCGATCAACAGTGCAGACACTTCGATCAGCAAATCAAAACAACTGGAATCAGCCGTTCCTCCTTCTACTATTTCTTCGCTCTCCTCCGGTGAATTTGTAGGGATGGTAGCCGATAACCCGGACTGTAAAATGACTCTGAAGGCTTTTCATTCGGAGATCATCAACGACCATAATGCCCTCAAAGAGGAGCAGGAAAACTATGTGCCTATCCCTGAAATCCGAAAGTTGGATCATGCTATTGTTCAGCGAAACTACCTACAGATCAAGCAGGATGTGCGGGAGATTATCCTTTCTGAATTGGATAGGCTAGTGAATGATCCAGGGCAGAAGCATTTGGTAGTTAGGAAAGGAAATTAAATTGTAGTTAAACTAAATTGTTTAATAGTATAGGTTTCGGGCTTTCCCCGATGTAAATCAATACTGTAAATAGATCTTAAATGATTTAATTTATGAGGCTCACCTAATTATATAACTGGTATAATACAAACAGAAGAGGAACATAATAAACCGATTATGTTACCTGAGTCCAAGGACACTTTGTGGCGATTTCTACCATATCTGTGGGATTAATGCTCCCATGTTCTATTGAATGCCGCCTGGTATATTTCCTGCACGTAACGGGCTAAGAAATTTTTTACATAGTAAGATAAGCCTAATACCTTTTGGGGGGACGTAATTTTTCGTTTCGATATTTTTTTTAGCAAAAACAGTTACTTTTTCACGGGATATGCTACAGTTTCTATGTTATCTTTTATTTAATAAGAAAACTGATGAAATCGGCTACTATAAAATATTCACAACCATAAAAATGAATTTACCATGGCTCACAACAAAGAATTGATTCAAAAATTAGCGGAATGTGCAGCTGCATGCGAAATGTGTGCGGATGCCTGTCTGGACGAACAGGACATAAAAATGATGGTACAGTGTATTCGGATTGACAGGGATTGCGCCAAGATCTGTTATGTGACTGCTAGTTTCGTTGCCTCTCATTCCCAACATGCCGAACACCTGGTAAGGGAGTGTGAAGAGATTTGTAGGGCATGTGCCGAAGAATGTGCCAAGCATGACGCAGACCACTGCCAACAATGTGCCCAAGCCTGTCGCGAATGTGCTGAGGCATGCGGAAGTTTTTCAGGAGTTCAAGGCTAACAGACTTTAAAACGAATACTCCAAAGACAACCGGCCCCGGATTAATACTAGACATCTGGTGTCGGTTGTTTTGTTACAAGACCTAATGGAAAACAAGAAACTGTAAAAACATGAAAAAAGAGATTTTAAATGGCCGAAATTTATCGAAGGTACTGCGTTTACCTTCGCTGATAATGATAGCAGCATTAACCGTATTTTCCGGTTGTACCGATGAAGATACTACGCCGTCCATCAATGAAGACTTCATGAATGAAATGGAAGCGGCACGGATGAAAATGATGGAAAACATGCATGCTGTTCCCATGACCATGGATCCGGATGTTGATTTTGCTGAAATGATGCTGCCCCACCACCAGGGCGCTGTTGACATGGCGAGTATAGTTTTAGAATACGGGGAACACGAAAATTTGCTCATGCTTGCACAACAAACCCTTGAAGGAAATGAGGCAAGTATGGCACGTTTAAATGATTTTCTTGAGGCCCATGGCGCTCCCGTTCCTCAAGATGGAACAGGTTTTATGGAAGAAATGGACATGGCCATGAGGAAGATGGATGAGGTGATGAAAGCTATGCACTATACCAATGATCCCGATTATGATTTTGCAGAGATGATGATCCACCATCACCAGAGCGCCATAGATATGGCCAAAATAGAATTGGACTATGGTGTGGACGAAAACACCCGGATGGAAGCACAAACGATCATAGAGGATCAGGAAGCAGAAATCATAGAACTTGCCCAGTTCAGGAATGGGCATGGGCAACCGGAATAGGAGCCCATCTGGTAAGAAAGGGGAATAATAGATAAAAGCGGAATGGCCTCTTGTCCAAGTGATACATAATGAGTAGCTGTAAGCAGATATCGCAATTCATGATTTGAGAGGCATATTTTTTTTGATTCCATGATTGGCAGATTGTTACTTGAATGAAATAAACTATGAAACAAAAGCTATATAAATGTTTAATGTTGCTGATTGCTTTGCCTTTCCTTTATGGGTGCTATGGCATACGGCCCTCCCGCGGAGGGGCGGAAGCTAAAACCTCTGAAAGAAAAATCAATCCGATGGACATTGGGTTGCCCACAGGTTATGCAATAGAAGCTGTCGCAACGGATTTGACTTTTCCTACGGGGATAGCATTCGATGGAGAGGGGCTGATTTATGTGGTTGAATCCGGCTATTCCTACGGGGAAACCTGGACACAACCGCGCCTGTTGAAAATAGAATCATCAGCTAAAGCTTCTGTTGTGGCAACCGGTGAGGAAAATGGCCCCTGGAATGGCGTTGATTTTTACGAAGGACAATTTTACGTATCGGAAGGCGGTGAAAGGAACGGAGGCAAGATCTTAAGGATCAACAAAGAAGGCGAGGTGACCACACTCATAGAAAACCTGCCGAGCATGGGAGACCATCATACCAATGGTCCGATAGTAATGAATGGATATGTATATTTTGGACAAGGAACTGCTACAAATTCGGGCGTAGTGGGTGTGGACAACGCCCAGTTCGGCTGGTTAAAACGTCACCCTGATTTCCACGACATTCCCTGTAGCGACATCGTACTAAATGGTAAAAACTACAAAACGGACAACCCGTTGACCGAAGACCCGAATGATAAAGCCAATACTGGGTCGTATGTCCCATTCAATACAACAACCCATGAAGGGCAAATCATAAAAGGATCCCTACCGTGCTCAGGTTCTCTAATGAGGATTCCCCTGAACGGAGGCGAACCTGAGCTTATTGCCTGGGGCTTCCGTAACCCTTATGGCATGGCAGCCCATAATGATAAATTATTTGTTGTGGAAAATGGTTTTGATGACCGGGGAAGCAGGCCTGTTTGGGGCACAGGGGACATTTTATGGGAAGTAAAGGAAAACCAATGGTATGGCTGGCCCGATTACTCAGGCCATGAACCTTTAGACCATCATGGATACAAAGTCCCCGGAAAAGGCACGGTAGAATTGCTGCTAAAAGATCATCCCTCTGAACCTCCCAAACCTGTAGCCGTGTTGGGGGTTCATTCATCTTCCAATGGAATGGACTTTTCTACCAGTGAGGATTTCGGATTTAACGGAAAGGCTTTCATCGCCCAGCTGGGGGATATGGCACCAAATGTAGGAAAAGTGCTTGGACCAGTCGGGTTTAAGGTTGTGATGGTAGACGTGGAGCTGGGCATTGTTCAGGATTTTGCCCTGAACAAAGGAAATAAAAACGGTCCAGCTTCACAGCTTAAAAAAGGCGGGTTGGAACGTCCCATTGCGGTTAAGTTCCATCCTGATGGAAAATCTCTTTATGTGGTGGATTTTGGAATAATTGATACATCCGGCAAAGGAACCGTTTCCCGTAAGGGCACGGGGGTTGTCTGGAAGATCACAAAGAAGTAATTATGGTCTCATTCAAACAGATTTTATCAATTCTATGCATGGTCTCATCCACTTTCCTGGTTGGATGTTCGCATCGGTCAAGCCATCCTCTGGCAGGAGCGCAGATATTAAATGATTCGGAAATAGCCGGAGAAAAAATCTTCATGCAAAATTGCCAAAGGTGCCATCCCCAAGGGGCAGCAGGGCTTGGTCCTTCCATTCTCTGGGCACCCGGATTTGCAAAACGGTTTCAGGTAAGACATGGAGTAGGCGCTATGCCCGCCTTTGATAAGGACCATTTATCAGAAAAGGAATTGGATCAGTTAATGGAATATCTGAAGGCACTTAAAAACAACTAAGTTATGTCAAGGTACAAGGTTTCATTAAAATGGAAAGGTGACTTAGAAGATTTTACACACAAAAAATACAACCGTAGCCATAAATGGATATTCGGAGGAGGAAGGAATAAAAACAACAAGCTGGCTGTGATTAAAGTCAACTTACGACCCCGGACAGCATTTACCTGAGAAAAGGCCCTAACCTAACTGAGCTGAAAAAAAATGTATGAAAAAGCACATGCCGAATGATATTTGATGTGATTCATAGAGAAAGCCTAATCAACGGAAGAGATAAAACAGCTATATAATGTAAAAAATGCAAGGCATTTTAGAGCTGTTGTAGTTGGGTTTGTAACAGAAAATTTAGCAACATGCAATATTTTACCAATACATCCAGGAATTCAGAGAAGGAAACAGTAATCGTCACGGGAAGTAGCGGTCTAATCGGCACGCAGATCATTAAACGATTGTCAGAAAAGTTCAACATCGTTGGGCTAGACAGGGAGGGGAATCCTCATCCTCCCATAGAAGCCGAATGCGTATGCTTTGATATTACTTCAGAAGAAAGCATAAAAAAGGCAATGGAGCGGGTAAATTATGCTTATGGAAAAAAAATAGCATCCGTGATCCACCTGGCTGCCTACTATGACTTTTCCGGTAAACCCAGTTCCTTATATGAGGAAGTAACTGTCAAAGGAACGGAGAACTTTGTCAAAGTGCTGCAGGATTTTGAAGTAGAGCAGTTTATTTTTTCCAGTACCAACCTGATCTATAGACCCACCGAGCCCGGCAGGAAGATCCATGAAGATTGTCCTGTTGCGCCTAATTGGGATTATCCCGAATCGAAAGTGGATACTGAGCAAATCATACGTGAGAACAGAGGAGACATGAAAGCTGTTCTTTTAAGACTGGCCGGCGTGTATGATGACGATGGGCATTCTATTCCCGTATCCCATCAAATACAACGCATTTATGAAAAGCAATTTACCAGTCATTTCTACTCAGGTGATACTTCTCATGGCAATGTATTCCTTCACATGGAAGACCTGCTGGACGCCCTTGAAAGAACAGTAGAAAAAAGAAAATCACTTCCTGAAGAGATTGCAATAAATATTGGAGAACCAGAGACCCCAAGCTATCAGAAAATGCAAAACAAGATCGGTAAGTTGATTCACGGTGAGGAGTGGGAGACCTATGAGATACCCAAACCAATAGCTAAAGCCGGTGCTTGGGCAATGGATCTTTTCGGTGATCCATTTATTAAACCTTGGATGATAGACCGTGCCGATGATCATTATGAACTGGATATTTCCCGTGCCAAAGAGTTGCTCAACTGGGAGCCTGGACATTCTTTGATAGCCACTCTGCCGGATATGATTGAAAAACTTAAATCCGATCCTCTTAACTGGTATCACGAAAATAATCTGGAGCCACCTTCTGAATTATAAAAGGATTGAATTTTAGAAATCTATAATACTTGTTATTGATATCCGCAATCTTGCCATTATGGTTAAATCGAAGCAATAATGAGTCTGTCATAAAATTTTTGACCGAATTTTTTTCTGTTGAGTTTGTTACTAAACTCGTCCAGGAAATTCTGCATCATTCGTTCACTGATCATATGGAAAGTTTGCAAGTGTTTCTTAAATTACTGATGGCAATGTGAACCCTTTTGAGGTTAAAATTACCTTTCTGGGTTTCGGAGACTGCTTCGCAGCAATAAACCCATATATAAATCTTCAGATATAAGTATAACATCCCCTTAAAAAAACTTATCTCTGTGGTATCACTTTGCCACATAAATTACTGTTAGTAAATATTTATTCTGATTATCATATTGAATAACGGTGATATTTTTTCCCAGTTAGGGAAACTTCTGTTACAGGTACTGAAATGTTCATGCCAATAGGTTTCGGCTTATAGCACCCTTCCTTCTAAGCCTTAAGCCGAGTACAGCAATAATTATGAAATGGCATTTAAGCAAACGTGATTCAATAACCAACTACAATTAAACGTAGTGACATTTTAAACATTTGTGAAGGATAATCAAGTTTCTACATTGAATTTTTCACCAGTTGCCATCACAATAACAAGGATTAGCGGCGTATTAGTGATAAAATAATAAAGTTAGAACTAGTAAATAGGTTTTATAAACGTCTGTTTTTGAAATACTCTTTCAGTCAAAATAGTGAATTAATGTTCTGGATACACACATCACTAAAACAGAATACATAGACTTTGCCTATGAAATTGGTGGAGTGCACTTGCCGACCCACAATCCTTTGGCATCATATTTTCAATTAGCTTAAGTAAAAAACATGTTTGCGGAATCAATATTTTTTGTCAGTACTAAACATACTTATTATGACATCTTTAAAAACAATACTGCTATCCGCCTGTGTGGTAACACTGTTTGCCTACGGCAACAATAATCAAAAGGAAGAAAAAACCAATGAGCAGGCAGTAGTAAACAACAATGCAAATACAGCAACGCCTGATAGTGTTTCGGCGCAACTTGTGGCGGAAGGGTTTGTTTCGCCGGTGTATTTAACGCAGCCTGCAGGTGATGACCGGCTTTTTGTGGTTGACCAGACGGGTCAAATTAACATAGTGAAAAATGGGCAAAAAGTGGGGCAGCCTTTTTTAGACATCAAAGCAAAAATGGTTAGCCTGAAACCAATGCATGAAGAACGTGGTTTACTTGGCCTGGCTTTTCACCCGGACTTTAAAAGCAATGGAAAATTTTACGTGTATTACACTTCACCATTGCGCTCTTCTGCACCCAAAGGCTGGAATTGCACCAGTACCATTGCAGAGTACAAAGTTTCATCCGACGCTAATATTGCTGACCTGACTTCGGAAAGAATTGTGTTGCAGATAGACCAGCCGCAGGATAATCACAATGCAGGAACAATAGCCTTTGGTCCTGATGGATATTTATATATTTCAATTGGTGACGGTGGCGGTGCAAACGACAATGAAATGGGACATATGCCGGATTGGTACAAACCGAACGAAGGCGGCAACGGACAAGATATAAAACAAAACCTGTTGGGAGGCATTTTACGCATTGATGTAAACAACGGAACCCCTTATGGTATACCTGCCGACAATCCTTTTGCTGATGGACAAAACGGATTAAAAGAAATATATGCATTCGGTCTTCGCAATCCCTACAGGTTTTCTTTTTCCGGTGATGGAAGCCTAATAGCAGCCGATGCCGGGCAAGAGTTATATGAAGAGATAGATGTAATTGAGAAAGGAGGCAATTATGGTTGGAATGTAAAGGAAGGCAGGCATTGCTTTAATGCAGCAGACAATAAGCAACCCGCTGATAGCTGTCCATCTAAAGATGCTATGGGCAATGCATTTATCGACCCTGTGCTCGAATTTAAAAACAGTAAGTCCTTCCCCGATGGCCTAGGCATTGTGTCGGTTGGCGGTGTAGTTTATGAAGCGGAAGAAGTTGCGGGATTAAACAGTAAATACTTGTTCGGGGTGTGGACACAAAAGCACGAAAAACCCGATGGTGCTGTATTTGCTGCAGATAGAACCGGGAGCGATTGGCAGTACAAGAAACTGTGGTTTAAAAATAACCCGGGCAGTGAGTTGGGTGCATATGTATTGGGTTTTGGAAAAGACAATAGTGGAGAAGCCTATATTCTTACCAGTACCCAAAACGGTCCTAAGGGTAATTCGGGAAAGGTTTGGATAATAAAATAGCAGCCAATCAAGAGATTAAAAGTTGGTTGGGTCTTAACATTCCAAATATGTGTGTTTTATCATTTAAAAAAATAAGCTATGCATGATAACAAGAACGAAATAGAAGATTTTACACAATTTGCAGCAAGCCGTTTGAAGATACACCAGGACGAACTGCATACCAGGTACCGGAATGAAAGTATTGATAAGGAGACACTTGAGCAAGGGTATGAAGAACACCGAAAAATATTTAGACAGGAACTAAAAGAAAAAGCAGACACTATATTGGCAGAAAAGGAAAGTCCCCGGCTAAGAGAAGTGTTAAATAGTATCAGCTTAAATACTGTTAAACAACTTTCAATAAATTAGTTTTAATAAAAAATAATTGTTTTTGCCTTAAACCATAAAGAAATGTAAATAAAAATGTCTATCTCCTTTTCACCATCTATTTACTTTTTACCTAAAGCAGACAACTCTTAAATAAAATTATTTTATAGCACCATAAACAAATCAAGATGCAACACGAACAAAAACACATGAACAATTACGGAAAATTCTTTGCAATGATTGCTACGTCAATGGTGGCAATGTTCTTTTTGATGTATACTCATTCCTACCAGATTATTGATCATTTCTGGTTTAGTGAAACAAGGCTTTTTATGGCGGTAATTATGGCTGGTTCCATGGTCATTATAATGCTTCTATTTATGCTGAATATGTATAAAAGTCGAGTTGCAAATATAGCCATCATCGCTTTGGGGATTTTAATGATCGGCGGTGGTATTGGATTAGTTAGAAGTCAGATTACAGTCACGGGTGTTGACTACATGGAAGGCATGATTCCACATCATTCAATTGCTATTTTGACAAGTGAGCGAGCTCAAATAAAAGATATACGGGTGAGAAAGCTCGCCGAGGAAATTATTAAAGCCCAGCGCAGGGAAATTATGGAAATGCAATGGTTGATCAATGACATCAGGGAAAATGGTGTAGTAGAAACTGAAGAGGAAGAGAAAAATCGACCCGTGCCTAAATACGAAGGATCGACTGAAAAAGAAACACGAAATCTGAATGAGTAATTGAGTAACATTTGCATTTACTAAAAAACGGTAATAAAGCTTTTCCCTCCGATAGAGTTAAAAATGAAATGGATTTGAGATGTCAATTAACTTTTATTTATCCACTATAACCGATAACCCTATGAAAAACGATGATCAAAATAAGTACCAAAACCAGGGAGGAATGGGAAAGAGAGGCGTTACACGGCCAATGGCAGAAATGTCTATGAAAAAGGACCAACAAGATGATGATAAACAGGATAATGATGGTGGGATGAAGATGGATAGCGGGCAACGCAGCGAAATGCTAAACATGCATCACAACAATACCCTCTGGATTTATTGGTCACTAGTCATGTTAGGCGTATGGATGGTGGCCTCACCACTGACCTTTGATTATGCAAAGAATGTAGTTGAGCCAAGTGGTGGCAGGGATGTCTGGTTATCAATGAGTGGACGAATTGCCGCTATGAAATGGAGTGATATCATTAGTGGATTATTACTGATATTTTTTGGCTGGCGTGCATTGACCCCAAACCGCCCATATAGCATATGGATATGTTGCTTCATCGGGATTTGGATCAGTATGGCTCCATTGATTTTTTGGTCGCCCACCGCAGTAGGATATCTTAATGGAACAATGGTGGGTGTATTAGTTATTGCCCTTTCCGTACTTATACCGGGAATGCCCAATATGATCATGTACATGAAAATGGGAGGGGATGTTCCCGATGGATGGAGTTACAATCCATCAAGCTGGCCACAGCGGGCGATCATGATCGCATTGGCTTTTGTGGGCTGGATTGCCTCCCGCTACTTGGGAGCATTTCAATTAGGATATATTGATTATGCCTGGGATCCGTTTTTTGGAAATAGCACAATGAAAGTGCTGAATTCCAAAATGTCCCACTCCTGGCCCATATCTGATGCAGCTTTGGGCACATTGGCCTACACTTTGGAATTTTTAATGGGCTGGATGGGCGGAACATCACGTTGGCGTACCATGCCGTGGATGGTTACTTTTTTTGGAATTTTGGTGATACCACTGGGGTTTGTCAGCATCTTCTTAGTGATTTCACAGCCCCTTAGCGTAGGAGCTTGGTGTACTTTCTGCCTGGCTACAGCCATCATTATGCTGCCCATGATTCCTCTACAAATAGATGAGGTGATTGCTATGGGACAGCACATGGTGCAAAGAAAGCGTAAGGGCGATTCGCTCTGGAAAGTATTTTGGAAAGGTGGCGAGCCGGTAACTACCGAAAACGACAACCGTTCACCTGAACTAATCAGCTTTCCTCAAAAACCCAGAAAAGTCTTCAAAGCTTCCATTTGGGGGATGAGCTCATCATGGATGCTTACCCTTGCTACCATTCTGGGTGTTGGGCTGATGTTTGCCCCGGCTCTATTTGGAGTGGGCATAGAAACCAAAGCCGCTGATATCAATCACCTGGGAGGCGCTTTAGTGGTCGTAACAGCAGTAGTATGCATGGCAGAACCTCTTATGATCGGTCGATATTTCAATGTGTTATTAGGCTTAGCTATAGCAGTTCTGCCTTGGTTTGTGCAGGATGGTACCCTATTACTTTCCATAAGCGATGCAGTGGTGGGAATAGCTGTAGCAGCCCTATCGTTGCCCCGGGGAAAGATCATTGAGCGCTATGGACTGTGGGATAAATATGTAAAATAATGGTGTAATGACAGAGAAGGAATTACGTGATAAAGTGAATTGTCTTTTGGATGAGAATATGGTAAAGGGATACTCTAAAACGGCTGGCCGTCATTTTCACTATACTAAACCTTCTCCGTCATCATATCCATTTCAGTTCTTTTGGGATACTTGCTTTCACGCATTTATTCTTACAGCCTTAAATCGTGTTGATATGGCGAAAAAGCATTTGCAAAGTCTTTTTTCTTTACAAAAAGAAGATGGCTTTGTGGGACACATGATTTACTGGAATAATGTGTTTCCCAAGCGTATAAGTGACTTGTTTCAATCCAAGCCGAATTTAAAATTAAAGCTCTTGAAAACTCATATGAGTGCATTGATACAGCCACCGCTAGTAGCCCAGGCAGTGCAGAAAGTCTTCATGGCTTCCAATGATCTCGAATTTCTGAAAGAGATGCTGCCCAAATTAAAAAAATATTATAATTGGATAGCCATCAATAGGGATTTTGAAGGAAAAGGTTTGATTTCAATTATTTCACCGTTTGAGTCAGGTATTGATTGGAAACCGAGTTTTGATGAAGTGGTTAATTTCTCGTCTGGGAAAGCTGATTGGTGGTTATTTGTAAAAATTATTTGGATTGATTTTAGGAATTTTCTCAATAATTACAATTGCGAAAAAATTTTTAAAAAGGGGTATTTTATAGTCAAGGAAGTTGGGTTTAATACTATTTACGCACAGAATCTTTTAGCAATGCATCAGCTATGTGAAAAACTAGGAGACCCAGATGCTCAAATCTATAAATCGAGATATGATCAGACCGTAAAAAGCATACTTGAAGTAATGTACGATAAAGAAACAGCAGCTTTCTATGATGTGCATGACAAAGACAATAAAAAAATAAAAGTACTTACACCAACGGCTTTTTTTCCTACAGTAATAAAAGATATACCTACCGATATATCAAAAAAAGTACTTCAAAATCATTTTTTTAATAAAGATGAATTTGATGTTCCATACCCAATACCTTCAGTTTCAATAAATCATCCAGCATTCAATCCAAATCAGTCATTATTTATTTGGAGAGGTCCTACCTGGATTTTATACAATTGGTTTATGCATAAGCATCTAATGGA
>TARA_R110002012_G_scaffold137506_3_pt1 | contig 65722 bp, 78 predicted proteins | sample TARA_R110002012 | Tara Oceans TARA_R110002012 (sample SAMEA4396515) | marine metagenome | biome: Westerlies Biome; feature: [DCM] deep chlorophyll maximum layer (ENVO:01000326); material: water (ENVO:00002006), including particulate matter (ENVO:01000060) such as... | depth 40 m
ATCATCAATGCCGCGCTTGCGCGTCGCCACCGTGGTCACGATCGGCACGCCCAGCTCGGCCCCCAGCGCCTCGAGGTCGACGCGCAGCCCCTGGCGCTGGGCGATGTCATACATGTTCAGCGCCAGCACCATCGGGCGGCCGACCTGCTTCAGTTCCAGCACCAGACGCAGCACCAGCCGCAGATTGGTGGCGTCGGCGACGCAGACGATCACGTCCGGCGGCACCTCGCCGGCCAGTTGCCCCAGCACCGCGTCACGGGTGACCTCCTCGTCCGGACTGCGGGCCCGCAGCGAATAGGTGCCCGGCAGATCCAGCACCGACAGGGTCCGGCCGCTCAGCGCACGGATCAGGCCTTCCTTGCGCTCGACCGTGACCCCGGCGTAGTTGGCGACCTTCTGGTGGGCCCCGGTCAGGGCGTTGAACAGGGCCGTCTTGCCGCTATTCGGATTACCGACCAGGGCGACCCGGGTCAGACGCGTGGCCATGTCCATCAGGCAGCGGTCGCACAGTCGAGGCGCAGACTGAGACTGGCCGCCTCATGCCGTCGCAACGCCACCCTCATGTCATCGATCTTCATGGCCATCGGGTCACGACCGAACAGGCCCTCATGCAACAGCTCGACCCGGGCTCCCTCGACAAAGCCCAGTTCCAGCAGGCGACGCTCCAGCTCGACCGCGTGTTCATCATGATGGCAATGGGCACCGACGCGCACGATGACGCCGCGGTCACCGCGTCGGGCGAGGTTCAACTGAATGGTGTCGGTCATGACGCTCACGGGCGGCGCGATCCTGCGTATTTGCTTCTGACAGTGATTATCAGGTGCGATACGGTGACGTCCAGTCTCAGATCGTCGCAGGCGTTGCCGCATCCGGTGTTTGCGCTATCAAAGAGGCTCGGAAACAGGAGTTTGTCATGATCCGCCCCCTCGCCCTCCTGTCTGTCCTGGGTCTCGGCCTCGCCAGCTGCGGCCCGGCCGGGTCGTCGACCGCGCCCGCTGCCCCCCCCCGGCCCGAGCCGAGCCCGGTCGAAAAGGCCGCCATACTGGCCGCCCTGCCCGCCCCCTATGACGCGGGGGACCTCGACAACGGCCGTCGGGTCTTCGCCCGCTGCCGGTCGTGCCACACGATCACCGAGGGCGGCCCCAATATGACCGGCCCCAATCTGTGGGGCATCTTCGGCCGTACTGCCGGCAGCCACGCCGGCTACAACTATTCCAGCCCCGTGAAGGCGGCCGGCTTCGCCTGGGACGCGGACCGGCTCGACCACTGGCTGCAGAATCCGCGCACCTTCCTGCCCGGCAACAAGATGACCTTCCCCGGCCTCCCGAACCCGACCGACCGTCGCGACGTCATCGCCTTTCTCAAGACCGAGACCGGCTATGCGCCGGCGGAAACGCCGGGCTCCTGACCGACGGCCGGAGCGGCCTCCTGTGCCTCCCATTCCTCGATCTTGCGCGCCGTATATTCAGGCGACCGGGTGAACCGGGCCAGCGCGCCATAAATCACCGGCACCACGAACAGGGTCAGCAGGGTCGCGAACATGGCTCCCGAGAAGATCACCACCCCGATGGTCTGGCGACTGCCCGCCCCGGCCCCCTGCCACAGCACCAGCGGCAGCGAGCCGAAGGCGGTGGCGATCGAGGTCATGATGATCGGCCGCAGTCTCAGGGTCGCCGATTCAATGATGGCCTCATGGATAGTCCGGCCCTGGTCGCGAAGCTGGTTGGCGAATTCGACGATCAGGATGCCGTTCTTGGCCGCGATCCCGATCAGGATGATCAGGCCGATCTGGCTGTAGATGTTGAGGCTGGACCCGGCCATCACCAGACCGAACAGTCCGCCCGCGGCTGCGAGCGGCACGGTCAGCATGATCACCGCCGGAGTGATCCAGCTCTCGAACTGGGCTGCCAGCACCAGGAAAACCAGCAGAAGCGCCAGACCGAAGGCCGCGCCGACCGCCCCCCCCGCCTGCTGCTGATCCCGCGCGGCCCCGCCCCACTGGACCGTCGCCACCCCCTCCGGCTGTTCAGCGGCGACCTCATCGAGGAAGGTCAGGGCATCGGCGATGGTCGTGCCCGGATTGAGATCGGCGCTCAGGGTAATGGCGCGCTGACGGTCAAGTCGGCGACGGTCGGGCGTATCGCCCGACGTCCGGGTGGTCACCACCGATGACAGGGGCACCAACTGGCCGCCGCCGGTCGCCACATAAAGGGCCTCAAGATCCCCGACCGAGCGCCGGTTCTCGCGTTCGGTCTGCAGGATAACGTCATACTCCTGCCCACCCCGGATATAGGTCGTGGCCCGTCGTGAGCCGAACATGGTTTCCAGCGTGCGCCCGATCTGCTGGGCCGAAACACCGAGTGCCGCTGCCTTCTGCGGGTCGACATGCACGAGCAGACGCGGCGAATTCGGCTCGTAATTAAGCCGTGGTCGGGAAAAGCCCGGATTGGTCTGGGCCCGCGCCAGCACCGGCTGCAGCCAGTGATAGAGCTCATCATATTCAGAGCCGGTCACGACCATCTCGATCGAGTTGGAATTGCTGCCGCCCCGCTGAAATGCGCCGGGTACGCTGGCGTTAACCTGGGCATCCGTCTGGCTGCGCAGCTTGCCGTTCAGTTCCTGGGAAATCTCGTCCGCGGACCGCGTGCGTTCGGACCAGTCCTTCAGGATCATCACGGCATTGCCCGAATTGAAACTGCCGCCGCCGAAGCCCGGGGCCGAAACCAGGAAGCTGTCGACCTCGCCCGCCGTCCTGTACCCGGCCATGATTGGTTCAAGGCCCAGCATGATGCGGCGAGTATAGTCGAAGCCCGCTCCCTCGGGTCCGTTGACCCGAATCATGACCCGCCCACGGTCCTCCGGTGGCACCAGTTCATTGGGGAGGGTCAGGAACATGCCGACCGCCCCTGCCGCCACCAGCAAGATCAGACCACCGACGCCGGCGACCGCGATCCGCCGACCCAGCAGAGCTTCCAGGGAGTGGCGATACGACTGCCTCAACCCGTCCATGGCCCGATCAACCTGACGCGCAAGCCATCCGGATTTGGCGACAGGTTTCAGGATTTTCGAAGCCAGCATCGGCGACAGGCTGAGCGCAAGAAAAGCGGAAAAAGCCACCGCGGCGGCGATGGCGGCGGCCAGCTCGACGAACAGCCGGCCGACATAGCCGGGCAGGAACAGCAGCGGCGCGAATACCGACAGCAGAACCACCGTCGTGGCCACAACGGCGAAGAAGACCTGACGCGTCCCACGCTCGGCCGCCACCAGAGGGGGCTCGCCCAGATCGAGGCGGCGCTGGATGTTCTCGGTCACCACAATGGCGTCATCGACCACCAGACCGATCGAAAGCACCAGGGCCAGAAGTGTCAGAAGGTTCAGCGAGAACCCGAGCGGAGCCAGAACGATGAAGGTCGACAACAGGCAGATCGGGGCCACGATCGACGGAATGAAGGCGGCCCTCAGACTGCCCAGAAAGACGAAATTGACCAGAGCCACCAGCACCAGCGAAATGCCGATGGTGATCCAGACCTCCATGATGGCATGCGAGGTGAAGACCGAGTTGTCCGTACCGACGACCAGTTCCGTGCCTTCCGGAAGCGAAGACTGCACCTGCTTCACCATCAGACGCACCCCATCCGAAATAGCCAGGTCGTTGGATTGTGCCTGACGCGTCACGGCCAGCCCGATCTGATCCAGACCGTTACCGCGGAACAGACGCCGGTCCTCCTCAGGAGCCTCCTCGACCCGGGCGATGTCACCCAGACGGGTGACGTAGCTCGCCTGAGCCTGCAACGCGCCCGACGCGCCACTGGTTGAGGTCGGTGTCACACCGGCCTGACCGGTCCCTCCCGCAACGGGAGCCGATCCGCGTGTGCCGATCGGTAGTTCTTGAAAGTCCTCGGCGCGCGCATAGGTGCGGGCAACACGCACCGTGTAATTTTTCTGCCCCGACTCCAGCGCCCCGGCAGGCAGTTCGACATTCTGGTTGTTAAGGGCCGTCTCAACGTCCGTGACCGTAAGACCCCGCGCACTCAATGCTCCGGCATCCAGCCAGATCCGCATGGCATAGCGCTGCTCGCCATAGATCTGCACCTGGGCGACACCGGGCACGGTGGCCAGACGATCGATCAGGTAGCGGTCGGCATAATCCGTCAATTCCAGACGGTTCATCGCCGTCGACCGCAGAAACAGGATCATGATCGGCTGACTGTCGGAATCCGCCTTGGCCACCTCCGGTGGCCTGGCCTGATCCGGAAGACGACCGACTACGCGTGAGATCCGATCCCGGACGTCATTGGCAGCACTGTCGATGTCCCGATCCAGCGAGAATTCGATACTGACGTTAGAGCGCCCGTCCCGGCTGGTCGAGTTGATCCGCTCAACCCCCTGAATGCCGGCGATCTGCTGCTCGATCGGCTCAGTGATCCGATTCTCGATCACCTCGGCCGAGGCACCGGCATAGCTGGTACTGACCGAGACGATCGGTGGATCCACATCCGGCAGTTCGCGCACCGGCAGAAAGAAAAAGGCTGCCACGCCTATGACACACAAAACGATGGCCGCCACGGCCGCAAAGACCGGCCGACGAACAGCAACATCAGACAGCATCATCGCGCCGGGCCTCGTCCGGTACCGGATGGCCTCGAAACGGATGTGCCCCGCCCCTCACCCGCGACGGTCACGGGGGCCCCGGGTTGAATACGATTCAGGCCCGAACCGACGATATGATCCCCGGCGTTGAGACCCGACAGGATTTCGACAAAACCACCCTCGACCGCACCGGTTTCCACCTCGACCCGCTGTGCATTCGTACCCCGTTCACCCTTGGCGATACGGTAGACGAAAGCCCCCTCCCCCTCATAAAGGACCGCAGCCTCAGGAACAGCCAAGGCCTGCCGTGCCCCCTGACGGATCGAGACCCGCATCAGCATGCCCGGACGAATCCGACCGGTCGGATTGGGAATCTCGGCCCGCGCCGTGGCCGCCCGGGTCTGCTCGTTCACCCGGATATCGATCAGGGAGATCTGTCCTGTGAAACTTTCCTGCGCAAAGGCATCGGCCGTCGCCACGATCGGCGTACCGGACCGCAGCACACCCAGATAGCGCTCGGGAACCGGGAAATCGACGCGGATGACGCTGGTGTCATCCAGCGTCGTGATCACCGCACCCGGGTTGATCAACGTGCCCGGCGTAACACTGGTCAGACCCAGAACACCCGAGAATGGAGCCCGAATGATCCGGTCGCCCCTGCGAGCCTGGGCCGCCTCCAGCCCGGCCCGGGCCGTCTCCAGTGCCGTTTCAGCCTGTTCAGCAGTAACGCGCGGTGCGATGCCACGATCGGCCAGATTCTGGTACCGGTCATACTCGCGCTGAGCCTGAACGACCTGAGCCCGCGCCTGAATGATACCGGCATCCTCCTCATGAGCCTGCAGCTCGACCAGCGGTGCTCCGGCGGCCACGCGCTGGCCGTCAGCAAACAGAACCCGGGTAATCAATTCCGTGGTCGATGAGGTGATATTGACCGAACGCCGCCCTCGCGCGGCCCCGAGAACCCTGATCTGATCCGAAAACTCTCGCTGGCCGACAACGGCCTGCGACACCGTTTGGCTGCGCCCGCCGCCACGACCCGAAGGCCCGCCGCTCTTGTCATCTCCGGAAAATCCGACCCGGATCAGAACCGCCATTGCCATCAGGCCGATAACGACAACGGCGGCAATGAGGAAAAAATGGCGTTTGAACACGCGTGCAAGGCCTCCGGACAACGAGCGCTGAATTAGCGGCTCCCGCAATCAAGGCAACCGAACACAATGTAACGATCTAGGGCTTTGATTCCGTCGCGCCAAACTGTTTGCGTACCAGTCGGGAAATTTCAGAATCGACGCCAGAGGGCCAATATCGCTCCCCTGGCCTTCGGGGCTTCACGTCCGGCAACTGTTTGACGCCACCCTACCTGAAGGCTCCAGTCACCAAGGCGACGCACGATTGATGTTTCGAGATTGAGCCAGCGCGGGCCCGAATTGTCCGCCACGCCGCCAAACGCCTGCCCCAGCAGCATCCAGTCCTGCCCGAAATGCGCCCCGACGGTCAGATCGGCCCGGGTTTCATCCGGCAGCCCCTCCCGGAACCGGCGCGCGCCTTGAACCTCAACGAAAGCACGACCTCCAGCCATGGACCGTCCGGCAGATGTCCGCACTTCCCAGTCCCTGTCCCCGACTCCCGGGGATGCATAGCCGGCATTGCGACCTTCACCACCGTCGGCATATCCCACATAGAGGCTGACGGCATTGGCGTCGTCGCGCCACACCTGCCAGGTCACGCCGACCTCGAGGGGCCCGCGACCTTGATAATCGACAAAGGCATCCTGCCCCGTCTGCCAGTCACCCTTGACCTGAAGGGTCAGGCGATCGGTCAGGCCATACTCGGCAAAGACCCCGATTGAACGATCCTGTCGATCAACCGACAGCGGCAACAGATGTCCGGCCGGATCAAACCCATGCTTCGCCAGCATGTTCTCATATTTAAGGATCACCTGCCCCTTGCCCTTGGGCTGGGTCCAGGCCCCGGCACATGCGGAGCCGGCCGACAGCGCCGCGGCGAGGCAAACCAGCCCCGGCGCGGCAACTCTCAACTGTCGTAGCCCGGCGATCTGCGATCCAGCTGTCGCAGGGCCCCGGGCCAGGCCAGGGCCGAGACCATACCGATGCCGCCGCCCTGTTCCCGCGTCTCCGCCTGGGCTGCATCCGGAGCGATCAGAACCTGATCACGTCCGCCCGACAGGGCCGCGACCTGCTGGGCACAGGCGCGCTCGAGGAAGAACATCCCGACCCAGGCCGCCGCCGCCGTGGGTCCCACGGCCAGGGTCCCATGGTTGCGCAGCAGCATCAGCGACTTGTCGCCGAGATCCGCGACCAGCCGCTCGCGTTCATCGTGGTTCAGCGCCAGTCCCTCATAGCCATGGTAGGCGACCTGATACTGCAACAGGCAGGCGTTCTGGCTGATCGGCAGCAGTCCGTGCTTCTGGGCCGCGACCCCGACACCGGCCTCAGTATGAAGGTGAATGACGTAGCGCGCGTCCTCACGCGCCGCATGGATCGCTGAATGGATCGTGAAACCAGCCGGATTGATGAAATTCGTGGTCTCCTGAACGATCGTGCCTTCAAGATCGACCTTCACCAGTGAGGACGCTGTGATTTCCTCGAAATAATACCCATAGGGATTGATCAAGAAATGATGCTCGGGTCCGGGCACCCGGGCCGAAATATGGGTAAAGATCATGTCGTCCCAGCCCTGCAGGGCCACCAGCCGGTACAGGGCCGCGAGATCGACCCGGACCTGCCATTCCTCGGCTGATACTCGGGACTTCAAGGACTGCACCGCTCCGTCTGCCATGGTCATGCTCCACTATCGCTTATGTGCCACCTCGGCAGATTCAACGCTCGCGCCGCAGAACGCCGAGGTCAAGGCATCGGCGACACAGGTATCTCCGGACCACCGGCACCTTCGTTAATCAAACCTTCACCGACACGGCGACAAGGTTAACAGCTATTGGAAGTCTGCGTATTTTGGACCGGAGCCAGGCGTGACCGTTGTCGTTCAGCTCAACCCACGTCAAGATTCAAACGAAGAAACGCTGCCCGCCAGTGACTTACTGACGCTGGCACGAAGTCGCTCGGTCAATGATCGTGAGCGACTGCTCCTCGCGATTACATCCCTGTGCAATACTAACCCTCCTGCCGGCGAAATTTCGGGTATTCTGGGGGAGGTGCTGTTGACCCTTGCCCAGCAGGTCGAACGGGATGTTCGGCGCAGCCTCTCGGAAAAACTCGCCCATTCAGAGTGGGCACCGCATGCCCTGATCATCATGCTGGCTCTCGACGAGATCGAGATCGCACGACCGGTCCTCACCTCGAGTTCAATTCTTCAGGATGACGATCTGATCGTCATCCTGCTTCAGGCCACGATTGAGCACCAGATTGAAGTCGCGCGCCGCCCCGCCCTGAGCGGGCGGGTTGCGGACACGATTATCGAACGCGCCGAGCCCGCGACACTGACGGCACTCGCCTCCAATCGAACGGCAGAAATCAGTTCGGACGGTGTGCGGCGGCTCGTAGAACATTCCCGGCGCATAGCCGCGCTACGCGCGCCACTCACACGCCACCCAAGACTGACAGATACCTTGGCGAAACAGCTCTACCAATGGGTCGGCATCGCTCTGCGGCAGGCGATCGGAGCTCGCTTCCAGATCGAGGATGAAGTTGTGGAATCGGCAGTCTATCACGCTGTCGATCAGAGCTTTCACAATATCCCCCTTCCTCTGGACGAGGTCGCCGATGACGATCGTGCCGAGACCGAACGTCGCTTGGTTGCCAAGCTCAAGGCCTCTGGCCAACTGCGCGCCAGCTTCCTGATTCGGGCCATACGCGAAAAACGCCTGAACTTGTTCGTCGAAGGACTGGCCGCCCTGGGCGGGTATTCCGTCGGGGAAGTCCGATCGGCCCTCGACGGTGCGACTCCTGAAGCCCTTTATTACGCATGCTCATCTATCGGCATCGACCGTGCGGCATTTGGTGCCCTGATCAGGGAAATTCGCGTCCTGAACGCCGGGTCACCGGGTGACTATGGCGAACAACAATGGCAACGCGGCGCGATCTCGACCGCATCAGCCGCCCGGGCTTTCCGCGCCCTTGTCAGGGGCAATGCGGGCCAGGCCATTTGACTTCACGGTCGCGCTCGGCTTGCGTACGGACGTGAGCTTCTTATCCTCCCGCAAACTCCCGAAGATCGCGATCGTTTCGAGCGAACGTGTCGAGGCGGAGCACGCCCGGGCGCGTCTGGCAGGGCGCTATGGTTCGGTGGCACCATCCGAAGCCGACGTGATCGTCGCCCTCGGCGGCGACGGTTTCATGCTGGAAACCCTGCACAATAACCTCGAACGGCAGACTCCCGTGTACGGTATGAACCGCGGGTCCGTCGGGTTTCTGATGAATGATTACGACGAGGAGGACCTCCCGGGACGGTTGGCCCTGGCCGGACGCACAGTCATTCACCCCCTGCAAATGAACGCTTGGGACGAAGACGGGACGCTTCACACCGGCCTGGCCATCAATGAGGTCTCCCTGCTCCGGCAGACGCGGCAGAGTGCCAAGCTCCGCATCTATATAGATGGGACAGTTCGCCTCGATGAGCTCACCTGCGACGGCTGCCTGGTGGCGACCGCCGCCGGATCCACGGCCTACAACCTGTCGGCCCATGGTCCGATCATCCCGCTGGACGCCCGCATTCTTGCTCTCACCCCCATCAGTGCCTTTCGCCCACGACAGTGGCGAGGGGCCCTGTTGCCGCATCAGGCCCGTGTACGTTTCGATGTTCTGGAAGCTGAAAAACGCCCCGTCAGCGCCACTGCAGACAGTTTCGAGGTGCGGCGTGTAACCCGGGTCGATGTGCACGAACGTCGCGACGTCGCCCTGACGATGCTGTTCGATGCAACGCGTTCATTCGAGGAACGCGTACTCGCCGAACAATTCAACAGTTGACCGGTCACGGGTTCTTAACGGGCGCAATGCCAAGGTTGGGTAACACTCTGCGGGAGCCTCATCGTGAGCAATTCGGCCCAGGTCATTCGACCCCCCAATACCCTTCGCATGAAGGTCGGCGGCGGCTTCGGCGGCATTGACGCGGCAGCCATAGCCAAGGCTGAAGAAGCCCTGAAGGCCATGTCGTCCCAATTCGGCCAGTGGTTGCAGGACGAAATCACCAAACTTGAGCTGGCCCAGTCCAACATTCGCGACAAGGGCTACAATGCTGAAACCGCAGAAAGCCTGTATTTCCGCGCCCATGACCTGAAGGGACTGGGCACGACCTATCAGTATCCACTCGTCACCCGGCTGGCCGGTTCATTGTGCAAGATGATGGACGATCCGGAAAAGCGGCTCGCCGCTCCGCCCCTGCTGGTTGAAGCGCACATTGACGCGATCCGGGCCGTGGTGCGGGACGGCATCCAGACAGATGAGCATCCGACCGGCCGCATCCTGGCCGAAACGCTCGAGTCCCGTGTGGCCGCCCACCTCGGTTGATTATAGACGAGACAGGCGGTCATGCGCCTGCGGTCCCGACACCTTGGCGAATTACCGGTCAGCGTCAGGCGGCGGCTGAACGCGCCTGGACCTGAGTCGGAGCCTGATCAAGACGCTCCATCAGATAGGCCAGGTCCTCACGTGGCGCATTCGGCCTCTGTGTCAGGAAACGCTCCAGCATTCTCTGGCGGAAATTATCACCGGACGTATCGGCACCCTCGGCGTGAAGGGTTCGCCAGGTATCGACCCCGGCGCGAACGGCCTGAAACAGGCGCGGCGGAAGTCCGGCACGATCATAGATAGCCTTGAGTCCCAAGGGGCCGGCATCGTGAATCATCAGCCAGGCTCTATGGTGAGGCGTCTGGGCCAGTTCAGCCAGGCCATGCTCGAACAGCGCCATCTGCCCCCGGGCCAGCGCCCGCAGGATCAATGATGGACTCAGCGCCTTGCGTGAATTCAACTGCGCCACAAACACGGACAGGTCAGCGCTGGTCGAGGCCTGGTCCACCAAGTCGACGGTTGCGCGCTCGCGGGCGAACTGAGCCAACCGAATCGCAGTTTCGGGGGCCACAGCATGGCGGGTCACCAGATGCTCCCGAACGGCCTCGCCAACCAGGGTAATCAGCCGCTCTGTCACCGAGAGCGGCAGGACCTGCCGATAGGCCAGAGCGGTAGCGACCTCCGGCGAGGCCCCGAACCGGTCGATCGCCACCCCCATCGAGGCCTCGGACATATCGGCATTGTCATTGGCAGCCAGGGTTCGGACAGCCTGCTCGCACCCATCGACGGCCAGCGCCGTCGCGACATCGCGCGATACACTGGGACGGGCAGCGATCGCGACCTGGCGGATAGCGGACCCGGCACGAACGATCTCGATCAGGTCATCGTCACTGAAAGCAGGCGAAAAACCGATGACCGGCAAGGCCACGCTGTCGACATCCGCGGCAAGTTGTCGGGCAACATCGCGGGGCAGCAAATCCGAAGCCTTCAACGTCACAGCCAGGGCCCTGCGCACCAGTTCAGCAGTATCGTTGGCCATGACCCGCAGGATTTTCTGGGCCGCCTCACGATCCAGCTCAGTCAGGTCACCACTATCCATGCTGCGGCACAGCTTGTGCGCGGCAGAGGCACGATCATCCGCGTCTGTCGCCTTTATCAGGCGGCGGATATCAAACTCGGTCAGGCGCGCGCGATAGGCAGTCATTTGTTGGCGCTCGAGGATTCGTCACTGCAGGGAATCGGAGACTAGCTCAAAGCGTAGGATGAACCTTGATCCTTAACGCTCATTTACCAAAGCGCGGCAGAATTCATCCCGTGCCGCGCGTGGGTTCAGGCCCGAACGCCCCACCGAACCCGCCGGACTTGCCATCACCATCCTGTCCCAGCAACAGTGCTAGCAGGCCCTGATCCTGTTTCAGGCGATCCAGTCTCGCCGCGAGCATGCGCGCACGGTCATCGAGATCCGGCAGTGCGGGCGTGGCCCCCGTGGACGCCGGTGTCCCCGCTCCGGCCGACCGGTTCAGATTGGCATGAACCTCGGCAACCGTGGCGGGGCGGCCGTCCTTGTAAAAAATCGACCTGTTGGCCGCCGCCGCCTGCGGAAACATCGCGGCGGCGCTGACTCCGGGTCGACTGGACATAGCCTCCATCAATCGGGCGGCCCCACCCGGGCCCAGAAAATGAGCGGCATAGAGATCACCGGCACCGGGTTCGCGTCCGGTTCGACCGCGCAAATAGGCGGCATTTGATGCCGTCAATTCCGCCGCCATGGCCGAGGCCGCCTGGGCGTCAAAGCGCAAATCCAGCACCACATTCCGGGCCGATCCCTCGACGCGCCAACGGCCGTCCCCGCCCTGCTGGATCAGATCCGCGTACTGACCGTAGCCGTGACGGGCACCATGCTGTTTGACCGTCGCCAGCCAGGTCTGTTCGATGAATTGAAACAGGCCGGCAGCCGAGGATGTTCTCGCCTTGGCCGACGGGTTCATCGCGCTTTCACGACGCGCCGTCTTCATCAGAAAGTCGAAATCCACGCCGGTGGCGCTGGACGCGCGCCGAATGGCCGCCTCCACGCCGCCCGAAGATGGAATCGCTCCGATGGTCATGTGTGTTGGACGCTCGACGATCATGGTTAACGAAACCCTAAGCGAGGTCGCCCCAAACTTGCCGCAAGATCGGCGCTCAACTTGTGGTCGGGGAAGGCATGGGACGGCAAACGACAGGGAGTGACGACCATGATGATCAGAACCGCGAGCGGACCCGCACTTGTGAATCCGATCGATTTCGGTGAGCGCCGCAAACCTCTTTCCCGTGCGAGTTGGGCTGCCATAGGCGTTGTGGCCCTGGCCCACGTCGGCGTCGGGGCGGCGCTCTACTACCAGCGTTTCGAACTACCCCCGGCCCTGATCAGCGCCCCGGAAACGCCGCCGATCCAGGTCGAAATGCTCCGTCCCAAGCCACCCGAACCTGTGGTGGCGAAACCTGAGCCCCCGGCCGCCAATGCACCGATTCACCAGTCGACGCCTGTCACGCGCCCGGTTGAGACCGTGACCGCAGTGAAGTCGGACCACCCCGGGCCCACGATCAATCCCGTTGTGGTTCTGAACCGGCCGATCGCCATGCCTTCGTCGACCGGAACAGGCACCGTACCCATCGTCATCGACACTCCGCCTTCGGTGATCAACCATCCACACTGGATCCGGCAGCCGACCGGTGACCAGCTGATGCGCGCCTATCCGCGGCGGGCGATCGTCGCCGGTGTCGCCGGATCAGCGTCCCTGACCTGCGTGGTCCAGGCCAGCGGTTCGGTCAGCGATTGTGTCGTGACCAGTGAAACGCCCGGCAGTTACGGCTTCGGGCGGGCAGCGCAGTCCCTGTCGCGACAGTTCCGCATCAGTCCGCGGACGGTGGACGGCCAGGTCGTGAGCGGAGCCCGTGTCAACATCAACCTGCGCTTCACCCTGCCGGAAGACTAGAGGAAACGGCGCGGATCGAGGGCTTGGGCGAACGCTCCGGCGTCCCGGCCCTCGATCCCGTCGGCAACCGTTCGGGCGACCAGTGGTCCCAGCAACCAGCCGTTGCGGCGCGGAGCCAGGGCGAGATACAGCCCACCGTCCCCCGACAGTCCGGCCATCGGCAGTCCGTCCGGTGATGCGCCGCGAAGCCCGGCGGCCCAGGACACGGTCAGACTGTCGGTGATACCGGTCTGATCAAGGCAGGCGCGGAGCAGGCGCGCGCCCTGTTCCGGGTCCGGCACGGTGTCGCAACGATCCGGCTCCATCGTCGCTCCGATGACGGCTCCGCCGGCGGCCGGGGCAATATAGCCGGCCGGGCCGCGGACGGCATGGGTGACCAATTGCGTGGTCGTATAGGCGATCTGGCCCTTGATCGGCCGGACCTGTGCGGTCAGGCGAGTGACCGTGTCCGGCAGGGTCAGCATCGTCGTGGCCCCTGTCGCCAGCACCACGGTTGCGGCCGTGATGGCGGTGCCGTCGGCCAGCACCGCCCGCCAGACTTTTCCGTCGGCGGAAAGGATCGTCGCCCGGGCCTCGATCAGGCGCACGCCCGGCATCGTGCGGAGACGGGCCAGTGTTTCCGGGGCGTCGACACGCCAGTCATCCGGGCAGACGACGCCATGAGCCGTGCGTTCAGCGGTAAAACCCAGCCGGATCAGCCCGGCCAGAACCTCGTCGGCGTCGGGTCCGCGCCATTCCGCGCCCTCGCGATACAGGGGCAGGTCGAAGGCCCCGGCAAAGGCCGGCCACTGATTACGGGCCGCCTGGAACATATCCGAGCGATCAACCTGACCACCCGACGCGCGCCAGTCGGCCAGACTTTCAAAGGCCGGGGCGATCATGCCGGCGGCGATCGCCGAGGCATTGGATCCACCCGGGTCGACCACGGTGACCTCATGGCCCCGGCGCAGCAATTCGGCGGCGGTGCAGAGACCGAGGACCCCGGCACCGATGATCAGGATTTCACTTGAGGAGAACACCGGCTTTCCTTCGACCGCCCGCGTCCCGATTTCAAGCGACGTGGCTATTCCGCCGCGAGGGCCGCGCCGCGTTTGGCGGCCAGACGCTCGACCAGCGCCGCGTGCTGGGCCCAGAGGGCCAGCGGCAAGCGGTCACCGAATTTCTCGTAAAAGGCCGGGATCAGCGAGGCTTCCTCGGCCCAGACATCGGCGTCGACGTCCAGCAGGGTCGCCAGGTCGGTCTCGGACAGATCGAGGCCGGACAGGTCCAGCGAAGCGCGATCCGGGGTGCGGCCGACCGGCGTGTCGATGGCCCCGGCGGTACCGTCCAGACGTTCGGCGATCCATTTCAGCACGCGCGAATTGTCGCCGAAGCCGGGCCAGACGAATTTGCCGTCCGCGCCCTTGCGGAACCAGTTGACGAAATAGATACGCGGCAGCTTGGCGGCGTCGGTCTTGCCCGCCATCGACAGCCAGTGGGCGAAATAGTCACCCATGTTGTAGCCGCAGAAGGGCAGCATGGCGAAGGGATCGCGGCGCAGCTCGCCGATGGCGGTTTCGGCGGCGGCGGTGCCTTCCGAAGCCACGGACGAGCCGAGGAATACGCCGTGTTCCCAGTCGAAGGCCTCGGTCACCAGCGGCACGGCCGAGGCGCGACGGCCACCGAACAGGATGGCATCGATCGGCACGCCCTTCGGATCTTCCCATTCGGGGGCGATGATCGGGCACTGACCGGCCGGGGCGGCGAAGCGGGCGTTGGGATGGGCCGCAGGCTCGCCCGAGGCCGGATCGTGCGGCTGACCCTTCCAGTTGGTCAGCCCCTCGGGGGCTTCTTTGGTCAGGCCCTCCCACCAGACGTCACCGTCGGCGGTCAGGGCGGTGTTGGTGAAGACCGTATTGGTGGCTAGCGTCGCCAGAGCGTTCTGGTTGGTGTTGCGGCTGGTGCCCGGGGCGACGCCGAAGAATCCGGCCTCGGGGTTCACGGCATACAGGCGGCCGTCGTCACCAAAGCGCATCCAGGCGATGTCGTCGCCGATGGTCTCGGCCTTCCAGCCGGGCAGGCTGGGCTGGAGCATGGCCAGGTTGGTCTTGCCGCAGGCCGAGGGGAAGGCGGCGGCGATGTATTTGGCGCGGCCCTCGGGGCTGGTCAGCTTCAGGATCAGCATATGCTCGGCCAGCCAGCCCTCGTCACGGGCCATGACCGAGGCGATGCGCAGGGCGTAGCATTTCTTGCCCAGCAGGGCGTTGCCGCCATAGCCCGAGCCGTAGGACCAGATTTCGCGCGTCTCGGGAAAGTGAACGATCCATTTGTCGGCATTGCAGGGCCACGGCACGTCCGCCTGACCCTCGACCAGCGGGGCCCCCAGCGTGTGGACGGCGGGAACGAACACACCGTCATCGCCCATGGCCTCCAGGGCGGCGCTGCCCATGCGGGTCATGATGCCCATGGAGACGGCGACATAGCCACTGTCGGTGATTTCGACGCCGAGGGCCGACAGGGGCGAGCCCAGCGGGCCCATGGAGAACGGCACGACGTACATGGTGCGGCCGGCCATGCAACCGTCAAACAAGCCGTCGAGACGGTCGCGCATTTCGGCGGGGTCGGACCAGTTGTTGGTCGGTCCGGCGTCGGCGGTGTCCTGCGAGCAGATGAAGGTGCGGCTCTCGACGCGGGCAACGTCCCTGGGGTCCGAGGCGGCATGGTAGCAGCCGGGGCGTTTGGTCTGGTCCAGTTCGCGCAGCGTGCCCTTGTCGATCAGGTCGGCGACGATGGCGGCCTTCTCGGTCTCCGAACCGTCGCACCAGTGGACCCGGGCGGGACGGGTCAGGGTGGCGATCTGTTCGACCCAGGCGACCAGTCCGGCGTGGCGGGGCGGGGCGGGATGGAGGCCGGGAATGGAAGGGGTCTGGGTCACGTGTATCGCTCCTGAACCTGTCCGCCCGACGATCTCCGCCGTCGCGGCGCTTCGGGCGTGGTGTTCACGCACTGTTACAGCGGCAAGAACACTGCGACGGGGGGCTTCGTCAACCGCAGCAATTTTCCACCCCTCCGCCCCGGCAGCGCCTGTGGGATTCGCATTTTCCGGTCGCCTCGAGCGGGCGGGAGCGGTATCGATCGCCCGTGAACAGCCTCGACACCGTCATGCCTGCCCCGTCCGGTGGCCTCGTTTCGCCGTCCGTGGCGCGCAATACCGCGCCGTTGCTGGAGCGGTTGCGGGCCCATCTGCCGGGGCGCGGCCGGGTGCTGGAGATTGCCTCGGGATCGGGCGAGCACGCGGTGGCCTTCGCCCGCGCCCTGCCCGGCATCGACTGGACCCCCAGTGACCCCAGCGCCGAAGCCCGGGCCAGTATCGCGGCCTGGCGCGAGGCCGCCGACCTGCCAAATCTGGCCGCGCCGCTGGCGCTGGACGCCGCCGATGCGGGGAGCTGGCCGGAGGACGCGGCCCCGTTCGACGCCGTGGTCTGCATCAACATGATTCACATCAGCCCCTGGGCCGCGACCGAGGGGCTGATGGCCGGCGCGGCGCGGATGCTGCGCCATCCCGGTGGCCTGCTGTGCCTGTACGGTCCCTATCGCGAGGCTAATGTCCCGCTGGCCCCGTCGAATGAAGCCTTTGATGAGTCGCTGAAGGCGCGCGACCCGGACTGGGGTCTGCGCGCCCTCGAGGACGTCGTTCAGCTGGCCGAAAACGCCGGACTGGCCTTCACCCTGCGGAACGCGATGCCGGCCAACAATCTGTGCCTGCTGTTCCGTCGGGTTCAGGGTCTGTCGCGCTAACCGATCTTGCCGGCGGCGGCGGCCACCGCGTCCCGGTCGGCCAGGGAGGTAACCTCGGTGCCGTGGATCAGCACGGCCGGGGCATCGGCAAAGGCGGCCGGATCACCACCGGCGGCGAGCACAGCCTGTTCGACCCCGTCGCCGAAGGCGAGGATCGGCACGCCCTTGGCCTGGGCCGCGTCCAGCAGGGTCTTCACCGCCGCCATGGAATCATCGTCGGTCATGCCGCCCGGCACGATCAGGCCCTTCAGAGCCCCGCTGGCGATGTCCGCGCCACGCGCCGTGGCCAGGACGGTGACACCCCCGACGGACAGGCTGGCGTCGCCGGTCGACATCGGGGCCAGGGACAGGCCCTGGCTCTGCATCAGCGGCTCGATATCGCCGAGCGGACCGAAGTCCATCAGGCGACGCATGGCCAAGCCCATCCGGGCCCGGATCGGGGCGCGACGGAAGTCATTACGGGGACGGGCGGAGTTGGAACCAGCGCGTTGTGCAAACAAAAGCATCTCCTTCAAAGATGAGATCGACTATTCGGGCTGCGAAATACAGCCGTCAGTCGATACGATCAGTATATGAAATGGCTCTGCACGGGCTCGGCGCAAAGCCTGAACCCGGAGATACATCGTGATCTTGGAATAAGCGGACCTTATATTAAAAATCCCTGTCACGTCAACGCTTTTCGCTATTTTTCCCTGACAGGAACACCTTGGACGATGATGAAAGCATCGGCGGCCGACGACCCGCCGCTGCGCATTCCCCTTTGCCACGTCCGGCTCTACACAGGCGCAGATCCTGACCCCCGGAGCCCCATGGCCTTCATCCGCACCTATGACGGCGACGAACCGCAGCGCCTGAACAAATGGCTGGGCCAGAGCGGCGTCTGCTCGCGGCGCGAGGCCGAAGGGCTGATCGTGGCCGGCATGGTCTCGATCGACGGCGAGACCGTCACCGACCCGGGCCGCAAGATCGAACCGGGCCAGACCCTGACCCTGTCCGACAGCGCCGAGGCCGAGCTGGCCTCGGGCGTCACCATCATGCTGCACAAGCCGCTGGACTTCGTCTCGGGCCAGCCCGAGCCGGACAAGGTCCCGGCCATCCAGCTGGTGATCGAACCCAACCGCGTCGGCCCGTGGCCGTTCGCGGGCGAGGAACCGGCCGAGGACGCGTCGTTTCCGCCGATCGGTCGTCTGGACGAGGATTCGCGCGGCCTGCTGCTGCTGTCGAACGACGGGGTGGTGGCCAAGGCGGTGATCGGGCCGCAGTCGAACCTCGACAAGGAATATCTGGTCCGCATCGCCGGTGACGTGACCGAGAAGAAGCTGGCCCTGCTGCGCTACGGCCTGATGCTGGACGGCCGTCAGTTGAAGCGCGCCCACGTCAGCCGCATGGAGTCCTTCCGGCTGAAATTCATCCTGCGCGAGGGCCGCAACCGCCAGATCCGGCGCATGTGCGAGATGGTCGACCTCGAGGTCATTGACCTGATCCGCGTCCGCATCGGCCCGATCCGGCTGGACAATCTGCCCGAGGGCCACTGGCGCGTGCTGACCGCCGAGGAACGGGCGGCGCTGGTGGGTCAGGGGTAGGGTTCCGCCCTGAAAGAAAAAGAGAACCATCAACCCGTCCGCCGCGCACGCGCATCAATACTCGAATAAATTTTCGTCGACCCGCAGAAAATTTGAATAAGTTTTAACCGACATCGTCGATAAAGAGACAGTAATCACACGCTGCTCTCTTAGAGTTCAGCGGCTTTTCTATGAGATCAAGAAGGAAGAAAAATGCTTCCGCAGGCGCTTCTCGATGATGCCGAAGAATTGGCTCTCCCGCCGCTACCCGAACGGAGAGAAGCGTTGACGGGGACCGACCTGAAGCCGGGTCGGGTTGCCGCCGCAAAGCGCGCATTCACCACGCGTCGCGTCGATTTTTCGCTGGCCTGTCGACTCACGACGAAATGTGCGCCGCTGGCAGGTGATCTTGTCTTGGCAAGAGTCGAGAGCGTTGGCCTCCATGCACGCCTGGAGTCCCGGGACGGGCGACGCTGCAAACTCTATCCGGGCGACGAGATCATCGTCGCATTCGGTGCCCGCTATGCGCCGGACCAATTCGAGGCTGTCGTTCCGGACGATCTCGGTCCGTGCGATCTCGCTGCGGGAGGGGGGGTCGCTGCACGGGTCCTGAGTCGCCACAGCAAGAACATGAAGCCGACGCGCATCATACCGATCGGCCTGCTGGGTGACGCAGAGGGCCGGATTCTCAATCTCCGACGGTTCGCTCTCAATGACGTGCAACGCCCCACCGGTAATCCCGTGGTCATCGTCGTGGCCGGCACATCGATGAACGCGGGCAAGACAACGACGGCGTCTTCACTGGTGCATGGCCTGTCGCGCGCGGGACTCAAGGTAAGCGCCGGCAAGGTCACCGGTACGGGATCGGGCGGTGACCTGTGGTCCCTCGTTGATGCGGGTGCCCGGACCGTCCTCGACTTCACTGACATGGGGCATGCCTCCACCGCCGGTCTGACGCCGCTGGAAATTGAATATGTCGCGCTCTCGCTTGTTGATCAGCTTTCCAGCGGTGACGTCGACGTCGTCATCATCGAAATCGCAGACGGGGTGCTGCAAAAGGAAACGGCGCATCTTCTCGCCTCTTCCCGATTCCAGTCGCGCCTGAACGGCGTCATTTTCGCGGCTGGCGATGCCATGGGGGCTGCTGCCGGAGTGAACTGGCTAAGGGATCGCGGCCTGCCCGTGCTGGCGGTCTCGGGGGTCGTGTCGGCGTCTCCACTTGGAGGGCGCGAGGTTGAGGATGCCGTCGGCCTGCCGGTGCTGGGGATTTCGAGTCTTTCTGACCCCGTGCTCGCCACCAAACTGTGTATGACCCTGCCCGTTTTTGCCACTGCGCCCCTGATTTAGGAATGGTTTCGCTCTGGAATATCGAGCGTCGGAAGATTTTCGCCGCTCTCCTGGCGACGGCGTTGACGCAAGCCTTGGCCGCCGCCAGCGCCGCATGGTGCGTTCGGCATATTTTCGATAATCTGATCAGGGGTCATACCGCTCCCGGTCTGGATCTTCGACTACTGGCAGGGGTCTTCACCGGTGCCGTCTTCCTGGCCTTCCTGCTCGAAATCGTACAGCGGCGACTGGGAGAGGGCCTGGGCCTCAAATACACGGCCGACGTCCGCCTCGAGCTGTTCGATCATCACATGAAGATACCGGCTCGACGGCCGGCGCTCGACAGCCACGGAGCCGTACTCCTGCCGTTCGTCGGCGATCTGTCTGCGATCAAGCAATGGGTCAGTGACGGACTTGCCCGCGTCAGCGTGTCAGTAATTACCGTTACGGCATTGCTTGCGGCGATCGGCAGCCAGAGCCTGGTCCTGAGCCTGGCGATCGGCATGACCATGGCGGCAGGTATTGCTGTTCTGCTCGCCCTCGGTCGTCCACTGGACACCACTGTACGTGAGTTGCGTCGTCGGCGCGGTGCCCTTGCCGGATTTGTTTCGGGAAGACTGGCCAGTGCCGCAGCAATTCAGATGATGGGCCGGTCGCGCAGCGAACGAAAAAAAGTTGCCGCGCGCACCCTGGCGCTCAACCAGGCCGGCATACGCCGGGCGTGGGTGACAGGAGGTATGCGGGGGATCGCACACCTTACCGGCTCATTGATGATCCTCGTGACATTGTTCGTCGGCATGCATGAGATCCAGGCAGGTCGGTTCACCCCGGGCACAGTTGTCGGAACGATAAGTCTGGTGGGACTCCTGGCTTCCGCCATGCGTGATCTCGGTCGAGCGATAGAGATGTGGTATCCCGCACAAATCTCGCGCGAACGAATTGAGACCGCACTCCGCCAACCGGTTCGCCGTCGGACCGTCGGAAATTCCCGCTCCCGAAATGTCCACTCCGGTCTGGTCATCGACTCGATCAGCGTTACGCCCGACCTGACCGGCGTAAGCGTGTGCGCCGATCCCGGCGACATCGTGCTGGTCCAGGGACCGGTGGGAGCCGGAAAGTCCACCCTGTTCGCCTGCCTCGCCCAACTGATTCAGCCGACCGAAGGGACCATCCTCTATCGCGGGCAGGATTTGCAAAGCTTCAGCCCCGGCGCGTTGCGACGCCTTGTCGGATTCGCAAGTCCGGCGTTGCCGCTGCTCAAGGGCAGCCTTGGCATGAACCTGCGCTATCGCGCACCCAAGACAGGCGTGGAGAAAATCGTTCGCCACCTTGCCGATTGTGGCATTGACCGGCTGGTGGCGCGCCTGCCCCATGGCCTGGACACCAAAGTCAGGGGCGACGGTGCAAACCTGTCCCTGGGCGAACGCCAGGCGGTCCTGCTGGCGCGCGCACTTCTGGGCTCTCCCGACATCCTTCTGATCGACTCGGTCGACAGTCACCTCACTCCTGAGGTCGTAGAGCGGCTCACGCACATACTTCGTGAATACCGCGGCATCGTGCTGATGACCGCCTCACGCCCCGAGATCACCGGTTGCGCGACACGCATCTGGCACATCGAGGACGGCGCATTGATAGACAAAACCGTCACCTCCGGGGCAACGAATATCTTCCCGCTGGAAGCCCGCCACGCTGAAAAAGGGAATGAGACTTGAACCTTGCATGTCCGCACAAGCCGGGACCCCTCCTCGACAAATCAAAAGGCCACTGGCCCCGCGGCCAGGTCATTTTTCATTCCTTCCCCGGCGAGCCGGTGAGAGAGTGCTTCGTCTATGTTCCGCGAGGTGCCGACGCGAGCTCGCCGGTAGTCACCCTGATTCACGGCATCACACGGAATGCGGCCGAGCACGTCTTTCGGTTCCGTGCCAAATCGGATCGCACGGGGGCCATCCTGATCGCCCCTTTGTTCGTCAGGGAAGCGTTCGGTCAATATCAGCAGGTGATGGACAAACCGACCCGCCCTCGGGCGGATGAAGCCCTGTTCGACATGCTCGACGCCGTGGCGACCGACACGGGCGTCTCCGTCGAACGCTTCTATATGTTCGGGTTCTCGGGTGGTGCCCAGTTCGCGCATCGATTCATGATGATGCACCCTGAACGAATCACCTCAATCGCGATCGCGGCAGCCGGCTGGTACACCTTCCCGACGACTGACCTGCCCTATCCTCTCGGAATCGGGTCCTGTCCGATACCCGAGCACAGTTTCGACCCCGACCGCTTCCTCGCAGTGCCGCGCCACGTGTTGGTGGGAGCGCGTGACGTTGGGCGGGATGAGGCATTCCGAACCAGCCGCAAGCTCGATCAGCTGCAGGGCGACAACCGGCTCGCACGCGCGCGGAACTGGTTCGCTGCCATGGAACGGGAGACCCACCAGAGAGGCATTCGCGCCGCGCCGTCGAGCCTCACAGTGCTGGACGGGATTTCTCATTCCTTCACCGATGCAGCCGAACATGGGGCGCTTGCAGAGACTGTATTCGAAAAATTCAACCTCTCTTCCATCAAATTAACGGAAACAAATCAATGATGACGACCTGTTTAAGACGGAACCCCGGCCTTCTTGTCGGAGCCACCTTCGCCCTGCTCCTGCCCGCCATCGCCCATGCAGAAGACGGCGTGAGCACCAGTTCTGACGGCGTCACCCTGACGACGGCGGGTGGAAATTTTGAGCTGACTCTGGGCGGCCGCCTTCATTACGACGGGCTTTCCTATGATGAAAACGGCTCCAACCTGACGACATCGGGTTTCCGGCGTGCGCGGCTCGAACTGTCCGGAAAGATCGCGGATCGCATCCGCTTCCGCGTTGATCGTGAGTTTGCCGGTACTGATGGCTGGCGGAATGCCTGGGTGTCCGTTCGCGCGACCGACGACCTGAAGATCACGGCCGGCAATTTCATCGTCCCGTTCGCGATGGAAGGCTCGCAAAGTTCAAACAGTATTCCGTTGATGGAACGCTCCATCGTCACGGCCCTGACCCCCGGGTTCGGCGTCGGCGTCGGGGCCCGATACTCCCAGCGTCACTGGACACTGGCAGGCGGATATTTCGGCAACGCCCTGAACGATGAATACGGTCGCACTGCAGAGCGCGGAACCGGATACTCCGGCCGCTTCACCGTTGCCCCGATCAACAGCAGGGGAAACCTCGTTCACTTTGGTGCGGGGGTTGAGGACCGCGCCTTTTCGGCCGGCAAGGTGACCCGTTTCCAGGCCGACCCCGGATCAAATTTCGCCCCGACCCTGCTCGGAACCGGGGGAATCGCCGACCCGAAACACCTGACCAACATCGGTGCCGAAGTGGCGTTGTCGCACGGCCCTCTCCTGTTCCAGAGCCAGTATGTCGCCTCCACCCTGACCCGAAACAGCAACCCCACGCTCAATTTTGACGGGTGGTACGCCCAGGCCGGATGGGTGGTCACGGGACAGAGATACCGCTACTCCCGGTCCTCCGGGGTCGTCTCCGGCGTTCGGCTGAGACCGGGCCACAGGGCCGTAGAGATGGTGGCCCGCTACAGCGAGCTGGACCTCAACGACGGCGCGTTTGCACATGGCGTCGGCAGGTCGATGACCCTCGGTGCCAACTGGTACCTCAATGAGAACCTTCGCCTCATGGCCAATTACGGGCTGAGCTCGGTGAAGGACGTGCCCGGCGTTCCCGATCGCGACGCCACGCTGCTCGCGGGCCGGATCCAGGTCAATTTCTAGACCCCTTCGTTTCTGACGACCCCGCCGGCTTCAGGCTAAGCAGGACCGGCTCTGATTGACGACACCGTCAGAGCCGGTCTTGCCTTGCCCGGGGCCGGAGGCTCGCGCGGTTTCGGGAACGGGGCGCACCAAATCCGCAGCGCGGGCAACCCCAACAGCGGCCGCCCGTTGCTTACGGTGAAGGAGACCTTCCATGACCTATTACCATTCCAAAACCACCACCCTGCCGTTCGATGAGGCCGTGGCGAAAACCCGCGAGACCCTGAAGGCCGAGGGCTTCGGCATCATCACCGAGGTCGACGTCACCGGCACCTTCAAGGAAAAGCTGGACGTCGATTTTCGCCCCTACATCATCCTCGGGGCCTGCAACCCGAAGGCGGCGCATGAGGCGCTGGGATTCGAGGACAAGGTCGGGCTGATGCTGCCGTGCAATGTCATCGTCCAGGCGCTGGCGTCGGGCGGCAGCGAGATCGCCGCCATCGACCCCGTCGCCTCGATGACCGCCATCGACAACCCCGGCCTGAAGGCCAAGGCCGAAGAGATCGGGGCCAGTCTGAAGCGGGCGGTGGACGCGGTTTGATATTCCTTCTCCCCCTGCGGGAGAAGGTGGCAGCCGAAGGCTGACGGATGAGGGGTCTCACTGACGGCGAGAGTCATCGACCGCCGGTGGCCCCCTCACCGTCCCCGCCGGTGTGACCCCTCAACCGACCCGCTGCGCGGGCCACCTTCTCCCGCAAGGGGAGAAGGAAGATGCGGCCCGACCCGCTTCTCCAGCAGCGCCACCAGTTCGGGCTGCATGAAGGTGTAGTCGTCAGGGATGTCGAGGCAGATGACGCGGGCGCGCCTCAGCTGGGGCTTGAAGCGGCGCAGCAGCCGGGCGCGGTGGGCGCGCTCCATGACGAAGATGATGTCGGACCATTCGACCAGTTCGGCGGAGCATTGCTCCTCCGCATCGGGAGCCAGGCCGGCGGAGGCGGTCTCGACGCCGGGCCATGCCGCGAACACCTGCTCGGCCGTGGGCGAGCGCAGGCGGTTGCGGGAACAGAGGAAGAGGAGGTTGGTCACAGAAAAATGGTGCTCTTGTGGAGAATCGCCGTAGGGAAGAAATCTACTATTAGGCACGCGGACGAATCAGCTTAACCATTCCTTCATCCACTGGAGGATCGGTATGCCTACGTTTGGTGTTGCTGCGTTCCTGAAAGTCGCTTCCCTCAATCCGAAACCTCGGAAGACTGAGCTGCGCAAGCGCCTCTTCCCGTCAGGTGACGGCTATGACTTCCATCGTCGACTGAAGCTCGCCAGCAACAAGCATGTCGTCGCGGGTGAAGGATTGGCTGGCTTGCTCGAATATGCCGGCAAGATAACACCGCTGCCCGAGCGTAAGGCGATGGTGGCCGGTTTGACCAAGCTCGGTCTATGGCGGAACGGGGCTCCAGGCGACGGATTCAAGCCTCAGAACAAAATCTACGAGAGCCCGCGCAACATATTCAAGATCGCATTTCAGCCTGAGTTTGGTCTGAAACGGGGTTCGGAACGGCTGGCCTTTCACGTCTGGAACACCAAGCGGCCCGACCTGAAGCCGGGGGCCATCTATTCAACACTTGCCCTCATGTCAGACTTGTACGCCGAGGATGATGATGCTCCCGACGACTTTGGCATTCTCTCACTCCACGAGCCTAAAGCGTATTTGCTGTCCGACGCGGCCGCAGTTCGAACCGCTTGGCGCAGCATGGTCGAGTGGGTGGAAGAACTGATGCTGGACATTCGTTCTGAAGAAGCGGGACTCGGCGATGCACTCGAGGACCGTCCACCTCCTTGGTAAACACGGCCGGCCTGCCACGACCTCGTCTACCCCCCAAAACTACGAGACCTAATATGAAGACTGGTTTGTACGCTGCCCACTTCATCACCGCTCAAGGGAGCGGTGCAGGCGTTGTCAATTTATCCGAAAACCGCCTCCGAGGGGGCGATGCCGCTCTGTATTATATTGGCGATTACACGTTAGACGGCGAGTCGTTCCGCGCGACGGTCCGAACTGCTCGACACACTCAAATCGAAGACATTGAGTCTGTATTTGGCGTGGATGAGGTCGAAATCCATCTAAACGGAAAATGGACCGGCAACATGATTACGGCTGAAGGCACGAGCCCTCAGGCACCCGGTGTACGCTTTCAGGCGCACCTTAAATGGCTTTCTGACTAACCCTCTCTAAAGCGGAATATTATCGTGCTTCTTCCACGGATTGCTCTGCTGCTTGTTCTTCAGCGTCCGTAGCGCCCGGATCAGGCGGCGGCGCGTGCCGTGCGGCATGATGACGTCGTCGATATAGCCGCGGGACGCCGCCACGAACGGATTGGCGAACCGTTCCTTGTATTCGGCCTCGCGCGCCGCCAGGGCCTCGGGGTCGCCGGCCTCCTTGCGGAAGATGATCTCGACCGCGCCCTTGGCCCCCATCACGGCGATCTCGGCGCTGGGCCAGGCGTAGTTGACGTCGCCGCGCAGGTGTTTGGAGCTCATCACGTCATAGGCGCCGCCATAGGCCTTGCGGGTGATGACGGTCAGCTTGGGCACGGTGGCCTCGGCATAGGCGAACAGCAGCTTGGCCCCGTGTTTGATCAGGCCGCCGTATTCCTGGCGGGTGCCGGGCATGAAGCCGGGCACGTCGACGAAGGTGACCAGGGCGATGTCGAAGGCGTCGCAGAAGCGCACGAAGCGGGCGGCCTTGCGGCTGGAGTCGATGTCGAGCACCCCGGCCAGGACCTGGGGCTGGTTGGCGACGATGCCGACGGTCTGGCCGTCGAGGCGGCCGAAACCGGTGATGATGTTCCTGGCGAAATCCGGGCCGATTTCAAAGAACTCGGCCTCATCCACGACCTTTAAGATGAGCTCGTGCATGTCGTAGGGCTGGTTCGGATTGGCCGGGGTCAGGGTGTCGAGACTGGCCTCGTCGCGGTCGGGGTCGTCATAGGACTCGCGCAGCGGCGGCTTTTCGCGGTTCGACAAAGGCAGGAAGCCGATCAGGCGGCGCACTTCCGACAGGGCCTCCAGATCGTTCTCGAACGCCCCGTCGGCGACGCCGGACTTCTGCGAATGGACACGGGCCCCGCCCAGATCCTCGTGCGTCACGACCTCATTGGTGACGGTACGGACCACGTCGGGGCCGGTCACATACATGTAGGAGGTGTCCTTCACCATGAAGATGAAGTCGGTGATGGCCGGAGAATAGACGTCGCCGCCGGCGCAGGGGCCCATGATGACGCTGATCTGGGGGATGACGCCGCTGGCCAGGGTGTTCTGCAGGAAGATGTCGGCATAGCCCGCGAGGGATTCCACGCCCTCCTGGATGCGCGCGCCGCCGGCGTCGAACAGGCCGATGATCGGCGCGCCGTTGGTCAGGGCCATGGTCTGCAGCTTGACGATCTTGGACGCGTGCGCCCCCGAGAGCGAGCCGCCGAAGACGGTGAAATCCTTGGAGAAGACATAGACCAGACGGCCGCCGATGGTGCCGCGGCCGGTGACCACGCCGTCACCGGGGATACGCTGGTCCTGCATGCCGAAGTCGTGCGAGCGGTGCTCGACGAACATGTCGGTCTCTTCGAAACTGCCCTCGTCCAGCAGCACCTCGATGCGCTCGCGCGCCGTCAGCTTGCCCTTGGCGTGCTGGGCGGCGATGCGCTTTTCGCCACCGCCGAGTTTGGCGCCGGCGCGGCGGGCTTCGAGCTGGTCGAGGATGTCTTGCATGGTCGTTTCCTTGATCGTGCCCCCGGATTAGGTGGCCGGGCCCCGGCTGGCAAGAACAGCGGACCAATCCCCGACCGTCAGGGCGCGACGCCACCGGCGACGAAGCGGGTCAGGCTCTCGCGCAGACCGTCGCGGTCGACAATGTGACCGCCGGGATGGGCATGGAACCGCACCGGATAGCCGAAGCCGTCCAGCTGGCGGGCCATGTCGCGCTGGTGGGCGTAGGAACTGCCCATGTCGCGACGTCCGGCCGAGATATAGAAGCGCGGTCGGCCCTGCGACGACGGGGCCACGAACCGGACCGGGGCGAAGGCGATGACGTCGGTGAACAGGTCACCGTTGACCATGCCGGTCGACAGCGCATACGAGCCGCCGTCCGACATGCCCAGCACGGCGATCCGCGCCGGGTCGATCGCGACCTGGTCGAAGACCGTCTGCAGGGCCTCGTCGATGAAGGCGGCATCGGCCCCGAGCGGCCCGCCCTCGAGGTCCCAGGTGGTGCCGCGCGAGCTGACCGACAGGACCACGACCCCGGCGCGGGCAGCCTCGCGGTCGATCTGGCCCAGCAGGTCGGCGGCCGCCTGCCCGGCCCCGTGCAGGGCCAGCACCAGCGGTACAGGCTGCGACAGATCCAGCGAGGCGGGGATGAACAGGAAGGCGTCGCGGGCCTCGAGACCCAGGGGGCGGGTCAGCCGCTCGGGCTCCGGGGGATGGAAGCCGGGAATGATGCGCGCGCGCAGTCGGCCACCGGCATACGCTTCCGGGTTCCCGATCATTGAGGACTGGGCCACGGCCGGCAGGGCGATGGCGGCGAGGCCGCCGGCCAGCAGGGTGCGGCGGCTGGGGCGGAACAGGTCGACGATGCGGATCATGGGGCCTCCTCGGGTCAGACGACCAACCTAACATCAAGGGGCGGGCAGACCTCAACCCAGGGCCCGGAACCACCGGTCAAGCAGCACGGCCTCGGCGCGGCGGGCGGCGGTGCGTTCGGCGGCCTCGGCATCAATGCCCCACTGGCGTTCCTGGAAAGCCTCGTCGAGACGGGACAGTTCGAAGGCCCCCGCCCCGTCAATCTCGCCCTGCTGCAAGGCCAGGGCCAGCACGGCCGAGCCCAGCAGCGGCGTGGCCGTGGCCAGACCGGTCAGGGCGAAATCGTCGAGCGCCAGGGCCAGGGCGCGGGTGCGGGCGATGGCCGCGGGGTCCTGGGTCCGGTGGGTGAGGCCCTCGGCGACCTCGAGGGTGATGCCGTGGGTGCGGGCGGCCCAGTCGCGCCACGGACCCCAGGCCTGCGCCTGTTCGGCCACCAGCGAGGCCGGGGCCTCGGCCATGTAACAGAGCAGGTCGGAGCCGGCGAAGGCGGCGATCTCGTCGGCCACGGCCTCGCGCACCCGGCTGACCCGGTCGATGGCGGTCGAGGCCAGACGGGTGGCGGGCATGGTGCCCGGGTCGAGGAACTCGCCCTGCCCGGCCCATTCGGCGGCGACCAGATCGGCGGCGGCCCCGGTCGGCAGGATCAGCCGGGCATGGGCCGGGGTCTTGGGCACGCGCCCGTCCAGCCGCACAGCCCAGCCGTCGCCCTCGGCCGCGACGTCGACGGTCTTCCAGAACCGCTTGAGCCGTTCCTCGGACTCACGAAAGCCCTTGCGGGCGGCGACATTGGGATCGAGGGGCGGAATATGGCTCATGCGGCGCTCTATAGACCGGTCCGGCGGGCTTCACAGCCCCGGGACGGTGGAACGATCGGGGCGTCCGGCCGATTATCCAACCATGGACGACGACAGACCCGACCGTACCGAACTGGCTGAGGACCGCACCGATCTGGCCGAGGATCGCACGGCGCTGGCCAATGAGCGGACCTTTGCCGGCTGGGCCCGTACGGCGATGGCGGCGATCGGCATCGGCCTGGCCTTCAACGCCCTGTTCAAAACGATGGAGCCGACCTGGGCGGCCAAGGCCATCGCCACCGTATTCATCGGGCTGGGCATTTTTCTGGTGATCATGGCCGAACGCCGGGCCTGCGCCATGGCCGCCCGGCTGAACACCCATTCGATCAACCCCCTGCCGCAGATGAACCTGCGGATCATCGCCCTTGGCATCGGCCTGGGCGGGGTGGCCCTGGTCGCCGGGCTTTGGCTGCTGGTCTGAGCGGGATCAGGCGGCGACGGTCGCGCTGGCGAACCGCTCAAGCGCGGCTTCCAGATCGGTGAAGTCGTCGGCGACGTGGTGGGCCCCGGCAGCCCGCTGTTCCTCAGGCGTGTGAAAGCCCCAGGCCACGCCCAGCGGATGAGCCCCGGCCCCGAGTGCCATCGTGATGTCGTGGCTGGTGTCACCGATCATCGTGGTCGAGGCGGCGTCGGCTCCGCTGGCCGCCATAGCGGCATACAGCATGGCGGGATCTGGCTTGCCCGGACCGTCCTCGGCACAGTGGCTGGACACGAACAGCTCGGCCCAGCCGGCGCGGGCCAGGTTGCGGGTCACGCCGCGGCGGTTCTGGCCGGTGGCCAGGGCCAGACGCCAGCCGTCGCGCTTCAACCGACGCAGGGTGTCCATGGCCCCGGCGTACAGCGGTTCCTCGACCTGTTCGGCGTGCATGCGCTGGAAGCTGCGCTGGAAGGCGGTGACGAAATCGGCCAGTTCGGCGTCGGTCAGGGCCGGTTCCAGCACGTGCAGGGCCTTGGGCAGCGACAGGCCGACGATCTGGCGGACCCGGTCGTAGTCCGGCGCGGCCAGACCGAGGTCGCGGGCCGCCTCGGTCGCCGCACGGAAGATCGAGGCCCGGCTGTCGACCAGGGTGCCGTCGATGTCGAACACAGCCAGCGGGCGACTCATGCGGGCACCACGTCGAAGGCGATGGTCATGCGGGACTCGTCGGAGGTGAAGGGCACGGTGCCGTGCCACATGTATGAGGGGAACAGCACCAGGGTGCCGGGCTCGGGCCGGACGTGGCGACCAGCGTCCAGCGGCGGGGTGGTCCGGTGGCGCGGCTGGCCAAAGCGGATCCAGCCCTCGCGTTCGGGCGTGTCGAGGGCGGCGGTCGGCGTCTCAACATAGAAGGCTGACGACAGCCAGCCCTGCGGATGGATGTGGTCGACGTGCCAGCCGCCGGGTTTTAGCCGCACCGACCAGGCCCCGCGAATGTCATAGGCTCCGGTATTGCGCGCCCGCAGCGGGTCGGGACCGGTGCCGATCGCCGCCATATAGGCGCGGATCGGGGCGTCGATGGCCTCAAAGAAGCCCTTGATCGCCGGATCGTCGGACTGGCGCAGGCTCTGGGCCGTCTGGCTGCCGTGACGCAACGAATTCTCCAGCGGATGGCTCTTCAGCTTGTGCAGGCGGTGCAGGGAGGCCGACAGGTCGGTCAGCCAGGCCTCACGGCTGGCCCAGCCCTTCGGCGGCTCGACCGCCATCGGACGCACGAAGGCGTCATAATCGTACAGCCGTTCATAGTCGGGCTCGCCCAGCATCCGGGCGGCGGTGGCGCGGAAGGCCAGGGCGATCTGGTCGTGCGGGGCGATCGCCAGCCGCGTCCCCAGGGCCTCAAAGGCCTCACGCGGACGCCCGGCCGCCAGCCAGGCGGTGCAGACCGATTCCAGCAATTGCGGATGACCGGGGGCCTGGGCCCAGGCGGCCTCGGCCAGACGCACGGCCTCATCCGTCTCGCCCAGATCGGAGGCGGCCCCGGCGGCGGCGACCTGCAACCGGGCGTCACCGGGCCAGCGCCCGAGGGCCTGACGCAGGACGTCATAGGCATCGCGCGGTCGTCCGACCCGTTCCAGCACCATGGCCTGCATGGCCGCCAGCGCAGGGGATGGATGGGCGGCCACAGCGGTCTCCAGCCCGGCCAGAGCCAGGTCCGGGTCGGCGGTGCGCATCCAGATCAGCTGGGCCAGGTCGCGATGGGCGTCGACATAGTCAGGACGGCGTTTCAGCGCATCACGAAAGGCCCGCTCGGCTCCGTCGAACATGGCCAGCCCCTGCAGGGCCCGACCGGACACCAGAAAGGTCTCGGGGGCCTCCAGCCCCAGACGAAAGGCGCGCTCGGCCGCCTTGCGGGCCCCGGCATAGTCGGACAGGTCGCACAGGGTGGCCGCCAGATTGTGCCAGCCGATCCGGTCCTTCGGATCCTGCTGCACGGCGCGGCGGTTGAACACTGCGGCCTCGGCGTGGCGATCCAGCGCCTTGAGCACAGCCGCATGAGCGTTCAGGGCCGTGACCGCCACCGTATCCCCGGCCACAGCCGGTTCGGTCAGGCGCAGGGCCTCGGCAGCCCGTCCCTGGGCGATCAGCTGGTTCGCGGTCCGGTTCAGCTCAATGCTCATCTCTGCCTGCGGACTCCCTCGAACGGATCGTCGTCGCCTTCATGTTCGTCGAAGCCGAAATGGGCGAAGCCGACCTTCACCTCGGGGCTGAGCGGGGCGGTGACGTCAAGGATGCCACCGGACGGATGGTCCAGCTCGATGCGGCGGGCGTGCAGCTGCAGCTTCAGGATGCCGCTCAGCTCGCGTGACTTGTCGTCCCCGTATTTGCGGTCGCCGAGGATCGGATGACCGATCCCGGCCATGTGGGCGCGCAGCTGGTGGGTCCGGCCGGTGAAGGGCCGAAGCGCCATCCAGCTGGCGCGGTGGGCGGCGCGGCTGATGGTGGCGAAGGCGGTCTCGGCCGACTCGCCACGCGGGTCCTTGCGGTCGGCGGGGCGCATCATCTCGAAGTCGTTGATGCCGGTCTTCTTCAGCGGCATGTCGATCTGACCGGCCGAGGGTTTGGGATTGCCGATGACGATGGCCCAGTAGGTCTTTTTCGCCTGACGGCGGGCGAAAGCCCCGGCCAGACGTTTGGCCGCCTCGGGCCCCTTGCCCAGCAGCAGGACCCCGGAGGTGTCGCGGTCCAGACGATGGACCAGACGCGGCCGGTCCATGCCCTCGCCCCAGGCCGACAGCAGCCGGTCGACGTGGCGGCTGGTCTTGGTGCCACCCTGCACGGCGAGGCCATGCGGCTTGTTGATGGCGATGACCATGTCGTCCTCGTAGATGACGAGGGATTTGGCGAAATCGATGTCGCGCTGGGTCAGGGTATGGACGTCCCCGGCCTGGCGCGAGGTGTCATCGGGGATCGGCGGGACACGTACCGCGGCACCGGCGGTCAGGCGACCTTCCGGCTTGATACGGCCACCGTCGACGCGGATCTGGCCACTGCGGGCCATCTTCTGCACCTGGATGTTGGACAGGTGGGGCCAGCGCCGGCGGAACCAGCGATCGAGGCGAATGCCGTCCTCGGCCTCGGCGACATAGATGGTCTGGACCTCGCGTTTGGCGGCGGGTTCAGCGTCCTGAATGGGGTCGTTGGTTTCAGGGGGGGTCAAAGGGCGGCTCCGAAGGCGCGGCGGGCGACCATCAGGCCGATAAACAGGGCGATGATCGACAGGATCACCGAGAGGGCGACATAGCCCCCGGCCATGGCGAATTGACGGCGCTCGATCATCAGCACCGTCTCCAGCGAAAAGGCCGAAAAGGTGGTGAAACCGCCCAGCAGACCGACGGCGGCGAACAGGCGCACGCTCTCCTGACCGGCCCCCGCCTTCAGCGCCAGCCAGCCGACCAGAAGCCCCATGGCCAGACCACCGGCGACATTGACCGTCAGGGTGGCCCACGGCCAGGTCGTCACCGGCACCAGCCGCTGGGTGGCGATCCCGACGCCATAACGGGCCATGGCCCCGAGCGCGCCCCCCGCGGCGACAATGAGAAAACGTATCATCCGGCGCTTATAGCGCGCATCACGGCCTTGCGAAGACGGCGCGGCCTTTCCGGCCCCAAGCCTGACCGAAACTTCACTTGCGATCCGGTCCGGTTAACGGCGATAGCTGAGGCAGGCGTTCGCGTCCTGAGGGAAGATCGTCGGTCTGTGGACCGGTCTGCCCTAGGATCGGGCTGCAGTCTGGGAGCGTTGCGACAGCCATGTCCGATCACGATCACCATCCGGAAGCCGCGCCGCCCCCGGCGGCCCCGCCGCATATGGCCCCGCCTCCGGGGGCCGCCGATCTGCCTGACCGGACGGCGCCCTCGGCCATCCCGACCCCGCACGCCGGCGCGGCGCGCTCGCCCGACGGCATCCTCCAGCCGATCCAGGACAGCGCCTATTTCTCGCACGACCCGGTGGAACTGGAGCTGGTGTCGGCGCACATCGACGAATATTTCAACCAGCCGCTGGATATCTTTCCGTTCTGGGAGAGCAACAGCAAGCCGGACCGTTTCCACGTCCTGTACGCGCGCCAGATCGAGGAGCGGTTTCCCAACGACTCCGATATCCGCAGCGACATCTATGTCTATGGCCGGGGCATCTTCGACGCCCTGCGCATCCATGTGCTGGTCAAGCGCATCAGTCAGGTGCTGGCCATGGCCGCCTTCGCCGTTCTGGCCCTGATCGGCCCGACCTGGTTCAGCGTATGGACCGGCTCGGACACGTCCGGTCCGGCGCTCGCCGCCGCGGCCATGCTGGTGGCGTTCGGTGTGTACTGGGGGGCGCAGGCGATCCTGTTCGTCCAGTACCGCTTCAAGCTGGAGAACGACTCCTATCAGCTGTCGCGCAGCATCGTGCAGCGCACCCGCGAACTGCAGAACCTGTTCACCAGCGGCCGGGCCATGGCCGACCAGGCCGAGACCCAGTACCAGCAGGACGGCAAGGCCTGGGGCCAGCGCGCCATGTACCTGACCCGGCTGACCATGTGGCTGGGCGCACGCATGGAATACCTCGAGAAATACGTCCAGATGGAGCTGTGGCGCGTGCGCCGCGAACGCTACTGGATGCGCTGGTTCAACCGTTTCCTGACGCCGATCCTGTTGCTGATCTGGCTGGGTGTGTTCCTGGTCCAGTCCCCGCCGCCCGGCCAGGAGGTGGTTTTCCGGGGCCTCGAGGCTCTGGCCGTGGTGCTGGGGGTGGCGGTGAGCTTCCTGTCCTATTTCCGCTGGCAGACCCCGACCTCGGCCATCCAGGACAAGCTGGGGATCGAGAACTGGGTCCGTTACGCCTCGCTGGACGTCGACAACGCCGTCGCCGACCAGGTGCGGCGCGACAAGGAACGTCTGGTCGAATACCGGGCCCTGACGCGGGGGGGGCGCTGAGGGTTCAGGCGGCGGCAGCGGTGAGGCCCCCTTGTCATCCCGGACGCTGCGCCAGCAGCGATCCGGGACGTTTGAACGCAACCTGCGTTTAAGGAAGGTTTGCGAGTGTGGGCCGTGCGGCAAGCATCGCCCATTTTTCATGACGAATCGGATGACCAGAAAACAAACCGTCGCTGCGATATTCTGGATCGGATTTCTCGCACTCATTGCAATCTGGGCTGTAATCCTGATGGGAGCTTTTTCGACCGGCGACTGGCAGGCGATCCTCCTCATACCCGTCGCAATCGCTGCGTTCTGGTTCATACGCCGACGTGGAATAAGGCGTCGCTGATCCCGGCATTATATTTCGGCTTCAACCCGTGGCTATCGCTGGCGGCCAGGTTTCGGCCACTCGCAAGCCAGCAAAATGGGTCCTCGGGACAAGCCCGAGGATGACGGAGGGTGGGAGTCTGTCGAATACCGGGCCCTGACGCGTGGCGGGCACCAGGGTTGGGTCACAGGTTCAGACCCACACGCGGCCCGATCCAGATCATCGCCAGATAGAGGCCGACCGTCAGGGCGCAGCCGGCCGTCAGGGCGATCCAGAACGGCACCCCCCGCTGCAACAGGGCGGGGATGAGCAAAAACATCGGCAGGGACGGCAGCACGAACCAGAAGGTGGCCCCGGCATGGGCGGCCATCCGCACCGGATCGCGGGTGTCGTGCCACAGCCACATCATGCCCAGCACCGAGACCAGCGGCAGCGAGGCGACCAGCGCCCCGACGCCCGGGCTGCGCTTGGCCAGCTCCGACACGGCGGCGATGATGATCCCTGACAGCAGGGCCTTGAGGGCGAGGTACAGCATGGCCGGACTGTGAACGTCCGGAGCCCGATGGCAAGGCCGAGATGGCCGCGAACCGTGGCGGGCTCTGGCTCTAGCGCCGTCCGCGCAGGGTGGCCTGGACGTCGCGGGCCCCATAGGCCGTGGGGCGATCCGGCGTCGCGCCATGGCCCATCATCACTTCCAGCGTCGTCGAGGTCGGTTGCGGGCCACTGAGGTTGAGGCCGACACCGACCCCGACCCCGGACGTGGAATAGCGGCCATAGCGACTGCTGCCCGCGCCGATCGAGACGCTGGGGCGCAGGCCACCGGCACTGTCAGGACGGCCGTCGGTCCAGCGCTGGGTCACCTCGAACCAGTCGTAGCCGGTCTGGACCGTCAGGTCGGCGGCGCGCAGCAGGGCCATGTCGGCGACCGGGCCAGGTGCGCCGACGCCGCGATAGGTGACGCGGAAACGGTTGGATTCAATGCGCTGCTCGGCAAAGCCCTGCCCGTTCGGCGCGGTCTGGGGGCCATAGGGGGCCAGGCTGGCGCAGGCCCCGAGGGCCAGGGCCGAGGCGGCGAGGGTCACGAGGGTCAGGCGCTTCATCGGGTCTCTCCGGACGGGGTCACAGGGATAGCGTCGGACGGCGGCGGTGGTTCCGGGTTCAGAGCCCCGCCGCCGCCTTCAGCGCCACAAAATCCTCCGGCAGCGGGGCCTCGACCGTGACGCGGCCGCCGTCGGGGTGGGGGAAGGTCAGGGTGGCGGCGTGCAGCATCAGGCGCGGGGCGGCGCGGCCGGCCAGGGTCAGGGCCCCGCCATAGCGCTGGTCCCCGGCCAGGGGGCGGCCGATGTGGGCCATGTGCACGCGCAGCTGGTGCATGCGCCCGGTCAGGGGCGACAGCTCGACCAGCGCCCCCTCCTCCGTCGCGACCAGGGTGCGGTAGCGGCTCTGCGACAGCTGGGCCCCGGGGGTGTCGGGGGCGACGACGCGCATATAGCTTTCGCGGCCGATTTCCTGACGCAGCAGGGCGGCGTCGATCAGGCCCTCGCGCGGTTCGGGCGCGCTGGCGACCAGGGCCAGATAGGTCTTGCTCAGCTTCTTCGCCTGCAGCGCCTTGCCGAGGAAGCCGGCGGCGGGCCTGGTCTTGGCGGCGAGGATGACGCCCGAGGTGTCGCGGTCCAGCCGGTGGATCAGGTCGGGGCGCTTGCCGTTCGACCGGGCGAAGGCCCACAGCAGGTCGTCGAGCGTATGCGCCTTGATGCGCCCACCCTGGCTGGACAGGCCCGAGGGCTTGTTGAAGGCGATCACCGACGCGTCCTCGTGGATGACCCACGCGCGGACGGCGGCGATGTCTTCATCGGACAGGGAAACGGGCGGTCGGGTGCTCACCGGCCGTGCATAGGCGATGCCGGACCGCCCGTCAGCCTTCTAGTGCAGCACGTGGCGCTTCTGCATCCGGGCCGCATACCAGAGGAAGAACAGGGCGGCGGCCCCGATGATGGCGCTCATGATCATGCCCTGCTGACCGACGATGGCCGCCCCGCCGGACAGGACATAGGTGTAGACGACGCTGACGAGGAAGGCCGCCAGCGAGACGAAGAAGGCATAGACGGCCCAGTTCATCCGCAGCAGCAGCAAGACCGCGCCCAGTACCCCGATCCAGACCCCGACAGCCCAGACTCCGGCCATCCAGTCCGGGAAGCCGCCATAGTAGGCGATCAGCTCAGGACTCAGTCCCGAGGCCGCCATATAGGCCTCCCCCTGCGTCATGGTCATATAGTAGTCGTACCCGCCATAGGCGTTCCACAGCAGGGCGATCACACCGACCACCCACAGATGCCACGGGACCTTTTTCGCTTCAGTCATTCTACCCCTCCCAAGGTTAACCCCGGGAAGTTACGCCCGTAACGGCGTTACGGCAACGCTAGCGGGTGAACCCGCCATGGCGGGTCGATCCGGTTCTCACCGGCAAAGTAGAAACACAGCCGGTTGCCGTCCGGATCGCGTAGCCAGGCTTCGCGCCACAGCCATTTCTGGTCGACCGGACCGCTGTCGAACACGGTGCCCTCCGCCTTCAGCCGCGCCACCCGGGCGTCCAGATCGTCGCATTCGAAATACAGGCCGGTGCCGCCCGGGCGGGGCGGATCGGCCAGATGGATCGAAAAGGTCGCGCCGCCGGGGCAGAGAAAGCGGGCGTAGTGGTCACTGGAGACGATCAGCTCCAGTCCCAGCCGCAGATAGAAAGCCCGCGCCCGGGGAATGTCGGCGACATCGACGGTGACCTGGTTGAGGTTCACGCCCGCTCCCCCGTCTTGGCCGCCCGCATCGTGGCCCAGCGTTCGAGGCGAGCCCGGACCTTCTCTTCGTGGCCCTCGCCTTTCGGCTTGTAGAAGGTGCGGCGTTCCATCTCGTCGGGGAAGAAATTGGCCCCGGAAAACCCCTCGGGCGTGTCGGGGTCATAGGCATAGCCCTTGCCGTAGCCGAGCGACTTCATCAGCTGGGTCGGGGCGTTGCGGATGTGGGCCGGCGGCATCAGGGAGCCGGTCTCGTGCGCGGCCTTCTTCGCCGCCTTGAAGGCTTCGTAAACCCCGACCGACTTGGGTGCGGTGGCGAGGTGAACCACGGCCTGGGCCAGGGCCAGTTCACCCTCGGGGCTGCCGAGGAAGTCGTAGGTGTCCTTGGCCGCGTTGGCGACCAGCAGCGACAGGGGGTCGGCCTCACCGATATCCTCGACCGCCATGCGCACGATACGGCGCGCCAGATACAGCGGATCCTCGCCGCCGTTCAGCATCCGCGCCAGCCAGTAAAGGGCGGCGTCCGGGTCCGATCCGCGAACAGATTTATGCAGCGCAGATATAAGGTTATAGTGTTCTTCTCGACTCTTGTCGTAAGCGGGCGCGCGCTTCTGCAGCACGCCGGCCAGGGCCTGGACGTCGAGTGGTTCGGTGGTGGTGTCGGCGAGGTCGAACAGCACTTCACTCATCGTCAGCAGATAGCGGCCGTCGCCGTCGGCCAGGGCCGCCAGCGCCTGTCGCGCCTCGGGCGTCAGGGGCAGGGTCTTGCCCTCCTGTGCCTCGGCCCGAATCAATAGTTGATCGAGCGCCGCGTCATCCAGCCGTTTCAGCACATAGACCTGGCTGCGCGACAGCAGGGCCCCGTTCAATTCAAAGCTGGGGTTTTCGGTCGTGGCCCCGACGAGGGTGATGACCCCCTCCTCCACGAACGGCAGGAAGCCGTCCTGCTGGGCCCGGTTGAAACGGTGGATCTCGTCGACGAACAGCAGGGTCGACTGGCCGGCGGCGCGGCGCATGCGCGCGGCCTCGAACGCCTTCTTCAGGTCGGCCACGCCCGAGAAGACGGCGCTGATCTGCTGGAACTGATAGCCGGCGGCATTGGCCAGCAACCGGGCGATGGTGGTCTTGCCGGTGCCGGGCGGACCCCACAGGATCATCGACCCCAGACGGCCGGCCTCGACCATGCGCCGGATCGGCCCGCCCTCGCCCAGCAGATGGTCCTGGCCCACCACCTCGTCGAGGGTGGCCGGACGCAGCCGGTCGGCCAGGGGCGCGTCGGGGGGATGGATGCCGGAGGCTTCGAACAGATCAGTCATGAACCCACACAGATAGGCGTTACCGACGGGCTTTTCACGCGTTAGTATCGACACAGCCAGAGGAGCCGACATGTCCGACGATGCCAAAGTCCAGGCCCCGACGTCCGGGGTCACACCGCATCTGACCATTCCGGGTCGCGGCGGCGAGGCCGCCATCGCCTTCTACGCCCGTGCTTTCGGGGCGAAGGAGCTGAATCGTCATCTCGCCGACGACGGCGAACGGCTGATGCACGCCCATCTGCTGATCAACGGCTCCAGCGTCATGCTCAATGACGAATTCCCCGAATACAACGGCGAACAGAACGTCGTGCCCAAGGGCGTGACCCTGCATCTGCAGGTCGACGACCCTGACGAATGGTGGGCCCGGGCCCTGCTGGCCGACGCCGTGCCGGTGATGCCGATGGCCGACCAGTTCTGGGGCGACCGCTACGGTCAGGTGCGCGACCCGTTCGGCCACACATGGTCGATCGGCGGACCGGTCAAGGGTTGAACCTCAGCGGATGGTGCCGGTAACGCGGCGGCCCTGACGCTCGATCGTGACCTCGGTGCCGCGCCCGATATTGGCCAGGCTGGCGGCGGTGGTCACCGGACGGTTGTTGAGGCTGACGATGACGTCACCGGTGCGGAAGCCCGTGCGTTCGGCATAGCTGCCGCGCACGACGCGTCCGACGATGACTCCCCGGCTGAACGGATCCCCACCCAGACTGTCGGCAAGAGCCGGATTGAGCACCAGCACCTGGGCCCCGGACAGTCCACCTTCCCGGATCAGAACCGCCCGGTCGGGATCGACCTCACCGGGCAGTTTCTGAACCCGGGCGCGGATCGTCTGCGGATGACCGTCGCGCAGGACGGCGACCTCGACCGTGGCCCCGGGCTCGCGGGAGCCGACACGGAAATTGAGTCCACCCTGGTCATTGATCTCCTGACCGTCGATGGCGGTGATCACGTCCCCTGCCCGCAAACCGGCGCGGGCCCCCGGGCCGTCGGCATAGACGTCGGTAACGACCACGCCCTGCGGCCGGGCCAGATCGAGACTGCGGGCGACTTCGGCGGTGATGGTGTCGCCCTTGATCCCCAGCCACGGCCGGATCACGGCGCTGGCCCCACCCATGGCGGAATCGACCACCTGACGCACCATGGATGCGGGCACGGCGAAACCGACGCCGGACGAGGTGCCCGAACGCGAGAAGATGGCGGTATTGATACCGATCAGGTCACCGTCGAGATCAACCAGGGCCCCGCCGGAATTGCCCGGGTTGATGGCCGCGTCGGTCTGGATGAAGGAGCCGGAGTCGGAGATGCCGGTGTCGGTGCGGTTCAGGGCCGAAATGATACCGTTGGTGACCGTCTGACCGACCCCGAACGGATTGCCGATGGCCAGCACCAGATCACCGACCTGCTGTTCCTCACGGTCATCGATACGCAGGACCGGCAGGCGCTCGTTGACGCCCTCAAGCTGCAAGACGGCAATATCGGAGCGTTCGTCGGCCAGCACCACCCGGGCCGCGAATTCGCGCCGGTCGGCCAGGGTGACGCGGATCTGCTGCATGTTCTCGATCACATGGCGGTTGGTCACCACCACCCCGTCGTCGCGGACGATGACCCCCGAGCCGATCGAGCCGGTCTGACGCTGACCCGGAATACCCCAGAAGGGATCGCGCATCGTCTGCACACCGCGCGCCGAGATGTTGACCACGGCCGGGGCCGCCTCGCGCACCACGGGGGCGAAACTGGCCTTCATCGCGCTGGCGTCGCCGGGAATCTGGCGATTGCTCTCGGCGAAGACATTGTCCTGGGCGCTGGAGTTGTCGGGCGACCCGCAGGCAGCGAGCAGCAGGGTGACGGCGATGGCGAGGCTGGAGGTCTTCATCATGGTCCGGTCGATACTGATGGCGGTGATCCATTCGGCTACGAATTTCGGGCCTTAACATGGCACCGGCCCGGCGATGGCGAAGACCTAGGGAACCAGAACCGTCGCCGCAAGCCGGGGGTCCCCGTCATCGGCCGGCACCGCGATGCCCAGCAACCGCCCCAGCAGGGCGTGGACATCGACATTGCGCAGTCCCTCGATCCGGGCTCCGCGCGCCACGCCGGGGCCGTGAGCAATGAACAGGGCCTGCATCTCGGGGGCCGCATTGTCATAGCCGTGGTCACCGCCGCTCCAGCCCTTCTGGTCCGGCCAGACGATCTCCCAGCCAGTCTCGGCCAGGCAGAAGATGGCCGGGACCCGGCGATGGGTGCCGAAGGCCAGCCGCGGCGGCAGATGCCCGCGCTCCCAGCACTGCATGTGGTCATGCGGAGCCAGCAGTTCGGCCCGGACCGCGGCCTCGTGACCCGGCACAGGGTCGACGCCGAGGATGGCCCCGGCGAAGACCACATGGGCCGCGTCCGAAGCGGTGACCGGCCCCAGCGGGATGCTGCGTTCGGGGGCGGTGGCAGCCATACCGTGGTCGGCGACGACGACCAGCACCACCTGATCCGCCAGTCCCCGGGCCCGCAATCCGGCCAGCAGACGCGCCATCGAGGCATCGACCGAGGCGACAGCGGCGTCAACCTCGGGCGAGTCGGGCCCGGACCGGTGACCGGCGGTGTCGACGATGTCGAAATACAGGGTGCCGAAATCCGGACGGGCCGCCGCCGGATCATCGAGCCAGGCCAGAAATTGATCGACCCGGGCATCACCGGTCATCGTCTGGTCGAACGGCAGCCAGCGTTCCGGCCTCACCCCATGGATATCGGCCTCGGACCCCGGCCAGAACAGGGTCGCCGTATGCAGACCCGCATTTTCGGCCGTGACCCAGACCGGTTCGCCGTCATCCCACCAGCGCCGGTCGGTGACCGCCGCCTTGTCGGACAGGCGGAAGGTCACCCCCGGAATGGCCGGATCTTCCATCGTATTGTTGACGATGCCGTGGTGGTCGGGCCTGAGGCCGGTGACCAGGGTGTAGTGATTGGGGAAGGTCTTGCTGGGAAAGGACGGCTGCATCGGCCCCGTGGCCCCTTCCGCCGCCAGCCGCGACAGGGTCGGGGTCACGCCCCGGTCCAGATAGTCCGGGCGGAAGCCGTCGATGGAGACCAGCAGCACCAGCGGCCGCGGCTCCGGGGCCGACATCGGCGGCGACAGGGCGGCGCAGGCCGAAAGGGTGAGCGCGGCCACAACGGCCATCAGACGAGCGAACATAATGTCTCCGGAAAACCCTCTGTATTGCCTAACCTTAATGCGCGACAGGCTCACGACAGCTTGCCGGAGCTCCAAACACAGGTCAGGCTCGCTCCATGACCGCTGTGATCGAAACCCGCGACCTGACCAAGGCCTATGGCGCGGTCCGGGCCCTGGACGGGCTGAGCCTGTCGATCCCGCGCGGCGGGGTCTATGGCATTCTGGGTCCCAACGGGGCCGGCAAGTCGACCCTGTTCCGCATCCTGCTGGGCCTGATCCGGCCCAGTGACGGCAGCGCCACGGTGATGGGCGGGGCCATCGGTGACGTCGCCGCCATGCGCCGCATGGGCTCGATGATCGAGACGCCGCGCTTCCCGCCCTTCCTGACCGCCCGACAGGTGCTGGAATGGCTGGCACGTGAGCACGGGGCGACCGGCAGCGCGGACATCCCCTACTGGATCGAACGGGTCGGCCTGGCCGAGGCGGCGGATCGCCGGGTCAAGGGCTTCTCGGTCGGGATGTTGCAGCGACTGGGCGTCGCGGCGGCGTTGATGTGCAGGCCCGAGCTGGTCATCCTCGACGAACCGACCAGCGGCATGGACCCACCCGGCATCCAGGAGATGCGCGCCCTGATCCGCGGTCTGGCCGATCAGGACGGGGTCACCGTCGCCCTGGCCAGCCATCAGCTGCTGGAGGTCCAGCGCGTCTGCGACCGCGTCGCCATCCTCAACCGGGGCAAGCTGGTACGCGAAGGCGTGGTCAGCGAACTGACGACCGGCGGCGAACGCCTGCGGCTGTCGGTGACGCCGATGGACCGGGTGCTGGAAGTTCTCGGCAGCCGCGGAACGCAGGACGGGACTGCGGTGCTGGCCGATATCCCCCGCGCCGAGGGCCCGACCCTGATCAGGGCCCTGGTCGAGGCCGGCATCGAGATCGACGAGGCCCGCTGGGTCGGGACCGATCTGGAGAGCATCTTCTTCACCGAGACGGGCAACGTCCGCACACCGGAGCGCGATCATGCTGTTTGATGCGATCCGGGCCGAGGGCTACCGGCTGACGAAGAACCGCCTGCAGCTGTTCTGGAGCGTGCTGCTCACACCACTGCTGTTCGCCGTAGGCGGCATCGCCTTCCACATCTTCACCAAGAGCAAGGGTGACGAGATGGCGGCCAAGGTCGGCCTGACCGTGGCCGCCGCCCCGGTGAACATGGCCGAGGCGCTCGCGTTCGGGGCCAACTACGCCGCCAACGGCGTGTTGATGATCTGCGTCCTGATCGCTGCGGCCGGCATCTATGCCGGCGACTACCACTGGGAGACCTGGCGGCTGATCAGCGCGCGTAATGACCGGATGTCACTGATCCTCGGCAAGGTCGGGGTGGTCAAGCTGACGGCGCTGGCCGCCACCACCGCCTTCCTGATCGCCAGCCTCGTCTTTTACGCCGCCCAGGCCCTTGTCTATCACCGGCCCATGACCTTCAGCCTGGACGGGGCCCATGCGGGCCAGTTCGGCCTGCTGTGGCTGCTGGCCTGGGTGCGCGTGATCCAGTTCACCCTGATCGCCCTGCTGACGGCGGTGATGACCCGGTCGATGATGGCGGCGCTGTTCGTGCCGTGGGCGCTGGGCTTCGTGCAGTCGATCCTGGGGCAGGCCATGGGGATGTTCGGCTGGGAGCCGCACATGTGGGCCCCGCTGCTGCTGTTGCCGGGACTGGACTATGACACGCTCAAGATGGCGATCGTTCAGGGGACTGCCCCGGCGGTACCGACGGCTGAATCGACGATGCGTGCCCTGGTCGGCCTGGGCCTGTGGACCGCCGTCCCGCTGGCCGGGGCCCTGGCCTGGTTCCGGCGTCAGGACCTGTCGAAGGAATAGGCGTTACAGCCGCTTTTCCATCCAGACGTCGCAGCGGGCGTAGGGTGACGGCCGGGGTGGCACATCGACGAAGCCGAACCGCCGGTAGAGGGCGATGGCGTGGGTCTGGCTCCGGTTGGTTTCCAGATACAGGCGCGGGGCCTGCGCCGCCCGCGCGGCGGCTTCGCACGCGTCCAGCAGGCGTCGACCGAGGTTCAGACCGTGCGAACCGACGTCGACGGCCATCTTGCCGACCTCGAAGCCGCCGTCGGTCATGGTCATCAGCGAGCAGCAGCCGACGGCTTCCGTGGCGCGCTCGGCGATGAAAATCCGGCCGCCCCGGTCCAGCACCGCTCCCTGCGGGTCGCCGAGCACCCACTGGTCCTTGGCCTCCAGCGCATAGCCGCCGGCGAACAGCCAGGCCTCGTTCAGGGTCCGCCAGGCCGCGGCATGGTCGGGGCGGTAGTCCACGATGCGGATATCATCGGCCGGGGTCATGGCGTTCCAGATGGTCCCGCCCCGGCGACGGGGCAAGCGAAAGGGCGACCGGATCGCTCCGGCCGCCCTCCTGTCTTCAGGGTTGGGATCGCCTTCAGAAGGCTTTCCGCACGGTGACGCCCACCGTCCTCGGCTGACCGACGGAGTAGCCCAGACGGGCCCGGCCGCCCCGCTCACGGTCAAACGACATCAGCGCATTCTCGTCGAAGACGTTGTTGATGTAGGCAACGACGTCGACACCGTTGTCCATCTCGATACCGGCGCTCAGATTGACGAGCTCATAGCTGGGCAGTTCAAGATCGAGCACTGTGGCATTGGTTCCGGGAGCGCCGCCGAACGGCAGGCCGGAAACGAACGACCGCGGATTGTTTTCCTGATCGCTGGCCTGGGTAAAGCGGCTGCCGACGTGCTGAATCGAGGCACTGACATAGCCATCCATGTTGGATGCAATCTGCCGGGTGTAGGTGGCATTGAACGAAATCTGGAAATTCGGCACCGACGGAAGTCGGTTACCTTCCCGGATTCCGCCAATGACCGTCCCCGAACCGTCACGAACAGTCGAGTCGAACTGGGCTTCCACCAGGCTGCCCGAAAGGCCGATTTCGAAACCGGGAGCGAGCATGGCCGACAGTTCAGCCTCTATGCCCTTGGTATGGGCTTTCGGCACGTTGAAGACCACGCGCGACGAGCACGAACCGGCGTCGAGGGTCGTCTGCAGATCCTTGATGTCAGTGTAGAAGGCCGCCGCATTGAAGGTGATCCCGTTGGCGCGGGACTTGAATCCGGCCTCGTAGTTCCACAGGGACTCATCCCCATAGGACTGGAAGCCGCCGAAAATAGCGGCATCCCCGGGTGAGCAGAGCGGCAGGTTGAGGGGGTCATTGACCCCACCGAGACGGAAGCCCTGGGCCGCCTGGGCGTTGAAGGTCAGGGCATCGGAGGCCTCGTAACTCAGCAGAACCCGCGGCGTGAAGCCATTGGACGAGGTCGTGTCGGTCTGGTCGTCGCCGTTGGCGAACAGGCCGCCCGAGGTGAACCGCCGCTCTTCGGTGAAATCATAGAAACGGCCACCGGCCGTGACCGTCCAGCGGTCCATATTGTAGCTGGCCTCACCGAACACGGCCGTCTGCTTGATGTCGTAGGGCAGTCGGGCGTTATAGGGCGAGTTGAGCGGGAAGCCGTTGGCGACCGCGGCCGAGGTGCCCGCGCCGAATGCGGCATCGGTATAGGCATCATATCCCGGTGTGGGCAGACGCTGGTTGTAGAGGCGATCGACCTTCGAATAGAAGGCACCGACCAGCCACTGGAACGGACCGTCGCTCACGGAACTGAGGCGTAGTTCCTGGGTAAAGGTCTGCAGGTCGGTCGTGTCCACCAGTTTGGACGGCAGTACGACGGCCGCGTCAGGATAGCCCAGATCGACCGACACACTGCCCGTCAGGGCGCTGGCATCACGGTTCACTTCGATACTGCGGTCGATATAGCTGGTGACGCTGGTCAGCTCGACACCGCCCATGTCGAACGAAGCCGTCAGGTCCGCCAGCATCGTGTTATCGGCGAAGCTCTCGCTCAGCAGCAAATACTGTTCGCGCTCGCCGAGGGTGATCGCCGGGCGGGTGGTGGTGAAGGGGTTGGCGAACAGATTGAAGCTGTCCTGACGGTTGAAGCCGTCCGCCCGGATCTCCTGGTAGACGATGCGCGGGGTGATGCTGATGCCGGGCGTCGGCTGGAACAGGATGGCGAGACGCCCCCCGGTCCGTGAGCCGCCGTTCACATTGTTCCGGCGCGTGCCACCCTCACCAAGGGCGTCGATAAAGCCGGCATAGTCGGTGTGGTAGGCGACCGCGCGGATGGCGGCATTCTCGCCCAGCGGCAGGTTGATCGCCCCCTTGAGGTGACCGCCGACGTCATCGCCGTCGACCATGTTCAGGTTGCCCTCGACGAGACCCTCGGTCACGCCCAGCTGCGGCTGGTTGGTGATGTAGCGGATGGTGCCACCGACCGACCCTGAACCGAACAGGGTACCCTGGGGACCGCGCAGGGTCTCGACCCGGTTCAGGTCAAACAGATCGATATCAGGCGTAAACAGCGACAGGGAAATGACCGACTCGTCGAGATAGATGCCGACCTGCTCCTTGACCCCGGGCTGATCGCGCACGACCTGGCCGGCCGACACGCCGCGAACGGACACCTGGCTCTGACCCGGTCCCAAATTCTGGATCGTCAGACCCGCCACATTGCGGGACAGATCCTCAAGCGTGACCGCACCCGACCGCTGGATGTCTTCCTGGGTCTGGGCGTTGATCGAGAAGGGCACGTCCTGAATAGTCGAATCCCGCTTGGTGCCGGTGACGATGATCTCGTCAAGCGTAGTGGGTTGGTACGACTGCGCGAATGCCAGTGTCGGTACGCCGACAGCCGCCAGGGCCGTCGCGGCCAGCAGCACTGTCTTCGTGCCACGGCTCATGTAGTGATGGTTACGCATGTCCCTGCTCCCCTCCGAAAAATCGGAATCCGGATGTCAGAATACTCTTAAGACCGGCGTTTGGTAAGCGCCCACGTTTGCCTCCGGAACCCTCTGCAGCCGATGTTCCCGAGGCCTCAGGAATAGCTCCTGAGGGGCGGACGACGGCCACGAAAAAGGCTCCGGTGCGAACACCGGAGCCTTTAAAATCGCTACAGTCCGGAAAGACCTAGGCTTCGTCGTCGCCCTCGACGGCATAGACCGGACCCGAGTCCAGGCCCTTGGCGTCGACGTCGCGATCGACGAATTCAATCACGGCCATGGCGGCGTTGTCACCGTGACGGTAACCGGCCTTCATGATGCGGATATAGCCACCGCTGCGGTCGGCGTAACGGGTGCCGATCGTGTCGAACAGCTTGCCGACCTGGGTCACGTCGCGCACGGCGCTGATTGCCTGACGACGGGCATGCAGATCACCCTTCTTGGCGAGGGTGACCAGCTTCTCGACAAAGGGACGCAGTTCCTTGGCCTTGGGCAGGGTCGTGGTGATCTGCTCGTGCTTGATCAACGAAGCCGCCATATTGGCGAACAACGCGGTCCGGTGGCTGGCCGTGCGGCCGAGCTTGCGATAGGCGGCGCCGTGGCGCATCGGGGTCTCTCCTACTCAACCCCGGTATCCTCTTCAGGACCTGGGGCCGTATAATTCTAACCGCCCCGCATCCCCGTGTGGGAAATGGGCGGAGGGTTGAAACTAGATCTGTTCGTCGAACTTCTTGGCCAGATCTTCGATGTTCTCAGGCGGCCAGTTCGGCACATCCATGCCGAGCGAAAGGCCCATCGTCGCGAGAACTTCCTTGATCTCGTTCAACGACTTGCGCCCGAAGTTCGGGGTGCGAAGCATTTCGCCCTCGGTCTTCTGGATCAGGTCGCCGATGTAGACGATGTTGTCGTTCTTCAGGCAGTTGGCCGAACGAACCGAAAGCTCCAGTTCGTCGACCTTCTTCAGCAGCGCCGGGTTGAAAGGCAGGTCGGGCTTGCCGTCCGAAACCTCTGCAACCTTCTTCGGCTCGTCGAAGGTGATGAAGATCTGCAACTGGTCCTGCAGGATGCGCGAGGCGAAGGCCACCGCGTCAACCGGCGAAACCGCACCGTTGGTTTCGACTTCCAGCACCAGCTTGTCATAGTCCAGCGACTGACCCTGGCGGGTCGGCTCGACCCGATAGGCCACGCGCTTGACCGGGGAATAGAGGGCGTCGACCGAAATCAGGCCGATCGGCGCGTCTTCCGGACGGTTCAGCTCGGCGGCGACATAGCCCTTGCCGTTCTGGACCGTCATTTCCATGCGGATCGAAGCCCCGTCGTCGAGGGTACAGATCACATGGTCCGGGTTCAGAACCTCGATATCGGCCGGCAGCTCGATCTGGCCGGCCTTGACGGCACCGGGGCCGGTGGCCTTCAGCGTCATGCGCTTGGGACCCTCGGCGTGCATGCGCAGGGCCAGCTGCTTGATGTTGAGGACGATGTCGACCACGTCCTCGCGAACGCCTTCCAGCGACGAGAATTCATGGACCACGCCGTCAATCTGGATGGCGGTGACGGCGGCACCCTGCAGTGACGACAGCAGGACGCGGCGCAGGGCATTGCCGAGTGTCACACCGAAGCCGCGCTCGAGGGGTTCAGCGACCAGCCGCGCCTTGCGCTGCGGGTCAGATCCCATTTCGATCTGCGGCTTCTCGGGACGGATCAGCTCTTGCCAGTTTCTTTCGATCATTGGTGTCCCTCGAACGGGTTTCGCCGGATCCGCGCCCCTGTGATCAGGGTCGCCGGAACCGGCGTGGAATAGGGGGTAGGCGGCAGCTTAGACGCGACGGCGCTTGGGCGGACGGCAGCCGTTGTGCGGCATCGGAGTGACGTCGCGGATGGTGGTGATGGTCAGGCCGACCGACTGCAGGGCCCGAAGCGCCGATTCACGACCCGAACCGGGACCCGAAACGTTGACTTCCAGCGTCTTGACGCCGTGCTCCTGCGCCTTCTTGCCCGCGTCTTCGGCGGCCATCTGGGCGGCGTACGGGGTCGATTTGCGCGACCCCTTGAAGCCCATGTGACCGGCCGAGGACCAGGAGATCGCGTTTCCCTGGGCGTCGGTGATGGTGATCATGGTGTTGTTGAAAGACGCATTCACATGGGCGACGCCCGACGTGATGTTCTTGCGCTCGCGCTTCTTTACGCGACCCGGTTCCTTGGCCATCGGTTCGGCTCTCTCTTATTTCTTCTTGCCGGCGATCGGCTTGGCCGGGCCCTTGCGGGTCCGTGCATTGGTGTGGGTACGCTGACCGCGGACCGGCAGGCCCTTGCGGTGACGCAGGCCGCGGTAGCAGGCCAGGTCCATCAGACGCTTGATGTTCATCGAGGTCTCGCGGCGCAGGTCGCCCTCGACCGTATGGTCGCGGTCGATCGTCTCGCGGATCTGCAGAACTTCAGCATCGGTCAGCTGGTTCACGCGGCGCGAAGCCTCGATACCCACCTTCCCGGTGATGTCCTTGGCGGCGTGCGAGCCGATGCCATGAATATACTGCAGCGCGATTTCAACGCGCTTGTTGGTCGGAATGTTGACGCCAGCAATACGGGCCACGTAGTTCTCCAGATACGCGTGGACAGACGCAGGAAACGCTCCGGTCAACAGACCAGGAGCGTGTGCGTCCTTCGCGGAAGTCGGTCCTTATATAGCCGATTCAGTTTCCGTCAATGGCTTGTCTGGCGTCCGGCCCCTCAATCAGCGGCCCTGGCGACCGAATTGTACGTTAACCGTCACCCGCTGACCTTCCACCACCCGACCGTCAGCCGAGGTCGGCGGGCGGAACCGGAAGAAGACCGACGCCCTGAGCGCCGCCTGGCCGAAATTGAACCCCTCCGGCGTCTCGCTGACGATACGACAGCCCTCCAGGCGGGTGTCGGCGCGCATCAGGCAGCTGATGGTACTGCGACCGGCCTGGCGGGCACGGCGGGCTTCCGGCGGCACCACGGACAGGATGTCGCGCTGGGACGGTCCGCGCAGGAACTGTGGCCCGGTTCCGCCTGAGCCGGGACCGTCACCGGCCCCACGGCCAGACCCGGTTCCGGTGCCCTCACCGCCCTGCCCCATATCGGGCGTGGGGCTGGCCTTGTCGGAAACCCCGACCACCAGCGCCGGTTCGGGAGCCTGAACCCGGGGCGCGGGAACCTCACGGGGAACCGGGGCCGGCTTGGGCGGAACATGGACGCGGGACGGAGCCGCCGGTGCCCCGCCCCCGGCCACCGGAGCCGGAGGCTCGGGCGGCGGCGGCGGGGGTGGCGGCGGGGGCGGCTCGGGCGGACGAACCAGCTCGACCATGATCGGCACCGCGGGCTCGAGCAGGCGCGCCGGGACATGGGCCAGGGCCAGCAGGGCGAACAGCCCGGCATGGGCCAACCCTACCCCGGCAACCACCCCCGCTCTTTTCAGACGCCGGCGCCGGGAATTCGATCGATCAATTTGCACATCAGTCCCGGTCATCCCCGCATCAACGCACGGAAGCGGGAAAGGTCAGGCGAAAATCAGCTGACCGGGGCCGCAAGGACCGCATCAATGGTGGACGAAACCACCTCGATCGCCCCCATACCGTCGATCTCGGTCAGCAGACCCTTGTCGGCATAATAGGGCAACAGCGGTGCCGTATTGCGATTATAGGCCTCGAGCCGGACCGAGAAGGCTTCGGGATTGTCATCCGGTCGGCCCTGTTCGGCGAACCGTTTGGCGACCCGCGCCAGCAGGGCCGTGTCGTCGACCTTGAGGCGGATGACGCGGTCGATCTGCTTGCCCAGCTTGGCCAGCATCGCATCCAGCGCCTCGGCCTGGGCCACGGTGCGCGGAAAGCCGTCGAAGATGGCTCCACCGGCGTCCTCGGCCTCTTTCAGCCGGGCCTCGATCAGGGCGATGACGATGGCGTCCGAGACCAGGTCACCCCGCGACATGATGGCCTGGCACTCCCGTCCCAGATCACTGCCCGAGGCGATGGCCTCGCGCAGCATGTCACCCGTCGACAGCTGGACCATGCCCCGCTGTTCGACCAGGCGCTTGGCCTGGGTTCCCTTGCCGGCAGCCGGCGGTCCGAACAGGATCAGATTCAAGGCTTGCCCTCCCCCGTCAGCGGATCAGCGACGCGCCGGTGCCAGGGCACCCCGTCCGCCGGACCCCTTGCCGCCACGACCGCGCAACTTGGCCTTCTTGATCAGGCCTTCGTACTGGTGGGCCAGCAACTGGGACTGGATCTGGGCCACGGTGTCCATGGTCACCGACACGACGATGAGGATCGAGGTGCCGCCGAAGATGATGCCGTTGCCGAACTGGGCTCCGATGAACTCCGGGATCAGACAGACGGCGGTGATATAGGCCGCACCGATGGTCGTCAGACGCGTCAGCACATAGTCGAGATATTCGGCCGTGCGCTTGCCCGGACGGATGCCCGGCAGGAAGCCACCGTATTTCCGCAGGTTCTCGGCGGTGTCTTCCGGGTTGAAGGTAATCGAAGTGTAGAAGAAGCAGAAGAAGACGATCAGCACGCCGTACAGCGCGGTGAACAGCGGCTGGCCGTGCTGCATCTGCGAGGTCACCAGCGGCAACCAGCTCATCCACGGCGGCAGATTGGCCTGGGCCGTCAGCTGGGCCACCGTGGTCGGCAGCATCAGCAGCGACGAGGCGAAGATCGGCGGAATAACGCCGGCGGTATTGACCTTGAGCGGCAGGAACGAGCGTTCGCCGCCGGCCATGCGGTTGCCTTCCTGTCGCTTCGGATACTGGATCAGCAACCGGCGCTGGGCCCGCTCCATGAAGACGATGAAGACCACCACGGCCACCGCCAGTGTGGCGATGAACAGCAGGGCGAAGGCCGACATCTGGCCTTCCTGGGCCAGGCCCAGCATGCGGGCGATCGAGCCCGGCAGCACGGCGACGATACCGGCGAAGATGATCAGCGAGATGCCGTTGCCGACGCCGCGCGCGGTGACCTGCTCGCCCAGCCACATCAGGAACATGGTGCCCCCGGTCAGGGTCGTGACCGTGGAGACGATGAAGAACAGGCCCGGGGTGTCGATCAGGCCCGGCTGGCTGTTGAGGCCGATGGCGATCCCGAACGACTGCATCAGCGCCAGGAACACCGTCAGATAACGGGTGTACTGGTTCAGCTGCTTGCGGCCGCTCTCGCCGCCTTCCTTCTTCAGCTTCTCCCACGGCGGATAGACCGCGCCCATCAGCTGGACGATGATCGAGGCCGAGATATAGGGCATCACGTTCAGGGCGAAGACGGCCATACGCTGGACCGCGCCGCCCGAGAACATGTTGAACATGTCGAGAATGCCGCGCTTGCCCTCCGGGTCCTGGAAGAACTGCAGGAAGGCTTCGGAATTGATCCCCGGGATCGGCACATAGGTGCCGATGCGATAGACCAGCAACGCTCCGAGCGTGAACAGGAGACGTTTATGCAGCTCGGTCGCCTTGGCGAACGAGCCCATGTTCATATTGGCTGCGAGTTGTTCGGCGGCCGAAGCCATAGTCACTACCCCGACTTGTCAGAATGCGGCGTCCGGAATCATATCCGGCACCTGCACCCAGATAGGCGATGGGCGGCCCCTTAGCGAGGGCCGCCCGTAAAGCTTATTTCGCGGCGGTGCGCGCAGCGCGGGCCGAGATCTTGTTGGCGTCGCCCCGCGGAGCCTTGGGAGCCGGAGCCTTGCCCTTGGCGGCGTTGCGTTTTTCGACGCGGGCTGCAGCCTTGGCTTCAGCCGCGATCCGCTCCTGGACCACGGTACCGCCGGCAGCCTCAATGGCCTTGACGGCGCCGGCCGAGGCCGACCAGACGACCAGGTTCAGCTTCGACTTGATCTCGCCGGTGCCGAGGATGCGGACGCCGTCCTTAACGCGACGGATCACGCCGGCGGCGACCAGGGCATCGCCCTTGATCTCGCCCTTGATGTCCAGCTTCTTGGCGTCGATGGCGTCCTGCAGACGCCACAGGTTCACTTCGGCCAGCTTCAGGGCGTTGGGATTGTTGAAGCCGCGCTTGGGCATCCGCATGTACAGCGGCATCTGGCCACCCTCGAAGCCGCCGATGGCGACACCCGAACGGGACTTCTGGCCCTTGACGCCACGACCGGCGGTCTTGCCCTTGCCCGAACCCGGGCCACGGCCGACGCGCATGCGCTTCTTGTGAGCGCCCTCGTTGTCGCGGATTTCATTGAGTTTCATATGCCTGATCCTTTCGGGTGCTAGCGCCAGACCCGGGGGCCTGACTCGGCGGACAAAATTGAAGGGCCGCTTCTAGGCGGCCCCACGCAGTATCGCAAGGCGCGAAACGCCCTCCCCCGACAACGGGAGAGGGCGAGACGGCTTACTTTTCGACGATCTCGAGCATGTGGGCGACCTTGGCGATCATCCCACGAACCGAGGGCGTGTCCTCCAGGGTCGACTCACGACCGAGGCGGTTCAGACCGAGACCCGACAGGGTGGCGCGCTGATCAGCCTTGCGGCGGATCGGGCTGCCCGTCTGGCGGATCGTGACGGTGGCGGATTCTTTCTTGGCCATGATCAGCTCTCGATGGCTTCGGGCGCCGAGGCGCCGTCGTTGCGACGACCCATCAGATCCGCGACCTTCTTGCCGCGCTTGGACGCGACCATGCGGGGCGAGGACTGAACCTTGAGGGCTTCGAAGGTGGCGCGGATCATGTTGTAGGGGTTCGACGAACCGGTCGACTTGCCGACGACGTCCTGGACGCCGAGGGTTTCGAGCACGGCACGCATCGGGCCACCTGCGATGACGCCGGTCCCGGGAGGGGCCGCGCGCATCATGATCTTGCCGGCGCCCCAACGGCCATTGCCGTCGTGGTGCAGGGTGCGGTTTTCGCGAAGCGGAACACGGATCATCGTCTTCTTGGCTTCTTCAGTCGCCTTGCGGATGGCTTCCGGCACTTCACGCGCCTTGCCATGGCCGAAGCCGACCCGGCCCTTGCCGTCTCCGACAACCATCAGGGCCGCGAACGAGAAACGACGTCCACCCTTAACAGTCGCGGCCACACGGTTGATGTGGACCAGTTTTTCGACGATGTCGCTGTCCGGACCTTCGGGAGCGTTACGGTCACGACGGTTGCGGTCGTTACCGCCGCCGCCACGTTGGGGTTGAGGAGCCATGCGTCCCGTTCCTTAGAAGTTCAGGCCGGCTTCACGCGCGGCCTCAGCCAGCGCCTTCACCCGTCCGTGATAGATGTAGCCGCCACGGTCGAAAACGACGTCGGTGACGCCCTTCTCGATCGCACGTTTCGCGACCAGCTTGCCGATCCGCGTTGCGGCATCGACGTCCGAACCCTTGGCCTTCTTGCCCTTTTCGCCTTCCAGCGAAGAGGCCGAAGCGATCGTGACGCCGTTGAGGTCGTCGATGATCTGGGCCGAGATGTTCTTGTCCGAACGGTGAACCGAAAGACGCAGACGCCCGTTGGCGACGGCCTTGAGGCGGCGGCGGGTGCGCTCCGAGCGGCGCTTGGCTTGTTGCTGAAGAGAAAGAGCCATGACTTACTTCTTCTTGCCTTCCTTGCGCCGGACCTTTTCGCCCGTGTAGCGCACACCCTTGCCCTTGTAGGGCTCCGGCGGACGCAACTTGCGAATGACGGCGGCGATCTGACCCACGGCCTGCTTGTCAGCACCGGAGATCTTGATTTCAGTCTGCTTGGGCACCGTGAAGGTGACACCGGCCGGCGGCACGATGTCGACTTCATGGGAGAAACCAAGCTGCAGCGACAGGTTCGGGCCCTTGAGCGCGGCGCGATAACCCACGCCGACCAGGTCCAGAGACTTCTCGAAGCCCTCGGTGACGCCGACGACCATGTTGTCGACCAGGGTGCGGGAAAGACCCCACATGGCCCGGGCGCGCTGAGTGTCGGCCTTCAGGGCCAGGTTCAGACCGTCGTCACCCTGGGTGATTTCGATCTCGTCGGCCACGGTCCAGGAGCGTTCGCCCTTGGGACCTTTGACCGAGACAGTCTGGCCGTCGAGGGTGACGGTAACGCCCTTGGGTACGGAGACGGTGCGTTTTCCGATACGGGACATCTTAGTAGACCCTGCAGAGGACTTCGCCGCCGACGTTGGCGTCGCGGGCGTTGGTGTCGGACATCACACCCTTCGAAGTCGAAAGGATCGAGATGCCCAGGCCGTTCTTGATCGGCTTCAGGTCGGAGATCGCGGAGTAGACGCGGCGGCCCGGCTTGGACACGCGAGCGATCTCGGCGATGACCGGCTGGCCGTCGAAATACTTGAGCTCGATCTCGAACTGCGGAAATTCACCCGGGTTCTGAACCAGGGAATAGCCGCGGATGTAGCCTTCGTCCTGCAGCACGTCGAGGACGCGCTGACGCAGACGGGAAGCCGGGGTGAGCACCTTCGAACGCTTGCGCATGGCGGCGTTCCGGATGCGAGCGATCATGTCGCTCAGGGGATCGTTGATCATCATGTCTGTTCGCTCCCCTTACCAGCTCGACTTGGTCAGGCCGGGGATTTGCCCCTTGTTACCGAGATCGCGAAGGGCGATCCGGCTCATGTTGAGCTTGCGGTAGAATGCCCGCGGACGACCCGTCACTTCGCAGCGATTGCGAATACGGTTCGGCGCGGAGTTCCGCGGCAGCTCCGCCAGCTTCAGGCGCGCTTCGAAGCGCTCCTCAAGCGGCAGGGATTCGTCGGTAGCGATCGCCTTGAGGGCGGCCCGCTTGTCGGCGTACTTCGCAACCAGGGCTTTCACCATGTTGTTGCGGTTTACGGCGCTTTTCTTAGCCATTTTCTGTTTCCCTTCCCGCTCAGTTCACGAACGGGAACTTGAACTCGGCGAGGAGAGCCTTGGCTTCCTCGTCGGTCTTGGCCGTGGTGCAGACGATGATGTCCATGCCCCACATCTGATCGATCTGGTCGTAGTTGATCTCCGGAAACACGATGTGTTCCTTCAGACCCATGGCGTAGTTGCCACGACCATCGAAGCTGGTGCCCTTGAGGCCGCGGAAATCCTTCACGCGCGGCAGCGCGATCGTGATCAGGCGGTCAAGGAACTCGTACATCTGGTCGCCGCGGAGGGTGACCTTGCCGCCGATGACCATGCCTTCGCGCAGCTTGAAGCCGGCGATGGAGTTACGGGCCTTGGTGGCGACCGGCTTCTGACCGGCGATAGCGGCCAGATCCTTGAGGGCCGCATTGGCCTTCTTGGAGTCGGCGACCGCTTCGCCGATGCCCATGTTCAGCACGATCTTGTCGAGCCGGGGCATCTGCATCGGGTTGGTGTAACCGAATTTCTCGGTCATCACCGCGCGGATGCGGGCCTGATAGTCGTCCTTGAGACGCGGCATATATTTGGTGTCGGCCATCAGATGACGTCTCCCGTCGTCTTGGCGAAGCGCACCTTCTTGTCACCCTCGACCCGGAACCCGACGCGGGTTGCCTTGCCGTTGGCGTCGGCGACCGCGACGTTGGACAGGTGAAGCGACGCTTCCTTGTTCTTGATACCGCCCTGGGGGTCGGCCTGGGTGGGACGGGTATGGCGCTGGACCATATTCACGCCCTGGACCAGGACGCGGTTGTCGGTCGGGAGCACCTTGGTGACCTTGCCGGTACGGCCCTTGTCCTTGCCGGCGAGGACGACGACGGTGTCGCCTGTTTTGATCTTGGCGGCCATGACTACAGGACCTCCGGAGCCAGTGAGATGATCTTCATGTGGTTCTTGGCGCGCAGTTCACGGGGAACCGGGCCGAAGATCCGCGTACCGACCGGCTCGTTCTGCTTGTTGACGATGACAGCGGCCGACTTGTCGAAACGGATGACAGAGCCGTCCTTGCGCTGAATGTCTTTGGCGGTGCGAACGACGATGGCGCGCACGACGTCGCCTTTTTTCACGCGGCCGCGAGGAATGGCTTCCTTCACGGAGGCGACAATCGTGTCGCCCACCGAGGCGTAGCGGCGCTTGGAGCCGCCCAACACCTTGATGCACATGACCCGGCGAGCACCCGAATTATCGGCTACCTCCAGGTTAGTTTGCATCTGGATCATTAGATCCGATCCTTCCTGATTACGAAGCCGAGGCCGGGGCGTCCTTGGACAGGACCTCCCAGCGCTTCAGCTTGGACTTGGGGGCACACTCACGAATGCGGGCGATGTCGCCTTCCTTGAAGGCATTGCCTTCGTCGTGGGCATGATACTTCTTGGACAGGCGCACGATCTTTTTCATGACCGGGTGCAGCAGGGTGCGCTGGACGACGACGACGACAGTCTTGTCGCCCTTGTCGGAGACGACCACGCCTTCGAGTATACGTTTCGGCATCGGTGTTTCCTTACGAAGCCGTCCGCTTCTCACGCAGAAGCGTTGAGATGCGAGCGATGTCTTTGCGCACTTCACCCACGCGGTGGGTTTTTTCCATCTGGCCGGTAGCCGCCTGGAAACGCAGGTTGAACTGTTCCTTTTTCAGGGACAGCAGCTGGTCGCCCAGCTGATCGGGGGTCTGGACCCGGAGGTCAGCGATCTTGGTCATGCAGCAACGTGCTCCACATGCGCGACACCGGCGTCGAGGCGGGTGACCACCTTGGTCCGGACCGGCAGTTTGGCGGCACCCAGACGCAGCGCCTCACGGGCGATGTCATCGGCGACGCCGTCGATTTCGAACAGGATACGGCCGGGGTGACAGCGCGCCGCCCAGTGATCGACCGCGCCCTTGCCCTTGCCCATGCGGACTTCAGCGGGCTTGCCGGAAACCGGCACGTCCGGGAAGACGCGGATCCAGACACGACCCTGACGCTTCATCTGGCGAGTGATCGCGCGGCGGGCCGCCTCGATCTGACGCGCGGTGATGCGTTCCGGCTCGAGCGTCTTCAGGCCGTACGAACCGAAGTTCAGCGAGAAGCCACCCTTGGCCGAGCCATGGATGCGGCCCTTGAAGGCCTTACGGTATTTGGTTTTTTTCGGTTGCAGCATGACCTATTCACGCCCTCTGCGTTGGCCGCGATCATTGCGACCGCCGCGATCGCCACCACGGCCTTCGTTCGACGAAGGACCGGCAGCTTCCAGAGCCCAGCGCTTGTCCTGGGCCATCGGATCGTGCTCGAGGACCTCGCCCTTGAAGACCCACACCTTCACACCGATGATGCCGTAGGTCGTCTTGGCTTCAATGAAGCCGTGGTCGATGTCAGCGCGCAGGGTGTGCAGCGGCACACGACCTTCACGATACCATTCCATCCGTGCGATCTCGGCACCGCCGAGACGACCGGAAACATTGATCCGGACACCCTTGGCACCCAGACGCATGGCCGACTGCATCGCGCGCTTCATGGCACGACGGAAGGCGATACGGCGCTCGAGCTGCTGCGCGATGTTCTCGGCGATCAGCTGGGCGTCGGTCTCGGGCTTGCGGACCTCGACGATGTTCAGGTGAACCTCGCCTTCGGTACGGGCCGAGATGTCCTTGCGGAGCTTCTCGATGTCAGCGCCCTTCTTGCCGATCACGACACCCGGACGGGCGGCGTAGATCGTCACGCGGCACTTCTTGTGCGGACGCTCGATGATGATGCGCGACACGCCGGCGGCGTTCAGGCGTTCCTTGAGCCACGCGCGCAGCTTCAGGTCCTGATGCAGCAAACGCGCATATTCCGGACCGCGGGCAAACCAGCGGCTGTCCCAGGTGCGGTTGATGCCGAGCCGGAGCCCGATCGGATTGATTTTCTGACCCATCAGGCGGCCTCGCCGGCTTCACGGACCACGATAGTGATCTCGCTGAACGGTTTCAGGATGCGTGACGAACGGCCACGAGCACGGCTCGCGAAACGCTTCATCACCAGGTTCTTGCCCACGAAGGCCTCGGCGACGACGAGGTTGTCGATGTCGAGGTTGTGGTTGTTCTCGGCGTTCGAAACGGCCGAATACAGCACCTTGCGGACGTCGGTCGCGATACGCTTGCGGCTGAATTCCAGCTCGTTAAGCGCACGCTGCACCGGCAGGCCACGGATCGAGGCGGCCACCAGGTTCAGCTTCTGAGGGCTGATGCGGACGTTGACCAGCTTGGCGCGGGCTTCGGTCGCGGCGACGCGACGGGGGTTGTTGGTCTTGGCCATCAGTTACTTCCTTTTGGCCTTCTTGTCGGCCGCATGCCCGGGGAAGCTGCGGGTCGGCGAAAACTCGCCGAACTTCATCCCGACCATTTCTTCGGACACCGAAACCGGCACATGCTTGTGACCGTTGTGGACGCCGAAGGTCAGACCGACGAACTGCGGCAGGATGGTCGAGCGGCGCGACCAGGTCTTGATCACGTCCTTGCGACCCGAACCTTGCGCGGTCTCGGCTTTTTTCAGCAGATACCCGTCGACAAACGGGCCTTTCCAGGAGGAGCGGGCCATTCTTAGCGAGCCTTCTTCACGTGGCGGCTACGGATAATGTACTTGTCCGTCGCCTTGTTCTTGCGGGTACGAGTTCCCTTGGTGTCCTTGCCCCACGGCGTAACCGGGGTCCGACCACCAGAGGTCCGGCCTTCACCACCACCGTGCGGGTGGTCGATCGGGTTCATGGCGACGCCGCGAACGTGCGGACGCCAGCCCATGTGACGAACCCGGCCAGCCTTGCCGAGGTTCTGGTTCATATGATCGGCGTTGGAAACGGCACCGACCGTGGCCATGCAGCCGTCCAGAACCATGCGCAGCTCACCCGAGCCGAGGCGGATCTGGGCGTAGCCGGCGTCGCGGCCGACCAGCTGGGCATAGGCACCGGCCGAACGGGCCAGCTGGGCACCCTTGCCCGGCTTCATCTCCACACAGTGGATGATGGTGCCGATCGGGATGGAGCGCAGCGGCATCGCATTGCCCGGCTTCACGTCGACCTTTTCACCGGCGACGATGGTGTCACCGGCCTTGATGCGCTGCGGCGCGATCACATAGTTCTTTTCGCCGTCCTCATAGATCACGAGGGCGATGAAGGCGGTCCGGTTCGGATCGTACTCCAGACGCTCGACGGTGGCGGTCGCGAACTTGCGGCGCTTGAAGTCGATCTTGCGATACAGCGTCTTGGCACCACCACCGCGGAAGCGGACGGCGATACGACCACCGGCACCACGTCCACCGGACTTGGTCAGGCCTTCGGTCAGCGACTTTTCCGGACGGCCCTTGTGGAGCTCGGAGCGGTCGATCAGCACCAGGGCGCGACGGCCCGGCGATGTCGGATTGTAATGTTTAAGAGCCATCGGTTCAGAGCCCCGTGGTGACGTCGATGGACTGGCCTTCGGCCAGCGTCACGATCGCTTTCTTGATGTCCACCCGACGGCCCATAATGCCGCGGAAACGCTTGGTCTTGCCCTTTTGAACCAGGGTGTTGACCTTCAGGACGTTGACCTTGAACAGGCTTTCGACCGCAGCGGCGATCTCGTCCTTGGTCGAGGTTCCGGCAACCCGGAACACGACCTTGTTCTGCTCGGACAGGATCGTGGCCTTCTCGGTGATGATCGGGGCCAGGATCGTGTCGTAGTGCTTGGCGGTAGGTTGAGCGCCGGCCATTATGCGGCTTCCTTCTCAGCTTGCCGGGCCAGCTCGCTACGCGAGGGCTTGTAGTCGGCATAGGTGGCTTCGATGGCTTCCAGCGCCGCCTTGGTCAGCACCAGCTTGTCGGCCCGCAGGATGTCATAGACATTCAGACCGGCGTTCGGCAGCACATTGACGTTCGGGATGTTGCGGGCAGCGAGGCCGAAGTTGGCGTCGACGTCCGGACCGGCGATGATCAGGGTGCGGTTCCAGCCCAGCTTGGCGAAGGTTTCGCGCAGCTTGGCGGTCTTGGCATCCTTGATCGACACGTTGTCGACCAGAACCAGTTCACCGGCCTTGAGCTTGGCGCTCAGGGCGTGGCGCAGGGCCAGGGCACGAACCTTCTTGGGCAGGGAGAAGCCGTGATCGCGAACGATCGGGCCGAAGGCGCGCGAACCACCGACGAACTGCGGGGCGCGACGCGAACCGTGACGAGCGCCGCCGGTTCCCTTCTGCTTGTACATCTTCTTGCCGGTACGCGAGTTCTCGTTCCGGGTCTGGACCTTGTGGGTACCGGCACGGCGCTTGGCCAGCTGCCAGTTGACGTAACGGGCCAGGATGTCGCCGCGGATGTCGGTGATGCCAAAAACGGCTTCCGACAGTTCGACGTCACCGGCGGCCTTGCCGTCGAGTTTGATGACAGAGACTTTCATCAGGCTTCACCACCCTCAGCGGTTTCAGCGGCCGGAGCCTCGACTGCCGGAGTTTCAGCAGGCGCAGCGGCGGCGGCCTGACCGGCCTTGCGGAACGAACCCGGGAACGGGGTCTCCGCAGGAGCGGTCTTCTTGATCGCGTCACTGACCTTGAGCCAGGTGCCGTCGTGACCCGGGACTGCGCCCTTGATCATGATGAGGCCGCGGTCGATGTCGACACGGAACACGGTGAGGTTCTGCTGGGTGACGGTTTCCTGACCATAATGGCCGGCCATCTTCTTGCCCTTGAAGGTCTTGCCCGGATCCTGACGCTGACCGGTCGAACCGTGCGAACGGTGCGAGACCGATACACCGTGCGACGCCCGCAGGCCGCCGAAGTTCCAGCGCTTCATGGCACCGGCGAAGCCCTTGCCGATGGTCAGGCCCTGAACGTCCACCTTCTGGCCCGGGACGAAATGGTCGGCGATCAGCTCGGCGCCGACGTCGATCATCGCATCTTCCGTAACCCGGAATTCAGTGACGTAGCGCTTGGGCTCGACTTCCGCTTTCGCGAAGGTCGTCCGTTGAGCCTTGTTGGTATTTTTTGCCTTTTTGGTACCGGCACCGAGTTGCAGGGCGACGTAGCCGTCCCGCTCCTTGGTGCGCTGACCCACCACCTGGCAGCCGTCAAGCTGCAGGATGGTGACCGGAACATGAGCGCCATCTTCAGCGAAGATGCGCGTCATTCCCAGTTTCTTGGCGATCACGCCCGTACGCATGTCGGATCCCGCCTCTTCTTTCTTAAATCTTGATTTCGACGTCCACACCGGCCGACAGGTCGAGCTTCATGAGCGCGTCCACGGTCTGCGGGGTGGGGTCGATGATGTCGAGAACACGCTTGTGCGTGCGGATTTCAAACTGCTCGCGCGACTTCTTGTCGACGTGCGGCGAGCGGTTCACGGTGAACTTTTCGATCAGGGTCGGCAGCGGAATCGGACCGCGAACGGTCGCGCCGGTGCGCTTGGCGGTATTGACGATTTCGCGCGTCGAAAAGTCGAGGACGCGGTGATCGAAGGCCTTGAGCCTGATGCGGATGCTTTGATCCATATCGGTCGTTATTCCCAAGCAGGCGAACCTGCGTCCCTGTGAACCATTTCAAAGACCGGAGGTCTTCAGGCTTTCGCCCTCAGAGTACGCACGTCCGCAAAAACGAGCGGCCCACGCAGTCACCCGCGAAGGCCGTTTAAATCCTGGATCGCTGCAAAGAACAGGGTCTCAGGTCGTTCCCGCGAGCCGCGTCTGCATCTCGCGATGCACAGCCGGTCCAGCAAGAGTGGGGCTTATGCCGTTCGATTCCGTCTGCGTCAAGCGGCGAAACTGTGTCGGGACGGGCTTTTCGGCGATAGACCCGATCACACCGGCCCGAAAGCCTCCGCCACCCCGGCTGGCCCGGACAGGCGCTGCCGTCGACGACAGCGCCTGTCCGGATCCGGTTCGCAGCTCAGCGATCGTAGGTGTGGTCGCCGATCGTGACGCTGCCGGAGCCCATGATGGCCCGCTCGACGCTGCCGGTCACTCCGGTGATCTTCACATCGCCCGACCCCATGATGCTGACGTCGGCCGAGGCCGCAACCGCGCGGATATCGACATCACCGGACCCGGCGATGCTGACGTCCAGGGAACCGACCTGACCGCCCCCGACCGTGACATCACCCGAACCGGCGATGCTGACGTCGACCGGACCGTCGACGGCGGCGACATAGACGTCACCCGAACCGGCGATGCTGACGTCGAGGTTACGGGTCGCGCCGGCCCGGACCGCACCCGACCCGGCCAGGGAAATGTCGAGCCGGTCGGAGGTCCCGGTGCGGATATTGCCGGACCCGGCCTGGGAGATATCCAGGTCGCCGGTATTGGCGACCGTCCAGCTGCCACAGCCGCCATTGCCGAAATCAATCGCGGTCGCACCCCGACCGATCGCACCGAACACAGCCCCCTCGACATAGACCTCGACCTCACGCGGGGTGCGCAGCACGATCAGGGGGGCGTCGCTGACATTGACCCGACCGATATTGCGGACCGTGACCGAGGCCCCCTCCCCCGGCTGGCGCGCATCATCGGGGCCGGCGCGGCAGTCCCTTATGTCATCATTATTGAAGCGGATACCGGCGAACCGGCGTCCACCCAGGCCTCCGTCGATGCGCAGGTTTCGTCCGCGCCGGGTCACTTCAAGCGCCGGCAGCCCTGCCCCGCCCTGTTCGATCTCGACGGCGACGTCGGTGCGATCCTCGACGATCACCACGACCCGGGCCACGGCATGGCGGATGCGGACTTCCTGATCCGCCCCCCCGGCCAGGGCGGGTCCGGCCAGAGCGGCGACGGCGACGGCGGTTACCAGTGCGAATTTCATTCTCGTGCTCCCTCAGCATTTCATGCCGGGAAGGTGCCCCCTGTCGGACGCAAAGTCATTTTAACTCGACGTCATGAAGTGGTTGTAACGGGCCGCTCCCGGATCCCGGGGGCGGGTTTGTCCCGCCACGTCAGGCCAGGACGGAATTCAGGGCCGGTCGGCCAGACCCGCGTCCAGAGGGTCGCCCAGCTCGAAACTGCGTTCAAACTCCCGGATCCGGTCCTTGACCACACCCATGCGACGCAGACCGAGGGACGCGCCCCACAGGGCCGTGCGGGCGGCCATCGGTATCCGCTCGGCCGGGGCGACCGGCAGACCCCAGCGCCGGAACACCCCGTTGGCGTAGTGGGCCCCGTTGGTCATCCGCGAATGCCAGGTCTGGTAGTCACACGACAGGGAGACGTTGAAACTGTCCCGGTTCTCGATCCGGTGTGGCGCGTGCAGCGGCCAGGCCACGGCCATACCCGGCTCGAGGTCGAACATCCGGGCGGCCGCGTCCATCTCACGACGATAGGGCAACTCCTCGCTCTGCTGCCTGAGCAACACCTGCTCCATCGCCCGGGCCGGCATATGGGTCTCGTCGGGCGGATAGATCCAGATCCGTTTCCTGCCGCGCAGATGGAACAGGACCACGCCCGGCGGATCGGCATGGAACGGGACACTGGCTCCGGGGGCCGACAGGATCAACTGTCCGCTCACCTGCACGGGCCGGAACCCGGGGGCCCGTTCGGAAAGCTCGGCGAAGGCCCGGTCCATGACCCGGCCCAGTTCGGGATAGTGATCCTGGATCCGGCGCATCTGGATCCACACCCGGCCGGCCTTGACCGCGGCCAGCAGCTCCCGACCCGATCGCCTGCCCTTGATGCCGGTCCGGATCGTGGCCTGGTCCGTTTCGTCATAGTCAAACAGATTGATGTCGAAGAGCTCGGCCGGGTGGCGGTCCAGCTGGCGGGCCAGGGCGTCATCGTCAAACAGGCCCGTGTCCGTCAGCCGGTGAGACCAGGTGACCGGCTCGTGGCCGAACGCGGCGGTCTGATCTGAAGTCCAGGTTGGGAACAGCTCACGGTCCATGGTCAGCCTCCCTGACGGGCCGCTGCTGCAGCGGCCGCGGCCACCGTGCCCGAGACCCAGCCGCCGAAGCGGGTCTCGCAGGCGTTAATGATGTCGAGACGGCGCTCGACACTGCCGGCCAGACGCCGCACCGCCACCGGCGCACGCGCCTGGATCATGCCGGCGGTCGCCGTCGACAGGGCCCCTGACAGGGTCCCTTCGAACACGGTCCGGCCCGGCTCGGCAAAGGTGGATTTGTAGCTTTCCTCGCCACAGCCGAAATCGGCCGTGTGCAGGCCGGCGGCGGCGGCGGCGGCGAGTTCGAGTCGGGTAGCCAGGGCCCCGGGGCCGTACCGCCGGTAGGCCTCGGCATAGGCCGGGAACCAGAGATGCAGCACACCGTCGCCCTGCAGCGAGATCTCGGCCGCGATAATTTCACCGGTGGCCGTCCGCAACGACGCCACCCGAATGCCGAAATCGGCGGTCGCCGTATCGAACAGCCGGCGCAGCAGATCTGCGGTCCAGCCACAGCGGAACACATCATGGCGACGGGTGCGGGCATATTGCTCGCGCTTGCGGGCGATAATCCAGTCGAACACGACCGGGTCGCGGTCATCCCATTTGAAGGTGACCGGTCCGTGATCACGCTCCAGCCCCCGGTGCTGGCGGCGCATATTCTTGCAGAATTTATGGTCACGGGCCTCAAAGGCCGCATCCAGCCCCTCGGCCCCGCCGGACAGGTCACACGTCATGCGTCGACGGGGGACCCAGCCGGGCTCCGCAACGGATCCGGCCCAGCCGTTGACACGCAGCCGGCTCGCCCCGAGCTCCCGGGTCAGGCTCGCCAGGTCAATCACCTCATCCGGGGCCGCGATGATCCCGTGATAATCGCTCAGCGGCGCACCCAGCGGCTGGACCAGTCGGCCGCGCTTCTGAAACGGAAAAAAGCCGCGGATATCGCCACCACGGCGCAGGATCGCGACCCGGGCATGCGGCACACCAGCCGCCGCTTCGGTGTAACGGATGTCGAAATAAGGGGAGTCGAGGGCCGGATTGGCCGCCCTCAGGGCAATCCAGGCCGCCCGTTCAGACGGACCCAGGGCATCCGGCGTGACGATCTCTGTACTCAGCGAACCGGACACCCGCGTCTCCCCGACGACATTCGAACCGGTTGCGACCCTAGGCCCCCGCCTGTTGCAGTACGGTTTAGCGGCATGGTGAACGAAACCTCACCGTTCGCGGCGGCATGCCGTGGCGATCGCCGGCCTTTGAGGCCCTTGACCCTCCGGGACAAACAAAAACCCCGCCGGTTTGCACCGGCGGGGG
>TARA_R110002012_G_scaffold322037_2_pt1 | contig 65687 bp, 51 predicted proteins | sample TARA_R110002012 | Tara Oceans TARA_R110002012 (sample SAMEA4396515) | marine metagenome | biome: Westerlies Biome; feature: [DCM] deep chlorophyll maximum layer (ENVO:01000326); material: water (ENVO:00002006), including particulate matter (ENVO:01000060) such as... | depth 40 m
TCGGCACTCCTTTATACTTGGGAATCCTCACTGACACTGGAAGCTTTCGATTTAATTCCGTGAAACCAAGAACTCATGAAATCTTGGCCAAGTTGTTAACTGCAGGAGTTAAACATAACTTGATCCATGAACTCCTGAATGATACAAATACGGCAAGTCGCCTTCGCTTGCAGGGATTTGCGATGTCTGAAAAAATGGAAATTCTAGAAGATTGCTACGTCGCAATCATCTCCCTCACCAAGGAAGAGTTGGCAAAGTACAATTACAAAAAAGGTGACACGGACAGCTTGGCAAACCTTGCTTTGTCTATTAAAGGAATGAAGGCCGCTATTGTCCTTTCGGAGCGGGATGGAATCATCAAGATATCTTTCCGTTCCAAAGGAAAAGATTATCCTGTAAATGAGTTGGCGGCTGAGCATTTCGATGGAGGTGGACATGCTAATGCTGCCGGAGGAATGAGTGAGGCAACAATGTCAGAGACATTGGATAAATTAAGATCCCTATTTGTGAAAATTTTCTAATACAACATTTAGAATAACATATTTTTGACACTTCTCCATTGCAACTTCCAGAAATTCCCCACAAAAAAACTCCGTGTAAACTAATTACACGGAGTTCCAATATATGGTGGTTTTTAACTTTTAATTAATCTTTTAGGGTTACTGTTCTGGTAACTTCATTAAATCCGCCAGGGATTAAGTTTCCATCAGCATCCAGCAATTCCAGTTTAATTGAAATCTCACCTTTAGGTAAGCCTTTAATTACATAAGGCGCCCATTCCGTGATCATAAACTCTTTGCCGTTTATCGTAGCTCTTACCTTGTTTCCACTTTCAGAAAGCGTAGTGTTTAACAAGAAAAAATCCAATAACAAATTCTCGGTATCTGCCCCAGTATATTCACCTTTAGGACGACTGTAGATCAATGTTGGCTTTTCAAAATCAACATCCATATCATCGCTGGCATTACCAACAACCATTTTTTTAGCAATAAATGAATTATCATTTTTCACTGATTCATGGTAGGATCTGCTAAGAAATGCAACTAAATAATGAGTGCCTTCAGGCATCTCACGCTTAAATTCTGGCTCATAGTGAGCAGAGTAAGGCATGTTATCCAAAATAAAATGGATGTGTTGACCATCACCTGAATTGGCAAGATTGGTAGCCATTCCACTTTTTTCAGTTTGTGCTCCTAATTCATAATCTCCTACTTCAAAAGCAAAATCAACTTCTCCAGCTTTTGCGATAGTTGTGTTAGATGGTTGCTTCAATGTTAGCGAGGAAGATCCATAGGCAGGTGTATTAGTAAATTTTTCAATTGAAATTTCTGCTGGAGCAGTCATTTCCATGTCTTCCGCTACTACTTCTTCATTTTCTGCTTTTTTCGGCTGGCAACTTACCGCGATTAAAAGTGCTGCAGCTGCTGTACCTAATATTTTTACATTCATAATTTTCAATTTTTTGTGTTTTAATATATTTATAAAAGTCTCAAATGCCATTCCATCGCCACATAGAATGCTATTCGTATTCAAAGTTATTCATCTTAGAATAAAATCTACGATTCACCATAATAGATTCTCCAAAAAAACACTTCGTAATTAGCTTCAGGAGCATTCGAATAGCTACATGCTTCCTCCAAGATCTTAGCACTCATTTTAATTAAGTTGATATGAAACCTCTTACTTTACAAAGACACTTTCTTAAATAATTATTTGCCTTTGCGTTAAGTTTCCCTGAATCGGGTAATATATTCCCCACGACGTTTATCATTATCTATTTGATTTTGGGAACCATCCATATCAATTATATTCATTATAATTATTATAGATTTTTAAATTCAATTCTTGACTTACCTCTTAAACAGCATCTAGAAAAGAAAACCTTTTAATGAAAGCCGCAATTAGAAGATCATATGGAAGTCCTGATGTAATCCGTGTTGAAGAAATCAATCAGCCAATTCCAGAAGATGATGAAATACTGATACGTGTGCATGCCACAACTGTGAATAGAACGGATTGTGCCAATCTTACCGGAAAACCCTTTATAATGCATTTTGTCTTAGGATTTTTTAGGCCAAGAAAAGTTGTGCTTGGAACTGATTTCGCCGGTGAAGTAGTGGAAACTGGAAAAAATATAAAAGACTTCAAGGTCAATCAACGTGTATTCGGATTTACTGATACGGGACTGGAATCACAGGCTGAGTATATGGTCATAAAACCAAAAGACAATATTTTGAGCATCCCAAACCATATTAATTACCAGCAGGCAGCAGCTAGTCTGGAAGGTGCTCACTATGCATACACATTTATCCATAAAACTGATATCCAATCAGACCATCGGATATTGATCAATGGTGCCACTGGAGCGATTGGGTCGGCGCTGTTACAATTTGTAAAAACATTGAACGTCTATGTCGCTGCGACTTGCAATACTAAGAACATGGAGCTAATTAGATCCCTTGGAGCTGACAAAGTCTATGACTACACAAAAGAGGATTTTACAATGGATGATGATAAATATGATTTCATTTTTGATTCTGTTGGTAAAAGTACATTTGGCAAATGTAAACATCTACTGAATAAGGGCGGTATCTATATTTCTTCGGAATTAGGGCCTTATTCTCAGAACATTTTCTTAGCTCTTTTCACACCACTATTTGGAGATAAAAAAGTAATCTTTCCTGTTCCATATAGTCTGAGTAAAACGCTTCCGTATATTAAATTATTAATGGAAAGAGGAGAATTTAAACCAGTGATTGATCGCGAATACCCACTGAATGCTATTGATGAAGCATACCAGTACGTGTTGTCAGGTCAAAAAACCGGAAATGTTATAATTAATATTTAAGCACATGAAAGAATTCTTTGAGGATATTTTTGCTTATCACCATTACTTCAATCAGAAGTTGGCAGATATATTTATTAAAAACTACGGCAAACTAAGTGACCGAACTATTCCTCTATTTTCCCATACTATCAATGCTCACCAAATATGGAATTCGAGAATATTAATAAAATCTTCACTAGGTGTTCATCAACTTCACACCTTAGATGCCTGCAAAAATTTTGATGATTCCAATTACTCAGATACCCTTTCTATTCTTGCGGAATATGATCTATCCCAGAGAGTAAACTATGTAAACAGCAAAGGTGGAGCTTATGAACATTCTATTCAGGAGATATTATTCCATATTTGCAATCACTTCACTCATCATAAAGGTCAACTCATTTCCGATCTAAGACTTAGCGGCATTGAGCCACCTATAACAGACTACATTTTCTATAAAAAATAGGATGACCTTACGAAAAACCCTGCATTTCTTTGATTTCTCTAATTAGCTCTGCTAATCTATCTCTAAGTAGTTCGGGTTGTTTTACTTTTACTACATCTCCAAGTGAAATGATCCAGCGAACAAAACCCTCGATGGATGAATTCATAAAAGTCATTTCTGTGGTTTTATCAATTCTTGTTTCTGAAACAAAGCCGTTATTATACTTAGAATTGACTAGATACTTCAAAGAGCTATCTGGAACCTCCAAGACAATCTGGTGAAGCTTCCTCTCACTAGAAACCTTGTCCAAATAAGATTGCAGGGAAGGATGCTTAGCAGTCGAATACGAAATATCAGTGATATGAAGGTAACTGAATCTATCCAAGCGAAAAGTACGGTAATCATTTCTCAGACGGCAATAAGCCATTAAATACCATTGCTCAAACGAATGAAACAAACCCACAGGCTCCAATTCCCGCTCTGTGGTGTGTTCAGGATCAAATGTGACATAAGTCGCTGCCACTACTTTCTTTTCCGATATACTCAAAAGTATGGTCTGAAAGGCCTTGCTTGATTTATTCGCTCCATCAGATGAATTAGACTTCAAAACCTTTATAGTATCCTGCACTTCTACAAGCAAATCCTTTTCGGAAGACTTCAGCACTGCTTTGATTTTTATAAGTGCCTCTTTAAATGACTTATTACTTTGCTCATCAAGCGATTTTTCCACCAGTTTCTCGGCAACCAACATGGATAATGCCTCTTCCCTACTAAACATGATTGGCGGAAGTCTATAACCCTCCACTAAAGAATACCCTTGGCCTGCTTCGCCTACGATAGGTACTCCAGACTCTTCTAGTGATCTCACATCCCGATAGATCGTCCGCAAGCTCACCTCAAAACGTGTAGCAAGCTCTGCCGCTCTGATTGTACGCTTTGATTGCAAGTGGGTGAGAATGGCCGTAAGTCTATCTATTCTGTTCATCTAAAATTTCTTGAAGATTTGCTAGTAAAGAAAATCGAAAAAAATCAAAAAATCTTTCGCCTCTCCAAATCCTACTGACATAGGGCTGACACAAGTCAGTCCTTAATTTGAATATTAATAAACAAAAACACATAACTATGGAAACAACAACTTCAACATCCGCAGCCCAAATCATAGACAAATCGCAACTTTTGACCCACTGGCTAGGACATCGCAAAGTCACCCGCAGGACGCTGGAAGCATTTCCTGAGAAAGAACTTTTCGAATTCAGCATTGGAGGAATGAGAACATTTGCGCAGCTGATGAAAGAAATGCTGAGTATGGGAGCTCCTACAGCCATAGGCTTGGCCACAGATAAGTGGGAAGCACTGGATGAAGAAAAGCCGGAATTGACTACAAAAGCTGATCTTCTGGCAAGTTGGGATAAATCGACAGATCTGATCGAAAAATATTGGGATCAAATCACTCTTGAGAAATTTCAGGAAAAAATAGTGGCATTTGGACAATACGAAGGCACTGGCTATAGTACCTTATTCTATATTATAGACAACGAGATCCACCATCGCGCGCAAGGGTTTGTTTATTTGCGTGCATTGGGTATTACTCCTCCAAATTTTTGGGAGCAATATTGATTTTCTAATTACTTATCAAAAATAAGGAAGGTGGGCTACAAATGTGGACCACCTTCTTTTATAGAAAAGATTCCTAAATCGGAATACAAATGAAAAAGATATTTCGTACTCATATCACAAAAGATTTTATTCATTGCTGTAGCGAATAAAAACTATAATGCGTCTTGGTAAAGTATTAAAACTAAACCAACGATTACTTATGATGAGTGTAAAATCCTTCGCTATGAAGAATCTTAAATCTCTTACAACTGTCGCACTACTTACCGGAACTTTAGCAATGACCGGATGTATGGACGATTTAGATCCTATAGAGTATCCAGATGCAGGATACATCTCCATTTACAACGGAGCGCCTAGCAGCCCTGCAGTGATCATTTATGCGGATCAAAATCAAGTGAACAATTTTCCTTTGAAGTACGCTGAAGTTTTATCCTACAGCAACTTTTATCCTGGAGATAGACTATTCAAATTCTCAGAGAGCAATTCCGTGACCTCGCTTTTGGAAAAGGAATTTGAGATAAAAGTCGATTCAGTTTATTCCATGTTTATGGTTGAAAATGCGGGAGAACTAGACGCTGTATTAGTGGATGATGATTGGTCTGAGCCAAATGCAGATGAAGCACAGATAAGAATGATAAATCTATCTCCTGATGCCGGAGAGGTTTCACTTCTTATCGATGATAATGAGACTGCTTTTTTCAGTGACTTGGCATTTAAGTTCTATTCTGAATTTGAAAGTCTGGATAAAGACACGTATAACCTTAAGGTTGTATCAAGTACTGGAAAAACCCTCGCTACTGCTACCAATTTGGAGCTTAAAGGAAACAGAGTTTATACACTAGTGGTAAGAGGATTTGAAGTCACTACTGAAAATCCTAAAAAGCTTGATTTGCAATTATTGACCAACTATATCGATTACTAATCTTTGCTCTATTACAATGAAAAATCCCGTTCTTTTATTCAGAACGGGATTTTTTTTGTTTCCTCCAAATGGCGTATCATCTTTTACAAAAGTTCAGTCTTCATTAAAAAAGTAAAACAATCACTCTCAGGTATTTTGAATTTAGCTTATCACTCAACTTCTTGAAGAATAGATAAAATATTGCCTGCTGGATCTCTAAACCATGCAATCAAAGGTCCGTCACCCGTCCTGCATATACCTTTTTCATCTGTTTGTATTTCTCCTGTATATTGTTCAAAATCCACTCCCTTTGAAATCAATTCATCCGCCGCCTGATCAATATCCTCCACTGGAAAATTTAATACAGTAAAAGCAGCAGGTACATGATCTGGTTTGAGGTAGATGATTACTTCTCCTCCTCCTGAAAGATGGATTGAAAGAATACCCATTTCAGTTTCTTCAATATCCAATCCCAGTACATCTTGATAAAAATCTTTGGATTTTGGAAGGTCAGCTGCTGAGAAACTGCTGAAAGCTTTAGAATTTTTAAGCATGGCGAAAAGATTAAAATGGTGAGGGTTACAATTTAAATATTACAATTTCACGAGATTTTAGCAATCTTCAAATTGCAATTAATCCCTAAAATCCACTAGCATGAAGTAATGATGCTGAAAAGACAAAAAACCTTCCTGAAAATCAGAAAGGTTTTTTTAGGAATTAAAACTTAACTTTTGTTGAATTATTGCAATCCAAATAAGCATGCAATTAAAAAGAGTTTGACCTCCTGTCTTTTTATCATTCAAAAGAAAAAAGATTCGAAGAATTATTTGATTCTACTACTTCCCTCCAAAATTCATCTTGAAACTTGCTCCAAACAAACCATAAGTATCACCATATCCAGAGATCTGCTTTACCTGGTAATTGTAAAAGGGCATAATTACATAATTCGCACCTTCGGTCTCTAACACCCGCAGATTAAGACCAAAATTCAAAGTAGCAAAAGGGTAGAATTTACCACTTTTGGATTCGAGGGAAGTACTTTCTGTGACGTCTTGTTGACGCAAGGATAACGATGAAGCACCAAAAGCATCACTATTATAAACTGCAACTTGCCTAGCTACTGTATTCTCCTGACTTGCCGTTTCATTGAGCGCGTAATAATTTGAAAAACCAGCTTGAATGGAAACAGAGTTGCTTCTGGTCAAAGGATATTTAACAAAAACTGGAACTTCCACTTGCATCTGACGCACTTCAAGTTTCTCCGTCTGAGGGTAAGAATTTCCAAAAGACATCACTGTACTTTCTTCTTTGGCATTTTGACTGAGGTAATTAAGTCCTAATCCGGAGCCTAACGTAAACTTGCCAGGCAAATTAATATCGACGAGCATTCCAAGTCCAATTGTAGATGCAGTAGCTACCTGATAATCATTTTGGATAGCGCCAAAACCCGGAGAAACTCCCATACCTAGCCCAACTGTAGTCTTATCTTGCGGTATATCTGGAAAATCACTTTCCGCAACAAAAACATCTTTATTCAATGCCTTTTCATTTGTGTTTGAAGCCAATGTATCCTCTGATACTACTGAAGGTAATTTTGTAGGCTCTTCTGTTTTAGCAATTAAGGGTGATTGAATTAACGCTGTATTTTCTTCTTCTTTAGGCTTGGCTGGGAGTAGCGGCTGTTTTACATTGGAGTTTTCCTTCCCTTGCGCCAACTTCTTATCATTTCCGACTACTGGAAAATCCGGGGAGACCTTAACTTCATTTTTGCCCGATTTTACTTCAGGGTCAGTCACTACAGGATTAGCTTTTTTATCATTTGACTTTGGTTGTGGGTTAGAGGATTCCGGTGTTTTTGCTAACCATTTAGAGTCTCTGACACTTTGGTCTGAATTAGATTCCTTTTGAGTATTCGCGGAAGAATCAGTAAGTAAATCTTGTTCAGGGAATTCAGTAGACGGGAATTCTTGCTCGACCGCGTCCATAGAATTATCGGATTCCGCTATCTGAACTTGTAAAGTTTCAACCTCATCATTTTGTGAAAAGTCCACAGAAGTTAATCCTACTGCCAGCAGAAGTAGAGACGCAGCGATTCCTGATACCCAATAGGTAATATTTTTAAGTTTTTTAGCGGCACGCTTTTTCTGAAAACCTTCCCAGGCTCCCATTTCGTAAGGCACCGAGGCTTCTACTAACTTCTTTCTAAGGGAAGCAGCGATATCCTTATCCAGCTTATCTTCCTTCATATTCTTTCAAGTGTAATGAAACTAATTTGCGGAGCTGGGCTTTTGCTCTTGCCAGATAAACTCTGGAAGAACTATCTGTCAGGCCGAGCTTTTCGCCAATCTCTTTATGGCTATATCCTTCGATCTCATAGAGATTGAATACCATTTTATGATCCTCCGGTAATAGATTGATCAGTTTTATAATATCTTCAAATGCCAAGTCCTCCAGGGCATTTATTTCGTGGAAAACCGAGGTTTCCTCCGATACATCTGTTTGTTTCTGGAATTTCTTCTGTTTGCGGAAATAGTCTATCGCTGTATTTACGGTGATCCGGCGAAGCCATGCCTTTACAGATTGGAAATCTTCGAATTTCTTTATCGATCCGAAAAACTTCATAAAAGAGTCGTTCGTAATCTCATCTGCCAGCGCTCTATCTTTGGAGTAGGACAGACTTATACCCATGACATAGCCATAGTATTTTTTATAGAACACCTCTTCATATTTAGCTGATTGTCGTTTGCAACCTTCAATCAGCTCCTCATCTGTCCAATTCAATTCAACCCTTTTACTTCTATGGTTTCGACCTCCACATTGGTGTCGGAATACTATCTTATCTCTTTGAAATCTTTCCTACTTCGCTTAAGCACTTCTCAATCTCCAAGTCCAGCTTCGTACTAGATTCTTGCTGATTTACTGCCCCACCTTCTACTAAAGGATGAACTTTATTGGTATTATCAATGGGAACAATTGTGCTACTTGCAAAATTAGTTTCTTCCAGCGGAAATACTGAATTAATCGAGTTATTCTCTGTTCCAGCTTCCAGAGAAAAGCTAATGAATAAGAGAAACAAGTAAATCCGAAGCAATAATTTCATTTTGATTTTTTTACCAAGACGGAGCTCTTGCTTAATTCGCTACAGCAACACTGAAAATTTATTGGAATCTTCTTCAAAAAATTTCTAATGCTCCTGTTTGCAGTTAAAACTGATAAAAGTCAGTCCCAATAGTGAGGATTGGCATGTAGGGGCGAGACGGATGAGACTAGTTTTACTTTTTCAAACAATTGAAAACTTCTCCATAGAAATATGACTCTACAGCCCCTCTCACACTCGTTTCACATCCCGGTAATGGGACTTGGCTATACCGTAGACACTCCAATTAAAGTTGCAAAATACGGTATATCCAGCGTAATCTCTATTATGGATGACCATCTGCTTGAGGAATTGAGGAGAATTTATTCAAAGAAATTTGTACGTGAGTACATTCCCATTGGAGCCAACGAAGAAGATTACAGGGCGAGAAGAATTACCGCATACCTAGATCTCACTCAGGAAATTGTAAATGAACAACATGACCGCTTAATCAATGAAGATTGGGAAACGAACACCGAGTTTCAAAAGTACCTGGATCTTTTGCCTGAGGATAACTATTTAATTGAATTGAGACAAAAGATTCAATGCGGTTCTGAATCTGAAAAAGCCAAACTCATGGAAGAGGTAAAATCACTTATGGCTATGGGATCAATCGATGTAAACATCATGACCAAGGTCGATAAAATCAATTATTCTACTTCAGGTGAGGAATTGCCTAGGGAATATTCAGATGCTTTATCTGCTTTGAGAGGTTTCGCTAAGAGTAAGGTAAAGGGGTCAGTGGTTTTCTCAGCGGGGATGAATCCAGCACTTTATGGCTATGCCGAGAAATTTTCACAATTCTATCCAAATGAGATAGGAGAAATTCCCAAAGGAATCATTTTAAAAGTAAGTGATTTTCGTTCAGCATTGATCCAGGGAAAATTCCTAGCCAAAAAAGGACTTTGGATTTCAGAATTCAGAATAGAATCCGGATTGAACTGTGGCGGTCATGCATTTGCTACGGATGGATTTCTGATAGGGCCAATTTTGGAAGAATTCAAGAATAGAAGAAGCGAGCTCTTTAATACGCTATATGAGACTTGCCAAAAATCTCTGGAAAACCGACAATTGAATAAACTTTCAGAAAGCCCCAATTTTAAAATAAGCTATCAAGGTGGAATAGGAACTGCAAATGAAGACAGTTTCTTAAGAAAAAATTATGGACTCGACGGCACTGGTTGGGGAAGCCCATTTCTCCTTGTTCCCGAGGCGACTTCCGTCGATGATGATACATTAGAAAGGCTGCTTAACGCCAAAAAATCTGACTTTTACCTCAGTCATGCCTCACCGCTTGGAGTACCTTTCAATAATTTGCGAACTTCTTCAGGCGAAATACAGCGAATCTCAAGAATAGAAAAAAATCGTCCTGGAAGTCCATGTTATAAAAGGTTTCTTTCCAACAATACCGAGTTCACAGAAAAACCGATTTGTACTGCTTCAAGACAATATCAGATACTCAAAACAAGACAATTTGCTGCAGGAGAAATAGAGGAAGAGGAATTAGCAAAGGTGGTAGCAAAAGACTGCCTGTGTGAAGGGCTAAGTGCTCCGGCTATTTTGGCAGCAGGAGAGACACCACGTAGAAATCTTACTGCAGTCACTATTTGTCCTGGGCCTAATCTAGCTTACTTCAAAGGCACATTCTCACTCAAAGAAATGGTTGATCATATATATGGAAAATTGTCACTGAAGGTGGATCCTGAAAGGCCGCACATTTTTGTAAAAGAACTACAGCTTTATGTGACCTATTTGAAAAATGAATTGGAATCAAAGATCACTGACAAAGTAGTATTTAAGGAAGCTTCTTTCGAGAACTTTAGAAAAAACCTGATTGAAGGCATAGATTATTATCAGCAAATGATCAATTCTGTTCAGTTGGATTCTGTAGATCTTATGGGAAAAATGAAAGCTCAGTTCAGTCAACTCCAGAAAGAGATCAAAAACTTAACCTTTACACAACAAGTGGAGCTGATAGCATGAGATTATTGTTCCAAAACTTGCTTCTCAGATATTAGAATCTCTCTCAAATCAGCATAACTCACTTCCTGCACTGCAATGCCCTGATCGATAGCCAAGGCTGCCGCAGCAGCTGCTGATTGCCCCAAAATCATAAACACAGGCTCCATTCTGATCGAGCCGAAAGCAGTATGCGAACTCGATACACATACAGGCACTAGTAGATTTGTGCATTCTTCCTTCTTAGGTAAAAGCGTACCAAGGGAAATTGAATAAGGATTTTCAGGATGAACGCCTATATCGCCTTCATTCTGTACAAATCCATCTGCAGTCACAAAGCGCTGGGTATTATGGGAATCCAAGGAATAAGATCCCATGCCAACTGGCTCTGGAACTTCTTTGGCTCCAAGCACATCATGCTCAGTCATCACATATGCACCAATCATCCGACGTGCTTCACGCACATAGATTTGATGTGGCCAATTACCATTATCGGTAAACTCATCCTTGGCCAAACCCCAATGGGCCATTTCTTCCCGAACATTCTCTGGAACCTCAGGACTAGTGGAGAGGTAATAAAGCCAGCCCTTTTCGTAGTCCTCATGATCTTTGAGAATTGCTTCTCTCTCTTCATAACTCGCTTCTGGGTATGAATAGTTTTTACCTATATAATCCGTAGAAAAAGGTCCGTGATTATTAGTGTCGGTTTTTAGATTTGGAATCGGATCAAATTTCTGAAAAGTCTCATCCCAACCTGCCGCATATACTCTAGCCATCAATTCATACCGAGCTGGATCGTAATTGTCTGGTTTTGGAAAAGGAACTTTGTTCTCAGGATGACGGCTCATCGCCAATCTATAAGTATATGCCTGCAACTTGTTATCCGCTTCTCCATTCTCTCCAGGAGGTTCAGCTGATATCTCGGGCAGCAATCCACTGGAAGGATCTTCAGGTATTTTATATGGACTAATATCCTTTTGGAAATAATGACCATGTTGATAAACGCCAACTTGCACTCCATTCCATTTTTCCCCATAGGTTGCATTTGACTCCCGTCCTACATGGTAGCTCACACCAGCAGCAGCCATCAAATCGCCTTCATAGGTGGCGTCAATAAATACTTTACCACTATAGGTTTTTCCTGAAAGAGTCTTAATTTGAGTGATTTGCCCATCTTTCTTGATAACTCCAGACGCTCTGTCCAGCCATTCATTTCGGTGAATTTCTAAGTTATTTTCTGAAACAAAATCTTCGAAGACCTGTTCTGCCACATGAGGCTCAAAAATCCACATAGTTCTATTCTCACCATCCATTGCCGGAGTACCTTGTCCTTTATTTCCATACTCTTCCTTTTTCTGCCACTTCCAAGCCGAATCCGTCTGATAATGTAAATACACTCTGTGGTAGAACTCACGAGCCAATCCTCCAATCACAGACTTATTTCCTGTATCAGTATACCCCAATCCCCCTGAGGATAGTCCGCCCAAATGCGTATCAGGAGAAACAACAATGACTGATTTGCCCATTTTTTTTGCCTGAACAGCAGCAGTAATTGCAGCTGATGTACCTCCGTAAATGATCAGGTCAGCTTCATAATCAGAAATACTTTTTGGTTGGCTGGAAAATAATAGGCCAAGGATAAAAATGCTCGATAAAAATTTCATGGTGAATGACTTATCTTGGGAAATTGAAATTGAATTTTCAAAATAAGTGATTTTCACCAAGAGTTCTAATTCAAACTATGTCAATCCATGCTATACCTGGAGTCAATTGAATTATTGCAAAAGGTATTTCTTTGGTGTAAAATCATAATCCATCAATTTCATATCTTCCAAAATACTAACCTTACCGGATTAAGATCCTTAGAGAAAAGACCGTTTTCCTTTCCTCTCGGGATACCGATCGGTTATCAGAATTAGAGAGATTTCAATTTGTAATGGAAAGAAATAGTTGAATTCCTAAATGTGATCATAGAGGTGAATTTTAAAACTTACCAAATTTTGACAGCTTAATTTTCTGACAGCGTAAGTTTGTAAAGTATAATCCCATCGTCTTCGGTTTCCGATAATCCCGCAATTTTAGACACTACAATTTCTCCCTCTTTATTCACCAACATCGGACGATTACTTGAAGAAGGGAATGGGATATCTGATGCTAATTGATTAAACTCTTTATCGAAAATCGCAGCATAATAAGGATCTAATTTTTGAACGGCCAGTCGATAGGCACTTCCATCAGCGGTTCGCTCAGGAGCTTTCCCTTCAGGAATTCCTTTTGTATAGACAGCAATGTAATAATCCTTTGAAACAAGAATCTCTACAAAATTCCCAGCCTTTTGGTTGCTATTCTGCTGATAGAATTCTCCTGGGTCCTCAGAAGAACTTGGAATATAAGTAACCCAGTCAGGAATAGAAATATCCACAGTTTTCTCATATTCAAATCCATCATCTCCATTTCTATAGACATAGATTTTTGGCTCGATCCAATTACTTAACAACAACAAATCTTGTGTCTGAGTATAAATAGGAAATAGCATACCATGCATTTGACCATCTAGTATAGAGGAAGTTGCCGGGAGTGTAACTGTATTAATAGTATCTCTTGTAGCGAGATTTTGTCCTTCTAGAACCGGAGATCTATAAAGTGCTTGGTAAAACTCACCTTCTCCTGGGGACAAATTAGAAGAGCTAGACATCGGCTTAGGATAATATATTTTTCCTTCATAATTAAACACACCCAACTTGGGATAAAAAGTATAAGGTTGAATTGCATACGGAAAAGTTATCTCCCCTACTTTTTTGGCACCCTGAAACCGCATGTACTTTCCCCTTTCAGATAAAACAGTTACATCCCCTTCAAAATACCCAAACCCAAGAACAGATGCGACCGCATCAATGCCATCAGGAGTCAATTCATTTTGACTTACTATTTCTCCGGAATCATTAACTTCTAAGTATTCATAAAATTCATCTGTGGCAAGCAAATATTTATCTTCTTTGCTATCATACCCCATTAGCATCATTTCCCCCAGAAAATCTACCTGAAGCGAGTCTGTTATTTCAAAAGAGAAATTGATAGGTTTATTCACTTCCTCGGTATTACCTCCACAGGAGAACAAGATGAAAGCTAAAAAGCCAATTGCCACATGATTTTTAAAAAACTTCATTTAAAAGAATAGAAATACTTTTAATACATATCAACTAAAAACCAATGTAATCATTTTGAAATAACTTCAGAAAGTCGCTATTCAACTTCCAATCTCAACTTGTATAGTACAATCCCATCATCTTCTGTCTCGGACATTCCCGCGATTTTAGACACCACCAGCTCGCCATCCTTGTTAACCACATTTGGAAAATTACTCGAAGCGGGAAATTGAATATCAGTAGCTAGTTGTTTAAAATCCTGATCAAGTATGGCTGCGTAAAATGGATTTGCTTTCCTTCTGCTAAGAGCACGCGTATTGGAATCATTTACATCAATTGGCATTTTTTCCTCTGGAATTCCTTTGGAGTAAATCACCACAAAAAAATCATCAACCTTCAATATATCCGAAACTACTCCAACTTGCTTGGATAACATTCCATTATAAAATTGGGCAGAATTATCTTTTTCGACAGGGTCATAACTCACCCAATCCGGAATATCCACTTCAATAGTTTTGAGGTACTCGTAGCCAACGCCATTTTTTTGATAGACATAAATCTCCGGACGAAATTTCATAGTTAGTAATATCACATCATCAAACTTGGAATAACTAGGTAAACTATTCCATCTACCCGCCCGTCCAAAAATGCCGAACTCTCCGGAAGTCTCAATGCAGCCATAGTATCTGCCTTAGTTGTATCCAAGGATTCTATAATTGGCAACTCGTACAATGCCTCATAGAATCCCCAATTGTTCATAGACATATCCATAGACGAAGGCCAAGGTTTTTGAAAATAGATCCTATCTCCTTCTGAAAAAATCCCAAGTTTATCATAAAAAACCACAGTTCGATAAGGGTAAGGAATAGCTATTTCATCCACTTTAGTGGTATTCTGAAACAAGTAATATCCATCTGTGGGAGTCAATACTGCTACTTTACTATCGAGGTAACCTAGTCCTGAAACATAAGAAACAGCATTCAGCCCGTCTGAGCTTAATTCATTTTTGTTGACGATTTCTCCAGAGCCTGACACCTCTAAATAAATTCTATTGGCGTTATCCAAAATCAGATATTTATCTTGTTGCTCATCATAATCGATCAAACGCATATCTCCCAAATAATCCACCTGAATAGAATCGGTTAGTTGAAAAGAGAAGGTGCTTGAAGTATTATCTGCCTGCTTTTTTTCACCACAGGAACAAACACTAAGCGTCAAGATTGAACCTATAATTTGACCAAAGAATAATCTCATATCGTAACTATTCAACTTTCAATCTCAACTTGTAAAGTACAATCCCATCATCTTCTGTCTCGGACATTCCCGCGATTTTAGAGACAACAAGCTCACCATCCTTATTAACTACATTTGGATCATTACTACTTATTGGAAAAGGAACATTGGTTGCCAATTGATTAAAGTCTTTATCAAAAATGGCGGCGTAGTTTGGATTCCTTTTACGGGCAGCCAAACCATCTTTGGTAGGTGGGCCAAGTTCATTCATTTCCTCTTCGGTAAGACCCTTATTGTAAACAGCGATATAATAGTCACCAGAAATCAAAATATTTGTCAATATACCAGTTCGCTTTTTCCCATTTTCCACAAAAAACTGCTCGGCTTTATCTACAGGAACTGGAGTATATGGCACCCAATCCGGAATATCCACTTCCACCGTCCTATCATATTCAAACTGATCTCCCTTTTTATTATAAACATAAAATCTTGGCTCAAACCACATACTCATCAGTAGCTTATCCTGATCTAAAGTGTAAACTGGAATAGGAAAGCCATGAACCTGGTCACCTAGCAAATCAGAGGTCTCGGGTAATCTTAGGACCCCAAGTGTATCTCCTGTGGTTTTATCCTGAGACTCAATTATAGGAAGTCGATACAATTCTTGATAAAATTCACCTTCTCCCATATTTATAGCCAGTGTCTCAGGCCAAGGTTTAGGATAATAGATCTTATTTCCGGACTCAAACACACCCAGTTTTGGATACATCATAAACACCTGATATGAATATGGAATAGTGATTTCACCAATCTTGGAAGAATCCTGAAACCTATAATAACCGTTTGGCGGATTGAACACGGTCACATCACCATTGTAATAACCAAGGCCTAATGCTTGCTCCACTGCATCTACCCCATCTTGGCTAAACTTATTATGGTTAAGGATTTTTCCTTCAGCATTTACTTCGAGGTATTCATAATAAGCATCGGTAGCAAGCAGATATTTATCAGCTTTAGGATCGTAATCAAGCAACATCATTTCACCTAAGTAATCAACCTGCATAGAATCTATGATTTCCAGAGAAAAAGATTTCTCAGAGATGCTACGATCTGATTTTTGGTCGCAGGAAAAAAAGCTAAACAGTAATAAAACAAGCACTAATCGGGAGAAAATAATTTTCATAGGAAATAGTTAAGCGTAGAAAAGTAGTAAGCCAAGTATATGATTTACTTATTCATTTCTAAAAAACTAAATCTGTCAGCAACCACCAACTAAATAAGATTTTTTAACTATTTCTACCCAGTAATGATTTCATGTACCCTCTCTTGCAGCTCAGGTACTACTTTAGTTTCAAACCATGGATTTCTTCGTTGCCACATGCGGTTTCGCGGAGATGGATGGACTAACGGAAAAAAATCAGGTAGATATTTCTCATAAGCCATTACTCTCTGAGTAAGCGTATTTTTTCGCATTGACCCTAAATAATATTTCTGTGCATATTGCCCAATTAAAAGGGTCAGCTGAACCTGCGGCATTTCGGCTCTCATCCTTTCATGCCAAGTTGGAGCACATTCTGGCCTTGGTGGCATATCTCCACCTTTCCCTCTCCCCGGATAGCAAAAACCCATCGGCATAATCCCGAAAATTTCCGGATTATAGAAAAGCTCCCGATCCACTCCCATCCATCTCCTGAGCTCCTCACCACTTAGATCATTCCATGGAATACCCGTCGCATGAACTTTCGTTCCAGGGGCTTGACCAATAATCAGAACCTTACTTTTAGGATGAATGGAAAAAACTGGCCTAGGCCCAAGTGGCAAACATTCTTCACAAAGTCTACACGATTGAGCCTCAGTTATTAAAGAGTTAAATCTATCCATCAATCAACATTTACATCAGTTTGCTACACTTCCTGAACGGAAAAAAGAAGGAAAATATCCAGAAATTGATTTTTATACTGATTTTATAGTAAATTAATAGGCTACTGACCTGAACTACAAATAATTAATCTATAACAAACACCTGTTAATTAAAGTTAAATCCATCTGACCGCAATAGCTCGTATGTGGTAAAACATCTTTCAACCAATCCTCCATAATGCCATGAAAAATACTTACTTCCTCTTTGCCCTACTTATTTTTATTTGTGTAGGATGCTTTTCATCCAAAGATTATGTAACTGACTACGACTATAATTATCAAGCCTCTTTTAAGAAGTATAAGACTTTTGCATTTGTAGTACCTACCGAAAAAGATACGAGTATGATAACCCCGGTTTTAAGTGCAACAATAGGTGCTAGGCTGGGTTCACAAGGTTTTAGAGAACAAGAAACTAAGCCAGACTTATTGGTTAGCTACAAAATTTTCATGGATTCAATTCGATATAGAGGGTATGTGCAACCTGAATTTGATTATTACTTACAACGAGTGAGCAATGTACCTGAAAAAGAGGATGGAGAATTAGACAAGGAACAAGAAAAAGATGAAACTTATAATCACGTAAGATACAGTCAAAATCAAGGCATGTTGGTAATCTATGTAATCGACAGCAAAAGAGGCAATACTATTTGGCAGGGGTATACTGCTGCAAATTTCAATTCTAGTGATCCTAACTTCCAATCTGACATTACAAGGGCTGCCTATAGAGTTATGAATGAATTCAAAGTTTTGAACAATAAATTAGAATAAAAATAGATTGCCTCTGAGTAAGCTAATGATCATTCTGTGTAGTCATTCCACAGTTTTTTGAAGTTGTCCCGTAGTAAATGCGGGACATTTTTTTTTGTAACAATATAGCTTTATTCACTTAAAAAGAGCATTTCAGCTGCTTTTAAGGCATTACACTATGGTTTTTTACTTAGTGGCAATTGCTTTGAAATAGTAATTTGAAATACAAAGAAATCAACTATGAAAAAATCACTAATTGTTACAGGACTTTTGAGCGCCACAGTGATGGTGTCATGTGTTTCTAAAAAAAAATACACCGAATTAGAAGGCAATCTTTTTAGAACCCAAACCGAACTAGCCACAACTGAGCAGGAAAAAGCTGAGTTGGAAGAGAAAATGCAAATCATTGAAAACAGAGTTGCGGAGTATAATAGCAGAATCAATTCGCTACGTGATACCAATGATGCATTAACCATGCAAAACGAAGGCATGTATAGCTTAGAAGGAGCTACTATGATGTCCAAAAACTCCAAAGAGAAAATGAAGCAAACTTTAGCCAATGTAGATCAAGCTAAATTAGCTCAAGCGCAAACTCTGGAGGATTCGGTTAATCTCGCAGTGGAATACAACCTAAAAAAGAATATTACTGAAACTACAGTAGATGGTGAGGAAGATGACGTAAATATCAGCATTGACCAAACTGTTGTGATGATTTCAGTATCTGACAAGTTGTTATTCAATACGGGTAGCTACAGAATCAATTCAAAGGCTGATCCACTTTTAGCTAAACTTGCGGAGGTTATCAATGCGGAGCCAAGCTTACAAGTGATGATTGAAGGACATACAGATCCAAGAACAATTTCTACTGGAGTGGTAGAAGATAACTGGGATCTATCTGTGAAGAGAGCAACAAGTATTGTTAGAAAACTTCAGGAAAGCTATAATGTGGCTCCAGAAAAAATGATTGCTGCGGGAAGAGCGAGTTATATGCCAATTGTGGAAAATAACTCTCCAGAAAACATGGCCATCAATAGAAGAACAAGAATCGTATTAATTCCAGACTTGGATATGTTCTTTGCGATGCTTTAATATTAAAACAAAAACTACTTTAACCACCAAAACCGAAAAGCAAGCTTTAGAGCTTGCTTTTTTTTTAATTACTCACGCGCCAGTAGCACAAAGAATTTTTATGCGAGTTGCAAAATGCTTTCTTGTTGCTCCCGAGACAGTATCTTCTTTAGATCTTAATTTTTTATGACATCATTCTTTGATGTAAGATCTACTCCAATACCTCTAATGTACCTAATGCATGTTGCATCAATACTTCCTGAAAAAACAAGGTATAAATAGCTTGAGCTTGATCAGCTTGAGCGCTTACCAATTGTTGGTTGGCAGTTGCCAAGTCGACGAAATTGGAAATGCCGAGGCGAAAACGCTCTGAAATTGCATTTTGAGCCTCCACAGCTGCCAATACCTGAACTCCGGTATTTCCCTCTTTTTTTACGGCCGCCAAATAGTTTAGGTATGCAAGCTTCACATCCTGATAAATTTTTCTATCTATAGACTCCTTTTGCAATATCTGGTTTTTATATGCTACCCTGCTTCTGCTAACATCAAGTCTGTTTTGAAAATTATTAAAGATTGGAATATTAAGACTAAGCCCTAATGTGTTTTGAGGGTAAACTTTCAATAGCTGATCACGAAGATTTCGCTCATCCAAGGAAGTAAAGAAAGTATTGTAATTATAGAATGCTCCAATTCTTGGATAGTACATCGCTTTAACTGCCTGCATATCCTTTTTAAAGGACATCACCAAAAGTTCCTGCTGTGCTCCATCTGCCCGATTGGCCCGAGCTATATCATATAATTCCTGCATATCCATACCTTCATACCCCAGCCCTTCGGTTCTAGGATTGACAGATTCCAGAACAGGTACTACTCCGGGTTCCAATTGCAAATACTCAGATAAATCCCAAACGTCATTTTGGTATTGCAACTCTGCATCAACCAACACGGATTCCAATCGGGCAACTTCTGATTGCTGATTGTATTTATCCGAAAGTGTTCGCAATCCTGCATCTACAAAGCCATCTATTTGACGCAATGTTTCCTTTTGGTTTTCCAGATTCTCCTTGGATATGGCTATCAACTCCTCATCCAAAAGTACCTGCAAATACATTCTGGCAACATCAAACATCACCTGCTGTGAAGCTCTATCCAACCCTTTTTCTCCAGCTTCATAAGCTAACTTTGAAGATTGCGTATCCAAAATTCGTCTGCCAGAATTGAAAATCGGCATATTCATATTCAAGCCTGCGTTCACCACTTCATTCTTGACATTCGTCACCACAATCTCCCCTTCAATTTGCTGAAATTGCTGCCCCGACTGCTGGGAAAACGAACTACTGATATTCGCATTTGGCAAATGCGAAAGAAGGGAGGACTGCTTTTGTAGCTTCAAAACCTCCATATTATTCGACTGGGTCTGATAGTCAACATTAGCGGCCAATGCCAAATCCACTGCTTGACGGAAGTTGATCTTCAGCGTATCCTGAGCCTGGGCCCCTCCTCCAATGATAGCTACAACAAGTAGCGTTATATACTTTTTATACATGAACAATCGCTTCATCTTTTTCTATTTTACCATCTAGCATATCGATCAATCGAGTGCCATAATCTGCATTTTCTCTGGCATGTGTGGCCTGAATAATCGTAGTTCCTTCCCGGTGCAATTCCTGAAATACTTCCATAATTTCTTTCGCTTGACCAGAATGCAGATTCCCCGTAGGCTCATCAGCTAGTAACACGCGGGGCTTGCCAGCCACTGCTCTTGCAATACCTACTAACTGCTGCTGACCTCCGGAAAGTTGGGCAGGAAAAAGATCTTTTTTCGCAACCATATTGAAGCGGTCAAGAAGATTGGCAATGATACTTTTTCGTTCGTTTGAAGAGACCCCTCTGTAAAGAAGCGGAGTTTCTATGTTTTCATAGACTGTCAATTCATCAATTAGATGATAAGCTTGAAATATGTATCCAAACTCACTTTTGTGTAGCGCTGAGCGCTCACGCTCTTTCATTTTAGCCAGATTCCTATCACCAAACCAATATTCTCCTTCATAGTCTTCATCCAACAATCCCAGGATATTCAGAAGCGTTGATTTACCCGCACCACTAGGTCCCATGATGGTGACAAACTCCCCTTCGTTAATGGTAAGGGTAATTCCTTTGAGTAAAAAAATCCGCTGAAAACGCGATTCTATAAACTTGTCTAAATTCTTAAGTTGTATCATTTTTAATTGAAATATTTCATGTTGGAAAATAGGAAAATCGCCTATTCCTCATTTTAAACTCTATTCACTCTTTAAAGTCTTGGCAGGATTTATTCTAAATACCTTCCAACTTCTATATCCTATTGTCAATCCTGCTAATAATAACACAAGCAAAATTGCAGAAATATATGGCCACGGGGAGAATGAAACCCGATTTGCAAAGGATTGAAGCCAAGTATCAGAAAACCAAAGTCCAAATCCTATTGCTAGGACAGAAGCCACTGCCAGTAATTTGAAGAAATCAGAGGCTAGAACAGAAACAACGTCTTTTTGTGTAGCTCCCAACACTTTCCGGATGCTGATTTCCCGCGTTCTTCTAAGTGCCACATAAGAAACTAATCCAAATAAACCCATGCAGGCGATCAATACAGCTATTCCAGAAAATAATGTGAACACCACTCCAACCCGCTCTTCAGAACGGTAAAGCTGCGCATATTCCTGATCCACAAATCGGTAATTAAACGGTCGCTCCGGCACAAACTTTTTCCATATTTCTTCCAAAGAAGCAAGGGTAGCAGAAGGGTTTCCCGAAGGAATTTTCACCAGCATGACATTCGCATTTCCCTGATCTTTAAATATTCCAAGCGGACCGATTTTCTCATGCATGGAATTGAAATAAAAGTCTCCAACTACCGCTTTAATTGTAGCGTCAGAAAAACCGAAATTCACTGTCTTTCCGATTGCTTCCTCAGGTGTCCATCCCATTTCTTTGATAGCTGATTCGTTTAAAATGATTGGAACCAAAGCTTCGCTATCATTAGCATCTGCTCTGGTCAAATCATTTTCGTTAAGATCAGTGCCAGCGAGGATTGCTAGGTTAAGTGTTTTCACAATATCTTCATCCGTAGAATATCCGGTGATCATAAACTCACGCTGATTATCTCCTCCCGGAAAGATTTTATACCCTGCTTTGATATGCACAGGCATATCGCCTGCCAAAGCAATGGAACTTGCCGCACCACTTCTCAGCATTTCAGACTTCATTGTCTCAGCTACATTGCGCATACTGTAGTGATAAGTAAGTGCTACTACTTGCTCACGATCGTATCCCAGACTAACATTCTGCATGTAATCAAGTTGGGTTTTCACAATAAAAGTAGCTGTCAAGAGTCCTATGGAAACAAAGAATTGAAAAACCACCAAGGACTTTCTTACCCAAGCTCCCCCACCAATCTTTGTTTTATTTGCTAAGGCTTTGATCGGTTCCATACCTGACAAAATTAGAGATGGATACATTCCTGCCATTACGCCTACTATTACAACCAACCCTATCACAAATCCTATCCCCATAGGACTCATCAAAGAAGTGGTATCTAGTGGCACTCCTCCAATCTGCGAGAATTTGGGCAAAATCAAATACAGACACAGAATACTTAGTACTGTTGCAGCAAACGTGAGCAACATGGATTCTGAAACAAATTGACCAAATAGCTGACCTCTACCTGCACCCATTGCTTTGCGAAGCCCCACTTCTTTATTACGCTCGGTAGCTTCTGCTGTCGCCAGATTCACATAATTGATAATACCAATTGCGATAAGGAGCAAAGCCACTATCCCGAAAATATATAAGTAGCGAATATCCGTTCCCGGCTTGATGCTGCTGAGAGACTGATCTCCCAGATGAATATTACTTACAGGCTGCAAGTGAAAGGATGTTTTATAACCAAACTCAGCTAGATCTTTACCAAGGTATTTTTCCTTGATTTGCTCAACTTTAGCTGTAAAAGCCTCCACGTCTGTTCCCGGTATAAGCTTCACATATGTATAGTAGTTGCTTGGGGACCATTCTGGGTTCTTGCCATGCCTGTGGGATTTGAAAGAAGCCAAAAAGTCAAATTCCATGTGACTATTGCTTGGAAAATCTTCCATCACTCCAGAAACATTGTAATCAGTTCCTTCTACCTTTAAGACCTTGCCTGTAGCAGATCCTGAATTACCGAAAAGGCGCTCAGCAGTGCTTTTGGTAAGTACAATTTGGTTTGGCTCCGCCAAAACTTGCTCAGGATTACCAGATAACAACTCAAAATCAAAGACCTTGAAATAATTCTCATCCGCGTATGCGAAGGCTTGTTCTTCCTGATTACCCTGACCCGCATCTATCAAAACTGTGGAGAAAATGCTAATATCAAAAACCAAGGTTCCAGTCTCCACCTCCGGTACTTCCTCGATCAGTGTAGGAATCAGACTGGACGGTGTTGAAGAAACAAGTTGACTCTCGCCTTGAGATATGAATTCCTGATTGAATTTATAGATCCTTTCGTAGTCAGCGTACATTTTGTCGTAGCTCCACTCGTGCTGGATATATAGGCAAATCGCCAAAAAACTTACAATAGCTATCGTAAGCCCTATCAAGTTGATACCAGTATACAACTTGCGCTTGCCCAGGTTACGAAAAGATATTTTCAGATAATTTTTCCACATAAGAATTTGGGAGATTAGATTTACTTGTCCGCCGTAGCGGATTTAAACATTGGAAAATTAGGCTAATCCAATACTGCACTTTAAGTTTAATTGTATTTACAAGAGTCCGTGTGGTTTGATTTACTGAATGCTGTTATTGGTGACTGAATACTGCTCTGCCATTCTTTTCCACTTTTATGCCATAAAAAAATGCCTCTGAATAATCTCCAGAGGCATTTTTATACTTTTGTAAGGTTTACTTTCTCGAACATTTTTGTTCGCCGGCGAACAAAAGGAATGATCAAATTTCAATTCTCAATGCTCAAGTATCAATTCAATAATCAATTTTCGAATCAAATGTGAAAGCAAGCGTCACAGGCGATACGGAAAGTAAATGAAATACTTAAACTCAATCTCCAAGTCCGCTAACCCGCTAGACTAAAATCTCTTAAAACCTTGCTATAACAAAGGATTTTGATAATTATATCTCAATAATTAGCTCTTGAATCTATAATCTAGAGGCTTGGTAGTTTATGCTAGCTCTTAAAACTTTCGATACTTCCCTGTCAGGAATTTATTAGCCTTCTTCTCCGCAAACTTTGCTTTTTTGCTATCCCAGTGAAGGGTTTCATTAGGGAATCTTCCTGCAATCACACCTAGCAAAATGGTTTCTGTCAATCTAGAAGCATAGGAAAAAGGTGCAGAAGTCTGGTCTTTTCCAAGACATGCGTCTACAAACTGATGATAGTGTTTCTTGCTTTCTCCATCGTAATCTTTCACTGGCTTGCCCAGATTAAATGATTCTATATCCATCTCCACATATTTTCCATCTACGATTTTGCGAGGTAACTGCTGAAAATGAGGCAGCAACAATCTTCCCTTTTCTCCCATAAACATCGCACCTTGATCTGGCAGTTCATCTCCGTTTGGCAAAACTAAATCCTCATGCGCTTCAGGAGCTCCTATTCCATCGTACCAAACCCATTTTAAAGTATCCGCAGTATGCTCTGTACCCGGGAATTCGTAAGTCACTATATTATTTGCAGGAAAACCAAATCCTGTAGGCTCCCGGCACTCATTGATAATCGTGCGTGGTACGTCAAGTTTTAGAGCATTGTAAGGGGTATCAAAAATATGTACACCCATATCTCCCAAGGTACCACAACCATAATCCATTATTTTTCTCCAATTGCCTGGGTGATAGAAACCTTCTTTGTACGGTCGCTCAGGAGCTGTGCCCTGCCAAAGATTCCAATCAAGAGTTGCCGGAACTGGATCAGACCCTTCAGGCTCTGGCCCATCGTAACCCCAGTCTTTTGGAGACCAGGCACGGACGGTATGAACCTTGCCGATAATTCCAGATTGGATCAGTAAAGTCGCCAGTTTGTAATCATAGAAAGAGTGAACCTGAATTCCCATTTGAGTTACCAGATTCTTCTTGGTAGCCAGCTCATTCATCGCTCTTGCCTCGCTTACGTGATGAGTCAATGGCTTCTGACAGTAAACCGGTTTATTCATTTCCATAGCCATCATAGATGCTGGTGCATGCGTATGATCAGGAGTGGAAACTACTACCGCATCGATTTGATCTCCCATTTCTTTCAGCAATACTCTATAGTCTGCATAAACTTTAGCATTTGGATGAAGGGCTTTGGCTTTTGCCAGATTAGCACTATCCACATCACATAAAGCTGTCACGTCCACCAAGGCATGAGATGAAATCGCATCCAAATCTGCCATTCCCATACCACCTAGGCCTATGTGAGCGGTTCTTAAACGCTCGCCTGCTTTCAGATTAGCTAAAAATGAAGGGGCAAGTGCAGCAGTGAGTAGACCTAAGCCACTCTTTTTGACAAACTCCCTACGGTCAATACTTTCTATATTTTTACTCATGTTTCAGTGAATTTATTACTGGGTTATGTTATAATTCTTTGATACTGATATTTTTAAATCTGACTACATCTCCATGGCCTAAAAATCCAATATGTCCGGAACTGCGCTGCAACCCCGGATGATCTTTGTGATCCACTGTACCGTTTTTACTTGCTTCCAAATAGTCCCCATCCAAGATAGTCTCACCGTTGAGAATTATTTTAATGTGTGGATGATTTACTATTACCTCTTGGGAATTCCATTCTCCCACCGGCTTCAAAAATCCACGCTTGGCAGGAATCACTCCATAAACTGAACCGTGGTATTGGTACTCCTGCAGTTCCGCAAATTTCTCAGCGGTGTTATCCAAGATCTGCAGTTCCTTGCCCACGTATGCCGCATCACCTTCCAAGGGTGCATGAATTCCCAATCCATTATTCGCACCTGGAGTCAGTTGAAATTCAAAACGAAGTGTGAAGTCACCATATTCCTTTTCGGTAAATAAATTTCCTCCACCAGTTCCTTGCGGATCGATGACAATCATTCCATTTTCTGCCCGATAGGAAGTTTTATTTCCTACCCATCCATCTAGATTTTCACCATTAAAAAGGGACACAAAGTCTTTTCCCGCATTAATTTTTTGGGAATTACATGAAGCTAACCCTAGCGCAAATACAAAAAGTGTAAGAATGAGAACAGAATTAGATTTGGACATGATGAGACATTTTAAACGTTTATTGCATTCATTCTTCAATACTAGATTGCAATTTAAGGTTTCATGACAATTTTGAAGCAAAAAACTTAATTAAAAATTTTAATTACTTGTCTGGTGATTTATTGATTTTTTTGGAAAAGATAGATTGAACTTCCTCTTAGATAGCCGTACATATTACCACTATTGATCGGCTTAAATTATTATAAAAATATTGTTCATAAGATAAGCCAAATCTTGATAATTGAGAATCTATATAAGAATCATAAACTCTGAAGGGGCTCAGAAATGATTAAAACCCGACATGGAAATACCTACTAGGACAACCTTTGTCTCGATCATTTTTATTCTTTTTTCGTATCTAGAACTGCTGGTATATTGAAGTCAAATGGAGAAAAAAGAAGAAGAGAAGTATTTCAAAGGTCGCGGTGCACAGGTCAAGCCAACCAATAAATTCCTTAAATACAGCTATGTCACCGAGCACGTTGAAGGATTGGACGAGCCGTTAGTGGAATCCCCTGAAACTAAAATTTTTTATGAACACTCCAAAACAATAGTAAACAAGGTTGCCAGTCCTGATGTGGGGATGATGTACTCCCTGAATCCCTATCAAGGCTGTGAACATGGATGCAGCTATTGCTATGCCCGAAATACCAATGAATATTATGGGTTTGATGCAGGACTGGACTTCGAAAGCAAACTGATCGCTAAAACCAACGCTGCCCAGTTGCTGGAAAAATTACTATTGGACCCCAAGTGGCAGCCAAATCCCATAAGCCTTTCCGGCAATACAGATTGCTATCAGCCATTGGAACGTAAAATGGAATTGACCAGAAGTATTCTTAAAGTCTTTGCCAAGTATAGGCATCCGGTGGGAATGATTACCAAAAATAGTCTTATTCTAAGAGATATTAATTTGCTAGAAGATTTGGCAAAGGACAACTTGGTGAAAGTTTATATTTCCATCACATCTCTAGACGAGAAGGTAAGACGAGCCATGGAACCAAGAACCGCAAGCGCTACTAAGCGTCTTAAAACTATAGAAGAACTTTCTAAAGTAGGCGTACCTGTTGGAGTGATGTGTGCTCCAATTATTCCTGGATTGACTGACCATGAAGTTCCATCAATACTTAAGTCAGCTGCAGATCATGGTGCACTTTCCGCAGGTATGACCATCGTCCGCTTAAATGGAAGTGTTGGTCCTATTTTCGAAGATTGGGTGAGTAAGAATTTTCCTGATCGTGCTCCTAAAGTATTGAACCAAATCCGATCTGCCCATGGCGGCAATTTGAATGATTCAGAATTTGGAAGACGCATGAAAGGCGAAGGAAAAGTCGCTGAGATTATCAATCAATTGTTTAAAACGGCCAAAAGAAAATATTTTGATGGAAAGTCCATGCCTGAGTATGATTTGAATAAATTCAGACGTGGAGGGAATTTAAACCTGTTTTGATTTTTAGATAGAATTGGTTGATATCCAAAGCTGTAAAGCTTCTCAATAATCACATGATTTCTCCTTACAGATGTCTCGATTAATTCAAAATCAGAGGAGTTTCTAACATCACTGCCCTCCTATTTCGCCAAATAAAATTTTGAATTGCTCTTTTTATCTATCTTTGCAGCTTGCTTTTAACAGTAGCGGCATCAGTCGCCAAACCTATTCACGCCTTGAAACAATACTTCAACTTATTCGATTTCACCCAAAAAGTAGATTACAAAACCGAAGTTCTTTCCGGCCTTACAGTGGCCATGGCCCTGATTCCAGAGGCAGTAGCTTTTGCCTTTATCGCTGGACTTTCCCCATTGACTGGCCTATACGCCGCATTTATGATGGGGTTGGTTACATCAATTCTTGGTGGTCGACCAGGGATGATTTCCGGAGCAACAGGTGCGGTGGCCGTAGTAATCGTTACTCTCGCTGCTTCTCATGGAGTGGAATATGTGTTTGCTGCAGTGGTTTTATCCGGTGTTTTGCAGATTTCAGCAGGAGCTTTGAAACTTGGAAAACTAATGCGCTTGGTGCCACATCCAGTTATTTTTGGATTTGTAAATGGGCTTGCAATCATCATATTCATGTCCCAGCTGGATCAATTTAAAGACCCGGACGGAAATTGGCTTACTGGTAGCTCCATGTACATTTTGGTAGGCTTGGTTCTCTTAACAATGCTTATTATTTGGGGATTACCAAAACTTACTAAAGTAGTCCCATCTTCACTTACAGCGATTCTGGTAGTTTTTGGAGTGGTGAGCTTGCTGAATCTTAACACTAAGACCGTAGGAGATATGGCGAGCATCCAAGGTGGATTTCCCCCCTTTCACCTTCCTTCTGTTCCTTTAAGTTGGGAAACTTTGCAAATCATTTTTCCTTACTCAGCAATCGTAGCTGGCGTAGGATTGATCGAAAGTCTGCTCACCCTAAATATAATTGACGAGATCACTGAAACCCGTGGACGTGGAAACAAGGAAGCCATTGCTCAGGGAATTGCCAATATGCTTTCGGGTGTATTCTCAGGAATGGGCGGCTGTGCGATGATCGGCCAGAGTTTGATCAATATTTCATCCGGTGCCCGAGCAAGACTTTCCGGGATCGTAGCAGCAGTAATGCTTTTGGTTTTTATAATGTTCGGGTCCAGCCTGATCGAGCAAGTACCGATGGCAGCTCTGACCGGATTAATGATTATGGTTTCGATTGGTACTTTCGAATGGGCAAGTCTTCGCACATTCACTAAGATGCCCAAATCAGATGTGTTTCTAATGGTATTGGTTACTCTTATAACTGCTTTCCTGCATAATTTGGCCTTAGCTGTGTTGGTAGGGGTTATCCTCGCTGCTTTGTTTTTCGCCTGGGATAATGCCAAAAGAATCCGTGCTAGAAAGAACATGGATGCAAATGGGGTAAAACATTACGAGATGTTTGGGCCGCTATTCTTTGGATCTATTTCAGCGTTTAATGAGAAGTTTGATATATTAAATGACCCGGAAGAAGTGATCATTGACTTCCGGGAAAGCCGGGTAGTAGATATGTCAGCAATCGAAGCTTTGAACAAGCTAACTGAGCGTTATCACAAGGTCGGTAAAAAAGTACATTTGAAACATCTAAGCCCAGATTGCAGAAGATTGCTTGCAAATGCTGATGAACTCATTGACGTCAATGTCATAGAAGATCCTACCTATAAATTGGCTGTGGATAAGGTTTAAGGATTTTTGTAAATCAGTTAAAACTGCAACTCTCACAAATGCTAAGAGCCAAAAAAGCTCTTCTCAGTTCTTTGCGTATTAAAGTAACCTTCGGAAAGGAAGTCGATTGACTTGATTTCCGAAGGTTTATTTGTTCTACAAATCCTATTTCAAGAACGGATCAAGAATTTGGCAACTTGTTTGGATTAATACAAAACCTGGCATCACTCAATCGCAGAAAACACCATTTGTCGGAATTTCCAAGCAGACTCATCACCAGTTCCTCCCTGAGTTTGCTTCATTAAAATACCAATAGTGTTAGTCACAGGATCCGCGAAATATTGAGTATTAAAATATCCGCCCCAATCAAACGTCCCAAGGCTACCAATTCCTCCCTGAGCAACACCTTTTTCATCCACAAGTCCAAATGCCAATCCGTAGTCTTTTCCTCCATCTCCTAACAAATCACCAACCTGATTGCTCATAATTGCCTGAATGGTCACTGGACTCAAAAATCTTTTACCATTATATGCCCCACCATTTAGATACATCTGAAGAAATTTTGCATAATCCTCTGCTGTCGAAGAAAGTCCTGCTCCTCCCGAAAAGAAAGTCTTTGCTCCGGTTTTAGGATAATCAGGATCATAAAAAGTCACCGGAAATGATTCCCATTTATCATTCACTTTTCTATGTATAGTCACTAGTTTTTTGCCCTGCGACTCATTTAAGTAAAAACCAGTATTTTTCATTCCAATTGGATCAAAAATCCTGGTCTTTAAAAACTGATCAAAGGGCATTCCAGACACTACCTCGATAAAATAGCCTAGTACATCCAATCCTTCACTATAGGTGAATTTTGTTCCTGGATCATGATGAAGAGGTAGCTCTGCTAGCTTTTTAATATTATCGCTGATTTTGACTGGCTCAGTGGTGAACAAATCTACTATGCCAGCTTTATTGTAAATCATCTTCATACGCTCATCCCCATCGATCACGCCATATCCTATACCCGAAGTATGGGTTAGCAAATCTCTGACAGTAATCTCTCTAGATGCAGGGCGGAAAGAATATGTAGTATCATTATAACGATAGGCAGTTAACACTTTAGGATTGGCAAACTCTGGAATGTATTTTGAAATAGGATCATTCAACTGAAACTTTCCCTCCTCCCACAGCATCATTACTGCTGTAGAAGTAATTGCTTTGGATTGGGATGCAATCCTGAAAATCTGATCTTTTGCCATTTTCGTCTCAGAAGGCACATCTGCAAAACCTTTGGCTTCGTGGTAGACTATCTTTCCATCTTTCACTATCAAAGCAACCAGACCAGGAACTTGGTTTTCACTGATCGTTTTGTCAAGCATCTGATCAATTTTGCTCAATCGATCGGAAGAGATCCCTTTTAAAGACTGATTACCTTGGGGTGAAAGTGTAACTGATGGACTTTGAGCAAAAATATTTAAACTCAAAAACAGTAAAAAACTGAAGCTGCTAAAGTAGCCTAGGCTCTTTTTCATAGGTCGTGGGTTTTGATTGAAAAGTAAATTAGGAATTCTCTCCCTAAAATCTATTCTACTTACCAAAGAGATAAAAAAAACAGGCTGATGGAACCATCAGCCTGCATTTCTCTTTTATTCCAATCTATTGATTCACTTCAAAATAATATTCTGTACCATCCTGGAACATTCCCAGCACCACGATATCCTCACCTTCCTTATCTTTCAAAACATCAAGCAGATTGTCCACACCTGAAATTTTAATCCTACCACTTTCTGCGATGATGGAAGTAATGATAAAGCCTGATTTTGCTCCGGCTCTAACCCATTTCTCACCAGCAACATTTGATATTAACGCTCCTCCGGAAATATCTAAAGCACCTTTTAGCTGAGCAGGAACTTCTTCAAAGGTCACACCTTCAAAGTCATAACTTTTCGGGATAACCTTTTCAACAATATCTGTGGTACCAGAGAAATTTTTCAAAGTAGCCTTTGCCTTATAGGTTTCGCCATCCCTTATGTATTCCACTTCAATTTTATCTCCTGGCCGCTTTCTAGCCACCATCTCCTGCAGGTTCGCCACATTATTGGTGACTCTTCCATCAACACTGATAATAATATCGCCAGGCTTCAATCCAGCATCTTCCCCAGCGCTATTTTCATTTACTCCGCCAACGTATACACCTTGTTCCACTGGGAATTCCTTCTCTAAATAATCAGCAAGCTCCGGACTAACATTCTGGATATTTACACCTAGTAAAGCTCTCTGAGCTGTGCCGTACTGCATTAAATCATCCATAACCTTTTTTACCAGCGTACTAGGTACCGCAAATGAATATCCGCTGAATGTACCTGTGCTACTTGCTATCGCTGTATTAATACCTATCAATTCACCTGCAAGATTCACCAATGCACCTCCGGAATTACCTGGATTTACTACTGCATCTGTCTGAAGAAATGCTTCCACGGAAAGTCCGTTTTCCACGTTTTCCAAAATCCTGATATTTCTAGCTTTCGCAGAAATAATCCCGGCAGTAACTGTAGAATTCAAATCAAATGGATTACCCACAGCAAGAACCCACTCTCCTATTTTTGTTTTGTCAGAATCACCAAATCGCACAAATGGTAATCCTTCTGCATCAATTTTCAACAAAGCCAAATCAGTAGTTGGATCGGTGCCCACTACTTTAGCTACATAACGTTTGTTATTGTCAAGAGAAATTTCAAGTCGGCTGGCATTTTCTACTACGTGGTTATTGGTCACAATATATCCGTCGGATGAAATAATCACGCCTGAGCCTGAACTCATCAGTGTTCTACCATGGCCACTTCCGCCACCCTGATCGTCTCTGGGAGGTATCCCAAAATATTCCTGGATCGGATCCCTACGACTTCTGCCACTTCCTGCGTAGGTCATTTGACTTTTCACGTGTACCACGGCTGGTACAACTGCCTCTGCAGATGCTACGAAATTAATACCATCAGGAACAGTGAAATCTTCACCAGATAGTAAGTTCACAAAACTCGCCTGCTGCTTTTCGTCAAAACTTGTGGCATTCTGTGGTTTAATGAGAAAGCTAAGGCCAGCTAAAGCCACTATGCCTCCGATCAAAGAGGCAAGAAGCATTCCCAGAAAGAATTGTCTTTTGCTCATATTTCCTAAGTTTTAGTTTTATTTTAATTAACCTGAGTGATGAATGAATAGGTCCAAATACTGCACCTTAAAAACCGCCTCCACACCCAAATTAACATGAATTAACCGATTTTAGTAGTCTTTATATATTTTACCTTTCCAAACGTGACATTTTGCGTTTGGAGAATGATACTCAGCTAAGTTAGCTGAGACTTTGTCATACTTAACTAACGCCCATACCATCAGTGTTGTTCATTAGAAATTTAGAAAATCAATATTCTTTAGGTTTCTGCTACAAGCATCTTAATTGATTTTTCAATAAATCTGTAAAGCCATTTTTAATTATATTAACTGCTCAATCTCTTTGCAATGAATCGAACACTTTTGCTAGTTGTTTTAAGTATTTTTTTAGTCACTTCCCTTTTTGGGCAGGAAAACAATTCAGCATCGGAAAATAACTCTGACGTCAAAACCGGTATCAGTGCGGTGGATAGCCTATTTGTCTATTCGGACTCTAATAGCTTTACTATTAATAAAAAAAACACTCCTAGTGCATCCTTGCTAAGTCAAGTAATCAACCGTGCTCAAAGAAATGCAATAGCTCTGAGTCAAATAAAACTACAGTTAACTGACAATCTTGATACAGCGGAAATGTCAGAAAAACTTCCCAAAATAAAGTTAGTGGCTGAGAGGATTAAGTCTCAAATGGATCTAGATAAAGATAAGCTTAACCTTCGATACTTACAGGGAATAGAAAATCTTATTGCACTAGTGGGTGATGTCAATGAAAAGTTGGATAAGAAAATAGAAGAACGGGTCAACAAACTAACCCTGGCAGGAAACAGTCTGAATGAAATCAAATCTGATTCATTATTTAATCTGACGCTTAGAGACACTTCACTAATTCCTTCGATAAATAAGGAATTAGTACTTCTAAAAAATTCCATCAAAACCATCGATAGCATTTATCTGGCCCAGGAAATCCTGACCGCAAAATTCCAGGCGAAAATCAGCGAAAACACAATTTTGTTTCTTGAACTAGAGCAATTTCTCAAAGCTAATAGGACGGCGATGGAACAGAGTTTCTGGAAAAAGGAGATCAACTACTTGTGGGAATCTACAAACTATGAAAAGGAAACAAATCTAAGAGAGGTAATTAAGGAATCAAGTAGGGTAAATCTTCAGCTGATGATGGCTTACCTTGAAAAGACTTATATGTCTCTGATTACATGTCTGATTATTTTGGTGCTAGGATATTGGAAAATTAAATCAATCATAAAAGCGGTTTCCAATGAGAAAGAATTTGCAAAACTAATCCTAGATCGGGTTAGATATTTCAAAAATCATACGTTCGCTTCCACACTCATAATCCTCCTGCCTATTTTTTTAATCATTTTTAATAAGCCACCATTAGTATTCATTTCTACACTTTCATTCCTTTTAGTATTCGCCTCTACTTTTATAGTCAAAGATCAGTTTGGCAAGTATTTCAGTCAATTATGGTGGGTATATCTTGTTCCTTATTTACTCTTGGCACTGAGTGGCTTGCACTGGAAAGTCGCATTTCAAGAGCGCTGGTATATTTTAGTTTCCTCTCTGTTATTTATTTTGATGGGGGTATTTATCTTAAGAAGCTTAAAGAAAAATCTTTACAAGGGGGGTGAGTTACTGAAGCCATTAGCAATTTTCCTTATAGCTTTTCAGGGCTTTGCTGCGATAGCTAATATTTTCGGCCGTTTTAACATTGCAAAGACCTACTCCGTCACAGGAGCTATTCTCTTTTTTAGAGGCGTTGGGCTTTTTCTCTTTATCTATGTTTTCTTGGAATTAGTCTATTTGCTCATAGAATATAGTAAAAATGAGAAAGACAGTTTCACTTCTTATTTTGACTTCCAGGACTTACAGAAAAGAATGCAGGGATTACTAATAATCTTCGCCTGCGGTATTTGGACATATGGTTTATTCTGGCATCTCGGATATTTCAACTATTTCTACGATTCGTTCGTGGAGTTTCTAAAAAAAGATCGTATACTGGGAGATACCACATTCCAATTCGGCAGTATTCTTCTGTTTCTGGTAATTCTTTACATCAGTACTTTTTTGGCAAACAACATTGCCTATTTTGCTTCTGTCAAAGATCAACGAACTGCAACTTCGCGCAAACAACGTCTGGGAAGCTCAGTTCTTCTCATCCGGCTTGCGGTATTGATAGTCGGCTTTTTCATAGGTATGACTGCTGCAAAAATCCCTTTTGACAGAATCGCCATAGTGCTTGGAGCACTTTCCGTAGGTATTGGTTTTGGTTTGCAAACGATAATCAATAACCTCGTTTCAGGAATAATTCTGGCATTTGAAAGGCCTATTCAAATCGGCGACGAAATACAAGTTGGTGAGACAAGTGGCACTGTAAAAGAAGTTGGAATTCGCGCCAGTAAAATTCAGGGATACGATGGTTCAGAAATAGTAATGCCTAATGGCGATCTGCTGTCCCAGAGGTTGATCAACTGGACACTTTCTGATAAAAAGAGGCGTGTAGAATTAATAATCGGTGTGGGTTATAGCTCGGACATGAAGTTGGTAAAATCAATTTTGGAGGAAGTGGTTTCCGCTGAAAGAATTCTTAAAGCACCATCACCTCGCGTTTACATGCAAACTTTCAATGATAGTTCTGTAGACTTTCGGGTATTATTTTGGGTGGAAAGTATGGACATTTGGATAGATGTGCGGGCTGAAGTAATGAGCAATATCTTTGAGAAATTTGCTGAAAATAAAATTGAGATCCCGTTCCCAAAAAGAGATCTCTATTTAAAATCTGTACCATCTAATTGGCAGGAAAAAATCTCCAAGCCTGGAGAAGACATCAGCCCAAATAAGGTGGGCTCAGAATTGGAAGAAAATAAAAAATCCTCTGAAGAATAGTCTTCAAAGGATTAATTTCGCTAACAAAAAAGATCTTTATTAAGCTCTTTTGACATTGACAGCATTAGGTCCTTTTTTGCCATCTTTGATGTCATAAGTTACTTTGTCATTCTGTGCGACCTGATCCACCAAACCGGTTGCGTGTACGAATACTTCGCTTTGAGACTCATCGTCAACGATAAACCCAAATCCTTTGGCTTCATTGTAAAATTTTACTGTTCCGGTAAACATAATAATTTGTGATAAATTGGAATTGAAAGAGCGTTAAAAGTAAATATTCAATTAAAAAAAACAAAATAATCATTCTTGTTTTCAGCAAATGAAAAAAATAATTTTGGTTAGGCACGGAAAGTCAGCTTGGAATAACCCCAATTTGACAGATCACGACAGACCTTTGGCTGAGCGTGGTCTTAATGATGTCCCCGAAATGGGAATTAGATTGAAAGAAAAAGGAATTGTGCCTGATCTTATATTAAGCTCTACTGCCACGCGTGCTACTCAAACTGCAGAAATTCTCGCTGAAGTCCTTCATCTACCAAAAACTAAGATTACTTATGATAAGAACTTATATCATGCGTCTGCAGCAATTATTTTAAAAAATATACAGAAGCAAGATGACGCTAATGAATTGATCTTTATCGTAGGTCACAACCCTGGAATGAATGACTTTATTGATTTCTTTGGAGGAAGTTTCGATAATCTTCCAACTTCAGGACAATATGGATTATTCGTCGATACAGAGCACTGGATCAAGGTTCGTCCTGAAAATTCCAAGTTGTGGTTTTTAGATTACCCTAAGAAAAGAAGTTGACTAAGTGGGAATAATGCGCCAGTTTCTTAGAGAAATTGACTGTCCTTTATTAGAAGCTTGTTCTGCTAAACAAACCTTGTAATCTTGAGAGTAATTAAGCCATCAAGGCAAATCAAAATTTCTAACATCCTGCACCACGTCGTGAAATTTGCCCTCATTTTCTAATAAATAACTGATTTTTGCAGCAACGAAATCCGGTGAAGAAAGATCACCATTTGTTTTATAACCTTTAAAACGCTCAATCTGGGGGAAATCAAATTTATCAGCCTGCCTGATCTCCTCCTGCATTTGAGTGTCTACAATTCCCGGAGCTAAACTGAAAAATCTAAACTTATTGTCTGCATTTTCCTTTGCCGCCACCTTTGTAAACATCTCCATTGCAGCCTTCGTGGTACAATATCCACTCCAACCTTCAACAGGTTTGGATGCAGCTCCTGAACTGATGTTACAAATGATTTTTTTAGCTGGGGAGTCCTTATAGGCAGTTACAAATGCGTTAGTAAGAAACATAGGAGCCAATAAATTAATATTGATCTGAGTCCTCATGTTTTTAGCTTTCAGATTTCCTACGGGTTTGATCTCACCTATCCATCCGGCATTGTTGATAAGAAGAATTTCCTCATAATTCCCTTTGGGAAATAATCCGTCAAGCTTTGTTTCCAATGCATCCAAATCCACAAAATCAATACTGACTTCAAGTAGATTTGGATGATTGATTCCAAGTGTAGTTCTGGAAATAGCTAGGATATTAAATCGCTCGTTTTGCAAATAAGCATCTAAGATGGCTTTCCCTAAGCCTTTACTGTGACCTGTGAGTATTAGGAGTGAATTTTGCATAGCCGAGCTAATTTAATTTTTAAAGGATGTATTGAGACAAATCTCTGTTCTGTACCAAGGTACTTAATCTATCCTGCACCATTTCCTTGGTTACCATGATTTTAGAATTGGCAGTAATAGTATCTGGCACTTCAAATAAGAAATCATTCAGCAAGTGACTCATCACTGTATGAAGTCTTCTAGCACCAATATTTTCAACTTCCTGATTGATCAGAAAAGCTAGTCTTGCGATTTCTTCAATCGATTCATCGTTGAACTCAAGGTACACCTCCTCAGATTCGAACAGAGCCTGATACTGTTTGGTCAGTGCGTTCTTAGGCTCACGTAAAATTCTGGAAAAATCCTCCTGAGTCAAGCTCTGCAACTCTACGCGAATAGGGAATCTACCTTGCAGCTCGGGTATTAAATCAGAAGGCTTTGCTACATGAAAAGCACCCGCGGCGATAAATAAAACGTGATCAGTATTAATTACTCCGTATTTAGTATTTACGGCTGATCCTTCAACAATAGGAAGCAAATCACGCTGGACCCCTTCACGGCTCACGTCCGGCCCACCACCATTTTTTCCTGATTTGGATGCAATCTTATCAATCTCGTCTATGAAGATTATGCCGTTGTTTTCGGCAAGTTTGATGGCTTCTTCTTTTACTTCTTCGAAGTCAACCAACTTGGACATTTCTTCTTCCAGCAAAATCTTTCGGGCTTCAGAAATACTGACTTTACGTTTTTTGACTTTCTTGGGCATCATGTTCGAAATCATATCCTGAAGACCTGCCATACTGGCATCATCCATCATTCCATTCCCGATCATCCCTACGCCCATCGGTGATCCCGCTTTTACGCTGATTTCAACTTTACGCTCGTCCAATTCCCCGTTACGAAGCTTTTCTCTAAATCGCTCACGAGTTCTTTCGTTTAATTCTGCATCGTTCGCAGGTTCGGAATGCTCATCAGAATCTGTAGGGATAGCTCGTGTAAAGCCTGCACTTTTTACCGGAGGGATCAAAATATCCAAAATTATCTCTTCGACAGCTTCGGCAGCTTTTTCTTTGACAGATTCATTTTTTTGTTCTCTGACCAAAGCAACAGATTGCTCTACTAGATCTCTTACCATACTTTCCACATCACGTCCTACGTAACCGACTTCTGTGAATTTGGAGGCCTCCACCTTGGTGAAAGGTGCATGAGCCACTTTGGCCAATCTTCGTGCGATTTCAGTTTTACCCACCCCTGTGGATCCTATCATCAGGATATTGTTAGGAACGATGTCTTTTTGAATATCCGTTTTCACCATTAGGCGACGAATTCGATTTCTGAGAGCAATGGCCACGTTGCGCTTGGCATCATTTTGACCGATAATATATTTGTCTAACTCTGCGACAATCTGTCTTGGAGTAAGTGAAAGTATTTTTTCCATGTCGTTAGCTTAAAATATGCTCAGTCCGCTGTGGTTAATTTTGGTACTGAGCTTTTATGGTTTGTTATTTAAATGAAAAAATGCCTCCTAAAGAAGGCATTTTCCCTAGTTATCTTTTCCGTTTTCCGGCTGGAGATTAAAATGAAGCGGACTTTCCACCTTAGTTTTTAACAAAGCTATATCCAAAACTTCTTCCACTCTATTGACAAAATGAAACTCAACACCTTTAACGTATTGTTCATCTATCTCTTCGATATCCCGTTTGTTTTTGCTGCAAAGGATGATTTCCTTAATTCCAGCTCTTTTGGCAGCCAATATCTTTTCCTTGATTCCACCTACGGGCATCACTTTACCTATTAAGCTAATTTCTCCTGTCATTGCAACTTTAGCTTTTACTTTTCTCTGAGTAAAAACCGAAGCCATCGCTGTTAGCATTGTGATACCTGCTGAAGGTCCATCTTTGGGTACGGCTCCTGCAGGCACATGAATATGAAGATCGTATTGATCAAACACTCTGTGATCTATACCCAGCTTATCAGCTTTGGATTTCAGATAGGAAAGTGCCGTAATAGCCGATTCCTTCATTACATCACCTAGCTGCCCGGAAAGCGTAAGTTTGCCTTTTCCTCTACTTAGACTTGTCTCGATAAACAAAATCTCCCCTCCCACACTTGTCCACGCCAAACCTGTAACCACACCGGCAATGCTATTGTCGGTATATGACTCTTTATCAAAAATCTCTGAGCCTAAAATCTTTCGTACCGCGGCCGCAGTAATTTTAGGACTGTATTCCTCTTCCAAAGCAATAGACTTAGCAATATTTCTCACTACTTTCCCAATTGCCCTTTCCAGGCTTCTCACACCTGATTCTCGAGTATAATCTTCGATTAACTTCACTAAAGCAGCTTTATCAAACGTAATCTGCTTGGATTTCAAACCATGCTCCTTACGTTGCTTAGGCACCAAGTGACGCTTGGCAATTTCCACTTTCTCCTCTTGAGTATAGCCAGTCACCTCTATGATCTCCATCCTATCCCGCAAAGCCGGCTGAATAGTATCCAAGGAGTTAGCTGTAGCAATGAAAAGAACCTTACTCAAGTCATATTCTACTTCTAGGTAATTATCCAAGAACGCATTGTTTTGCTCGGGATCCAGAACCTCAAGGAATGCTGATGAAGGATCTCCGCGGAAGTCAGAAGAAAGTTTATCAATCTCATCCAGCACATACACTGGATTGGAGATTTTTACCTTTTTCATGTTTTGGATAATCTTTCCAGGCATCGCACCTACGTAAGTTTTACGGTGACCGCGAATCTCAGCTTCGTCATGCATCCCTCCTAAAGACATTCTCACATACTTTCTACCTAAAGCTGCAGCTATGGACTTACCTAATGAAGTTTTACCTACACCTGGAGGGCCATATAAGCAGAGAATTGGACCTTTCAGATCATTCTTTAACTTCAATACTGCAAGGTATTCAATGATTCTTTCCTTAACTTTTTCCAGACCAAAGTGGTCTCCATCCAATACTTTCTTGGCGTGATTTAAATCAAAATTATCCTGAGTAAATTCATTCCAGGGTAATTCCACCATCGTTTCAGCATAATTCAATGCAATTGGATATTCAGCAGCAGAAGGGTTGATTCTAAGGATTTTGTCCAGTTCCTTTTGGAAATGTTTATTCACTTCTGCAGGCCATTTTTTAGAAGCACCACGTGCGGCAAGATCTTCCACTTCCTTTTCAGGACCCTCGTCTCCCAGCTCAGTCTGAAGCACTTTCATCTGCTGACGAAGGAAATAATCACGCTGCTGCTGATCGATGTCCGTATGAACTTTCTTCTGAATCTCAGATTTAAGCTCCAACATCTGGATATCCTTCATCATGAATTCTAGCAAAAGCGTCGCACGTTCTACTCCATCATTAATCTCTAATAATCTCTGCTTTGACTCAACTGGTGCATTGATGTTGGAAGAAAGAAAATGAGTAAGAAATGCTGTATTGTCAATGTTGTCTAAAGCAACCTGTGCTTCACGAGGAATTTCTGGATTGAGGTGAAGAATGCGGGTAGCAGACTCCTTTAATGATTCTTCAAGTGCCTGAATTTTCTTGGACGTTGTCGGGAAATTCTCTTCCAGATACTCTGCTTTAGCTATGAAATATGGATCATCAGTGATTTGCTCGCTGACCTTGAATCGTTTCTTACCCTGAATGATTATTGTGGTATTACCATCAGGTAGAACAATCATTTTAATGATTTTGGCGAGAGTACCTACTTGGTAGATATCTTCCCATCCAGGATCATCTATGTTTGGATTAATCTGAGCACAAACCCCAATCAATTTATTTCCCTTTTGGGCTTTTTTCACAAGGCGAATTGACCGCTGTCTACCAACAGTGATCGGAATAACTACACCTGGAAAAAGGACTGTATTTCTTACTGAAAGGATTGGAATCTCTTCTTCAAGTATTTCTTTTCCTTGTGAATCATCTTCCTCGTCGGTTATCAGCTGGATCAGATCTCCTTCACCGGCAAATTCACCGACCATTAAGTTTTGAAACACAGAATTTTCGAATTGGCTCATATAGACAGAATGACAGCTAAGCTGTCCGTTTTATGCTAAAATAAAAGAAGAACCTCCAAAATACGAAGGTTCTTCCTAAAAGGTCAAGGTGCATGCCAAGAGACCTAAGTGGTCAGAATGGCAGTTTGAAACTTATCCTTCACCCGTGAATAATTTAAGAACATCGTTTCCAATAGCAAAGACCATCAATGCCAAAAGTATAACCATACCTACTTTCTGCGCATTCTCAAGGAATCTGTCAGAAGGTGCACGGCCAGAAATCATTTCATATAATAAGAAGATCACGTGACCACCATCCAAAGCTGGAATTGGTAAGAGATTCATAAATGCTAGAATCATTGAAATCAGGCCGGTGATTGTCCAGAACTTAGTCCAGTTCCAAGTATCCCCGTAGATTTTTGCCATTCCTATAGGCCCGCTGACGTTTTTGGTTGAGACTTCACCTGTAAACATCTTGCCCATTGCTTTTGCATTCACAATTACTACTGTAAATGCTTTGGCTGTTCCTTTTTTCAGTGCTTCCGCAAAACCATATTTGCGTTGCACCATATCGATCAAAGGATTCACAGCAATATCTATAGTGCCTCGATCAGTCACTGCCACCATTGTATGAATAGTATCATTAGCGCTAGTCAACAATTCAATATCGGCTTCTTGATCTTTAGCTTTTGCAAGCTCAGATTTCAGTTCGTCGAAGTAAGTGATGGGCTTACCATTTACAGACAGAATCTTATCATCGGTGGTAATTCCAGCTTTCTCAGCAGCACCACCTTCGTCTATTTTGAGTAATTCAAAAGGATATCGAATTTCGACAAAGCTGTTGATTGCTTCTTGACTGTTGAAGGAATTGATAAAACCTCTTGGAATCTCAACCTTGAAAATCTCACCTCCACGATCAACGGTGTAATATCCATTTTCGCTAAGCAAAGCCGAACCAGCAGTCAAATCGTTAATGGATTGGTAAGGTTCACCATTAATATCCAAAATCTTATCTCCCGTTTTCAAGCCAATAGTTTCACCGATTTCCAGCGCTTCTATACCGTTTTCTACTACTTGATCACGAGAATAATAAGTCTCACCATTGTTATAAACCAAGATCACAAAAATGACAATACCTGTAACAACATTGACTATAATACCTCCCAGCATTACGATCAAGCGTTGCCAAGCTGGTTTAGATCTGAATTCCCAAGGCTGCGGAGGACCTGCCATTTGGTCTGCATCCATGGACTCATCCACCATTCCGGAGATTTTCACAAATCCTCCAAGCGGAATTGCTCCTATAGAATATTCAGTTTCTCCCCACTGGAATCCAGCAATTTTGGGGGGAAATCCGATAGAAAATTTCTCTACTCTCATGCCAAACATCTTGGCGGTAAGCAAGTGGCCCAACTCATGTAAACCCACAAGGATTGATAATCCAAGGAGCAACTGGCCCACCATAATTAAGGTATCCATTATACTTTATTCGTTATTAGTTCTTTAGTAATTTCTCTCGCCCGCATGTCCATCTCCACATAATCTTCCAAATTTGGATGTGCAATAAACTCAGCTTTTTCGAGAGTTTCGCCAATCAAATCCGACATTTCCAGAAAACCAACTTCTTTATTCAAGAAAGCAGCTACCGCAATTTCATTGGCAGCATTCAACACACATGGTGCTGTACCGCCTTTTGCAAGAGCATCATATGCTAATTGAAGGTTTTTGAAAGTCTTTAAATCCGGCTGCTCGAAGGTCAATTGAGGGTAATTCATAAAGTCAAATCTTTCGAAATCACTTTTCAATCGGTCAGGAAAGCTTAGCGCAAACTGAATTGGGATACGCATATCCGGCAATCCGAGTTGTGCTTTTATAGATCCATCCTCAAATTGCACCATAGAATGAATGATACTCTGTGGATGTACGACTACATCTATCTGTTCGGTTTTTAATCCAAAAAGCCATTTTGCCTCAATCACTTCCAGTCCTTTGTTCATCAAGGAAGCAGAGTCAATTGTGATTTTGGCGCCCATATCCCAATTTGGATGCTTGAGTGCTTGCTCTCTGGTGACAGTTTCTAAGAAACTTCTGTCTTTCCCTCTGAAAGGTCCGCCCGAAGCTGTAAGTATGATTTTCTCAATAGGATTATGAAACTCACCTATCAGACATTGAAAAATTGCTGAATGCTCAGAATCTACTGGGTATATATTCACCCGATTTTCTTTCGCCAAAGCTGTGATAATCTCACCTGCTACGACCAAGGTTTCCTTATTAGCTAACGCGATCTGCTTACCTGCTTTAATCGCATTTACCGTAGGAATCAAGCCGGAATAGCCAACCAATGCCGTCAACACAACATCGATAGTTTCCATTTCCACTACCTGGGCAATCGCCATCATACCAGCATAAACCTTGATATCCTTCGGCTGCAATACATCCCGTACCTTGGCATAAAGACTTTCGTTTCCAATCACTACAGCGTTTGGTGTAAATTCCAATGCCTGCTCAATCAGTAAATCTGCATTATTTTGAGCTGTAAGAACCTCAACGATGAAGTCTTCAGGATGCTGACGAATTACCTCTAGGGTTTGAGTACCAATGCTTCCGGTGCTGCCCAGGATGGCTACGCGTTTGGGTTCTATCATTCAGTTTGGGATTGTCGAGTAATTAAAACTCTTATTGGTTTGAAGAGTTTTCTCAATAGCTGACAAAATTACAAGATGCTCCCACTTTTCCTCGTACAAATAGTCAGTTTTTCCCAAATGGCATAATATTAAAGGTCAAATGGTAGCGTTATCCCTATTTGGGAACTTAAAAAATGTGAATTTATCCAACGGAATAACTTCTCACTCGTCAAATTGATAAAATGATTCGCCAATGAACAGTCTATTCAAAACAACCGGAGTTTCCTTTCTGGCAGGCTTGGCCGGAGCTGCAGTTTGGACAACTATCAATGTAAATGAACCTGAGCAATTCTTGGATTATCCGCAGGAAAATAAAACTGAGGTAAGTTTTGCTTCACAATATCAACCCGTTACCAATCACTCCACCTCTGAAGTACCTGTTTCATTTGTAGATGCATCTGAAAACAGTACAGAGTCAGTCGTATTTATCAAAAACTTTTCCGGTACGGACCCAAGAAGGTACAGCATGTTTGACTACTTCTTTGGTGGTGGTGGCGCTCCCTCCCAGCAAGTGAGCACCGGATCGGGAGTAATTATCTCAGGTGATGGCTACATCGTAACCAATAATCACGTGATCGACAGAGCCGAGACAATTGAAGTTGTGCATAAGAAAAGAACCTACAAAGCTACTTTAGTTGGTACTGATAAAAACACAGATATAGCTGTGTTGAAAATCGATGAAACAAACCTTCCTGCAATCAAGCGCGGAAGCAGCCGCGATCTAAAAATCGGTGAGTGGGTGCTCGCTGTCGGTAACCCTTTTAATTTAACATCAACTGTCACAGCAGGGATAGTTTCCGCCAAAGAAAGACAAATCAATATTCTTGGTGGAGATTTTCCTTTAGAAAGTTTCATCCAAACTGATGCACCAATTAACCCTGGAAACTCAGGTGGTGCATTAGTCAATGTCAATGGAGAATTGGTTGGAATTAATACGGCTATCTTGTCCAGAACTGGTTCATATACTGGTTATGGATTCGCGGTTCCGGTGGATATTGCCATGAAAGTTTCCAATGATCTGATTAAGTATGGAGAAGTTCAAAAGGCGATCCCGGGCATAGAAGCTGTAGAAATCACTCCTGAGCTGGCAGAAGAAATGAATATAAAAACGCTAGATGGAGTGATAGTCACCCATGTTATAAAAAACGGAGCTGCAGAGAAATCAGGGTTGAAGCGAAATGACGTAATTACAAAATTAGGAAATCAGTTAATTACTGGAAAAGGAAGTTTTGAAGAGGCGCTTTCCTATTATTACCCAGGTGACCAACTTCCAGTATTTTACTTAAGAGATGGCAATGAGAAATCTGCCAGTCTTCAACTTCAGAATCTTGAAGGCGGTAACGGTGTGATCAAGCGGGAGTTTTATAGCTCAGGACTACTTGGAGCAAGGCTAGAAGCTGTCAACACCATTGAAAAAGACAAGTTTGGTGTTGATTACGGAATCAAACTTACTGGTTTGACACGTGGATATTTGAGAGAATTAGGGCTAAGGGAAGGATTTATCATTACCCAGGTCAACGGTGATCCAGCAAAGGATCCAACCAAAGTTGGTGCTTATTTGGAGAAATTCAGCGGAAGATTGCTTCTAGAAGGAGTTGCTTCAAATGGCCAACCATTTATGCAAAGTTATAATGTGAGATAGGAATAAAGTGAGGGGTCTCACTGCAATGGCTGAATCCATTGTTTTGAGATCCCTTCCTTATTTACAAAATCAATCCACATCACGTATTTCCCCATAGTATCATTAGGATTCCAGCTTAAAGTTTTATTTTGGCTTTCAACCAAAAATAAAAATGGATTCCATAGAAGAACAGATCGTAAATCAGGATACTCCTCTGCAATCCTATTTTCCGAAAGGACTAGCCGGCTCACTCCTTCGTAAATTGGAAAGGCTTTTTGATCTAAATTTATTTTATCCAAAAATTCCTCTTTTATCTTGAAACTGACTACACCATGTCTACCTAATACGCCAAATTGCTTCTGAGAATTAATAGAGTTATAGATTGAAACTGATTCGATTTGATGAAAAGGAGTTTCAATCAAATCACCAATCTCAAACATAGGCCACCCATTCACTAGGATCAGCGGACCTGTTTCGTACTTAAAACCAGAATTGACTGAAGCCAATAAGATCTCATAACCATCCTTAGAACGTTTCACTGAAGCTTTTGATATGACACTGGAAAATGCCTCCCTTAGCGTAGCTATTCCTTCAAAATTGGTACTAAGATAGATCTGATCTGGTACAGCTTGAGTCAAGTCATTATATAGAGATTCGTAGCCATCCGAATTAATCCTATAAATCTGATTGATATACTTTCTCTTTCTTTTAAGATCCAGCATATTGACTACTTCATCTGAAAAAGGAACTGTATTGTCAAAAGCAGAAAATTTTAGGCTTTTTGATTCATTCAGAACAATTGACACTTCACCAATTGGTGCTCCCATATTATCGAATTGATATGCCCAAACTGCAGAAGTACCTCTTTGCTGAATTAATTCAGCTTCGATAGCTGCACTATCTCGCATATTAAACTCTTTCACTACTCCAAGATCTAAGAAAAATACAGAAATTCTTGAATTAGCATCTTTTGAAATCGGATCTAATCGAAACTCAGGCTGGTCATCCACTGTGATTTCAGAATTTTTCACTACTCCTATCACAGGCAAAGCTTCTAATGTAGGATCAAAGATCTTTACCGCCAAGACACCTGCATCTTCTAACTGAGGTGGAAGTTTGATTAATTTTCTCGCTGTATCTATCTGTACTGGAAGCGGGCTTTGTTGAAAGAGATTTTTTGCAATACCGACTTTTGGGTCCGCATTTCTAGGGATAATAGCGGAGGAGAAGATTGTTGGATTATAAACATGAATGATCGCTTCCGTCTGAAAAGCTGACCCTGGCACATGTGCTACTAACTTATAATTTCCAGTCTCCAGTTCTTTAGGCAGTTCAAAGGCCATCCCTCTCTGCCATTCTGAGGTATTAAAACGCTGCATTGATACACTTTGGCCATCACTTGCCACTAAGTACAAGTTTATCAAATTTCCTTCTGACATCACTTTGTCTAATTCACCCCCACTCAAAAGTTGCAGACTTACTAAATCACCACTGACATACAGAGAAGAGGAAACTGTCATCTTCACTTTTGTTTGATCGTCTAAAGCCAATAAACTATTAGTACTTAACTCAAGAAGACAGGTAATTAACGTGATGATCTTTAAAATTCTTCCCACCATTCTGGTTTTTCATTTGTAATATCTGTATGTACGCCTCTATATTCCAAACAATTAGAACAACCGGCAGGAGGAATATACGGAACCCCAGGTATGGGTTCGCACGCGTCAATAAACTGTAAATTATATGGCAAGTCTTCCGGAGAAAGATTCCATCTAATAGAGGACTCATGTGCTACATAAAAATAACCAGAGACCAGTTCATCAGGATTATTAACGTTTCGGATATTTGTAATTAATGAAAATGGAGGCGGATCAAAAATGCCTCCACCGCTTTGCTGCTGAATAGCAAGCTGGTTCCAAAATTCAAATCCTGCTGGAGAAAGACTGTATTGCGTGATGTAAGCTGAGAATCCGTATTGAACCTGTTCATTATCATCAGTTTCTAAGAAAAACAAATCACGACTATAGCCTCCATTTTTATCTTCCCACACTTTGATATCCTGGTACTCATAGAGGTTAGTCGCAAAACATTGCTGGTTTGAGTTTTCAACAGGTAATCGGGAAGTTTCGAATATCCAGCTTGGAATTATTTTCCATCTTAAACGATACGGTTCTCCTGAATGAGAAGGCAATGGAACAGAAACTTGGACGCCACGCTGATTTACAAGCTGAGCCTGACCGGCTACATCTATACTTTTAACGATGGTTTGGTAGTCAACTTCAACTTCTTCTAATTGCGGCGCTGGATGAACTGAATCGGGATCAGATTCATATACTGCTCCATTTGCAGTCTCTATATGCACCTTATAATTCACACCTTCTTTCGCAGCAAATGAATCATCCAAAATAAGATAGCGTTGATCTGCTTCACTCCATAGATAGTCGATTGTTGTTCCATCCGACGCAATCAAAGAAACTTTGGCACCCGAAATCACTTCATCCTTGACATTATCGACGTTGCTTGTCCATCTCAGTGCAAGGTAGAATTTTGAGGCAGGAGCAGGTAAGTAAGCCCTTTCTTCAAAAGAAATATTGGAAATAAATCCATCGACTACCAACCGTCTTGGTTCACTGCCAGTTTCGAAAGTAATTGGATCAATACACGCCGTCAATATCAATAGAAGTGCAATCGCAAAACTGTGTCGCATTTTTATAATTTAAAATTGTAAGTGAGGGAAGGGAACACACTTCCTAAGACCGAAAGCTGAAATGCATTACCTCTTTGGTTAAAGTAAACCGAGAAAGGATTTTTCCTTCCGTATATATTGTAAAAGGATAGAACCCATTCTCCATCCACAAATTTATCTTTTCTGAGGCCGCTTTTAAGTGTGAATGACAAATCCAAGCGATGGTAGTCTGGCACTCTGTATTTATTTCGCTCACTATAATTCAATACGGATAAAATATCCTCGTATTGAAATTTAGATACAGGAACTGTGATCGGTCTTCCTGTGGAATATGCAAAATTCATATTCATGGAGAACCTTCTGCTCATTTGATAATTCATCACCACTGACAAGTCATGTGGCTTGTCATAATTGGCTGGATAATAGATTCCATCATTGATATTTTCCTCAGGAAATCTGGATTGATCAAATTTTCTGAGACTTCTTGAGTACGTGTAACCTACCCAACCAGTAAGTTTTCCTCTATTTTTTCTAATCAATAATTCCAAGCCATAAGCCTCACCATTTCCTTGGATCAGATCTGCATCCAGCGTTTCGTTAAGCAGAATAGTAGCAGCATTTTTATAATCTACCACATGTTGGATGTTTTTGTAGTAGCCTTCTGCAGATACCTCTATCAAATTGTCATTCCAATTTTTGAAAAAGCCCAGCGTATACTGATCTGCTACAGATGGCATCAAATTATATCCTGAGGACTTCCAATAATTAACCGGTGAGATTGCCGCCGTATTTGAGATCAGATGTATGTATTGCTTAGTTCTGAAATAACTGACTTTCAAAGAACTTGAAGGTGTCACCAACCACCTTAATGAAGCTCGAGGCTCTAACCCTAAATATGATTTTGCGACTTCGCCTTGAGCAAAATTTAACGTATCAGAAATAGACGCTATAGATCGAGGCTGGTTAGGGTTAAACTCATAGTAAGTTCCACCCAATGCCATATAATTAGACGCCCTTACACCATAGACCAATGAAACCCTGGGCGAAATGGTAAACTCGTCATTAATATATATAGCACTTTCGATCGCTTTCTCTTGTGGGATTATGATCTCCTCAGACACGCTATTCTCAGCACCAGGAAGGAATTCTCCGTTATTAAAAACATAATAAAGAGAGCTTACCCCAAAATCAAATTTGTGAGCATTGCTAAGTTCATAGGAAAAATCAACCTTACCTTGATAATTAAGTATTCCAGATTGGTAAGCAAAATCATAACTATTTTGAGTATTACTGATATTGCTTTGAAAATCACTTACTACTGCTTGGGTTTGTATTAAGAACTTATTCGAAAGTCTATGGTCCCACTTTAGAATTGCAGCCTTGGTCTTCCATACATAAGAGGTATCAGAGGCAAATTCAAAATTGTCGTCACTCAGATATCCTGAAAATGAAAAGACATTTTTTTCGTCAATAACATGATTAATTTTGAGGTTTAGGTCATAAAAACCTGCCTCACTTTGATAGAGATCAGGATCTTTCATCTGCTTCAGCATCCAGTTAGGGTAAGCAGTTCTGCCAGAAACAAGAAATGAAGTTTTATCTTTTTTCAACGGACCCTCTAATAAGAGTCTTGAAGAAATCAATCCTACTCCTCCCTGAACTTTTAAATCTCTAGAATCTCCATTTCTTAGATTCACATTCAATACCGATGAAACTCGACCTCCAAAATTGGCAGGCCCACCCCCTTTATAAAGCTCAACATCTCTAATTAAATCAGAATTGAAGGCTCCGAAAAACCCAAATAAATGTGAGCTGTTATAGACAATAGCTCCATCCATCATCACTAAGTTTTGACCAGGATCACCACCACGGACATTGAATCCTGAGCTTCCCTCACCTACTGAACTTACTCCTGGTAAAGAAATCAAACTTTTCACAGGATCCACTTCACCCATGAAGGTAGGCAGGCTTCTGATCACTGCGATGTCAAGAATCTCCCTGCCCGCAATTTTTTCTGATACAGAAATATCCTGACTTTTGGCTGAGATGGTCACTTCTTCAAGTTTCAGAGTCTCATTAAAAAGTTTTATGTCTAATTCCCCACCGTTAATAAGTTGGATTGGAATAGTTTTAGGCTCATAACCTGCGTATTGAACCAATATCTTGTATTTACCGGGAACCAGTGATAATGTAAACTCCCCATCCAAATCTGACACTACTCCTTCTGCAGTATCTACGGCCATCACACTCGCCCCTATCAAAGGCTTATTTTCTGCAGCATCTATTATCTGGCCAGAAAGTGGGACTGGAAGATTTGAGTTATCAGGTTTGCCTACTCCAATTAATTGGTATTCATTAAGGCCGGAATCATCTTCTCTCCATTGCTCATATTGATAGGATTCAAGCCCTTCTTGATTGACTATTACATATATTCCTCGGTAAGGAATCAAGCTATAGCCATAATTACCCAATAAAGTTTTAATATTTTCAATGGCGTCACTGCCTTTTTGGGCAGTCACTAAAAACGCATCTATCCCCCAATCGTCTTTATAGTAAATGCGTACACCAGATTCTGATTTTAGATCTTCTAATACTTCAGGAAGAGGAGTGTCTGAGTAATCTTGTTGAAAAAATATTTGTTTATGGGTAGTTTGACTTAAAACGAAACTGTGGTGAATAAGGATAAAAAATAAAAGTAGTGGTAGTTTTCCTTTCATATGGATTATTAAGCAAAAAAATGCCATCTGCAATTAGCAGATGGCATTTAAAATTTCTCAGTTTTTATTAATCAACGTCCCACCAAACTGGTGTATCCAAACCGTCTTCGCCTTGTCTGGCAACTACAGCATTGTAATTGTCAGAGTTAAGGTTCAGCTCGAATAATGGGTAAGCTTGACGAACTGGTATTTGCTTGCTGTCATTAAGCGCATCCTCACCTGGCTGTAGGTTAGGAAAGCCAGTTCTTCTCCATTCAGCCCATGACTCGTATCCATTAAGAAAATTCGCAATCCACTTCTGAGTAATAATTTGCTCCAATGCTTTTGAGCTATCGTACACTACCCATGAATTAGTTATGTAAGTATTATAGCCGGCAGATACACTATACTGATCCAAAGAAGCTTCGATTCCATCATAATAATAAGCTTCTGCATCTCCAGGAATCCAACCTCTGTTAGCCGCTTCTGCCATAGAAAATAAAATCTGTGCAGAAGTAAATATGTAATTAGGAGCATCCTGAGATCTTAATTCTTCATTTAAGAAAGATACATCAGAGTTGGAAATTGCACCTGCTCTAGCTTCAGAAAGTCCATAAGGCATTCCAACATACTTGCCGCCGATATCTGTAGGATCCGCATATTCTGAAAGACGGGGGTCTACAGAGACATTAAGTACACCTCCATTGGCAGTAGTTTGCATCCTGTTTACCAACGTATTAGCAACAGCATAATCTCTACGTGTAAGGAATCTAGCATACCAAGCATTTTGGAAAGCTGCTTCTGGAAGATTATTGTAATAGATATTTTCACTGTTGTCCAAAGCAATAACCCCATCATTAACAGCTGAAACAAATTCTGCCTGAGCTGTTGCAGGTTCCACTTCAGACATTCTCAAGGCCATTTTTAATCTAATGGAATTAGCAAACTTCTTCCACATATCCATGTCGCCTCCGAAAAGGATGTCACCCTGAACAGGTGCGGTAGAAGAAATATTAGCCTGAGCTGTCTTTAATGTAGCCAAGATGCTTGCGTATACTTCTGATTGTGGATCAAATGCAGGCTGGCGTACACCCTCTGCTATATCCAATGCCTGAGAATAAGGTATATCGCCCCATCTATCAGTCATAAAGCTATAATAGTAGGATTGCAAAATTTGAGCAACTGCTATTTGATTCGCGTTAGAACCATACAGAGAAGCTTCCACCATAGTTTCCTCATCTGAATTCAATACTATAATCTGCTCCAGATCCATGAGTACCCCACTGTAGTATCCGCCATAATCAAATATTATAGTTTGATAGTTGTCAGCACTGGTATATTGTGAATTAGCTAGATATTGGGCATAATGTTGACCTTGGGTAGCGTCAATAGTCCCTTTCAATCCGTTAATTGCGTTCGTCAAAAGAGAAGATGGGATCCCTTGAGTAGTCTGGTTAGGATTGACGTTAGTATCTCCAAAATCTCCCAACTCACAGGATGAGACACCAAGGGTGATCATCCCTATTATCAAATATTTTGAAATTGATTTTTTCATGTTTGTTTAATTTAGAATCCTAGACGAATGTCAAAACCTATAGAACGAGTAGCTGGCAATTGTCCAGAGTCTACCCATGCACCATTGTTTCTTGAATTCCTTGTATCTCCACTAACTTGAGATGGATCCAATCCTGGAACATTTGTCTTGATTAACCACGGGTTGTTAGCTACAACAGCAAATGATGCTGTTCTCAAAAACTTAGTACTTTCAAGAAGTGATGAAGGGAAATTGTAGCCTAATCTGATTTCTCGAAGTTTCACGTAGCTGGCATCATAAACCCATGCTTCATGAAGGCCAAACTGACTTTTAAAGTATTCTGAAGCGTCTAGATATATGTCGTTTTGAGTTCCATCAGCAAATACACCATCAAATTTCAATCCGCCACCGTCAGCTACCGCATCACGCATTGGGAAACCTTTATCGTTATTGCCCACGGTCATTTCTCCAAGACCAGAGTAGGCGTTAAACATATTTGTAATAGAGTTTATTTTACCTCCGATTTGCCAATCAATAGTGAAACTTAATTCAAAACCTTTGTAGGTCAATCTATTGAAAATACCACCAGTATAATCAGGAAGTACTGTACCTAAAATTTGATTTTGCTCTGTCAATGGATATCCATCTTCATCAATAAGAATATTTCCTGCATCATCTCTTTGGAATTTCTCACCAATGATTGTACCCCAATCTTCACCTACTTTAGCTCTTGCAGAAATAGAACCCCATCCTCCACTTACTCGATCTCCAAGGAAACCGTTAGTAAGCTGGATCGCATCAATACCAGGGTAGATTTCCTCGATTACGTTTCTACTTCTTGCAAAGTTAAAATTAACATCCCAGTTAAAGTTCTGAGATTGGATAGGAGTACCTCCAATAGTTGCATCCCATCCTCTAGTATAAGTTTTACCAGCGTTAATGGTATAAGAAGAAATTCCTGTCGTGCTAGGAACTTCCGTTCTTAGTATTTCATTGGTATTGTCATAGTAATAATAAGAGAAATCAGTTCTGATTCTTCCTTGTAGGAATGTCAATTCCAAGCCAGCTTCCAATGCTCCTGTAGTCGCTGCACGAAGGTTTGGATCTATCAAGGAATTTGGATAAGTCATAGTTGGATTTCCATTATAAGGAGTTCCTAATGAGTAAGCAGGATCTAATTGATATGGATCAAGCTCTCCACCTACTTCGGCATAGCCAGCGCGTAATTTACCAAATGACAATACATTTGAATTCGGTAACAATTCAGAGAATATAAATGATGCAGAAACCGCAGGGTAAGTAAATGCATTGCTAGTTTCAGGCAGTACAGAATCATAGTCACGACGAAGAGATCCATCCACAAAAACGATTTCTTTCCATCCAAAACTTGCCTGAGCAAAAATCGAATTTACTTGTCGCTGACTGGTGAAATTAGAAGTATTTGGCCTATCCACTGATGCACTTATGTTGTATAAATCAGGTACAGAAAGACCACCAGCAGTTGAAAAACTATTTGAGCTGTAATCCTCCATTCTTATATTACCACCTATCAAAGCTGAAATAGAGAAGTTCTCAGAAACTTTATTATACTGAGCTAAGAATTCGTAATTATCCTCCTTCTCCTGATATTTGCTTTGGCCATAAGAATCAAGTTCAAGTGTACCCGAAGCAATACGTCCATCAGCAAAATAGGAAGTAAAATAGCGACTTAGGTTTGCTGATACAGAAAGACCTTCTATTAACTCATAAGTCAAACCAAATTTACCACTATAGGTGTCTTTTGTGTTTTCTGAGAAGTTCGCATATTGTTCTGTATATGGGTTGTTCCAGTACAGAGGACGAGGATTTCTCGCAGAGTTAATGTTCCAGCTGGTGTATCTACCATCAGGCATTCTGTAGTATTTTTTCAGCAAGTCCATATCTAATTGTCTTTGGAACCACTGATTGAAGTTTTGACCAATACTACCTCCTTGGTATCCTTCTGTCAAGCTACCAAAAACATTAGTCCTGTTGTAGTTAGCCAAAGTAGTCAACTTAAGATTTTTAGCTAGATCAACGGTAGCATTTAAATTCAAAAACGTCTTTTCTTGTTTCGTGTTAGGAAGTACACCAGTACGATTTACGTTAGAAAGAGTGGCAGTAATGTTATATCCATCACCAGCCTTACTTACTGACAAACTATTTTGGAGAGATACGCCAGTATTGAAGAAATTCTTCACGTTATCAGGATTCGGAGACCAAGGCCTAGTTTGACCATATGTTTCCGTGCCAGGGGTAAAAGCATCCCACTGAGCTACTTGCTGGCCTTCCATTCTTGGACCCCAACTCTCATCTGCGTAAAATTCCGGAATTGAAGCTCCATCCAATCCAGACAAAGCGGGATCATCTGTAGCTGGGTTGAAATTAAATGTCTGAAATTCTTGGGAATATCCACCACCATACTCATTCTGATATTTTGGCATCACGGATACATTCTCAAATGTAGTCGTGTTGTTAAAATCGATGTTCATTCTTCCCGATTTCGCTTTCTTCATTGTAATAATAATGACACCATCGCGAGCACGTGAACCATAAAGAGCAGACGCATTTGCACCTTTCAATACGTTAATAGACTGAACATTGTCCATGTTTATTGTCGCCGGATCAGAAGTGGGAATACCATCTACCACATATAGCGGAGAGTTTGAGCCAAAACCCCTTACGCCTCTAATTCTAACAGCAGCTTCTCCAAACTTAGCACCAGAACCAGATATTACCTGTACACCCGATACTTTTCCAGCTAAAGCCTCATTTAAATTAGTTTCTCTAGCTACACGAAGATTATCGGCTCCAACTTCCTGCGTTGCATATCCCAATGTTTTCTTCTCACGAGCCACATTCAATGCAGTCACCACCACCTCATTCAGTTGTGTTACGTCTTCTGATAATTGCGCGTCGATAGTCGATTGATTTCCGATAGCAATTTCAGTAGAAGTCATTCCTACAAATGAGAATATCAATTCCCCTCCAGTACTTGGTACAGACAATTGATACTTACCGTCAATATCGGTAATTGTTCCGTTTTGAGTTCCTTTCAAAATGACACTTACACCAGGTAAAGTTGTCCCATCTGTAGCAGAAGTTACCGTACCATTAATTGTACGATTCTGGGCCAAAATTAGACCTGATAAGATCATCATGAAGGAAAATAGTAAAATTTTCTTCATAAGATTTGGTTGATTATTTAGTTAAATATCCAAAAAAATTTACAATAAATTAACATTTACGCTTAAAAATTCGCTCTTCAGGCTAAAATGCATGCAAATTTCAAGAGTGTGGTTCTTTTATGATTAATTATCCATTTAAAATTCAAATAACTTTCATTAGCTAGCACTTTACTCTTAAATCATTATTCTAATAATATATTATATAGTTTTGATACATATTTTAAACTTTGTATTATTCTATGTTTTGTTTTCAAAGGCATAATTTTATCATTTATTATACATGATTTTTTTGCGGCCATATGACTTTTACTTCTAGCTAATCTTTAAAATCTACATCATAGTCATAATTCACTCTGTAATTCTCGTTTGATTTTAGTACTTTAAATAGACTTTAATAAGAGACCCGGATATCCCTACTTTTAAAAAACTTATCTATGAAAACCGTCATCAAATCCTGCGAGAAATGCTTCGAAGAATTCAGCACTGAATTGGCAGATCTTATCGATTATGCCAAGCGATCAAAAAATGGAGGGAAGCTAACTGAGCCTCAATCGAGAGATCTCTTGAAACATTTTGAAGAAACGCATGAGTTGGCTTTGAATGTCATCACTCACTATTTCAGACAAATCGGCAAAGGTCCATTCACAGGATCCAGGGATTTGACGGTTGAAGCTTTTCATGCGGAATTGATCGACGATGGAAAAGCTTGGCTTGATATAGTCATTGACAGAATCCAGTACAACCCAGTATATGAAATTGATACTCAGGAAAAATTTCTGGAAAATATCCTAAACCGTTACATCAGATTATTGCAGCGATTTGAAGACACGATGGGGAAAAAGTTAAATGAGTAAAAATATTGATGAATATCAGCACTGATACCAAGAACCCCACATTGCGTTGATTTGCTGTCTGGAAACTTCCTTAGTACGAACGCATCTTAAATTTCTTCTTCAGCTCAAGCACCGCATTCCGGAAAGAGCTATCGGTTTCCATGATATCGTTCACCGTTTGAACTGCATGAATTACTGTAGAGTGATCTCGTCCTCCGAAGTGATAACCTATTGATTTCAAAGAATGATTGGTGAATTCTTTGCAGAAGTACATAGCAACCTGTCGGGCAGTTACAATCTCTTTTTTACGCGTCTTGGCCTTTAAATCGTCTAGTGCTATTCCGTAGTATTCTGAAACAGTCTTCTGGATAAAATCCACTCCAACTTCCGTCTCGATATCCTTGATGATATTCTTCATCACCGTTTTGGCAAGCTCTAGGCTGATTTCGACACGATTGAGTGAAGCATGAGCAATCAATGAGATTAAAATCCCTTCCAACTCCCGAACATTGGTATCAACTGTATAAGCAAGATATTCTACCACATCGTCAGGAATAATTATTCCTTCAGATTGCATCTTACGACGGATAATAGCAACTCTCGTTTCAAAATCGGGCATCTGCAAATCTGCTGTTAACCCCCATTTAAATCGGGAAAGCAATCTCTCTTCCAAGCCTTTCAGATCCCTTGGCGGACAATCTGAAGTCATGATGATTTGCTTCTTACTCTGATGAAGGTGATTAAAAATATGGAAGAACATTTCCTGAGTTCTATCTTTTCCTGCAAGAAACTGGATATCATCAATGATCAACACATCCACTTGCATATAGAAATTAGTAAAGCTTTTCACGTTACCATCTTTGATGGAGTCCATGAATTGATTCACAAATTTCTCTGAGGACACATATAGCACAAACTTGTCTTCTGGACCATTTTTGATCTCGTTTCCGATAGCTTGAACCAAGTGGGTTTTCCCAAGTCCTACTCCACCATAAACCATCAGTGGATTGAAGGAAGTAATGCCTGGCTTTGTAGCAACCGCAAAACCAGCAGATCGCGCTAGTCTATTGCAATCTCCTTCTATATAAGTGGTAAAAGTGTAAGTCGGATTTAGATTGCTGTTTGTCAATGCTTCAGCATTCAGCGACTTCATCTCAAATGGAGTCTTATCCGGCTCCACTGGAGCTTGAGGCTTTTTATTAGTATTTCCTGAGTTACCCTGAGGAAATGAAACCACATAAGGCTGATTAGAAGAATTGCCTCTATCTACCACAACTGCGTATTCCAATCTACCACTTTGACCGAGGGTAGTTTTTATTGCAATTTTTAATTCCTGCACATAATTATCCTCCAGCCATTCGTAGAAGAATTGACTTGGAACCTGGATAGTCAATGAAGTGCCTTCCAGCTTTACAGGATTGATGGGCTTAAACCAAGTTGAAAAGCTCTGCTCATTGACGTGTTGTTCGATAACACGTAAACATTCATTCCAAACGGCGCTAGCTTCTGAACTCATTAGAGAAGATTTCTGAAAAACAATGATCTTGCGGTAGGTGCAAGGGTGTCAAATTTGAGCAAAATTAACTTAAATAAAAAATGCATTTCTTCTTGAAATATTGAGTTTTTGACCAACCACTATTTTTTGTGCAAAGAATTTTTGGGATGAAAATCCTTTTTGGTTTTTGATATTCATATTGGAGGGTATGAAGACATCTTTTAATTCAATTAAATAACTATTCTAATTTTCAAGTGCTTGAAAGAATCGTTGAACAAATCGAAATTTTAATGCATTTCAATAACTTTCTTGATTTCCCCCTCATTTCCCTAATTTTGATAAAGGCCATTTTGATCTGTTAATATAGATTAGGAATTGGTATTTGATTGTAGAAAATATAGCATCAGAAAAACTTTAAACCCACTTATGACACAAAACAACTTTTATACATTCCCTCCTTCAAGTAAATCTGACTGGATTGATCAGGTAAATTCAGACCTGAAGGGAAAGGATTTTGATGAAACACTTACTTCCATTTTATGGGAGAAAATCAGAATTCAGCCATTCTATACAGCCGAAGATTTAACTGAAGATGCTAACCAATACCAATTCCATCCTAGCTCAGAAATCCCAGGTATGTCTCCTAGAATCTGGAATAATTTAGTTTCAGTTTTTCCCGAAAATGAAAAAGAGACAAATGAAGAAATCCTGCATGCACTTCAAAATGGTGCAGATGGATTGGTTGTCTATTTAGATGGAACAGAAAATATAAATGAGCTACTAAAAGCCGTTCATACAGAGTTTATTTCAACAAACCTCTTGCCCACTGGAGATACTATCCAATTCTTTCATTTAATAAAGGAATGGATTGAATCGATCAGTCTGAAGCCAGGAATGTTGCAAGGCGCGATCTTATGGAACCCTTGTGATGAGTTATTCCGAAGTGGAGAAAATTTTGATTCAGCAATCAACCAAGCAGCCAAAGCGATCAATGACTTTAAGGATTTCAGAGATTTTTATCCCATGACCATTGACCTTTCTCGCTACGCCAACGCAGGCGCAACTGGAATCCAGGAACTTACTTATGGCCTGGCCGAAGTAATTGAATTGATAGATAAGCTATCCAAAAAAGCAATTTCACCTACACAGGTTTTTGAAAACCTGACATTTCATACCGCTATTGCCGATTCCCATTTCGCAGAGATCGCCAAAGTCAAGGCTCTTCGAAAACTGATCGTTGGGCTAGCTGGCAACTATGGTGTAACTATCCAACTGGAAAATATCCAAATTATTACCTCAACCAGCGAATGGAGCAAATCACTTTTGGACAAAAACACCAATCTAATTCGACAAACCTATGAGGCTATGGCTGGGATTTTAGGAGGTGGAAATTCACTTTGGGTGAAACCTACCGAAGGAAAAAAAGCCAGCATTTTAGAAAAAAGAATTGCGAGAAATGTTTCATCGATTTTAAAGGATGAGAGTTATCTGGATAAAGTAATGGACCCAGCAGCTGGATCATTCTACTTGGAAAAACTTCAAGAGGAATTAGAAAATTCGGTAATCACAGGATTACAGGAATTGGAGAAAAATGGCGGTTGGCTAAAAAGTTTCGAAGACCGTTCCTTTCATACTGCTATCCGAAACTCCAGGGAAATCGCACAAAAGAAAGTTTTATCTGATGCCGCTATAAAAGTTGGAGCCAATAAATACCTCGCGAAGGACAAGCTTGAAAATAATCTGGCTTTTGAGCCTATTAAAGAAAAGGAATTTGAATTGCTCCCTAGTCGAGCGACCTATTTCGTGGAACAAAGAAACCTGAGCAACGCATGAGACCAGACTTGACAAATTGGAAATCTGCAAAAATTCAGAATTCTATATCTGAAGAAAATGCGAACTGGGAGGCTCCTGAGCAGATTTCCATCCCTCCGGTTTTCGACAGTGAGCAAATCGCAACACTTTCCCATGTGAATTTTGCAGCAGGAATTCCTCCTTATTTACGTGGTCCATATAGCACCATGTACCGAATGCGTCCTTGGACTATACGTCAATACGCTGGATTTTCAACCGCGGAAGAATCGAATGCATTTTATAGAAAGAACCTTTCGGGTGGCCAAAAAGGCCTTTCTGTAGCTTTTGACTTGGCCACCCATCGAGGCTATGATTCTGATCATCCACGGGTAGTGGGCGACGTAGGAAAAGCTGGCGTTGCGATAGATTCTGTCGAAGACATGAAATTGCTTTTCGACCAAATCCCATTGGATCAAATGTCAGTTTCCATGACAATGAACGGCGCAGTGATTCCAATCCTCGCTTTTTACATAGTCGCTGCGGAAGAGCAGGGAGTGAAACCAGAGCAACTCAGTGGAACGATTCAGAATGATATTCTCAAGGAATTCATGGTGCGCAACACCTATATCTATCCTCCGCAGCCATCTATGCAGATCATCGCAGATATCTTCAAGTTTACCTCGAAGCATATGCCGAAATTCAATTCTATTTCCATCTCCGGCTATCACATGCAGGAAGCCGGAGCCACGGCAGACATTGAGTTGGCTTACACATTAGCTGATGGATTGGAATATTTGAGAACAGGGGTGAAAGCTGGTTTGGACATTGATGATTTCGCTCCAAGACTTTCCTTTTTCTGGGGAATTGGGATGAATTATTTTATGGAAATCGCCAAGCTACGGGCAGGACGTTTACTTTGGGCAAAAATCGTAAAGCAGTTTAATCCAAAATCTGATAAATCTTTAGCGCTACGTACCCACTGCCAGACTTCGGGCTGGTCACTTACCGAGCAGGATCCTTTCAATAATGTCACCCGAACAGCAGTTGAAGCACTTGCCGCCGTCATGGGAGGTACTCAGTCCCTTCATACAAACTCCCTCGATGAAGCCATTGCTTTACCAACTGACTTTTCTGCCAGAATTGCCAGAAATACTCAATTAGTCCTTCAGGAAGAAACTGGAATCACCCAAGTGGTCGACCCATGGGGAGGCTCACATTATGTGGAGTTTTTGACAGATCAGTTGGTGCAGCGCGCATGGACTTTGATCGAGGAAGTTGTACAATTGGGAGGAATGGCCAAAGCAATCGAAGCCGGTCTTCCAAAATTGAGAATTGAGGAAGCTGCGGCCAAAAAGCAAGCGAGAATCGATAGCGAAAGGGATGTAATCGTCGGGGTGAATCGTTACGAGGTAGATGAGGAATCTGAGATTGAAGTTCGTGACGTGGATAATCAGGCTGTACGGGAATCCCAATTAGCCCGTCTGAAAACAGTGAAAGAATCCAGAAATCAGGGTGAAGTAGAAGCAATTCTGGAAAAACTGACTCAGGCTGCGAAATCAGGCGAAGTAAATCTACTCGAATTGGCGATCGGTGCTGCTAGAAAAAGAGCTACTTTGGGAGAAATCTCAGATGCGATGGAAGTGGCTTTTGGCCGCCATCAGGCCCAAACCAAATCAATAACCGGAGTTTATGCAGCAGAAGTGAAAAATCAAGACTCATTCAAAAAAGCAATCGCTTTATCCGACGAATTCGCAGCACTAGAAGGTCGCCGTCCTAGAATCATGGTAGCCAAAATGGGCCAAGACGGACATGATCGGGGTGCCAAGATCATTGCAACCGGGTTTGCAGATATGGGCTTTGATGTGGACATAGGACCACTTTTCCAGACACCGGAAGAAGTAGCTCAGCAGGCAATCGAAAACGATGTGCATATCGTTGGCGCTTCCTCTTTGGCGGCAGGCCACAAGACTTTGGTTCCGCAGCTGATAGATGAATTGAATAAACTGGGAAGACCGGATATTATGGTTGTCGCTGGGGGTGTGATTCCTGCAAAAGACTACCAGTTTTTAAAGGAGACAGGCGTATTTGCCGTTTTCGGACCTGGAACTGTTCTTTCTGAAGCAGCCATTAAAATCTTGGAGAAATTGATAGAGGAGTGAAATCAGTGATTCTATTTTGAAAACAACCGCATATCAAACTCAAAGGGATCTATTGAAGTGATTTCAACTTCTCTAAATCTTCTATGAGCAGGATTTATCAAAAAATTGAAGTCCCCCTGCACAACTACAGAGGGGACTTTAAAAACCAAGAAGTTATTTTCGGATAACAATCCGTCTCCAATTTCCTGCGTGGTGTGAGAATGTGGTATGGATTTCCAATCAGAAGGTAATTCCGAATTTTCAATTTCCTTTATCTCAACTCCATCTGGTATCGTGATCTCTACGATTTCGTAGTCTTTAGGAATGTTCCCGAGTGGCGTATGGACAGCAATTTCAGCTGTACAAAGAGCTCGAGATTGACTGGTATAAACCACGGCTTTTCCTTTGCTGTTCCATCTCCCGCTAGCCAATTCAGCTCCTTTTCCTGATAAATCACTTGAGAACTTACTTTTGCTCAACCGAAAAACTATCATGCCAGGACACCATATTCAATTCTAGTCAGCTCATCTCTCAAGAGATTAATACCAAAGCTGCTATCCAAAAAAGATTTTGGGACCAAATCCCCCAAAGCCAAACAAGGTGTCTCAAGCCAAGTCTGAAACTTTGACTTGCTCCCGAATACTTCTACTCCCCTTTTTTGAAGGAGCGCTATTTCAATAATCTTTTCTGACTGCAATGAATCAAAAGACTTCTGCTCTTTTTGGTAACGCTGCAACGTACGCTCTGATATATGAAGGTACTCTGCCCATTCTTCCGTTGAAAAAGCACTTTTGGAAGCAAATTTCTCAAAGTCTTCAAAAGCAATACCCTGCCTAACCAGCATTATCACCTCATTTATAAACTTATCGTCTGTAGTGCTATAAGCTACTTCTGGATCAAAAATAGTAAATTGAGTCATGGCCAATAAGCTATATTAAGTACAACTGTCATAAATTTAACGACATTTGTCTTAAGTTGTTTAAATTCATCAGTTTTCTTTCAAAACTATTTCAGCATGCCCTTAAGGTATTATTCAACTCTCTTTCTGTCAGTTTTAATTGCTTGTCATTCACCTGAAAAGGAAGAAGATCCCAAGGAAATCCTTGCGAACCAAATGGAAGATCATCTCAAAACCGAAGTGCTGGACAAATGGTATCCTCAGGCTATGGACACAGTTGATGGTGGATTTCTGAGCAATTTTTCTTACGACTTCAAGCCAGGAGAAAAGCAGGAGAAAATGATCGTCACCCAGTCTCGCCACGTCTGGACCAATGCTAAAGCTTCAAAAAAGTATCCTGAAATTGAATACTATAAGACAGGTGCTAAACACGGATTTGAATTTCTACGGGATAAAATGTGGGATTATGAATATGGTGGATTTCATTGGTTGGTGGACAAACAAGGAAATCAGATCGGCAATCCTATGAAAACAGCTTATGGAAATGCTTTTGGGATCTTTGCACTTGCTGCCTATTATGATGCATCCGGAGATAAGTCTGTTTTGGATCTTGCAAAAGAGGCTTTCCTATGGCTAGACAAACATGCACATGACTCTATAAATGGAGGTTACTATCAGCATTTAGCCCCAGATGGCACTCCTATTTCCCGACCAGAATCCACACCTTCCACTTCAGACCTTGGTTATAAAGATCAAAATAGCTCCATCCATTTATTGGAAGCATTTACTGAACTGTATCAAGTTTGGCCTGATCCGTTGGTCAAAAATCGATTAGAGGAAATGCTACTTTTGATCCGGGATCAAATTGTTACAGAAAAAGGCAACTTGACACTTTTTCTCTATCCTGATTGGAGTCCGGTAACCTTTGTAGATTCTACCGAAGAAGTAATATTAGCCCACCATAATCTTGATCATGTTTCCTTTGGTCACGATGTGGAAACAGGTTTTTTGATGATTGAGGCATCAAAGGTTTTAGGATTGGAAAATGACTCAACCACGCACCGAACCGCAAAGAAAATGATTGATCATGCACTGGAAAATGGTTGGGATGAAAGCGTAGGCGGTTTTTATGACGAAGGCTATTATTTCAAAGACGGCTATCGTGTGACACATGACACCAAAAACTGGTGGGCTCAAGCCGAGGGAATGAATGCACTTTTATTGATGGCTGAGCTTTACCCAAATGACCCGCACGGCTATTATGGGAAGTTCCTAAAACTCTGGGACTACACAGATGCTTATTTAATTGATCATGAAAATGGTGACTGGTATTCCGGAGGATTGGATAAGCAGCCTGAGTTAAAAACTGTAGGAAAAGGGAATATTTGGAAAGGAATTTACCATCATTACAGATCATTAGATCACTGTATAGATCGATTGAGAGAAATGAGTGAGCAATCCGCGTAATTTGAAAGGATTCAAAAGCGAATTAACTTTTCTAGTTCATACCCAGTCGAGAACAATATTTGTAAATAAAAGACTTTCCATTTGCTCAGGCTGGAATTTTTAACTCCCATTGAGTTAAGAAAATCAAACTTTCGTTACACTCTAAACCCAAAATGAAGAAAATCACTTTTGTATATGATCCGGAAATAACAAGCGAAAAACTCGATGAGTTGCTCGAAATGATGGATCCCAAACCTGATAAAAAACTTTCTTTGGATGAAGTGTCTTTCGAGAATCTTAGTCAAGACGAATGGTTGGCCTGTTCACTTTCTGACTTTCAGCTTCGCCAACTTCTCGATCAAGCAAAAAGTAGAGAAGTAAATGTTGCGCTCCTACCCCATCCTGAGATGGATCAAGCTAAAAAGGGATTTGGAATAAAAACCAGTTTTGAAACTGCCTGGCAGGAAATCCAAGAAGCTGATGAAATACCTGAAATAGATTTGATGCGGGTAAATGAAGAATTAACATTTAATTCTTTAGTGGTCGGTACCTCGTTGGGTATTCTTTACTCTAATGGAGCTGAGAATTTCTTCGAAGGTGTACAAACAAGGTTCTCTCAGTTGCTTAATCTTTTCCGTAGGGTAAAGCTAAAGCCCTACACCATCACATATAAAAACGGCGAGGAAGATATCAAAATCGAAATCGCTGCGATGGGAGTATTAGCTGTGGCACACTGTGAAAGCAATTTGATTTTTCGTCGTGTGATAGAACAATCCGGATTGAATGATGGGAGAATCCACCTGTTGATTTTGGCGCCAAAAAGCATTTTCTCCTTAATCCAATTTGGATTACAGAATCTTTTTTTCCCCATCAAAGGAGGTACACTTCCAACATTCGTTGGCTATATATCCACCAGCGAAGCATGTATTCACTCCACTGAAACGATTCAGTTCGCTATTGACGGAGAGGAAAAAGAAGAACAAGAATTAAAAATTACCGCAACTGAAGAAAAGGTTAAAATTCTTCCCGGAGCCAGTATACAGGAAAAAGAGAAATCTGAAGGTCCAAGATCCATCAATGTCTCTAAGCTTCCGACAGGACGCTTGAAGGAGGAATTACTTCACTCCTATTTACCTTGGGTTCGCCATGCCACTGCTGAAGAATTCAAAGATCTTTTCACGCTCTTAAGGACAAATTCTCAAACTTCCTCTACCTATTTAGTCTTGATGGCGCTCTCGACGATGATCGCATCTTTCGGACTTTTTGGCGACTCTGCTCCGGTAGTAATAGGCGCAATGATTTTAGCACCGCTGATGGGGCCGATTATTTCCCTCGCTATGGGCATGCTGCGTCAAGATGGTTTGCTGATCAAAAACAGTTTGATCACCATCTTTTGGGGGCTCATTGTAGGTTTGTTCTTCTCAATTTTGATTTCACTGATAACTCCACTGGAAGTACTAAACGATCAAATTCTTGCTAGAATACGTCCCAACCTTCTTGATCTAGGAATTGCAGTGGCTTCTGGAATAGCCGGAGCGTATGCCTATTCCAAAGAGGAAATCT